>OERS01000030.1_pt1 | contig 41541 bp, 49 predicted proteins | sample 1540071 | NCBI WGS metagenome assembly OERS01 (sample SAMEA3891878, study PRJEB23780) | metagenome | biome: terrestrial biome; feature: animal house; material: Caecal content | place: Italy | collected 2015-05-05 | reverse complement strand
ATTGACAATCCGGCTCAGCTGGGAAGTGATCTGGTGGTGGACTCTGTGGCAGGGATTGCCGAATATCCGGTGCCTTTGCTGATTTTTGACCTGGGTATCGCAAATACGGTATGTGTTATTGACCGGAATAAAAACTATATTGGCGGTATGATTTATCCGGGTATTGGAGTATCTTTGGATTCTCTGACGGCCCATGCTTCCCAGCTTGGCGGCATCAGCCTGGAGGCTCCGGAACACATTATTGGAAAGAACACCACAGAATGTATGAAAAGCGGTGTGATCTACAGTGCAGCGGCAGCAATGGATGGAATCATTGACCGGCTGGAGGAAGAACTGGGAGAGACGGCTACAGTCATCGCTACTGGCGGACTGGCTAAAAGGATCGTTCCTCATTGCCGGAGAAAAGTGATTTTAGATGATAACCTGCTGCTGAAGGGGCTGTATATCATTTATCAGAAAAACCGGAAATAACCGGATATATATTTGGGGACAGGTACTGCCGCCGGGAATTGTATTAGTAAATTTCCGGCGGTATTTTTTGCCGCTTTTACCCCTATTTTCTGAAATTCCTCCAAATAATTCTTGACTTCCTGTGTCAAGAATGTTATCCTACAAATAGGTTAGTGATAACTAACTAATATTATATCAGGAGACATGCAGGATTGCAATTCATTTAGTTCCCTTTCTTTCCAGACACGCAGAACATAAACTTATTTTTTGTAACCTTAACATCCATGAAACCAACGGCCTCCATGATCTGTTTTATTTCATCCGGTGTATATGATTTCATCCCCGGTATCATGTTTTCCCAGTGTTTTTCAGGATCTCCAGGATCATTGACGACTACGAATTTCCCGCCCGGCCTGATCGTTCTTTTCACTTCTGCAAAGCATTTCTCCAGATCTTTCCAGAAATACACAGTTTCAAAGGCGGTGGCAAGTTTTATGGAATTATCCTTTAACGGAAGGTTCTCTGCGCTCCCAAGAAGCACTTCACATCTTTTGCCAATATTCTTTTTATTCGTCTTTTTTGACTTCTCAACGCTGGTGCTGGAAATATCTATCCCATAAACGAAACCGTCTTTGGAGCGGTCTAATAATCTTCGGATATTAAATCCACCGCCACAGCCAATATCAACCAGCATTCCGTCATCAGGGACATCAAATTGTGTAAATGCCCATTTAGCCATTGGACTATGCCCCATATTCATACCGGAAAGCATCAGCCTTCCTATAAATCCCTGCGGGTTGCCGAAATTGTTTCTGAATGCCATTTTATGTCTCCTTTTTCATCAGATTTGTAATACCGGTTTATTCATCCGGAATTGGGTGAGTGTTTCCGTATATTTCTTATTGATAACCTTTCCCCTGTGTAAATACCGGCGGCCAGTATGGTAATGGCTGCACACCCGATTTTAGGCTGAAGTCACAGTAGTCGCCGTTGGCAAAGCAGGTATGCCTTCGGTACAGCGGTACGCCCAACACGCCGAACATCACATAGTCCAAATTGCAGAGATAGGGCATATATTCTTCGTAGCCGTATTTTTTTGCGAAATCGGACAGTGGGCAAACGAGAGTATGATAAGTAAAGACGCAGCCCTCTGCAGGCGGCTGCATGGTTTTTGTTTCAAAGCTGCCGGGATATTTTGCAGCGTTCTCCGTATTCTCCCGGTCTTTCTTTCGATACATCTTCGTGACAAGCCTGGGCGAGGAAAATATCTTCCTCATAACTGCCCGGACGGGGCGTGGGATAGCCTGATACTTTCGCTCATAAGCCAGCACCATCAGACGTGCCGAACCCTCCACAGAAACACCGTAGCGTTTAAGTACCTCGCCCATCGCCACAAAAATGTAAGCGCCAGTGAGGTTCTTTGTCCCGCTGACTTTGTCACCGCCGATGTAAGGGAAATGCTCCAGCAGATTCTTTTCATAGAAGCCCCAGATTTCCTCCCATACCTCGCTGTAAGGTTTGCCGGCGTTCTGTTCCAGTTCCACTTTCACAAAGCGAAGATAACCCTCGTTTTCCTTTTTTAATTTCAGGATATTGTTCCGATAATATTCATGCATGATCCGTTTCCTCCTCCATTAAACTGAGCATTCCGTTGCGGTATACCAGTGCGACGTCACGCATCCGCCGGATGATTGTTTCCTTATCCTCGGTTTCCAGAATGATGTGGGCGAGCATATCAAAATAGCCCCGCATCATCAGGTCAAGGGAACCGGGGTCGATGCCTAGCAGAGCCTTTGGCGTATGCTCAGCAGTTTCCACCCCCTGCGTAATCCGTTCGATGTTCATTATGCGGAAACTGTCAAAGAAGTTTTCATACTTCGTTCCCTCAGCACAGCGAAGTAGTAACACCATTTCTTCCCGGTGAGCGCAAAGATAATCTGCCAACTCCGGAAGGCGACGCAGATAGCAGTCCAGCATGGAATAGAGCATCTGTTCTGGTGGGAGTTTCTGCATATCCTCCCCGATGGAGCGTACAATGGTAGCAAGGCCCTGCGCCGTCTCGTCCGTTAAGGCGTAGAACAGTTCCTCTTTATTTTTGTAGTAGCCATAGAACGCACCAAGAGTAAAGCCCACATCATTCACAATCTTGCGCAGTGGAGCCGATTTGAAACCTTTTTCCAAAAACCAGCGTTTGGCACTGTTCAGGATCTTCTGCTGCGTTTCAGGTATTTCCATGCCGAATCCCCTCCTTCATATATCTTAGCTATGTATCTTAGATATATTATGCGTAAAAAACTGATTCTTGTCAAGCTCCTTCTTGCCTGTTAATCATTTTCTTCCCATCCATTCTGCCAACTCACCGCATCATCGAAAGAGAACGCACCATTCAGCCTTTTGACTTCCTTGACACATTCTCCCCGCAGGCGTTCCAGTGACACCGGATCGATGTTGTTATTCGCTGCGACCACGTTCATCATGACCGCCAGCTCCACAGCCAGCTTGAAAAGCATTCGGTTCTGCCGGTGATCACTCTCAGCCACAATACTTTTCAGTGTCGAGGTGACGATGTTGGGCAAGTAGGTTTTATTATCCTCTGTGGAAAGATATCCGGCGTAAAACAACACGGCCTTTTCAATGAATTCACTCCGGCTTTCACAGTTGTCTTTTTTATAAAGAGTGTCTGCCAGCTCCAGAGTGGATGGCCTGATCCAGAGCTGGAAGCGGCGCTTGATTTCTTTCTTTTCTGCTTCTGTGTCCTGCATGTCTGAAATTCTCCTTCCTATATCGTAGGAACCTGCCAAAGCACCGTAACATTCCTTAAAACCTCTGGTATTCAGGGAATGAAAGCACCTGACCAGGAACCTTTTGTCCAAATCCGGCACCGTAATGATATTTCTTTCAGAAGCGGCGAAAAGCCTTGAAGCGGCCGGCACTGCCGGACGCAGTGAGCTGGGGCGGGGCCGCCATGCGGCACCGTCCCTTTCTCCTGCTTGATTTTCGACCCTGTATCCGCACGGGGAACCGTTGTTTCTCTATGGGTAGGGGCCTGCCTTCACACGGGCCGCAAACGCCTCGCAAACCGGCGGGGAGGGATACTTCCTCGACCTCGCCCACAAAATCGCAACACGGGGCCGACAGGCGGCTCACAGGGGTGTTCCTTTTCGCATCACATCTCCTGAACCGGCGGCGTTGTTTCTTCTGCCTGTTCGGGAGAATGCCAGTCAATCTCACGATCCCGCAATGCTTCTTCGAAGATCAGCTCTTTTGCTGCTAATGGGATTGTAGATTTGCGCTCAGCACGGTAGACCGCAGTAGAAACATCTTTCAGACGATAAGCTCGCCACTCCGGATCGCCCTGCTCTTTTACGCTGATCGTTCCATCGTCAAAATCAAATTCCAGGAGAGCGGTGATCCGGTCATCATGCTCCATAGCGGTACATAAGACAGAGAAGGTCAGGTCATCAATAGGCTGATGTTCTCCAAAGGAAAGTGCCAGACTGTCCAAGGTCAGCCTGCCTTCATTCTCCCGCATAAAATTCCGATAGAGATAAGCCGCACTGTAGAAGTTGTTCCGCAGGTCGGAAGTGAAATGAAAATCATCCCCGTCCTCATGGAAATGGATCACAGCAAACCGTCTGGCAGCTTCAGCCTCACGTTGTGCTTTCGCTTCTTCCTGACGGATCAGTGCTTCGATTTCCTCACGCTTTTCTTCCGGGACGAGAGACGCATAGGTTTCTTCAAAACATTTCCGCAGCACACCTTCGATGGTACGCCCCTGATCAGTCAGGATCTCGTCCAGAGCAGCGAGCCGATGCTCGTTAAAATATACGGTAACATCGATATCATTCATTGGTTATGCCTCCAATCTTCGATTCAGTTTTCTGTTTCTCTGCAAACTCTTTCTCCATAATCAGAACAATCCCACGCAGAACAAAAGTAACACATGGGATTGCCACACTATTGCCCAGGGCTTTATACCTTGCCGAGTCAGATGCCCCATCGATCAAAGTCCAGCCATCTGGGAAACCCTGCAGCCGCTCACACTCCAGAGGAGTGAGACGGCGGATCAGATTTCTGTTTACCTCAGGCTGGCAGATTAGGTCAGTTGCATCTTTATATTGTCTGGCGCTTTCTGTGCCAGCGACTTTGCTTTCCTGGAATTCATCCACTCGCTGGCGGCTATAGACTGCATGCCGGTCTGTTGTATTCAGGGTGTAACTGATATCTTCCTGATAGCCAAACCCATTTCCGCCATTTTTACTCTGCCGGTCAATGATATTCCCGGCAATACAATAGCTGTCCGGTTCCTCCGCGATCAGAGGAAGATTATTGCCACCTGTGCCGCTTCTGGCTGACAGTGTCGGGGATACCGGCAGCGGTCCGGTATAACGTCCATCGATTCCGTGGTTTTCAAATAGTACCAGGGATTGTGTATTGCCTCCCATCCCGTAGGATGCAGTTACCGCCTGTGCTTTTTCAACGGGGCCGGTGAATCGGAGATCCTGCCCATGGTTATCAAAAACCAGCGGAGGATGACCGGACATCTGCGCCCGAAGTGTTCCTGCCACATCTACACTGCAGTCCATCACTTGGCCGCCCTGATCGTTCAGGCAGAGAGTTGGTTCTTTCTGCTGGTCAGGGAGTCCGGCGATAAAGGTCTGCATCTGCATATTTCTTGTTGCCATCAATGCGCCGGAAACATGGCCCAGGTTGATCGTTTCCTCTCTTTGATTGATATGGAAAGCCATGAATCCTTCCGTATCTATTTGATCCCCACCTGGATCTCCAGTGCTTTTTTGAGTTTTTCCGGAAGTTTCTTGCCCCGTTCCGCTGACCGCCGCAGGATACCCAAGCATGCTTTCCTGCTTAAATAATATTTCCGGGGCGGATGTTCCTCCAAAATCTGCGACAAGAAAGATTCTCTTACGTCTCTGGGGGACTCCCCAGTATTGAGCGTCCAGGACTCTCCAAGCGACAGAGAATCCACTTCCCAATATGGCCCCAGCAGATTTCCACCTCCCGGCCGGAGGTCGAGGAACAGATATGGTATGGTCGGCGATCCTGCAGATTTCCTCCAGGACCGCTCTGAAATCTTCTCCGTTTGAAGATGAGAATGCTCCGGGGACGTTTTCCCACACCATGAATCGGGGAACAATTCCGCAAGGGTTAACTGTTTCATTTCCTCGTTGTCTTTTGGCATCTGACTTTCTCATCTCCTTTACAATCCGGATCTGCTCCATAAAAAGCCCGGAACGCTCCCCGGACAAGCCTGCGCGTTTCCCCGCAATACTCAGATCCTGACAGGGTGATCCGCCCGTGATGATATCTACAGCCGGAAGTTCCGTCCCTTTTAATTTCGTAATATCGCCCACATGGAGCATCTCCGGGAACCGCTGCCTGGTTACCTGGATCGGGAAAGATTCTATTTCACTGGCCCAGATCGGAAGGATTCCGTTCCGGACAGCAGATAAAGGGAATCCGCCGATCCCATCGAACAGGCTTCCAAGACGCAGTCGGATTCCCGTTGATTTTCCTATTACAGAACTTTTCGCATGTCAATCACCTCTCGATTCGTTATTAATTGGTCTTTCAGATGCGTTGTTAAGGATTCCCTCCCGCATCTGTCGGTGTCTGTTCTTTTTTCTCCGGCCTGGGCCGCCTTGCCCTGGGCGCAGGATCTACCGGTTCGCCAGAGCGCATCTCAATAAATTCCCGCACATTGGACGGAACATATTTGCCATAGAATCCTTCCATGGCTCTGGTCAGCTCATCTTCAAGTTGCAGATCTTTCTGCTCCATGTAGAGCCGGAGCGCAGTCAGTTTTTCCTCATCAAAGGAAATGGTTACATTGGTTTTCTTCATCGGTTCCTCCTTCACATGGAAAGAGCAGGCCCGGAGTCCTGGCTCCAGTCCTGCTCATCCTCACTTACATGATTCATTTTTGCCTGCCCCATGGGTGTCTGATGGAACACGGTACTGTCTGTGCAGCAGTTCGTCCAGTCGGTCTGTTCCATACGGCAGCTCTGGATCAGTGCGCCGGAAAAGTTGCTGTGAGTGAAAATAGCTCCCCGGAAAGTACAGCCATCAGCCACCATCTTTTTGAAGCATGTTTCTTCAGCAGTGACGCCCTTGAGGTCACAGGAGAACAAGGTTGCGTCTGTAAAATCAGAGAAGCACAGCTCCGCCTGCGCCAGATTCGTTTCATACATTCTGGTTCCTGCGAAGATGGCGCTGTTCAGATTCCGATGGCTCAGATTCAGTCCGGACAGATCATATCCGGAGAAGTCAGCCTGTTCGCCGCCCGCATCGTGAAGCCAGAGGACATGTTTGGCGCAAATCACATCGGCATCCTCCTGACTGAGCCGGGGAAGTTCTTTTTCTTCATGGGCATATTCCGGGTTCAGCTTGATGCACAGCTCATCGCCCAGGTCATCCAGATACGCAATCTCCGGGCGATCCTCCAGCATTTCAACAAGGAGCTGGGCTTCAACTTTGTCCAGTTCCATCTCATCTGTCAGTATCCGGTACATTCCGTTCTGCTGATCCGTGATGGCTTTCTGTGTGTATTGCTCCGCCATCCCCACCATCTCCTGATTGAATTTTGCTATCGAAGGGTACTGATCCAAAAGATAAAGCTGGCGGGCCTTGGGAAGAAACGCATGGTAGCGGGCATAGTCATAGCCTTCTGCGTCAACGAGGATACCATCCTCCTGGTTTTCTCCCAGCACCAACAGGCAGTGCCGGGTTCCGTCCGCATCCTGACGCATGACTCCACGGTGTTTGGAAATAAAATCATACTCCGCCAGCGGTGATTGATAGAAGCGGGCATACTCGCTTTCAGAAAGCTCCAACACCTTCTCTACCACACAATGCTGAGAGCGGATTTCTTCCTCCTTACGATGGAAAATTGCATAGAGATCCATTCCTGTCACCTCCTATTGCATGACCGGTTCCTGGGATTCATCTTCACAGTTCAGGGCATTCCAGCGTTCCTCGGCCTCTTTCAGATCATGCTGTGCCATGGCTTCGTTCTCCCCAAACAGTACTTCGACATCCTCTTTCCCATAATGTTTTCCTTTCACATCCGGATTATAGCGGCCCAGGATATAGTGGAGCGGTACATCCTCCATATCAAAAAACTGCCCTCGTATGGTACAGGTTTTCTCCCCTGGATCAACCGCTTTGACGATCCCTCCCCGGAAAGAAAAATCACCAGGGCCTGCATATGGCTCTGTGTTAATAAATAATACTTCCTCACCAAGCTGTACCTCTTTCGCCAGCAGGCAATCCCGCATCCGGCTGATGACTTCGCCCCGTTGATGATAGGCGTTCCCTTCATCTTGATAAGCATGATCCGTCATCTCAATGACAGCCAGAGCTTTCTCATAGACCGGACGAATCTGGCTGTCCGCAACACCAGAACGGAAGCAGTGGCACCCGTAATTCGGAAAATAAACTGTCAGGCGATCCTCCTGGGGTACCTGGAAGATTTCTTCATAAGTGGCAATCAGGTTGACTGTGCGGATAGGCTGGGAGGATTCCTCCGGCTGTTCTCCATCCCATGCGTAACTGCGATCCTCATCCGTCACCCATCGCTCATAGTCTTCCTCAGAACAATACCCGGCCAGCATAAAAGAAAAGTCTGCAAGACGTTGTGCCATACAGCCAGTCAAAGATACCTGAAGGCCATAGACTCCAGGATAAATCTTCGTTACCCTGGACTCCAGAACATCGGCCCATTCCGCCTTTCCTTCCTCTGTCAGGGTATCCTGATTCAATTCTGCAATGGTGGCGATCTGGTGTTCTTCCTCGTCATGGCACAAATGCACATCGTAAAGATTGCAGCCCATGAGAGAAAAGAGATTCATGATTCCAGGTGCGCCGCCCTGATTACAGGCCGGACAGTATTCCAGATGGTAAGACATTTCGATATGATCCTCTGTCATGATCAGCTCATTGATTTCTTCTTCCTGTTTTAACGCAATCACTATCAACCTTCCGGCATCGCTGTCGGCGGAGAGGTCAAGCCCAAACCGATTTTGGATTTCCTCGAAGCCTACTGACCACCTTCCAGTTGTTGTCTGGCTGGTTCCTTCCCGGACGAGGACATCCGCAATCTCTCTGGCCGTGAATTGTTTTTTCTTACTCATGTTGTTTACTCCATTTCATAAAAATGGGGCGGCCTGTTTTGGCCGCCCGTCCTGTCACATCCGTACTCGAAGCCCCGCAAGCTGATCCGTTTTTACGCCGACCAGATACCAGCGTTCATCCATTTCAATGCGTGTAGGCACCCATCGGCTGCCGATGAGGACATCAAAGCATTCCCCACAGTGCAGGCCGCCATAGTAACGCTCCAGGGAGAAGCGGATATCATATCGTCCGCTTTCCTCATCGTAAACCAGAGTTCCTTGTCGTTTCCGTTCCATAACATCCTCCTATTGTGTTGGTGTTTCATTGTTACTGTTGTCAGTTTCGCCGCCCACCTGCAGAACGCCATAGCCCAGGATTTCATAATAGCCCACGCTGTAGGAGCGCTCCCGGCAGGCATCCCCGGAGTTTCCTTCGATGGTGTGGACGGTTCCATTCTCCACGCTGGCTACAATCCCCACATGGTCGGACACGCCATCCTGCCCATTGTCCGCCCAATCAAAGAAGATGATCATGCCGGGGGAAGGGGTTTCTGTTCCCGCCAGCCATTGATTTCTCTGTTGGAACCAATTGACGCCATCCGAGCAGAGGGAGAACTTCGGGCAGATACCACGGTCAATGTAGCCGCACTGATCGGCGCACCAGGAGACGAAACAAGCGCACCATTCCACACGGGATTCGAATCCGTACCAGTTCCAGTAAGGCTGCCCGCCTTCGTTGCCGAGCTGAGACTGGGCCACGGAGACGATCTCCTGATTGACGCCCACGATGAGCTGGGTAAACTCTGCCGCATCGATGTCCGTTCCGAAGGCGGCATTGACGGCGGCGATGAGCTGTTCGTCTGTCTGATCCGGTGCGAAACAGCCCACCAGCTTACTAACGAAATCCGGCGCAAAGGAAAATTCATAGAGGGCGGCCGTATAAAGCACTTGGGCTTCCCGCACTTTCTGCCAGTCATAACCGGCGGCTGTCATGGCATCCTCGATGGCATACATGGTGTCCTCTACACCTTGGAGCTTGGCGAGTTCCTCGGCGGAGAGGTTCTGTTCCACCATCTGCTGAAGCTCTGCGGTATCAAATTCAATGGTACCGTTGAAGATGGAGACGATAGCCACGATGGGCATCACAATGATGATAATGATGCCCAGGACGATCCCGCCCACTACCTTGAGTACCTTTTTATCGGTAAGAAGGGATACGGCAATCTTTTTGAGCGCCGCACCCACTGTGGCGCTCATCGGCCTCCGGCCTTTCCGAAGATGGCCGATTTATAGTCCGGCGCAATGACCTGTAAAAGATACCGCTCTATTCCGCACCGGTATAGGCAGGTGCCTCTCTCCGGATATTTGATCAGTTCAAACTCCGATGGCTCCACCTGGAGGGCATCCATAAACTCTGCCGGATTGATCTGGCCGGGGTTAAAGAGGAACTGATGGGTGGGGATACTAAACAGCGGTTTTGTCATCTCGCAGACTTCCGGCATCAGGAAGTCATTGATGTTCTGGCTGGCGATGATGATCGCTGACTCCTTCTTCCGGACACGCTTCATGGCGTTTCGGATATACTCGATGGAGGTCAGGTTGGTCAGGTACATATACAGCTCGTCAATGGCGGCTGCGGTATTCCCCTTACCCAGGAGCTGGTTGGACATAAAGGAAAGCAGATTGAAGAGCATGGCATCCTTCAGCCTGCGGTTGGTGTCCATCAGCCCCTTCACACCGAAGCACAGGAAGGCATCGTCCGTGATGTTGGTGTAGCCATTGAAATACTTACTTTCCGATCCCACGCACATAGAGTGGATGCCGAGGCACACCTGCTGGAGGGTTTCCTCTGTGTACAGGTATTTCCGCTGCTTGTCGTAGGTCATAAATTCTTCCTCGCACAGCTTATAGAAGTCCTCCATGATAGGGAAGTCCGTAGGTTTTTTGGCGCTGTAGTCCGTGCTGTCGGTAATGCCGAACCGGGCATACAGCTTGGCCAGCAGGATCTCAATGGTGTCGATCTGCACATCCGTGAAATCTTTATAGGCCCGGAAGAAGTCCTTCAGGTAGGCGATGTGCTGGGAGAGCCTGGTCACTTTCCGGAAGGCCAGCGGTGTGGTAGCGTCGATCTCGCCTTCCGTGCCATCGCCCCATGCCTTTGGCTCTAAGGGGTTAACAATGTACTCACCGCTCATAAAATCGATATAGCAGCCGCCCAGGGCCTCTGTCAGTTCCTCGTATTCCGCCTCCACATCCAGGGCGATGATGAGTTTTCCTGCTTCTCTTAAGTTGGTCAGGATCAGCTTTAAGAGATAGGATTTCCCCTGGCCGGAGTTGCCCAGGATCAGGATATTGCTGGTGGTCTTATCCTCGCTGCGCCGGTCAAAGTCTACCAGGATATTGGTGCCATACTTATCCCGGCCCAGGTAGATACCACGGGGATCGGTCTTGCCGGAAAAGTTAAAGGGGTACAGGTTGGCTACGGAGCTGGCGGGCAGCACACGCTCGAACTGCGCCCCGAACTGATTGGCCCCCACAGGCAGAACAGAAAGGTATCCTTCCTTCTGCCTGAGAGTGAGCCGGTCAACCGTGATCTTGGAGCGAGTCAGCTCCATAGCGATCTCTGACTGCAGCTCCTTTAAGGCATCCATGCCCTTTGCTTTCAGCTCAATGAACACGGAGCAATGGAGAAGCGGTTCCTTGTTTTTCCGAAGGTTGGCCAGAAGCTCCACCACATCCTGCAGATTGCCTTCGGCCTCAATGGTTTCATTTACATCACTGCCGGTACTCATCAGCTTGTTCTTCCGGGTGGCGTTCTGCAGGATCTTCCTCTGTTCCATGGCCTCCACCAGCCGGTGGTAGATCCGAAGCGTCACGCCATTACGGTCAGCAAGCTGGGAAATGATCGCCTGTTCTTCTGTGGAAGGCGGATATTCCCGGATGGCCCACACGCAGCGGTAACTGTCTCCAACGATATAGTGGTCGGAAAGGAACTTGATGGTACCCGGCAGGATGCAGTCGAAGAAGTCCTTGGTGCGGATTTCCTCCATCTGCTCCGGTGTCAGCACCTTGGGTTTTCGTTTGAACATTTCTTACCTCCTTGCCGCCGCTTTGCACCGGCAAGGGGACCAGAAAAGGCCGCTTTGCCAGATGCAAAACGACCGATAGTTGATTGGTTATTCCATTTTCGCAGCTACAATGAGCAGACGCCCATCCCCGCCGGACGAACCAGAACAGGTGGACAGGGTGAGGAGCTGCTGGCCATACGCCGGGATGATCCCGGTGTCATAGAGGGAACACTCCCTGGCATAGCGGATCTGGTGCAGGAAGTCTGTCTCCGTATCTGCTGTAAGGAAACGGTACCAGGCATCGTCTTTTTTTACTTTCATGACAGAAAAGATCGTATAGAGTCCTTTGCCTGCGGCGGTTTCCAGCTCAATGGTGGGATGTTCGGCATAGTAGCTGGTATCCGTATAGTTTTTCAGGCTCCCGAACATGGTTCCGTTATTCATGTTGTGGCCATAAATGATTAAATTGGCGTTCTCCAGGCTGCACCGGCCATCCAGAAAAGGGACGCCGCTTACGCTGTATGCTCCATAGAAATCTTTCCGAAGATATTTTTCAGAATCTTCCGGGGTATGCATCAGCGGATAGTCCACCGCTGTGCCGGGGATACAGATCCAGCCGATACAGTCGGCGTTCTGCTCGAACAATAAGGAGAGATTTCTCTGTTCCTCCTGCGGCTCCTGAGCTTCTGCAGATTCCTCCGGCGCAGAGGATTCCGCCTGTGATTCCTCCGGATCTTCCGGCGCAGTGACCAGATCCGCCAGATCCTCGAAGGTATCCTGCGCCTGTTTCTGCCGCCACAGGTCATGGCCTGCCATGAAAACCGACAGCAGAACAACAAAAACCAGGACAGTGCCGATGACCGCCCTGGGGATTTTAGGCTTCTTCTTCATCGGAATCCTCCCCGTCAAAGAATTGCTCGCCATCCGTATCCGGCATCTGGTCGCCATTCATGGACGCTTCAAAGTAAACCGCCAGGAAGCGTTTGATTTCCGACTTCTTCATCCGGTGGGTTTCAAAGCCCTGCTCCGAGACCACTTTTTCGATCCGGTTGGCGGTATTAAATACCTGTTCCGGCTTCAAATTTTTGCATCGGCCAATCAGCAGGAATTGTCTGGCGGTAGCCATTTCCGTCTGGATATCATCCAGAAAGTCAATATCCCTCTTGATGATCTTCCGTACCTTGGGATTGGTTTCTTCCTCAAGCCGGGCCTGCAAATAAGTCTTATTGTCATCGAAGCACTCGCAGGAATCGGTACAGGTGATCTCGATATCCGGCACGGCGGACAGCACCATCATCAGGTGATGGATCTTGATCTCGATATTGGCCCTGGACAGCACGGAGATATTGGTGGGTGCAATCATATAAAATAAAAGCTCATATTTCCCCACCGCAAGCCCGTACTTGGTAAAGGTTTTGATGCCGAGAAGCTCCTGGGTAGAGCGCCCTTTTTTCTTTTTCTGGCGGGTTCCTTTTTCCTTCTTCGCCACAGGGATCACCTCCATTCAAAGTATTGCTGGGTAGAAATAAAGTAACGTACCGCATACCGCATAAAGTCCAGGACAGTGGTGTCATCCATCCGGATGCTTAAAAATCCAAAGCACAGGGTAACCGCAGCCGGGACAAAAAAGCCGAGCTGCACCAGGGCCAGCACCGACAGCAGTGTTGCGATACACAGGATGGCAAAATCCCGCAGCCCCCACAGCCACAGATTGGCGGTAGCTTTTAAGTTTTGCGGGTAAAGATAGGTTGTCATGAAATTCCTCCCTTCATCGTCATATCATCATCCTGGACATATTCCAGTAGGGAACAGCCATGATGTTTCTGGCAGCATTCCTCCATTAGATCGATGAGGAGCTGTTTTTCTTTCTCTGTGGGATGATACGCATGCCATTCACTTCTATCCGGACGGTCAATCTGATATTCTGCCAGAAGTTCCCCGGATTCCGTATTGTATTTGGCATAGAGATTGATCCATGTCTCCGAATCGTCCGCAGTGTGGGTGCCAAACTTCCGATCCACATCGAACCAGGTTTCCACATAGGCAGTGACGATACAGCCATCATCGTCTATCTCCATATCCGGATCGATTACAAGATCATCCCGTGTCAGTTCCTCTGTTTCCGTCATAACGAGTTCTCCTTCATCGCTTCTGCTTTTTTAAGCAGATCATCCTGTAAACTTCCGGGCGGCACATAGCCCGCCATTTCTTTTAGGGCTTCTTCATCCTCCCACAGATGGAAGATGGTCAGATAGCCCTGCACGAAGCGATCCAGTCCGGCCTGTTTGGTGGACAGATGTTTCCCCTGGCAGACCGCCGCCATCTTCCGGATGCTGGCCACAGCTTCTGGTTTGATTTTCATACTCATACGATTTCCTCCTTATCTTACGGAGCGGGCCAGCCCCCTGGTCAGGTTGACTGCTGTGGTGGTGGCGTGAACCACGCTCATCACATTGACACGCACCGAGCTGTCCAGGCCGAACTGCTGGGCAATCCGAGGAACCTCGTTGGCCGCCAGCATGATGCCAAGCCCCAGGAGCATATTTCCGGGGAAGGTCAAAAGCCCTAAGAACAGGAGTGTGGTCTGCATAAAGGATGTCAGACACAGAGCCGCCACCTGCCGCATCCACTGTACAAATCCATCCGTATAGCCTCTGGGAACGCTGAACATATACAATGCGCCCACGGACATCTGGATCAGCAGGATACCGCCGCGTTTGATGTTGGCAAAGAAAATCTTGATCACACAGTAGGCGAATGCGATCAGTGACAGGATATTGAACAGGCTGGCGCTGATGTCGTTTCCAATCATAAAACTGCCCACCAGCACGTTAGTGCTTTCCCCGGCCAGCCCCAGGCTCTGCTGTCCGGCAAAAATCCGGGTAAGATCCCCGGCGAAAGTGTTCTGCAGGCTGATGCAGAACTTATATAGCTCAATGGGTACCACGCCGATCAGGGAGCAGGCAAAGAAACCTTTCAGCACGTTGATGGCGGCGGATTTGATATCTGCCCGCCCGTGCTGGTACTCGATGGCCACATCGAAAACCGCCACCACTACGCCTGCTACAAAGAGCGCCCAGCCAAACAGGGTAAAGAGTTCTACGGTAGCCTTTACCCAATCCAGATCGAAGATCTCGGCTCCCATATTTCCCATCATGGTAAAGAACTGCGCCACCGCATCATAGATGGTGGTGTAGAACCACTGGAGCATGGTATCCCAGATCACGTTGGAGATCTGCTCACCGAGGAAACTGAACACGCTGCCAATGGCATCGCCAATCCCGCCGATGAGGTCACCTAACCAATCAAATATTGTAATCACCTCCAAAGGGGAAGGCCGCTTTTACTGAGCAAACAGCCTTCCCGCCATGTTGTCGTTTCTGAACTTACATTCCCGGCCCGGTCATACCGATGGATTCGTCCTGATACATTCCCACATAGTCAAGGATCGTATCCGCGATCTGCGTCCGGTCTGCCTGGGTAATGGGAAGATACCAGGAGGGCTTGCCATCGTATTCCCATATGTGCGGTTCGATGGCATCCCTTCCATTTCGGAGCTGTTTTCCAATGATATCAGAAAAGCGGAAAAGCTGCTGATCCACCACGCCATCGGTTCGGTTGATGATGGACAGCTTGACGGCATCGTATTGGTCTATGATACCGGTGGTCGTAAGCTGCAGCTTTACCCTCAGATCCTCATCCAACCGGGCCAGACACGTTCTTCCGCAGAAGCGGGCGTCCTGTAAAAGTTCGCTGTTTCCAAAGAAATTTCGCATTTCCTTTTCGTAAAAATTCATGCTGTTTCCTTTCTGTCTTTTCACTGGCTCATGGCAGGGCCGGGTTCTTCCGGCTCTATATCCGGCAAGGCATCCTCCTTTTCCGGAGGAGCCAGGATTGCCGGATTGACAATGCCTTCGCCCGAATAATGATACTTTTGATTATGCCACTGGCGCAGTTCCTCTCCATGTTCCCAATAGTGACACAGCAGATTGACCGCCTGCCCGTACATAAAGCCAGTAATGCCATCCGTATCCGCCGGATGATTGGTGCGCTCGGCGGTCTCTGCTACAGAAGCCCCGTCTTTAATTTCCTGTTCCATCATCTGGCTCCAACGTTCGGCATAGAGGACAATCCCGTCACTGCCTTTTTCTTTTCTCAGTTCCAGATAGTTTTTTTCCATTTCATCCCGGATGCGAAAAGGCGGAACAGAGCTGCTTCCCGGATCAGATAACATATCCTTTCGGGTAAAAAATTCCCGGTTGCTGAACCTGCCCCATGGATCGTCCTCCGGGACAACGTCCGGATATAACCGAGGAAGGAGCTGGCTGATTTCATCCAAGCTCATCTCATATAAGACTCGTTCCCCAATCATCCAGTCCTGATTTTCCTGTAGCGGCTCTTTTAATTGCGCCATCAGATCCAGGCTGCTGGCTGGATATTGGTCTTTCTCAAACCGGAAGGTCTGATAAAACTGCCGGAAGGTATACATTTCGACAGCGTGATCCAACGCTCCCTCAAAATCCAGGGAAGACCACTGCTGTTCCATGAGGGCATATTCCTGATTCAGATGGACGTCCAAAAGCTCCATGAGGGCAGCATGATCGGTCATCCCGTCTGCGGCCTCATCCAGCTTGTAATACTCCGCCAGCTTACACCGGTTCATTCCCACATCTTCTAAAAGGATGCCAGCGTTGGGGCCGATTTCAAAATATCCGCTCTGATCGTATGCCTGCGCCAGTATCGCCAATGGTGTTTCTTCTTCTGCCAGGGCCGCTAAATATCCCTGATCGTAGCTGGCACTGCATTGCTCCAGGTTGCGATAGACGGTCTGCACCATACAAATCTCAGGGAGCTTTTCATAGAAGGCATCTTTCCCTTGCGAAAAAGCAGCGTTCCAGTGACTCCGATAGGCTTCGTATTCTGCCTGCAATTTTGGATGCAGCGTATCCAATACCTCCGGATTGCCAAAGTAGCGGTAATAGTGAGTCGGCGGCAGGACGGTCATCCCCGGCATGTGTAAATAGGCATCGTCTTTCGTCCATGCGGCGATTTCCTCCAGGGTAGCGTTCCGATTTGGCTCCCCGTTTTCATACCAGCAGGGATAATCTGTGATCTGAAAACTGCGGGGCTTCTCCCTGTCAAGCAATTCCTGAACTGCCGGATGCTGTTCCAAATCATCCCTATCCGGCACAAACAGATCCAGCACGGCTTCTCCGGGTTTTAATCGGATTTCACATCGGTGGAATATGACCATTCCTTAATTTCCCCCTTCCATCAGAGAATCGACCAGATGTACATGGGAGCGGTCAGGGTAAAGATCAGGCAGGCGAACAGGATGCATGGGGCTGCGAATTCAAACTGCCCATGCTTTCTGTAATCGAAGTAAGCGGTGCCGACCTTTACGAAGAACAGGATAGCCAGGATCATATCCACCACCGGGAAGACCACGTTATTGACGACCGTTTTGATCTGTGTCTGGGCCTGCGTCCAGGTCTGTTCAATGGCCCCGGCCACGTCACCGGCGGCGAAGGCGGGCATGGCGCTGGCTGCTACCAGCAGTGTCACCATGACCGCAGACAGAAGAATCTTTGTGGTTTTTTTCTTCATAAGTTGCATTATCCTCCTATCAAAATGGGGAGGAATGTCTGGCGGCAGACGCTTTCGGCATACAGGAACCGCTTTATAGCGTCTGCCGCACAAAACGATTCCTCTGTGTCGAAGTTACTCTTTACGGCGCTTTGCCGCTTGCGAATTGTTTTTCTGTGATTGTCCGGATCTTCAGACCTAAATTCTGGCAGAAGCGGATTTCCTCCCGCATGCCTGCCGAAACGTGATCCCCGAAGATCCACAGCTCATCGCACAGCCAGAGAAGACTCTTTCCGGCCTGCATGCCGAGCTGCCTTTCCTCTGGATTGCCATCATCCAGAACAAGGGCATAAAAATGGGGGACAACCGGAGCTGCCCCACAGGAGAATACATATCTTGCATACTGCCTGGCCCGTTCCAGGTTGGCGGTAACATCACCGCCCAGCGGGGAGCAGATATACACCTTCTTCATCTTACTCGTCATCCTTGTTCTTTTTACGGATAATGAAAAGAGCGACCAGGCCGCCCAAGGCGATGGCACCCAGGCCGATCCAGAAACCCGTCATGCTGTTGTCACCGGTCTGCGGCACATCCACAGTCGGGATCTTTTCGTTGGTCATTTCCGCTTTCACAATCTCACCATCCTCTCTGATCTCAAAGGAATGCGGTGTCGTGTCGATTTGGTAACCGTCCGGCGCATCGAATTCCTCATAGGTGTATTTTCCATACTCCAGCGTGAAGCGGGCAATCCCGTTCTCATCGGTATATCCCTCGGCCACCACGTTGCCATCCTCATCCTTAATGCGGAAGCCCGCATTCGGCAGGAGCTTTCCATCGGAGATGTCTTTCTTGGTGATTTCCAGTTCACCGGTGATTGGCTTGTTCTCAATGTTGCCCAGCTCGATGACCTGGCCATCCTCATCGATCTGTACCTCGAAGATCTCATCGGAAAGGACATAGCCCTCCACGGTAGAAATCTCTTTGATCTGCCAGATTCCGTAAGGCACATCCGTAAAGGAGAAGCTGCCATCCTTCGCGGATTCCGCAGTCAGGATCGCATTTTCCTCTGTAAACTCCGTACAGTCTGCTTTAAACAGCCCAAAGACTGTGCCGGGGAGCGGCTCTCCGTTTTCATCCACCTTGATGCCGCTGATGCTGCCACGGATGATCTCGTTGAGAATCGCATCGCCATCATTGACCACGATCTCCACCACAGCGGTGTCCTCGCCGCCATACTCAAAGACCACCGGATAGGTTTCCTCAGAAATCAGGTAATGCTCGTTGGTGGAGTATTCCTTCACATAGTAGGAGCCAATGGGCAGGTCTGCCGAGAAGGTCAGGGTACCGTCCGCCTGTACGCCAGCGATCTCAATCAGGCCATCCTTCGGGATGATCGTGCCATCGGCGGCAGTCAGGTCTTCGGATGCGTAGAGGGCGAAGTAAACATTAAGGATTTCATCGCCGGTGCCGATCTCGAACAGTTCATCCTTCTCCAGATCCTTATAGAGCTTCACCAGGACTTTCTGGCGCTCATTGTAGATGGAGACGGAGGTGCTGGTGACCGCCACTTCCTGTCCGGCGTACTCAAGCTCCACAGAAATGGGTTCCTCATTCAGCACCATACCATAAGGCGCTTTGGTTTCCACGATTTCGTATTTGCCCAGGTACAGTTCCGTGCTGGTGGCAGTGCCATCCGCCGAAGTGGTCAGGGTATCCACAACCTCGCCTGCGCTGTAACGGAGGGTGCCATCCGGCGTAGTAATGTCCTCCGCAGCCCGGATCTCAAACTCAGCCCCTTCCAGCCCGGACTCTGCGTAAATCGGCTTATACCGATCCTGCAGCTTTCCTTCCTGGATCTCCACGGAAGAGAACACCTCGCCGGTTTTCTCGATGGTGATGGTTCCTTTCTGCGGGGCGTTTTCTTTCTCCGCAATGACCAGGACAATGCCATCTTCGCTGACTGCATTCTCCGGTGTTACATCAAAGAATACGGGATCGGAATTCAGGACATATCCATAGGGCGCTTCGACTTCAACGATGGAATAGCCTTCCCCAAAAGGAAGTACCTCCGGCGTGATGAGCCAGCCTTCCTCATTGGTCACAAACTGAGTATGCTCCTGCACCTCCGGATAGGTGGTGGTCATAGTAACCAGGTTGCCATCGGGATCGTAGATTTCAAAGGCAGCCCCGGCGTAGGGGATCGTTTCTCCCGTTTCCGCATCCACCTTGACAATCTTTAAATAGGCTTCAAACTCGGCGTTGTTGATGAGGTACTTATAGGTCTTTCCATGTTCGTTGATCGTAACCGTAAAGGCGGGCATATACTCGGTGCCATCCCATCCCTTGGTCTGTTCCACAACATATTCCCCATAGGGGAGCTTCTTGCTCTGCGCGAAGCCATCGGCATCGCAGGTCAGGATATCCCTCTCATCCGGATCGGCGGCCTCGTAGCTGCCTGCGGACTTCAGGTAAATCTGGAATTCAGCCCCTTCCTCCGGTGTCTCGATCTGAGTGCTGCCATCGTCCGTGTGCTTGATGATGGCAATATCGCCCTTGATCACATCTTCGCCTACGCCTAACGGAATGATGTTATGCTCGATGGTAAAGTTCCCGGCATCCGCACCCACCTCATGGACGGTTTCATCCAGCAGGTAACCCGGACTCGGCTCGATCTCACGAATCGTCCAGTCAGGGCCGCAAATGTACTCCGCTGTCGTAAAGGAGCCATTTTCATCGGTGGTATAGGTGTCAACGAGTTCCTCTCCATTGTAAAGGCCATATTTCGCTCCGGCGAGGGTTGCATTGCCCTGGGCCTCGCCCTTTTCACTGTCGCTCTTGGTAAGCTCCACGGTGAATTTCTTCAGGATATTGGAGAATTCCACAGTGGCCACCTGACCGGCATAAACCGTCACGGTCTGGGAATCCTGCGGCACATAGCGGTCTTCCGACAGCTCGGTAATGGTGTAATCCCCAGGTTTCAGATTATCGATCTGGATCTCCCCATTCGGGCCGGTCTGGACGGTCTGGTCTACGCCATTCCCTGTGATCTGGAAGGAAAGGCCCTCTACGATGCCATCCTCGGAAGTCTTGATAATCTTGGCGGAGCCATAGCTTATCTTCAGGTTCACAAAGCCTTGGACGGAATCGCTGACGGTTTCAGCAAAAGTGGCAACGTCCTGAACGCCGCCGCCCATGTTTCCATCTGTCCAGGTGATCACGCCATAGCGGGTGGCCTCCTTATAGGCGGTGATGGTCATGAACTCGCTGGGCGCTTCGGCTGCTGTGATGACGAGCTGGTTTCCCTCCACAGAGCAGTTAACGCCGGACTCACTGGCAGAGAAACTGAACGATCCCACCACATTGCTCTCATCGGTAAGAACCGCCTTGTACTGGCTGCCATCCCATTCAAACTCAAAAGTCTGAGCGCTGTCTGCGGTTTTGCTCATAAAGCTGGGCAGCTTGGTATGGTTCTGTACGTTTGCAACCATGCTGTTGTAGTAGCTCATAATCTGATTGTACAGCGGATGGCCAGTGCTGATCTGATCCAGCACTGCATCATAGCCGCCGGTGTCCACCTTCTGGAAGTTGGAATCCCGTTCCCCAACTACCGTTTCCCAAACAAGGAGCTGGGTTGCGATCAGGTGGGCCAGGTTATCCGCTCCTGCATTCTGGCTGCGCCAGTCCAGAGAGATATTGCCGGTATAACCATACTGAAAGATCCGGCCAATAAAGGTCTTGATCTCATCCGGCGAGATGGTGCTGTTCAGGTTGGAAGGATAGTTATCCCAAAAGTTCTCATCCCACTTGGTCAGCACATCCCCGGTGTTCTGTGTGACACCAGGCTCGATGCAGTAGCAGGCGATTCCCGTATAGGAGCCCATGGCCCGGATCGTTGTCTTGTCGGATCTTCCACTTGTCCAGCCATTCATGTACTGGAGATTTGGATGTCCCCAATCGCCGTTATAGTTGGCGTCCCCGTCACGGGGGAAAGAGATCATATAGACCTCCGCCTGCTCGCCAGCGGCATAGGCAGTGGTCGTTCCAAGACCGATAAAACTGGAGAGGCACAGAAGCATCGCCATAAATGCGGTGAGGCCCCTCTTGAAAACGCTTGTTTTCGACATTGATTTTTCCTCCTTGTTGGCAAACAAAAAAGGACGCATCCGCGGATGTATCCTTCCATGCTGCCTGATTCAGTTTTCGTTACGCACTTTGCCGGAATACTCCGGCCACTTTACATCTGAGGAGCCATCCCTTCGGATGCATCCTCACTTTCGTCCAAGCCTTCCACATCGCTTTGTTCCAGCTCCTGCTGATATGCGGACAGAACCGCCTCATTGATGGCAGTGCGGTCATTTGCGTTCAGCGGGAAGAAGGTGTCCGAATAGTGGGTGTTTCCGTGCCTGTCCTGGTAGGAGCGGCACGGCATCCGGGCAAAGAGTCCGTTCTTGCCCTCCATCACCGCAATGTCACGGACAACAAAGCGCCCGGAAATGCAGACACTGGCAAACGCCTTGGTGCTGGAGCCGGTGTCGCACAGGGCATCGATCTTGGCGCTGAAGGCCGGGGCTTTTTTCTTCTGCCCGTTTTCTGATTGTTTCGTTGCCATAATCGTTACCTCCTGTTTCATTTACTGCAAAGTCATGCCTTCGGACGAAATTTCTTCCATCTCCGGCATCTTCATTGCCTCAAGTTTTTCTTTTGCCCAATCCGGCAGATATTCTGCGCTCAGGACTCCGATGAAATCGGAGCGGTTGAAAAAGGTAATCTGATCCTTTTCCTCGCTTAAGAATCTCCCGAACACCGTCTGCCTGGGAGCGCCGGGGATGCATCCCCATCCATCCTTGGCAAGGAAGAGCTGACGCTCCGGCGTCTGGTAGGCGCTGCCCAGGATATGGGGGTTCAGCACCAGCAGTTTCCCGGTATAGTCCTGATTCTGGCTGTTCTCCACGCAGTGAGCAGCGGTAAACAGGCCCAGGGCCTGCCATGCTTTCCGCACATCTCTGATGAACAGATCCGTCAGCCCCGGATGGGAACTCACTGCAAACTGCCAGTTCTGATCCTCCTGGGGAATCGGGAAAGTTTCTGCCCATTGCTGGTTTTCCGGGGAGATGCGTCTGTCTTCCTTATTCTGCTGTACGGTATTGGCCAGCACCCAGTTCACACGGTTGAAGCCATACTGCTGGATGATTGGCCCCGCCAGATCCTGCCCAAGCCTTTCACCATCATAGTTTTCGGCAATGATCCGCTCGATGGCCCTGGCGCAGTCGCAGTTGATCTTATAACTTTCCCGCCAGAGATCTTTTTCCTCATGCCGGACAGCCTCCTTCAGAGAATGACGGTAGAGGGGCTTTCGGCTATCCATAAAAATCACCGCCCTTTTTCTCCGCCCATTTGACGGACAAATGGATCAGGGCCGCATGCTGTTCCTCCGGGGTAAGACTGTTTAGGAATTCCAGCAGTGAAACCTCGTCATCCTTGGCCCGTTCCTTTGCCTTGCACTCATCGCAGATCTTTTCCCGTTTTACCACTACGGTGCGGTCATCCTGCTCGGTGAAAGACAGAATGTCATTGTAGGCAAAGCCCACACGCTTGCGGATTTCAAAGGGGATGGTAATGCGCCCCCGTTTACCGAGGACACGGTACATCGGCCCCATCAGAACACCTCGCTTTCCTCGCAAGTATCCGCATGAGGGCAGTTCTCGCAATCGCCGTCACAGGCGATACCGTCTTCCATGCCGTCCATCACTTCAATGACGATCTGGCCCTCCGTGGCGGAGTAACGAAGCAGCGACAGCGGTTCGATGCCGGAGGCCATGAACAGATCGGCGGGGACAGGCATGAAAATTAATCCCTTTACGATTTTTTCTTGCATGATATGATACACTCCTTTAAGGTTTTTTCGTAATCGAAGCTGGGATCGGAAAACAGCGTCATCTGATGCGGTTTCCGGCGCTCCCTCTCATACAGGTCATAGTTGCCGATGAGCAGCTCCGGGAATTCCTTGCCCGCCTCGTATTTCTGCACCATGGAGTGGATGCGCTTAAAATCAAAGAATTCCGATCCCCGGTACAGATCCCGGATTTCCGGGCAGTCGTTGTAGGACACCAGCCATTTGCCTTTCGCGTCCGCCAGGGCGCTTTGGAGCCGCACATGATCCTCCCAGGTAAATCCGCACTCATACACATACTCGCTGCTGAAATAGGGCGGATCACAATAAAAGAAGGCATCCGGGCGGTCATAATGGCTGATCAGCACTTCAAAGTCCTGATTTTCGATGACAGCGTTCTCCATCCGGATGCTGAAATCCTGGATCAGCCCGAACAGGCTCCGGACGGAGAAGGGCTGGCAGGCGAAGCTCTTTCCTGAACTGGAATAGCTGTAGCGGATGAGTTTTAGGAACATCACCGCACGGCGCAGGTCATAATCATGCATGGCCTTTTTATACAGCTCCCGGATTTCCTCCGCCTTGATCTCCGGCAGGACAATGGTGGTCAGATCCAGCTCCTGATTCAAGAATTCATCGGTGAATTCTTCCTTCTGGAAGAACTTCTTTAAGACCAGGAAATCATCCCTGGCGTTTAAGGGGAGAAAGCCCAGTTCCCGGATAAAGGACAGAGGCCGGTCACGCATACAGCGGAACAGGTTCACCAAATTTCCATTGTAGTCGTTGTAAACCTCGAATTTGTCCGGCTCGGTCTTTCCAAGCAGCACTGCGCCGGAGCCGCCAAAGGGTTCAATATACCGCTCATAGCGGATCGGGAACAGTGCATAGAGAATGTGGAGGATGGACGTTTTATTGCCCACCCAGCTCACAGGTGTTTTAATATTCACCACCTCCTGGAGGCACCAACCGCCCGGAAAGCAAGAAAGCCGGTACCAACCGTCTTAAAGGGCGATTGATACCGGCGTAATTTTAGCGATACTTAAAGTTTTGGCATTTCCCGGTCAGCACGGGATGCCGCTTGGCAGAGGCATAAAATCACAATCCCCATGATCCCTCCAACCACAGTTCCAGATAAAAATGCAGCCATCTTTCTTCACCTCTCCTTCGTTTCAAATGGTTTATAAGTCCATGTCCATCCCTTCCTCGAAATCCTCATCCGTCTCATCAATAGAAGTGATATTGACATAGTCTCCGATAATTACCAGGGCCTTATCATAGCTGCCGGATTCCATAATGCGGCTCCGCATTTCCCTGGCTTGTTCCTCCATGCCATGTTCCTTGAGTGTCCGGCTGGCAATCCCCATCAGGTTAAAGATGTTTCCGTTCTGCCCAATGAGAGGGCAGTCCGGCTTTTGTGCCGGGGCGTTTTCTTCCAAAGGGCCGCCCAGCCGGTTATCCACGTAGTCGGAACACCACATGCTCCCGAACTGCTCACGGGTGTTCAAGCGCCAGATCGCCAGCTTTCCCATATCCAGCTTGACATCCTTAAAGGGGAAGAACAGGTTGGTCAGGCCCTGATGTTCAAAAACAGAAACCTGTTCGAACCGGCTCCCGTCCAATAAAATGTTTTCTTCGGCCAGCATGTCATTGATGCCGGTCACCCATTCCTGCAGATCCCCGCCGCAGCCCTGAAGGATCAGCCCTTCCGGAGTATCCGGACGCCGGAGCTGCTCGGCTTTGATTTCAGTGATTGTTGCCATGAATCCTTCTCTCCATTTCTACTTGGTTCATCATCGCCTGTGTTTCGTTCAGGCGCTTATTCAGCTTTTCAATGTCCGCAGCGGTTTCCCGCTGATCTTCCCGGTAACGGAAGAGTGCCATGGCTGCCAGGGCGGTAATCGCCGCTCCCAGGATCAGGCCAAGAACAAAATCCAGAGCAAACATCATGACTGTATACCTCCCATCTGCGGGACAGTGTCTTCCTCCTGGGCATCCGTCTGGGTAAAATCTGTTTGCAGGAATTCCTCCGGTGTCAGGTCATAGCCCAGGAAGTTCGGGCTGGTATCGTCATCGAATACAAAATATTCCTGGCCGCCAAAGTCCAGCGGCGCTTTGGTCAGGATCGTACCAGCGTGATTTGCCGCCACGTTCCTTTCAATGGTGGCAAAAGCCAGATTTTCTCCTTCCCGCAGGTCATAGCGGTAAAGCCCATCCGGAAGCTCCTGCTCGGTAACTCGGCCATTGGTAAACAAGGCGGTCTGCCCAAGCACCTCCACTACCTCCAGCTTTTCATCGGTCAGGGCCTGGGCGGATAGTTCCCTGGACGGCTCCCCATAAGGAACCAATTCGTACAGGGAATGCCCGCGGGCCGATAGGATTCCGTATTCCGTCTGTACCGCGCCCAGCCTTTGCAGCAGTCTGGCTCCTTCAGCCTGCGTTGCAATGGCGGACAGCCACATCCGATCCATGCGGGCATCCAGATGACGAGACAGATATTCTTTGAAAAAGTCCGCCTCATCACAAGGAGTATTCGTAAACTCGTATTCTGGAAGATGAGCGGCAAGTTCCAGGGCCTTTTCCATCGTCAAGTGCGGCTCGGCCTCCAGCACTGCTTTGTATTTGATCTGCTCCGGTTCCGTCATGGCCTGATACTGCGTGGCAATCTGATTCAACCGGGCGAAATGATCCATGCTGCTGTAGATCTGGCTATCAATCTGTGGAAGGGCGGATTCCATGTCGAAATAAACACAGTCTTCCATGCAAACCTCGTTTTGTCGATTTGCCGCCTGATCTGCCTGTTCCTGCGAAATCGGCAGGCTGATCCATTCGGCATTTCCAATGGTTTCCTCCGGATCATCCATGGGCGTTTGAGCGACCAAAAGCCGGAACACAGTATCCTCCGGTTCTTCCTTTATTTCCGGCAGATGGGTTCCATCATAAATCTCAGCCAGCTCATATGCCCCGGCTACCACGTAGAAGCCATCCACAAATACACCGCCATCATTTTTTCTCTGCAATCTTCCGATCTGCGCCTGATCCAGCAGATAGAGGGAAGACTCCGGGATTGCGTTTACATCTTCATTCAGCTCATTCTCGATGACAAACCGCCCCAGGGCTTCATCATCGCCGACATTCGAGGCAATCATGACCGCATCCAGTCCATAGGTCAGGTTGATCAGATCCTTCATGGGGATTCCGTTCTCATACCGGACATCTTCCATCCGGTGGCGGAATACGCCTTTCAGAAGCAGGATATCTTCATCCGGCATGGATGCCAGCCGGCGGGCAAAAAAGTTTAGCTCCGGAAGCGTGGGAGCGATCAGGATAGTATCGGCCAGCTCCGGGAGTTTTGGGCTTTCCCGGATGCTCACGTTGAAAGAGGGGGCCGGATTTTCTGTAGCCCGGAGTCTCTGGAGGGCATCCTGAATGCGGCCGCCCATGGCAGGAAGGTCTAAGACCGTAAAATAAACGCCGCTCTGGTCAGCATTTTCTGTGACCACTTCAATCTGTAAGGTTTTTCTATCGGGTTCCATTGTTCCATCTCCATTTCTTCTTTCTTATAGCTGCATCCCCGGCGTTTCATCCTGCCCATCCGAAAGCGCACGGTTTACCATTTCCTGAAACCGCTCCGGATCATCGCAGATAGCCTTGAACGCAAGCCCCATACGCTCCAGCAGAGCGGCGTCCGGGCAGTAGCAGTAAAATCCCCCGGCTTCGCTGTCAAATTCAATGCTTTGCAATCCGGCATCTTCCTGAAAGGCGGCCTGGAAAACTTTTTCCCATTCGTAGCCGCTCCCATGGGTATACAGGCCGAAGGAATTCTTTGCTTCTTCGCCATGTTCCTCTGCGAACTGGTTAAACGCCGTCTGTCCGTAATTCTCATAGGGTTTCTGCAGAAAAGAAAAAGGAAGAGACAGCCCATATTTTCCGTTGCCGCATTGGTACAGTTCAAATGGCTCCAGCCTCTTATTGACTTCCTCCAGGCGCTCGTCCTCCGGGCTGGGTTCCTCATCGATCTCTGCTGTACCGTCCAGTTCCATCTGCATGGGAATCAGCACCTTCAGCAGTTCCTCACGGTATTCCATGTCGGCAATCCGGTCGATATAGATGCCAAACGTGTTCAGAAAATAGGAGCCATCCTCCTGGGTGATCAGCAGGTCGCTTTCCAGCCCCTGGGTGCAAATGAAATCCGCCACCTCCTGAATGCTGTGCAGCTCCTGATTCCCCCGGTTGGAATGCCCAATAAGAAGAGGATATTTTCCTTCGATGTTCATGGTTCACGTTCCTCCTTTTTTTCTGCCGGTTCTACGGCTTTCAGGCCGAATCTGCGGATTGCCATGGCGTTGCAGATGGATGCAAACTGCTTTGGGGAGATCAGCTCCCTGTCAGCCAGATCCCGGATGGTAAGATGCCGGGTTCCCATATATAAATCCTTGGCCGCACAGTAGAGGGGATAGGTGTATTCATTCAGGCCGCACAGTTTCCTGCGGTCAAACCGGATGAGGTTGCCATCCACCTGATGTTTCATCATGCGCCAGAGCCTTTGGTCGGCGGTAAAAAGATAGAGCGCCGACAGCAGGGCATAATTTTTCCTGTCCTTTTTCTGTATAGCTATCTGAAAAAGGTTCTGATGGTGACTGCTTAGATAGTTCATGGGCCTCATCTCACTTTCGATTAGAAGTTCTTCCACTCTTTGCAGGAAGGGGCGGTATCGGACAGCATGCATAGTATCCGCAATCATCTCCTGATAAGTGGGAGGGGACGGTTCCTGCAGATAGATATAAATCTGATCCGGCATGACCATGCTCCCATAGCCCTTGGGCTGGAAACCGGGAATCATCTGCATGAGGATCTCCAGCTCACGGAGGGCTTCGGTTTCGGTAAAATACATCATTCATGGTTCCTTTCATAAAAAAAGCCCTCGCTTCATCAACAAAGCAAGGGTGTCACTTAAGTTACAGATTCAGTTGTGGGCCATCCTCCGGTTCAAAGGTGGGAGAATTTTTCTCAATTTCCGGATAGCCAAACGATAGCTTTTCCGCCAACGCATCCAGCGCTTTCGACTGCTCAAAGGTAAGGGAGCCGCAGTGATTTCTGGCGTAGTCCACACAGCGATAGAGATTTTCTGCTTCTTCCGGCTGGAACAGGCGTTGTTCCTGGATCAGCCCCGAACGCCGGACGAAAGATTCTTTTGCATATGCATAATTGGGAGAATAATCGCCGCTGGATACATAGCCGCGCTCTTTATCCTGATCCCATGTGGTAAACATGAAACCATGGTTTTCATTATACGTTCCGGCCAGGACGATATTCCCATACTCCGCCAGTTTCCGGTAATCATGGACGCCCTCTGCCTCCATCTGCGGGGCTGCTTCATAGAGGCCCACATACTCACGGATAGCTATGGCCTCTTGCTGGATCTGATCATAGAGTTCCGTCTGGCTCAGTGCTTCAAACTGATCCTCATAAAACCGCAAAAAGCCCTCGGTGGTCTGACGACAGAATGGAGCATCTCCGTGAAAAATGTGGAGCAGACCATCCTGATAGCCATAATATCCGGTACACTCTAATTGAGGGAGGCGGCGGAGCAATTCTGCCTGATAGATTGTCATAGGCTGTATTCACCTCACATTCCCATGGCGAAACCTACATGTTCATCTTCCGATTCATCCTCATCCATGTTTTCATCCTGAATCTCGGATTCATCCTCGTATTCGTCCTCCAAGGCTTCTTCGGTTTCTTCCTCGCCCTCATCCTCCAGAGTATCTTCGGTTTCTTCTACATCTTCATCCTCCAGGGCATCCACTGACATATCTTCATCGTCCTGATCCTCTGGCTCGCCGGTTTCCTCTAATGGAGACATCTCATCATCCAGTTCTTCGGCATCAGGGCCTTCCTCAGATGTCTCCGGTTCTTCCTGATCGGAGATAGACGGTTCCGCTTCATCCATTTCCTCCGCAGAAGAAGCAGTTTCCGTATCTTCCATTAACTCCTGATCAGCGTCCAACTGCTCAGTATCCTCCAGTTCCTCCGTATCCTCGAAGTCACCCTGGGCCTCGCCGGTTTCCTGACTCTCAGCCAGATCCCGATCCAGCTCCTGCTCAATCAGGCCGATGACAAAGTCCTTTTGCGTCATGTTATTGCGGTGCAGATAATCCTTGATCCGCTGGAACAGGCTTTCCGGCACCTGAAACGCCAGTGTCCTCATTTTCTCCATGTTTTTCCCTTCCTTTTCATCAATTTTAGGATGCAGTTCATCCTGCAAGGCCAGCGTGACAAACTCCGTCATCGTCATCCCGTGGTCTTGCAGATATTGTGTAATCTCGGCATGCAAAGCCGCATCGACTTTGACCGTAATGCCTTTCTTCCCGTCAGCAGCCACTGTGTTCACCTCTTTCCATGAATTTCTGAATTGCCCTTGTTACAATTTCCTCCACAGGCACTTCCTCAATGGCAGCCTGGATCAAAAGCGGCTCCACCAGCGTCTCCGGAATCTCAATTTCAATTTCCAAATGATTTACCTCCTACATTCCCATGACAGGGCCTTGATCCTCAGTCATGCCGGATTCCTGTTCCTCTGCCAGTTCTTCCTCTGTCAGCTTGCGGAACGAGTCCTCACCGGGCACAACTCCGAGAGATCTTCCATTATCAAACGAGCAGTGCAGTGTTCCGATATCATCCACTACTCTGACAGTGCCTCTTGTCTGATCCTCGACAGGATTCGGATCTCTGCCCATGCTCAGTAACATGATCCGGGTACCGGGAGGATACTCTGCCTGGTACCGCTTGGCCTGCTGGTGCAGGCGTTCCCATTCATTCATCAGCTACATCTCCATTCCTAAATCACTATTTTCTGTTTCTGAAGCCATCCACTCCGTGTCATCCCAATTATCTTTACGAAGGGCAAAGTTCTCCACAAGCTGTCTGGCCGTTAAGGGAATATTCGCAGGCTGATTTGTGCGCTCAAACCCATCTTCGCTGATTTCAAACCAGCAATGATCGACCTCGGTATCATACTCATCGAATCTCCTTTCCGGCATCCCGACCTGTCTTGGGATAAAATATTCCCCCATGTCACAGCAATCAAGAATGCTTTGGATTTGCTCCTTGGATAATTCCCCCTGGATAACGCACTCATTATGAACCTTATAGTTATCTGCATCCCGGTATAGATAGCAGATCTTGGTGTTCATGGATATGACCTCCTTTCCTTATAGCTTGTAGGATAGGGGGATTTTTCCCCATAAAAAAAGCGACCACTTTCATGGTCGTTCCTACCTTACTCTATACACACTTTTTTCTTTCTGCTGTGTTTCCTGTACCTATTCGCCCTCCTTCCTCTACGCAATACACCGCTATACACAGATATAACCCTGCTCCATTTTAGCACAGCTGAAGCTATACCCGGATTTTGGTGAATAACAGAGTTGGTTCATCCTACCACCCCAGTTCTATAAATAATAAATGGAAGCAGGAAATCCGTTGTGATTTCCTGCTTTTCTTTTAATCCACCCGAAATAAAATCCAATTCATAAAACAGGAGGAACATATATATGGACACCAATGATCTGAACTATTTGCTATACGAAAAAATGAGTGACGAGCAGGACATCTTTCGTGACTGGATGAAAAGCCTGCCCCGTGAAGAAATGCTGTACCACGCCTATGAATATTCCGTTCGGGAAGACATCGTAATGGCCATGGAAAACATGGAACTGACAGATGCTCAGGCAAAAGCTCTGCTGGATTCCCCCTCTCCCCTGGCCGATATCTACCGCAATTTTCAAAAGTTGGAAACGGATCATATGGATGTAATCCGTGACTGCATTGAAAACCGTGCAAACGATATATGCGAAGAAAACGAGCAGAAAACCGGCTCTGTTTTGGTGGTGGAGCCTGGCAAGAAACCCTACTCCAAAGAGATTTCCTTTTCTCTGGAATCTCTGCAACAGCAGGTAGGCGGCTATATCCAGGCTGTGTATCCCTTTAAGGAGCCGGTAGCCCTGATATGCAACGAGGAAGGCAAACTGGAAGGCCACCCTCTGAATCGTGCACTGAAAGACGATGAGGGAAATATATATGACATCGTTGCAGGAACCTTTCTTATAGTCGGCCTTGGAGCCGAAGATTTTGCCCCTCTCACACCCGAGCTGTCTGCCCACTTTGCAGATTTCTTCAAAACACCGGAACTGTTTATCAAGATAAATGGGAAGCTCGCTGTCATTCTAGCAGAAGATGCCAATGCCGAGCCTCCCCTATACCTGCATTCCGCGGCCTATGCCTCGGAACACGGTGAGATGAACCTCTACCTGTCATCCAACCACGCAAACATTGCCTGCAAGGAGGCCATAGAAGAGGCCATTCGCAGTCACTATAACGGCAGCCACTTAGACACCCAGGAAGCCCTCAAGGAAATTCTACAGAAGTTCAGCCCGGAGCGTGTACAGTTCATTTTGGCGAACACCGCCATTCACAAGGATTGGGACGCCAGGATTTCCCCCGAGAACAAGTCCTGGGCAAGAACCATTCCTATGCCTCAGGAAGCAGATTCCGGAAGAATGGCAGCCTATGTCATCGACCAGGTCCATCCCGGCCTGACGAATCTGCTTATGGATCGGGCAAGAGGCACCTTCTCCACCCCGGAAAAGTCCTCTGTTCTTCAGAAACTGAAACAGGAACCGGCGGTGTGCAGTTCCGCTCCCACAAAAAAGCACGAACCGGAGCGATGAGCCACCCAAAACGCAAGCGGAACCTCCAGCTGAATTTCCGGGTATCCCCAGAGGAGTTATCTCAAATTGAGGAAAAAATGCAAAAATTCGGTACCAGGAACCGAGAGGCGTTCCTTCGAAAGATGGCACTGGACGGATATGTGGTAAAGCTGGATCTTCCGGAACTGAAGGAGCTGATCTCCTTGCTTCGCTACTCTAGCAACAACCTTAACCAACTGACCCGCCGGGTACACGAGACCGGAAGAATCTACGAGGCGGATCTGGAGGATATCTCCCAACGGCAAGAACAGCTTTGGGAGGGCGTAAAGAAAATACTTGCAACTCTATCCAGGGTTACATAAACGGCCTAACCCCTTTTATTGCAGAAGGAGCGGCATTGTGTTGTCGCTCCTTTCTTGCTATTTCTTCCTGTAGATAGTTTGATGCAACCATATTTTTTACAACAAAAACACCTTCTCCACTTCATGGAGAAGGTGAAGTTCTCTTAAATTTGAACCCGTCCGGAAAAGCTATGGTTCAAGATTATCCTCTTGGAACAAAGGAGAATCAAAAAATGTATCCATACCTATCTCTAGACCTTGACACATTTCATGGATAATTCGCAGCTTTACAGAGTCGTAAGCGCAGTTAATGATATTACCAATAGTGGATTTAGGGACACCGCTTTTCATATACAACTGGTATTGCGTCATATTTCGCTCTGTCAATAACTCCATAAGTCGATTACTTACAGCTTGATTCAGCTTCATCCCAAATCCCCCTCTCACATTGTCGTGGTAATCATATTATATGAGGGGTCTTATCAAAATTAGTCCCTGTAGCTGGACTATCGTAAGAAATTGCGGTATGATAAGAAAGGGTGATTAAAATGAATGTAGCCTTTTGCGGACACGCTGCAATCTTTCCTGATGGAGATGTAGAAAATTGGCTCTGCGATATTACAGAAATGCTGATTCAGCAGGGAGCATCCACCTTCTATCTTGGTGGCTACGGCAATTTTGACAGGCTCGCCGTTTCTGTGCTCCAACGAAAAAAGAAAATCTACCCACATATTCAGCGAATACTTGTTCTGCCATATCTTGATATGAAGTATGATCCCAGTGGATATGATGGCACCATTTATCCTCCATTGGAATCCGTGCCCCGCCGCTTCGCAATCTCTCACAGGAATCGTTGGATGATAAACTACAGCGAGGTTTTGGTGGCCTATGTACTTCACGATTGGGGCGGAGCAGCAACAACATTACAAGGTGCCAGGAAAAAAGGGAAGCAAATCATTTTATATCCGGACAAGTACTGTAACGAACCTTATACACACAATTGAAAGGCGGAATTTTCATGGCAACCACCCGCATCATACCGCTACACATTGGCAAAGGTCGAACAGAGAGCCGTGCAATCAACGCTATCATCGGCTATGTGGCAAATTTGGAGAAAACTGATGACGGAAGATATATCTCCAGCTTTGCGTGCGACAGCCGGACGGCAGATGCCGAGTTTCTATTGGCAAAGAGGCAGTATATTGCCTCCACCGGGCGCATCCGGGGAAAAGATGACGTGATTGCCTACCATATCCGCCAGTCCTTTGTCCCCGGTGAGGTGACTCCGGAAGATGCTAACCGAGTTGGGTTAGAATTTGCAAAGAGGTTCACCAAGGGCAAACACGCTTTTATTGTCTGCACCCACATCGACAAAGCCCATATCCATAACCATATCATCTGGAGCGCCGTCAACCTGGACTGCGACCGGAAATTCCGGAACTTCTGGGGAAGCACAAAGGCTGTCCGGTGTTTGAGTGATACTATCTGCATTGAAAACGGTCTTTCCATAGTGGAAAATCCGAAACGCCGTGGAAAAAGCTACGACCAATGGCTGGGAGATCAGGTAAAGCCTACCCACCGGGAACTTTTGCGCACCGCCATCGACAACGCCCTATCACAAAAGCCTGCTGACCTGGACGAGCTGCTGAAGCTGCTCCGGGAATCCGGCTGCGAAGTCTCCCTCCGTGGTCAATTTTATCGCCTGAAGCTCCCTGGTTGGAACAAGCCCGCACGTTTGGAAAGTCTGGGCAAAGGCTATACAATGGACGATTTGCTTTCCGTGCTGTCCGGCAAAAGCACCCACACTCCCCTACCCGTTCGGAAAAAGCCGGAGAAAGTCAATCTTCTGGTAGATATCCAGGCGAAGCTGCAAGCCGGAAAAGGAGCCGGATATGAACGGTGGGCCAAGATTTTCAATCTGAAGCAAATGGCACAAACCATGAACTATCTCACTGAGCATAACCTGCTGGATTATGCCCTATTGGAAGAAAAAGCCACAGTAGCCTCGAACCTCCATAAGGAATTGGCCGAAAAAATCAAAACCACGGACAAACGCATAGCTGAAGTTTCCAGTCTGCGCACCCACATCATCAACTATTTCAGAACCCGGGATATATACACCGCATATCGAAAAACCGGATATTCTAAAAAGTTCCTGGTGGAACACGAAGCTGACATTCTTCTTCACAAGGCCGCGAAAAAAACATTTGATGACCTGGGGTTAAAGAAGCTTCCTACCATCAAGAGCCTTCAATTGGAGTTTACCGAGCTCCTTACTCAAAAGAAAAAATACCGTGCTGAGTACAGATTTTCCCGGCAGGAAATGCGAAATATACTATCCGTCAAAGCCAATATAGATTGGCTGTTAAATAAAGAAACCATTTTATCCGGCACCAAAAATACCCAGTATTACAAACTACGATAATAAAAGAGGATAATCTGCCGGATATGTGTTCCTACAAATCACCAATAATCAATTCAGCTTTGGTTCACCACACGTACTTGCGGTTTCTTTGTAGCTCGGTTTCTCCACTAGCATGGATTCTATGGCCATTTTCTTGAATTTCTGGTGTATATCTTTAATTTGGTATTCCCTTTGGCATAATAAATCACCTCATTTATTGGATCGTATATCATACTGTCTAACGAATGGGGTGCATTTCAGTGAAAGCTTTTACATTTAATATCAGAAAAAGTTGTTATTATGTTCCGAATGTAGGAACAGCATCATTTGTAAACTTGACATTTCTTTTCTATTATGATACTTTATGACTAACAATGAGGAAATATGAAGAACATCGCAAAAAGGAGATTAGAATGCAAAAGGAATATATTACCCTTAACGAGCTAGCAAATAGTTTGAAAATTAGTAGGGCAACTATTGATCGTTGGAGAAAAGAAGGTATGCCTTATTACAAAATCGGGAATGGAGTTCGCTTTATAGAAGCAGAAGTTCTTATATGGATAGCGGTGAATAAGTCTCAAAAGTAATTTGCTGCCATAGATGAGAGGTACTCAATGATTTGCTCAAAAATTAGGTTGTTATTTAAATATTGTTGGCTTAAAATTTTACGAGTCGCACGTATTTTTTTACATAAATTGCCCACTTTCTTTTCATACTTTTTTCTCGTTTTTAGTGTTATAGCTTGTCTAATATTTCTAATTCCAGAATGCTTCGATAGGGTTCCTGTGCTGTCGTACTATATCCGTGAGCAAGAACTTCCTATAACATATACACTGAACGGCAAAGTAAAGGTACTCGATGCAGATGGAAAAACAATCAATAAAAATATTGAAGTATTTGTTGGTGGATATAGTGTCTACCTAAAATCAGAAGATTTTTCTCTAATGTTTTCCTCTCCTATTACAGATGAAGTTTATGTTATTATCAGGTACGAAATAAATGGGGATGTTCGATTCATCACAGAAAATTTAAAAATTGAGGATAACAGCTATTCAATTACTAAGGAGTTTATTATTTATGCCTGAGGTTTTTGAGTTTGGAATTATTGGGATGGGTCCAGCTGGTATTGGTGCGGCAATGAGTTTGCGTGACGCTTGCCGCGTTCAGAACACAATATGTTTTGAACGAGGAAGTTATCCTAAAGAAAAAGATTGTCCGGCTTATTTGCAAAAAGAGTGTTGTTATTCAGATGCCTGTACAGTCATTTCTGGTATTGGCGGTGCATCAACTTTAAGTAGCGGAAAACTTAGTGATTTTCCCGCTGGGAGTGGACTTGCAGATTTTTTTGATTCTGAACAGCAGCTTAAGGAAATGCTTGGCGAAACACTTTCGTTCATATCTAATAGGGTTGATTTAAAAAAGGTAATCATTGACGAGAATGCCAAAAAACAAGCGCAATTATATTATGCGCAACGACATATTGAATATAAATATTATGATGTATATGAGTTTGATGGAAGAAGCTATCGCCAGTTCATAACAGAGACTATTGAAGAACTTAGAAATAAAGGACTTCGAATATTGGATAATTCAGAAGTCATCGATGTTAATCGTACTCGTGATACTTTATACTTTCAGGTCAAAGTAAAAAATCATGACGGCGAAAGAATCTTCTTAATCCGCAATTTAATTTTAGCAACAGGAGCTCTTGATATCCAAAATAAACTCGCAGAAAAAATGTTTAGATCTATCGAAAACCACTATGAAATCGGCGTACGGATTGAGGCTCCTACAAAAGCATTTGGTACGACACTGTCAACACACGGCGATTTAAAACTTAAACTCGGTTCTGGAAGGACATATTGTGTTACAACAAATGGGAGAATAATTTCCTATCAATCCGATGGGGCTTGCTTTTTGGAAGGTTGTGTAGAGCCTACCGAATTAACTAACTACACCAACTTGGCTGTTTTAGTAAAATGCAATGGTGATCGAGAAATCCATGATTTTATTATCCGATATCGAAAAGAATTCCGAGGGCTTCCAATTAAGCAACAACTTATGGATTATATGGACAAAAATGCAAGTTGCAATTCAATAGACACCACATTAGCATCTGCGGTCTGGGGTGATATAAACAGCCTTCTCTCTACTCCCGTTAACAATTCGATAAAATTCTTTATTAGAAATGTTTTAATAGATGCAATGGGGATACCAAAAGAAAAAACAGTTGTAGTCGCTCCCGAATTGAAGATATTGAGAAATTTGAAGATAGCCGGTAATTTTTCATTAGATAGGAATTTATATGTTGTTGGTGCAGCAACTGGAAAATTTCGCGGCATACTTCAATCGTTTTGTTCTGGTTTAAGGTGTGGAAGACTTTTGACGGGAGGTGGACAATAATGTATATATGGGACGCCCTTTACGGAAAAATCGATTTTAGCCCTTTCGTATATAGGTGCATGTTAACTCCTGAAGTTCAGCGTCTTCGTGAAGTTAGATTATGCAATATTAATTCTCTTTTCATTACGGGAAGTGCAAATACAAATCGCTTTGAGCATTCGGTGGGCACTGCATATCTTGCAATGCTTAATATTGAATCTAATTTGCAGAAGCATTTGAACCTCAACAAGAATGAAAAAGAAACCTTTGTAGTTGCAGCTTTACTACACGATGTTGCAAATGGTCCCTTTGGACATTCTTATGAATACATCATGGAAAAGAAGGGTTTTGTCCCTGAACAGGGTTTAGGCGATGTATTTACAGATGTGGTTTCTGTAGGCAAAGGTGCGCATAAGAATACATCCCCATTCGAAACTATTTTCTTCGGGAAACTGCGAGCCTTGCACTCAATCCTTAATACTTCACAAAAAGAGGACATCTCACATATAATTTCTGGAAACCATTTCTTAAGCAAATTAATAAGTAATTCTATAGATCTTGACAACATTGACAATGTGTTCAGAATGGCTTATCATATGGGCCTTAAATTTAGAAGGGAAGCTCCGAAAAAACTTGCTACTTCGATGTACATCGAAAACGACAATGTGGTTTTTTTACAGACAGCAATAACATACTTGGAAGAGTGGTATGCCGTAAGAGAAAAAGTTTATAAATTTTTACTGTTAAATCCCCAAGAATTTTCCGGAAAATATATGCTTACGGAAGCAATGGATATATTGTTTGAATGCATATCTCAGGGCAAGGCAGAAGGGCGGGATATAAAATGGAATTATACTGATTACCAGCTAATGGAGGAATTAAATCAACTCAAGGAAACTTGGCTTAAACGAAAAACATTGCTCCTAGAAAACATTGATATTGAAACAGTGAATGAAATAAAAGAAACTGCCTCCGAGGATATACAAAAAATACTGCTTAAAAATTACCTTGAGAGCATAGAATTAACAGTACCAATTAAAGAAAAAGGGAAGACAGGACAAAGCAAGAAACTGTCATTAAGTTCCAACTATTCTTATACATTTGAGGAAAATGGTACTGTTAATATTCGAAATCGGAATATGATATTTGAGATTAGTGGAAAGAACTTTTACAAAGTGGTTAATATTCGGTACAACTGCTCGCAGATCATTTCGAGACTTATGACGGGAGATTTGTATCACTGCTTAATGATACTTGAGACTCAGGATATCGGTAAATACGGTGCATTTCTGGAATACTCTAAGCGCATAGCTATTGAAGATGAGTTAGAGGCTAAAATTAGAGCAGGTAAGGACTTTGCCAGAATAAATATTGGACTTCATCCTATACTCGACGTAAATAAGACCGAAAGGCAACTCAGGGTAATGCTTGAGGGGGGGAATACTCCCGTAACCATCGGGAACACAGCATCAAAGAAATTACTTATTGGCGTGTTTATAAAAAATGAGCCCTATGGACTGAAACATGCCAGATTTTCCTTGGGAAAAAATGACGATAAGCTAATTGACATTGTGATACAATACTTCGCCTCTTATTTTGAAAATGGTGCGAAGGTCGTTCCATTGAATGAGGAGGCTGATAAATATGGACAATAGTGAAATTAAAAAAAGATTAAACAGTATAAATTGGAATTTCGACTTTACAATCAATTATGGCGAAGATACACTCCACCCGTTTAATTGTCGTAAATATTATTCTTATCCGGCTACGTTTATCCCTGAAATACCTTATGCGATGATTGAAATATTGTCTAAAAAGGGAGATGTTGTTTTGGATCCGTTTGGAGGAATCGGAACCACATTCATCCAGGCCTTATCATTAGAAAGGGTGCCTTTTTCCTTTGACATTAATCCGATTGCTACAAATGTATGTAAGACCTTATATATGTTATTTGATCCTTCTGTAAATAAAGAATCCATAAAGGGAAAATTATTGCAATTATGCGAAGGATACGATGAATCGAAGGATTACACAGTGGGGCTTGCAACGTGCCAGAAAGAATTAAGCGGTTGGTTTGAAAAACGCACATTTAACGAAATCTCATTTCTTTTTTATCAGGTAGAACATCTTCAAGACTCCACTGTTCAAAAGGTGATGAGTTTGATTCTATCTAGCCTTTTGGTTACCCTTTCTAGCCAAAATAAGGGGTGGGCTTACATTGCAGATAACGTAAAGCCCAAAGATGATGAGTTAAAAAAGAAACATGTTTTTGAACAATACATACTTACCACAAAAATTTTATTGAACGATATAATCGACCACGAGTCACACTTGTCAAGAAGTTTTTCGGATTTTTACCCTAACATTTTCAATAAGGAACGTATTTTTAATAAATCTATTACTGAGATGCATTTTGAATCAGAGAGCGTAGATTTGGTGGTTACATCTCCTCCCTATCCCCGAATGATTGATTATGTTAAATCCCAAAGGCTTTCCTTTAATTTCTTTGATGAGAATTTTATGGATTATGTAGGTAAAGAAATAGGAGCTAGATACAGGAGAAGCCGTCGAGATTGCTTATCTAAATATGAAAGCGATATTAAACAAGTCAATAATGCAATCTACGATGTTTTAAAGCAAGACGGCTATTTTTGTGTTGTTCTTCCAGACTATGATATAGAGGATAGCCGAAAAGATGTTATTGAAAGAATTGTTGAGAGTTATACTGAACTTGGAATGAATAAAGTATTTGAGGTCGGCAGATACATTCCAAGCCACAGACGCACATTAAGTATACAGTGGGCCACACTTGTAAATGAACGAATATATATTTTCCAGAAAGGGTGAGAATATGCCTTTTAAGAGCATCATAATTACTGGAACTTCTTGTGCGGGTAAAAGCACTGTTGTTCAAAAGTTGTGCAATGAGATTGATATTCCCTTTGAACAAGTACATGCTATTACAATTAGAGACAGACGACCGGATGACTCAAACTACGAATATGTAAACGACCAGGAATTCGAAAACCTTCGTTCTAGTCAAAAGCTGTTAGTGTCTAGTACATACCGTGGCAAAAAGTATGGTATAAGAAAATCTGCTTATGATGCAGTGCTTAGGCGGAAAAAAATACCACTCCTTATAATCACTCCTTCTTCAGCTGCAGAACTGCTAAAAGAGGATCAAGAAAAATATATGAGCATTTTTATTGATTCTCAAGACTCAATATTACTTGAGCGCCTAATCGATAGGTCAGGAGGAAAGCCAGATAAAAAAGTCCAGAAGGCATTTGAAGATCAACATAAACAAGATCGTATGTATCAAGACAAAGCACATTATATCATTGACAACGTAGATCTGGAGTCAACAGTTAGCCTAATTACTTTATTGTGGAAATATCAGAATCGGGACGGTGCATTATCACAGAAAATAATTACTTCTATGATTAAATGTGGGATACTTCTAAGAAATGCTGATCCCAATATGGTGAAAGGTGCATCCTATGACTTGCGCTTGGGTGATGAGTACTACTACAATGGTAAGATTCAAAAACTCTCCGTCAGAAAACCGTTTTTGACTATAGAGCCATATGATTATGCCATTGTTTCCTGCATAGAAACCGCTTGGATGCCTAGAGATCTTGTTGCTAAATTTGGACTAACTGTGGGGTTATTTTGCCAAGGTATAATACTTTCCAATGGACCACAAATTGATCCTGGATTTAGAGGGACACTTTTTTGCCTATTATTCAACACCTCTAATCGGGCCGTACACCTAAAGCGAGGAATGCACTATGCTACGATAGAATTTAATAAATTGATAGGATACGCAGAACCATATGAAGGAAAATACCAAGGGAAAAAACATATCATTGACTATATTCCAGAAAATGCACTACACGGGGCAATTAATGAACTGAAAACAGAAGTAGAACATTTAAAAACCGAAAGTCACATTATGCAAAATATATATTTAGGCGTAGTTGCACTGATGTTCGCCATTATATCTATCCTGCTTGTTCTCAGATAAATCTACTTGCACGCTTGTATATTGGGAAACGCGCTACATATCAAGTTATTTTCTGTTAATTATTTGATTTGTTCCACCATTCTTTTTTCTTCCTTACATCTTTCTTCTTTGCCTCATGTGAAAAATCAATCTATGTTTTAGAAGAGAATAGCATATTCTTTTTTCTTTCGCTCTATGTTTCGATATTCTTCTTTTTGGGAGGTATTATTAGGATACGAGCTTATCTATCTCTGCATTCAGTTTGTCGGTAGAGGGAAGTTTGGTGGGCTCGTCCTTTTTGAGTAAGCGCTCAATAATCGCACCTCCGAATTGAAACACGGCAGGGTTCAGTTTATAGGCTCCTGCCGTTCATTCATTTTCGTATGTGTTCCCGATGCCTCAATGCCGGATACCAATGCATTAGCTTTTCCAGTGTAAGCGTCCAATAACCACCCGCCTAGTATCTCACCAGACGATATGAGATACTAGGCGGCTGGTTATTGAGCACTTACGATCAAACTTGTCCACGATGCTGGACTTACCAGATCTATGTCAAGGAAAGGGTGTTCACCAGACAATT
>OERS01000025.1_pt1 | contig 50589 bp, 49 predicted proteins | sample 1540071 | NCBI WGS metagenome assembly OERS01 (sample SAMEA3891878, study PRJEB23780) | metagenome | biome: terrestrial biome; feature: animal house; material: Caecal content | place: Italy | collected 2015-05-05 | reverse complement strand
GGGTTTTCTTTGCCGGGGCGCTGTAAATCCGCCGGGTTTTATGCTATACTATAGGGTACACTGCGTTTTGCATATCATAGCTAAAGGAGAACTTCCATCATGCCCAGAGAGATCGACCGCCAGGCCGCCGCCCAGAAGCGCTCTTCCCGGCTTCTGATCGGGATGGCCGCGTTCATACTGATCGGCGTCGCTGCCTATATGGGGCTGGTGTTCCTCACCAGCCGCCGCACCCCCGCCAACCCCGACACCCGCTACACCGCCGAAAACGGCGTCTCGGTCTATTACGAATCGGCCACCTGGCCGGTCTGCCGGATGACCGAGGACCCCACCCTGGGCCCGGTGCTGGAGCTGGCCTCCCACGAGGACCCGGAGGATGACCAGTACCAGGTGGTGCTGTTCCAGCATGGGGACCAGGCCACCTACCAGGATTTTCTGGCCACGAGCCAGGACGACCTGCGGGCCAGCTACGGCGTCATCAGCCCCAAAAAGATCGACATCCAGGTGGAGGGGGCCTCCGTAGAGGCCGTCCGCTGCGACATCCAGGCCTATTATGCCGTGCTGGCCACCATCACCTACGACAGCGGGGACGTGATCTACGTCTCGGCCCTGACCCGGCTGGCCTCCCTCAACGACGTGCTGAACCTGATCGAAAGCGTGAGCCTCGGATGAAGCAGATGCGGGAAGGCAAAGCCATGCAGCGCCTGGCCGGCCTGATGCGGAAAGCCGTCCAGGATTACGAGATGCTGGCCCCGGGGGACCGGGTGCTGATCGGCGTGTCCGGCGGCAAGGACAGCGTGGCCCTGACGGTGGGCCTGGCCCTGCTGCGGGAGTACATCGGTTTTGACTACCAGCTCCAGGCGGTCACCCTGGACCCCCAGTTCGGCGGGGTGCCGGGGGATTACGCCCCTCTGGCCGATCTGATGGCCCGGTACGGCGTGCCCTATCAGGTGCGGCGCACCGACATCGGCCCGGTCATTTTTGACCAGCGGCAGGAAAAGAACCCCTGCGCCCTGTGCGCCAAAATGCGCCGGGGGGCCCTGCACACCGCGGCCCAGCAGCTGGGCTGCAACAAGGTGGCCCTGGGCCACCACCTGGACGACGCCGTCGAGACTTTTTATATGAACCTGTGGCAGGAAGGGCGGATCGGCTGTTTCTCCCCGGTGACCTACCTGTCCCGGCGGGACCTGACCCTGGTCCGGCCCATGCTGCTGGCCACCGAGGCCGAGGTGAAGGCCGCCGTCTACGAAGAGGGGCTGCCCATCGTCAAGAGCCGCTGCCCCGCCGACGGCGCCACCACCCGGGAAAAGACCAAGGAGTTCGTCCGGGAGCGGTGCCGGACCGACCACGCCTTCCGCCAAAAGACCCTGCACGCCCTGCAGGGCAGCGGCATCGACGGCTGGCGGCCCCTGCACACCGGCCGCAACTCCTTTGCGGTACCACAACAACAAGATTGAGAGGCGGGAACGATGGACGAAATCCCTTTTGAGCGCCACGTCTGGGCCGAGATCGACCTGGACGCCCTGCGCCATAATTTCCGGCTGACCCAGCAGCAGGCGGGGGAGATGCCCCTGTGCGCCGTGGTCAAGGCAGACGCCTACGGCCACGGCGCCATCCGCTGCGCCCGGGTCTTTGCCCAGGAGGGGGCGGCCTGGCTGGCGGTCAGCCGCCTGACCGAAGCGCTGGAGCTGCGGCGGGCCGGGCTCGGCCTGCCCATCCTGATCCTGGGGCGGACCGATCCCCGGTTTGCCGGGGTGCTGGCCCGGCAGCGGATCACCCAGTGCTGCTATTCCTTGCCCTATGCCCTGGCCCTCTCGGAGCGGGCCTCCGCCGCGGGGGTACAGGTGGACATCCACCTCAAGGCCGACACCGGCATGGGCCGGATCGGCTTTGCCCTCCGGTCCAGCTTTGACACCGCCATCCAGGAGATGCTGACCGCCGCCGGGCTGCCCGGCCTGCGCATGACCGGGCTGTTCCAGCATTTTTCAGCGGCCGACGAGGCAGGGGCGGACAGCGCAGCCTACACCGCCGCCCAGCACGCCCTGTTTGTCCGCACCTTCGAGGCCCTGCGGGCTGCCGGCCGGGAGCCCGCCCTGGTCCACTGCGACAACTCGGCCGGCACCCTGCTCCACCCCGACTGGCCCGCCGGCCTGCCCCGGACCCGCTGCATGGGCCGCCCGGGCATCATCCTGTACGGCTACCCGCCCAGCAGCGACGTCCCCTGTCCCGGCCTGCGGCCGGCCATGGCCATGAAAACGGTGGTCAGCATGGTGAAGGAGCTGCAGCCCGGCCAGTCGGCCAGCTATGGCCGGCGGTTCACTGCCAAGGCCCCCACCCTGGCCGCCACCCTCTGCGCCGGCTACGCCGACGGCTACCCCCGCCTGCTCAGCGAAGGCAAAGGGGTGGTGGACATCCACGGCGTGCCCTGCCCGGTGCTGGGCCGCGTCTGCATGGACCAGATGCTGGTGGATGTCAGCGGCGTGCCCTCCACCGCCGAAGGGGACGAGGCCGTCCTCTGGGGCGGCTGCACCGCCGGGGACACCGCCGAGAGCATCGCCCGCAAGACCGGCACCATCTCCTACGAGGTGCTGTGCGGCGTGGCCCGCCGGGTGCCCCGGGTCTATGTCCAGGAGGGCCGGCCGCTGTATATCGACGATCACCTCAATGTCTAACACGGAGGAACCATGGCAAACAAGAACATCCGCAATTTCTGCATCATCGCGCACATCGACCACGGCAAATCCACCCTGTCCGACCGCATCCTGGAGCTGACCCAGAGCGTGGACGAGCGGACCATGTCCGACCAGATCCTGGACAATATGGACATCGAGCGGGAACGCGGCATCACCATCAAGGCCCGGGCCGTCACCATGCACTACACCGCCCGGGACGGCCAGACCTATGAGCTGAACCTGATCGACACCCCGGGCCATGTGGACTTCGCCTACGAGGTCAGCCGCAGCCTGGCCGCCTGCGAGGGCGCCATCCTGGTGGTGGACGCCACCCAGGGGGTGGAGGCCCAGACCCTGGCCAACACCTACATGGCCCTGGAGCACGACCTGGAGCTGGTGCCGGTGCTGAACAAGATCGACCTGCCCAGCGCCCACCCCGACGAGGTGGCCCAGGAGGTGGAGGACGTCATCGGCATCCCGGCCATGGACGCCCCGGAGATCTCCGCCAAAATGGGCATCAACATCCCCGCCGTGCTGGAGGACGTGGTGCAGAACATCCCCGCCCCCACCGGCGATCCCGACGCCCCCCTCAAGGCCCTGATCTTCGACAGCGTCTACGACAGCTACAAGGGCGTCATCGTCTACATCCGGGTGTTCGAGGGGACGGTCAAGCCCGGCGACACCATCCGGATGATGGCCACCGGGGCCCGGTTCACCCTGGTGGAGGTGGGCCACATGGGGGCCACCAGCCTTTCCCCCTGCGGGCAGCTTTCCGCCGGGGAGGTGGGCTATCTGACCGCCAGCATCAAGACGGTGCAGGACACCCGGGTGGGCGACACCGTCACCCTGGCGGACAACCCCACCCCCGAGGCCCTGCCCGGCTACCGCCAGGTCAAGCCCATGGTGTTCTGCGGCGTCTACCCCGCCGACGGCAAGCGCTATCCCGACCTGAAGGACGCCCTGGAAAAGCTGCAGCTGAACGACGCCTCCCTGACCTACGAGCCCGAAAACAGCGCGGCCCTGGGCTTCGGCTTCCGGTGCGGCTTTTTGGGCCTTCTGCACATGGAGATCATCACCGAGCGGCTGGAGCGGGAGTTCGACCTCGACCTTGTCACCACCACCCCCGGCGTCCAGTACCGGATCACCCTCACCGACGGGGAGGTCAAGACCATCTCCAACCCCTCCGAATACCCCGACCCCTCCCAGATCGCCAAACAGGAAGAGCCCTTTGTGGACGTCCACCTCTACACCCCCAACGACTATGTGGGCGGCCTGATGGACCTGTGCCAGCAGAAGCGGGGCGTCCTGATCGACATGAAGTACCTGGACGACGTCCGGGTGGACCTGCACTACGCCATGCCTCTGGGCGAGATCGTCTATGACTTTTTCGACGCCATCAAGAGCCGCAGCCGGGGCTACGCCAGCTACGACTATGAGTTCAAAGAGTACCGCACGAGCGACCTGGTGCGGCTGGACTTTTTGCTGGCGGGGGAGATGGTGGACGCCCTGTCCATGATCGTGTTCCGGGACAACGCCTACGCCAAGGGCCGCCGCATCTGCGAAAAGCTGCGGGACAACATCCCCCGCACCCTGTTCGAAATCCCGGTACAGGCGGCGGTGGGCGGCAAGGTGATCGCCCGCGAGACGGTCAAGGCCCTGCGCAAGGACGTGCTGGCCAAGTGCTACGGCGGCGACATCACCCGCAAGAAAAAGCTGCTGGAAAAGCAGAAGGAAGGCAAAAAGAAGATGCGTCAGCTGGGCTCGGTGAGTTTGCCCAGCGAGGCTTTTACCGCTGTGCTGAAACTGGACAACGACGACGATTGATAGGCGCTCCCTGTTTCTGCCACTGGCAGCGGTCGCCGTTCGTGCCTCTTGCGCTTTGCCGATTTTTGCGGCGCGCCACGGCGGGCGCTTGCAAAAAACGGAGCGCTGCGCCAGCCGCGCCTTCGCTGCTTCGTCCACTGGACGCGCTCGGCGCGGCTGCCCAGCGAAGCCTTTACCGCTGTGCTGAAACTGGACAACGACGACGACTGAACTGAAAACCCCTGCCGCTTTTGGTACACAGCGGCAGGGGTTTTTCAAGTCATGTTGGGGTCCTGCCCAGGGGCAGGCGTTTTCCATCCAGGACAGCTTCGGTCAACGTATCCCCTCTGTAGCAGAGCTTGAGGGAGAAAAAGGGGCGCTCCTCGTCCAGCAGGCGGAAAAAGAGCTTGTCGCCCTCCCAGATGGGCAGCTCCGGCACCCGGGCCCGGGGCACCCATTCCAGCACCCCCTCGGCGCTGTCGCCGCAGGCGGGCTCCCCCTGCCACCGGTCGGCGGTGAACAGGTGCATATATTCCCCCACTCCGTCCAGCACAAAGGTGATGATCCCCCGGTAGCGCCAGCGGGTCAGGGTGACGCCGGTCTCCTCCTTCACCTCCCGCAGGAGGCATTCCTCGGGGCTCTCGCAGGCTTCAAATTTGCCGCCCACCCCGATCCACTTGTCGTGGTTGCAGTCGTTCTTCTTTTTGGTGCGGTGCAGCATCAGCCACGCGCCGTCCTTTTCCAGGTAGCAGAGGGTCGTGTTCTGGGCCAGCGCCATTATGCTTTCGACCCCTTCCGGCTGCCCCGGCCCTTGCCCGACTGGTTCAGCTTGCGCACCAGGTCGTCCTGGCCGCGGCGCGGGGGCGGCATATGGGGATACGCCGCCTCGTCGGTGCGGGGCGCGGTACGGGCGGTGATGTCGTCCACCCGCTCCAGGTTCCACTCCTGGTTGCCCCCCGGCACCTCCAGCCAGATCTGGGCCTGGGCCCCGTTGGAGGTGTTCATCCCCACCAGGTCGATGTACTTGTTGGCCAGGACGCTGCGGATGCGGGTGCGGCCATTGCGCAGCGGCTCCAGCACCCAGCACTGGCTCAGGCCGCTGGTGCGGGTCCATTGATGCAGCCAGGTGCCTTCCACCACGCCGTCCTGGACCAGGTCGATCATCTTGCCGGTAAAGCGGTTCTGGATGCGCCAGCGGCCTTCGCCTGCGTCCACGAAGCGCCACTGCTGCCACGGGTGGCCGGCGTAATCCCACAGCTGGATGAACGCGCCGTTCGCCGTGCTGAAATCCTTGACCTCCAGCACCTTGCCGTTGGGCGCTTTGATGAGGTAGTATTCGTTCTCCGATAAAACGACCTGCGATGCCCGTGCCATAATGACCTCTCCTTTCGTTGAGCATAGTTCAGGCTTTGTACTTTTTATAATAGCACAGAATGGCGCTGGCAACAAGTACAGTTTTTCATAAAATTTTCCAAGATTTTTATAAACTTCGTGCCGCCGGTTCAGAACAGGCCGGGCAGCCAGTCCGCCAGCGCCCAGCCCGCGGCAAACGACACCCCGTTGGCCCCCAGACTGTAGAGCCAGGGGTGCGGTTCGCAGCCATCGGGCCAGGGCAGGCGCCGGGCGTAGACGGCGCCTTCTGCCGCGAACACCCCAAGCTCCAGCGGGATATAGGCCAGCCCCGCCAGCATGGGCCCTGCAAAATAGGCGCAGAGGTTGAGCAGCAGGTTGAGGACCAGCTGGGTGACCAGGTTCACCCGGAAGATCAGGGCCAGCTGGTCACGGCGGCGCAGCCCAAACAGCAGCCAGCCGGCCGCCGTCTCGATCAAAATCGTCAGGGCGACCCGCACCAGAAAACCCGGCACTTCCCCCGCATAGTCATAGCTGGACCGGACCGTCAGACCCTCTTCCGTGGCTGTCACGGTGAACCGGCTGTCGAACGCATAGCGGCTCACCGGCTGGACGCTGCGCAGGCAGCGGTCCTCCTCCGGCAGCCAGACCAGAACATAAAACGTCTCGGGAGGATAATAGCTCCACACAAACCGTCCGGTCTCGGTGCAGTCGGCATAGTTCCCCAGAAAATACCAGCCCTCCGGCGCCGGATAGGCGGCAAAGGCTTCCCAGGCCTCCGGGTCTCCCTTCCAGTCCAGATACTCTTCCTCCGCCGACCAGGGACCATACTGAGGGACATTGCCCAGCAGGGTCGCATAATAGCGCCGCCCTTCCAGCCCCTGAAAGACCACTTCCACCGAGGGCTTGGGCCCCACATCCGCGGCAGCGGGCAGCGCCAGCCCTGCCGCCAGCACCAGCAGCAGGCATACCATCCCCCAGATCCGCCGGGCTTTTTTCCAAACCGCCATTCCGTCCGCCTCCTTTTGGCAAAAACTCTCTTTAAAAGAATACGCGCCGGGCGGCCGGATCATTGCGTCCGCCTCCCATTTGTTCCCATCCTGCGGACAGGGCCGCCGGATTTTGGGCTTGCCGTCTGGGGCTGTGTCTTTGTACTGCGCACAGTTTCAGGCATCTGCTTTAGCACAAGAAAGTTAACCGCATTTGTACAATTCACTTTCCTGATTACACTTTTATTCAAGCATCGCCTTTGATTATTTCAACATTCAACCCCATTGACTTTACACTCTGACTGCGGTATAGTAAGGGTGCGGAAGGTTGCAACGCCCTTCCGCAGACGAAGGATCATGGCGCGGGCATCCTGCCCGGCCTGAAATAAAAGGGCCCTTCGCGGTCCAAAAAGAAAGTGGAGGTTTGCACATGTTGTACTGTTACATTCTGGGCTGTGGCATTGCTTGTCTGATCTTCACCGGGATCAGCAGCATGGACACCGTGGACATCAAGCCGGTCGAGTTGGTCGCAAAGATCCTGCTGTGGCCGGTGGCCCTGGTCCGTTATCTGGCCAGCGCCGGCAATGGCCGCTCGATGCGGATGCACGCCGCACGCTGAAGCCTGCCTTCTGCCCAAAAGCTGTTGAAAAAACAGAAAAAGGCCGCCGCCCTTGGGGATGCCCCGGGGGCGGCGGCTTTTTTGCGAGTCGCCTTTACTGCGCGGGGTCCGCGGCCCGTTTGTAGAGGATGGGCTCGCCATAGCCGAAGGTGGGCCGGCCGTTCATCTCCATGCTCTCGGAGACCTCCAGCCCCTCGCTGGAAAAGCGCTCATACAGGGTGAAGGTGAGCACCGGGCTGAAATGGCTGACGCTGCCGCCCTCCCAGACCCCGTCCTTTTCGGTGTAGAGGGCGGGGGTGAACTTGGCCGAAGGCTTCAGGCTGGCGTAATCCACCTCCCGGAGATTGGCATAGGTGAAGTCGTCCTTGCCGTATCCCTCCGGCACCTCGTAGGAGGTCAGGCGGATGCCCTCCGGCTCTTCGGTGAACAGGAAGAGGTGGTTGGAGGGATGGGTCTTGCCGTTCGTGGTGTAGTAGCTCTCCTCCAGCATGAACGCCCCGGCAAAATCCGGGGGCAGATCCCGGATCTTATCGTTGCAGAGGGTGTTCACATGTTCGGCGTAGGGGAACGTCTGGCCGCTCTCCTGCTTGGCCCGGAACTGCCCGGCGTTGTTGAAGCGGCCGGCCAGCAGGGCGAGGAACTCGTTCAGTTTGGACATAGGGTAGGACCTCCGATCCTTGGGTTTTGCCTTACAGTACACCCGCGGGCGGCCGTTGTCAAGGGGCTGGGACAAATTCCGCAGGGACTTTTCACGGCCCCCCAAAGTGTGCTATACTGATAGAAACACAGCCCGGCCCGGCCGGGCTACATAAAGCGAGGTAATGGATCATGAAGGAATACGCATTTGGCATCGACCTGGGCGGCACCACCGCCAAAGCCGGCCTGTTCACCACCGCCGGCGCTCTGCTGGAAAAGTGGGAGATCCCCACCGACACCTCCGACAAAGGGGTGCGCATCCTGCCCAATCTGGCTGCCGCCATCCTGGACAAGATGAAGGAGCAGGGCCTGACCACTGAACAGATCGAGGGCGTGGGCATCGGCGTGCCCGGCCCTGTGCAGGAATCCAGCGTGGTGCCCATCGTCTGCGCCAACCTGGGCGGCTGGGGCCAGCAGGACGTGGCCGCCAACCTGTCCCTGCTGCTGGGCGGCATCAAAGTGATGGTGGGCAACGACGCCAACGTGGCGGCTCTGGGTGAGATCTGGATGGGCGCGGCCAAGGGCTGCCGCAGCGCCGTCATGGTCACCCTGGGCACCGGCGTGGGCGGCGGCGTCATCGTGGACGGCAAGGTGATCGACGGCGCCCACGGCGCAGGCGGCGAGATCGGCCACATCACCGTCAACCCCAAGGAGACCGCCGTCTGCGGCTGCGGCAAGCACGGCTGCCTGGAGCAGTACTCCAGCGCCACCGGTGTGGTCCGCTGCATGAAAAAGCTGCTGGACGAGAACCCCGACGTCCCCTGCGTGCTGCGCGGCGCCAACTTTGCCGCCAAAGATGTCTTTGACGCGGCCCGCAGCGGCGACGCTCTGGCCGCCCGCGAAGTGGACGAGATGACCGACGTGCTGGGCCTGGCCCTGGCCACCATCGCGGCCACGGCCGACCCCGAGGTGTTCCTGGTGGGCGGCGGCGTCTCCCGCGCCGGCGAGGTGCTGTTCAAGCCCCTGGCCGAGCACTACAAGACCTACGCCTTCCGCTCCTGCCGGGAGACCCCCATCAAGCAGGCCAGTCTGGGCAACGACGCCGGCATTTACGGCGCTGTCCGGCTGATCGTGGGGGCCTGACCCTCTCCCCCGCCCCGCGGGCATAAACGTTAAAAAGATACAAAAAAATCCCGACCGGAAGGCATGTGCGTCCGGTCGGGATTTTTTTATTTCTTTTACTTCGCGTACTCGACGGCCCGGCTCTCGCGGATGACGTTGACCTTGATCTGCCCGGGGTAATCCAGGCTCTCCTCGATCTTGCGGGCGATGGTGCGGGCCAGCAGGATGACCTGGTCGTCCCCGATGACGTCGGGCTTGACCATGATCCGCACCTCGCGGCCGGCCTGGACGGCAAAAGCCTGCTCCACGCCCTCAAAGCCGGAGGCGATCTCCTCCAGGTTCTCCAGGCGGCGGACGTAGCTCTCCACGTTCTCGCGGCGGGCGCCGGGGCGGGCCGCGCTGATGGCGTCGGCGGCCTGCACGATAAAGGCCAGGGGGGTCTTGGGCTCCACATCGCCGTGGTGCGCCTCGACGGCGTGGATCACCTGGCTGTTCTCTTTGTACTTGCGGCAGATGTCCACGCCGATCTGGACATGGCTGCCCTCGATCTCGTGGTCCAGGGCCTTGCCGATGTCATGCAGCAGGCCGGCGCGGCGGGCCATGGTGACGTTGACCCCCAGCTCGCTGGCCAGCAGCCCGGCCAGCCAGGCCACCTCCATGCTGTGGGTCAGCGCGTTCTGCCCAAAGCTGGTGCGGTACTTGAGCCGGCCGATCAGCTTGACCAGGTCGGGGTGCAGGCCATGGATGCCCAGTTCCATCACGGCCCGCTCGCCTTCCCGCTTCATCTGCAGCTCCAGCTCGCGGCGGCACTTTTCCACCGTCTCTTCGATGCGGGCGGGGTGGATGCGGCCGTCGCCGATCAGCCGCTCCAGGGTCATCCGGGCCACCTCGCGGCGGGTCTGGTCGAAGGAGGACAGGGTGATGGCCTCGGGGGTATCGTCGATGATGAGGTCCACGCCGGTGGCGGTCTCCAGGGCGCGGATGTTGCGGCCCTCGCGGCCGATGATCCGGCCCTTCATCTCGTCGCTGGGCAGGGGCACCACGGTGACGGTGGTCTCGCTGGAATGATCGGCGGCGCACCGGCTGATGGCCTGGGCGATCATGTTGCGGGCGATGTTCTCGCAGTCGTCCTTCAGGTCGGACTCATAGGTGGCCACCCGCAGGGCCTTTTCGTGGGTCAGCTCCTCGTCCACCTTGTTCAGCAGGACCTCGCGGGCGTCGGCCTGGCTCAGGCCGGCCAGCATTTCCAGCCGCTCCATCTGCTTGGCCCGCAGCTCGTCGGCCTCGGCCAGGTGGGCGTCAGCCTCGGCCAGGCGCTTCTTGACCTCTTCCTCCCGCTTTTCCAGGGCTTCGGTCTTTTTGTCCAGGGCGTTTTCCTTCTGGTCGATCCGGTTCTCCTGGCGGCTGATCTCCGCCCGGCGCTGCTTGATCTCCCGGTCGGCTTCGGCCTTCTGGGCGTCCACCTCGGCCTTCATCTGAAAGACCTCGTCCTTTGCCTCAAGAATGGCCTCTTTCTTCTTCTGGGTCGCGGTCTTGATCGCCTCGTTCACCAGCCGGGTCGCCTCGGCCTCCGCACTGCCGATCTGGGCCTCCGCGGTCTTTTTGCGGTAGTTGAAACCGCCAAAAAAGCCCGCGACAACGCCAACAGCCAGTGCAACGAGCGCGATCACCACGGTGATCACGATTGTGGTTGCATCCATTGTTTTGTCTCCTCAAAATCAAAATGTTTGTGGAGATGCTGCGGCAGAGCGCGGGCATAAACCGATCTTATCTATAAGTGAGCTTTCGAACAAAAAAGACAACAAAACCGCACACGGGAACAAGGCCGGCGCGCGGGTCGGCGGCTTCCAATTTTCAGTTTCAAGCTTATAAATATAAACGAGCGTGGTCGCTCGGTTCATTTGTGGGCGTCGGCCCTGCAAGCAGCATCCGGCAGGAGCAGCGCCCATGGCTGCCCGCCGCACGGCGGCAGGACCCCGGAACGCTGCCCATCCAAAGGGGCGCCCCGCCCGCCTGTGCAGGCCGGGAACCCCGTTGTTTGTACTCGTTATTAGTTTACGAAACATCGGACCGATTGTCAAGGGCAAGCGGCCCAAACCCGGCAGGATTTTTTTGCCGGGGCCGCCCCCATTGCAAAAAATGGTCAAAACGTGTATATTGGTAGCATCTTACAACCATACCAGGGAGACAGACCGATGGATAAAACAAGCGCACTGTACCAAACCTATCTGCGGATCTTACACGAAGAGCTGATCCCCGCCATGGGCTGCACCGAGCCCATCGCCATCGCCTACGCGGCGGCCAAGGCCCGGGAGGTGCTGGGCAGACTGCCCGGCCAGGTCTGGCTGGGGGTCAGCAACAACATCATCAAAAACGTCAAGAGCGTCATCGTGCCCAACACCGGCGGGATGAAGGGGATCGAGGCCGCGGCGGCCGCCGGCATCGTGGGCGGCCAGGCGGGCCGCGCCCTGGAGGTGATCTCCGAAGTGACCGAAGAGCAGAAAGCGGAGATGCGCCGCTTCCTGGAAAGCACCCCCATCCAGGTCGAGGCGGTGGACTACGGCCAGATCTTCGACATCACCGTCCGGCTGGCCGCCGGGGAGGAGACCGCCGCCGTCCGCATCGCCCAGTACCACACCAACATCGTCCACATCGAAAAGAACGGCCAGGTCCTGCTGGACGTGCCGGTGGAGGAGCCCCGGTCCGCCTGCGGCCACGAGGGCGGCGCCCCCGCCGGGGACGGCCTGGCCGGCCGGGACCTTTTGACCATCGCGGACATCCTGGACTTTGCCGACACCTGCAGCCTCGAGGACATCCGCCCGGTGCTGGACACCCAGATCCAATACAACACCCTCATCTCGGAGGAGGGGCTGCTGGGAGATTACGGGGCCAACATCGGCTCCACCATGCTCAAGTTCTACGGCGACGACGTCCGCAACCGGGCCATCGCCAAGGCGGCCGCCGGCTCCGACGCCCGGATGAGCGGCTGCGAGCTGCCGGTGGTCATCAATTCGGGCAGCGGCAACCAGGGCATCACGGTGTCGGTGCCGGTGATCGAGTACGCCAAGGCCCTGGCCGTCCCCAAGGACCGGCTGTACCGGGCCCTGGCGGTGTCCAACCTCATCGCCATCCACGAAAAGAGCGGCATCGGCCGGCTGTCCGCCTACTGCGGCGCGGTCAGCGCCGGGTGCGCCGCCGGCTGCGGCATCGCCTACCTGCAGGGGGCGGACTACGAAGCCATCGCCCACACCCTGGTCAACGCGCTGGCCATCGTCTCGGGCATCATCTGCGACGGGGCCAAGCCCAGCTGCGCCGCCAAGATCGCCTCCAGCGTGGAGGCCGGCATCATGGGCTACCACATGTACCTGAACGGCCAGCAGTTCCGCGCCGGGGACGGCATCGTCACCAAGGGCGTCGAGAACACCATCCGCAACGTCAGCCAGCTGGGCCGCGAAGGGATGCGGGAGACCGACAAGGAGATCGTCAAGATCATGCTGCAGGAGGGCTGACCCGCCCCCTCTGGCCGGAACAACACATAAAAACAGCCGTCCATCGCGCAAAGCTGCGCGGCGGACGGCTATTTTTGTCTGGTGTGTTTACTCCGCCAGAGACAGAGTAACAGTCACGTCTCCACTGCCCAGAGCATCTTCCCAGCCGGTCAGATTGTCGATGCTGCCAAGCCGGGTATAGCTCCAGCTGTTGGAGCCGTAAAACAGCACGATCTGGTTGCTTTGGTACAGCACAATGTCTCCGGCCTGTGTGGTGGTCTGGCTGTCCGAGGCCGGCAGGCTCCGGCCCAGCGGGCCGACCTTTTCAAAGTCGGCATAGTCGCTCAGCTCCAGGGTGATGGGCCCTTCTTCCATCCAGTCCACCAGGGCATCCACGGCGGCATTTTCCGCCAAGGTGGCGGTAAAGCTGGAATCGTTCACTGCAATATTCATCTTCATGGCGGCATCCTCCCCGGATCCATTGCTGCCGCTGGCAGCCGGCTGCTCGGAAGCAGTCCCGCACCCCATCATCAGCAGGGCTGTGGCCAGCATGATATACCATTTCATACGTTTCATCTCAGCACCTCGGAATAGATAAAGTTGGGAACACGCGCCCGCCGCGCATTCCATTCGGCACTTGTAGTATAAGAGATCCGCTGAAAAATAGCAAATACCCATGTTTAATTCCATGATATAACAAAAATCTATGGCAGGGAAAATGCAAGTATCCCAGCCGCCAAATGAAAAAACGCAGAAGGATCGATACATCCTTCTGCGTTGAACGTGGCGTCCTCGGGCAGATTCGAACTGCCGGCCCCTCGCTTAGGAGGCGAGTGCTCTATCCAGCTGAGCTACGAAGACATGGCGGAAGCAAAAGCGCCCGCCTGCGGGGCCGCGGGGATGTTCACCCCCACGCCCCGGGCTGCCCTACTATTATAGCGTCAAATGGGGAGGACGTCAACAGGGATTTGCGGCGAGGCCCAAGGAGAGAGTCAGATCCCCTCCAGAAGCGCGGGGTCGATCCGGCGGTCCTTGAAGTAGAATTCCCGCTCGTGGCTGCCAAGCTCCCGCACCACCCGGGCAGGGGAGCCCACGGCCAGCACATGGGAGGGCAGGTCTTTGGTGACGACGCTGCCGGCGCCCACCACGGTGTTGTCGCCGATGGTGACCCCCGGCAGCACGATGACGCCGGCGCCCAGCCAGCAGTTGCGGCCGATGCGGACCGGCATGTTGTACTGATAGTTCCGCTCCCGCAGCGCGCCGAGCAGGGGATGCCCTGCCGTGGCAAGGATCACGTTGGGTGCAAACATGGTGTGGTCCCCCACATAGATGTGGGTGTCGTCCACCAGGGTCAGGTTGAAGTTGGCGTAGACGTGGCTGCCGAAGTGGACGTGACGGCCCCCAAAGTTGGCGTGCAGGGGAGGCTCGATGTAGCAGCCCTCGCCGATCTCGGCAAACATTTCCCGCAGCAGGGCGGCACGCCGGGCAAGCTCGCCGGGACGGGTCTGGTTGAAGTCGTAGAGTTTTTCCAGGCAGGCGGTCTGTTCCCGGACGATGTCGGGGTCATCCGGGAGATACAGGTCCCCGCTGTGCATCTTTTCTTTTTCGGTCATGGTCCTATCCTCCTGAAATGCCGGCGCGGCCGCCGGGCGGTGATGGTTCTATTATAAGGTAGAACAGCCGTTTTTTCCAGAGGGTTTTGGACCGCAGAGAAAAAACGCCGGCTTTTGAGGCCGGCGTCCGGGGGTCAGTGCTGGGCCTGTCTGCTCAGATCGTCGAACAGATCCAGATAGGCCCGCCGGAAGAGGGCGTTCTGCTCGATGCAGGCCCATGCGCAGAGATTGGTCATCATCCACTGGAGCATCTTCTCTTTCATGGTTTCCTCCGTTCTTTGGTTGACAGGTGTTTGCTTCTCTGCTATGATTATATTTCAGATAAACGCTTGAATCTACCGCAATCATCCGTATTTTCAGCAAAATATTTCACTATCGCGGAGGCGCCTTATGAAGTACAAACGTTCCGGCAGCAAGATGGAGGATGTAACCTACAACATCCCGGACTTTCCCGTCTATCTGTGCTGGGGAGAATTTGCCCCCCACACCTGCTACCGCATCCTCAGCCACTGGCACGACGACCTGGAATTTTTATACATGGCGTCGGGGCAGCTGTTCTATAACATCAACGACCAAAGGGTCCGGCTCAAAGCAGGGGAGGGCATCTTTGTCAATGGACGGCAGCTCCATTCCACCTGCAGCGCGGACGGCTCGGACTGCGCCTTCCTCTGTTTGCTGTTCCATCCCACCCTGCTCTGTTCCTCCCCCTGGGTGGAGCAGAAGTTTGTGCTGCCCGTGCTGGAAAATCAGGCCCTGCCTTTTCTGGTCCTTCGGCCGGAGGACCAGCGGCAGCGCGAGGTGCTGGACGGGCTGGTGGAACTGTCCCGGCGTCAGGACAGCCCGCTCTTCCCGCTGGAAGCCGAGCGCCTGATCCTCCGCATCTGGGAGCAGGTGTTCCTGCTGTCGGGCCAGCAGCCCAGCGCCGCGCCGCCCCAGCCGGCCACCCAGCACCTGACGGCCCTGAAGGAGATGCTCCGCTTTATTTACGGGCATTACGCCGAAAAGCTGACCCTGGAGCAGATCAGCCGGGCCGGCCATACCGGCAAGACCACCTGCTGCGCCATCTTCCAGCGGTACACCGGGGAGTCGCCCATCTCTTACCTGACCGGCTACCGGCTGAAAAAAGCCCTGGAACTGCTGGAAGGCACCGACCAGACCGTGGCGGAGATCAGCTTTGCAGCCGGGTTTTCCAGCGCCAGCTATTTTGCCGGGATCTTTCGCAAATGCTATGGCTGCACCCCCACCGAGTACCGGGCCCGCCTGCAGGAAGATGCGCCTTTTCCGGAGGCTTGCAAATCCCCGCGGCAGCAGGTATAATAAAGCAGTATGTACGCAGAAGGCACTGCCTGCAGAAGAGAGCGCGGCTGTTCTCCGCGCATGGGGCCTGCCTGGCCAGGCCGCCCCAGGAAAGGATAAAAGATCACATGGCTTCATTGACCACATTCCGGCTCCTGAAACAGGAGCACGCCGCCCGCCGGGGCGAATTTCGCACCGTCCACGGCACGGTGCAGACCCCCGCGTTCCAGAACGTGGCGACCGCCGGCGCCATCAAGGGCGGGCTGTCCGCCCAGGACCTCAAGCAGATCGGCACCCAGGTCATGCTCTGCAACACCTACCACCTGCATCTCCGCCCGGGAGACAAGCTGGTGGCCGAGATGGGCGGGCTGCACAAGTTCACCCGCTGGGACGGGCCGATCCTGACCGACAGCGGCGGCTTCCAGGTGTTCAGCCTGGCCAAGCTGCGCAAGATCACCGAGGAGGGGGTCACCTTTGCCTCCCATCTGGACGGCCGCCGCATCTTTATGGGCCCGGAGGAGAGCATCCAGATCCAGGCCAATCTGGGCTCCACCATCGCCATGGCCTTTGACGAGTGCGTCGAGAACCCCGCCCAGCACGACTATTCCAAGGCCAGCTGCCAGCGGACGGTCCGCTGGCTGGCCCGCTGCCAGGCCGAAATGGCCCGGCTCAAGGCGGAGGGCAAGGCGGTCAATCCCCACCAGCTGCTGTTCGGCATCAACCAGGGGTGCACCTTCCCCGACCTGCGGGTGGAGCACATGAAGCAGATCGCCGAGATGGAGCTGGACGGCTACGCCATCGGCGGCCTGGCGGTGGGGGAGCCCGCCGAAGTGATGTACGACATCATCAGCCAGGTAGAGCCCCATATGCCCCGGAACAAGGTGCGCTACCTGATGGGGGTGGGCACCCCGGGCAATATCATCGAGGCGGTGGCCCGGGGCGTGGATCTGTTTGACTGCGTCATGCCCAGCCGCAACGCCCGCCACGGCCACCTGAACACCTGGGGCGGCATCATCAACATCAAAAACGCCAAGTACGAGCGGGACGAGCGCCCCATTGACCCGGCCTGCGGCTGCCCCGCCTGCCGGAACTACACCCGGGCCTACATCCGCCACCTGTTCAAGGCGGAGGAGCTGCTGGGGATGCGCTTGGCCGTGATGCACAACCTCTGGTTCTACAACCACCTGATGGAGCGCATCCGGGACGAGCTGGACGCGGGCACCTTCACCCAGTTCCACGACCGGTACGTCAAGACGCTGGACACTCGGATCTAAAAAGTCCGCTTTTTTCGGACGATTTGCGCTTTTGGCCTTGCATCCGGACGTATAAACCGGTATAATAACGATAAACAATTTTGAGAGGAGAATTTGAAAATGACTGGCACTGAAAGCATGGTCAGCTTGTTTTTTACCCTTGCCCTGATGGTGGTCCTGCTGTACTTCATGATCTACCGTCCCCAGAAAAAGCAGGAGAAAAAGGACGCAGCAATGCGCAACAGCCTGGAGATCGGGGATCAGGTGACCACCATCGGCGGCGTCATCGGCCGCGTGGTCGCCATCAAGGACGACACCTTTGTCCTGGAGACCGGCAGTGACCGCGTCAAGATCCGCTTCACCAAGACCGCCATCGGCTCGGTGGAAAAGCTGAACATGGACAATGCGCCCGCAGCTTCCTCCAAGGCTTCCAACAGCAAAAAGTAAATCCATCCGGCATACACAGCGCGCCTCCCCGCATAGAGATAGTGCAGGGAGGCGCGTTTTTATGTCTGCAAATACCATTTGGCGATCTGCACCCGTATCTGTTCTGGCCGCCTTCGCACTGGGGGCGGCGGCCGCGGCCGGCTGTGGGGCGGCTCTGGCGGCCCTGATGGCGTCCCGCGGCATGAGCCCCGGGACGGCCTGGCCCTTTGCCACCGCGTCGGTCTGCGTGGGCAGCCTGCTGGGGGGCTGGGTGCTGGCCCTGCTGCAAAAAAGCCGGGGCCTGCTCTGGGGCGGCGGGCTGGGCCTTGCCTATGCGCTGGCCCTGCTGGGGTTCCAGCTGGCGGGGGGCGGCGTCCCGGACGGCGCGCAGCTGGCGCGGCTGGCTCTGGTGGTCCTGTCCGGCGCTGCAGGCGGCTCCGCCGGGGCCCGCCGCACCGAAAAGCGCCGCCGCCGTTGACCGGACGACGCCCGCACGGAACCGGGGCCGTGCGATGTGCCGGCCCCCAGGCCGCATCCGAAAAGCTCCAGCAGAGCCTTTTCGGATGCGACCCCATCAGGAGGACAAGTTATGTGGGTCTATCAGGAGCCCGTCTCATCCAAAACCCTTGCCGTGCCGCAGGCTGCGCCCGCTCCGGCAGACGCAGCCCGGCCGGACCCCGCGCCTTTTGTCCCTTTTGTCAAAGAAAAGGCTGAGGCTTCTTCTGTTTCTGCCCAGCCGGCCCCGGCGCCTGTCCGCAGGGCCGCTTTGCGCCGGGCCCGGGGGCGCAGACAGGACCTTGCCCGGGAATGCGCCATCCTGGCGGCTTCGTATCTGTTCGGGGCCCTGCTCTCGGGCGTTGCGCTGGCCCTGGGCTCCGGGGACGAGCAGGCGTTCCTGTCCGCTTATCTGGACAACTGGTCCCGCCTTTTCACCCTGGACGAGCCGGGCGCTGTCTGGACTCTGTTCGGCGCGGAATATCTGACTGCCGCCGGCAGCGCCACCCTTCTGCTCCTGTTGGGGCTGTCGGCCTTTGGCCCCGTGATGATCCACCTCTTTGCGATGCTGTTCGGCATGGGGGTCGGGGTGGTCAGCCTGCAGCTGTTTTTGACGTCGGGCTGGCGTCATGCCCTGCTGGGGCTGGTCCTGTCCGGGGCACCCACTGCGGCGGCGGTGGCCGGGCTTTGCCTGTTTGGGGCGTCGGCCCTTCAGGTCAGCGGCCGGCTGCAGCGGGCCGCGTTTGGCCGGCAGGAACTCCCGTCCCTGGCCGGGGCCCGGGGGCTGCTGGCGCAGTATCTGGTGCTGAATGTCCTGTTCCTGCCCGTCTGCGGGGTGTCCACGGCGCTGGCCTGCCTGGCCGGGCAGCTGCTGTAGGGATTACCCCCGCCGGTCCGGCCGGAGGAAGGGCGGCTGGACCGTCCGTTCGGTCAGGGCCGTGTAGAGTTCGGGGCGGCGGTAGGCGTTGCCATGCACCTCACTGGCCCGGTACTGCCGCAGCTGATCCAGATCCAGCGACGCAAGGCAGACGCCTTCTTCTTCGCCCGCCTGCAAAATGCAGGTGTCCCGGGAACCTTCCAGCTCCGGCAGATAGGCCACCCCGTCAAAGACGGTGGACCCGCCGTTGCAGTCGGGGACACCGGCGGGATAATTACAGGTGGCGATGGCCAGCATATTTTCGTAGGCCCGGCCCCGCAGCTGGGCAAGCCGGTTGATCTCCATGGGGCAGGCGTTGGGGGTCAGGATCAATTCGGCGCCTTTCAGCATCAGGATGCGGGCGCTCTCGGGAAATTCCCGGTCAAAGCAGATCATGGCCCCCACCTTGACCACGCCGGCCGGGGTGTCCAGATCGGTGACCCGGAACCCTTCGCCGGGGGTCAGGGCCCGCTCGGCGTCAAAGTCGCAGGTGTGTACCTTGGCATAGGTCAGCGCCCTGCGGCCGAAACGGTCGAACAGGACCAGGGTGTTGCGGGGCCCGCCGGGAAAACGCTCCAGCAGAGTGATCCCGATGGCCATGCCCAGCTCCCGCGCCAGCTGGCCGAAGGCTTCCACAAAGGGGCCGTCCGCCGGGATGGCCTCGGCGGTCCACTCCTCGACGGGGCGGCCGTATATGCGGTAGCCATTGCTCCACATCTCGGGGAAAAGGGCGATGCCCGCCCCTTTTTGGCGGGCCTGCCGGCAGGCGGACAGGCCCTTTTGCAGGTTTGCTTCCAGCGTGGGGCCGGGGGCGATCTGCAGCAATGCGATGTTCAGGTGGGACATGGGATATACCTCCTTTTTGCTCCCAGTATACCGCACCGGTCCCCGGAAGAAAAGCCCCGCCTTGCGCCCCGGGCCGCACCGTGGTATCATAAAAACAAATCCATGCAAGACAACAAGGGGACCCGCTATGCCTAGTATGAAAGAACCAAAACTGAAAACGATCTATGTATGCTCGCAGTGCGGCGAGACCAGCCCCCGCTGGATGGGGCGCTGCCCCAGCTGCGGCAGCTGGAACACCATGCACGAGGATGTGGTGGCCGAAGCCCCCAAGCCCGGCAGCCCGGCGGCCCGCTCCGCCCCCCGGCAGGAGGGGGTCACCAGCCTGAGCGCCCGGCGGCTGGCCGACATCAGCACCACCGAGGAAAAGAGCCGGATCGTCACCGGCATCGCCGAGCTGGACCGGGTGCTGGGGGGCGGCATTGTGCTGGGCGGCGTCGTCCTGCTCAGCGGCGAGCCGGGCGTGGGCAAGTCCACCATGCTGCTGCAGCTGTGCGGCGCCATCTCGGACCGCTACACCGTCCTCTATATCACCGGCGAAGAGTCGGTGCGGCAGGTCAAACTGCGGGCTGCCCGCCTTGACCTGCCCCAGGACAACATCTACCTTGCCGCCGAGAACGACGTGGACGAGATCTGTGGCCTGATCGAGAAAGAGAAGTCGGACCTTGTGGTCATCGACTCGATCCAGACCATGCGCTGCGCCGATATTTCGTCCTCTTCCGGCACCGTCAGCCAGGTCAAGGAGAGTACGGCCCGCCTGCTGGCGGTGGCCAAGAAGCAGGAGATCCCCATGTTCCTGGTGGGCCACGTCAACAAGGACGGCGCCATCGCCGGGCCCAAGGTCATGGAACACATCGTGGACACCGTCCTGTATTTCGAGGGGGACAAGATGCTGCCCTACCGCATCCTCCGTGCGGCCAAGAACCGCTATGGCTCCACCAATGAGCTGGGGATGTTCGATATGACCGGACGCGGCCTGACCGAAATCGCCAATCCCTCCCAGATGCTGCTGGAGGGCCGGCCCCTGGGCGTCTCGGGAAACTGTGTGGCCTGCACCATGGAGGGCACCCGCCCCATCCTCAGCGAGATCCAGGCCCTGGCCGCCAAGACCACCTTCCCGTCGCCCCGGCGGGCCTGCTCGGGCTATGATTCCAACCGGGTCAACCTTCTGCTGGCTGTTTTGGAGCGGCGGGCCGGGTATTTCTTCGGGAACCTGGACGTTTACGTCAACATCGTGGGCGGCATCGCCCTGCGGGACACTTCCTGCGACCTGGCCGTCTGCATGAGTATGATCTCCTCGCTGCTGGACAAGCCGGTCAGCGACAAGCTCATCGCCATCGGGGAGGTGGGCCTGGGCGGAGAAGTACGCAGCGTCCCCAACCTGGAACAGCGTCTGCGGGAGGCCGAGCGCATCGGCTTTGAACAGGCGGTCATCCCGCGCCCCAGCCTGCGCCATCTGGACCCGGCGGATTACCCTGGCCTCCAGCTCATCGGCGCGGCCTATGTGTCGGACGCCCTGGCCATCCTGAACCGCTGAAAGGAGGGTTTCCCATGGTGATGACCGACCCGAAGATCGACGGAGGCAAGCCCTTCGACTGGGGGCGCGCCGCATTTGCACTACGCCGCGCTGGCCCAGCTGCAAAAGCGCTGAAAGCCGGTTGCCCTGCATTTCATCCAGGAGGTTTGACATGAACACCAACCCATATCTGAACGCATTCTATCAGAGCTACGACGAGGACAGCCGCCTTGCGCCGCGGCACGGGTCTGTAGAGTTCCTCACGACCATGCGCTACATCGAAAGATACATCCAGCCCGGCGACCGGGTGATTGAGATCGGTGCGGGGACGGGCCGGTATTCCCATGCCCTTGCACGGCGGGGATATGCCGTCCAGGCAGTGGAACTAGTGGAGCACAATATAGAGGTCTTTCGCAGCCATACGCTGGAGCAGGAAAATGTATCCATCCTGCAGGGAAATGCACTGGACCTGTCGGCGTTCCCTTCCGACTGGTATGACATCACACTGCTTTTGGGCCCGCTCTACCATCTTTATACCCAGGAGGACAAGCGGCAGGCTCTGCGCGAGGCCATCCGGGTGACAAAACCCGGCGGAAAGATTTTCGCCGCCTATGTGATTTCGGACGGCTGCCTGCTGGACGAAGGCTTCAACCGGAACAACATCAACGTGATTGGCTATGTTCGCGACGGTCTGCTGGACCCGGTCACCTTTGCCGCCAGGTCTGAGCCCAAAGATCTGTTCGAACTAGTCCGCAAAGAAGATGTGGACAATCTCATGAGCGCCTTTGCGGTCAAGCGGCTGCACTATGTGGCAACGGACGGCTGCGCGTTGTTGCTCCGCGAAGCCATCGACGCTATGAACGAGGAAATGTTCCAGATGTTTTTGAACTATCATTTTGCGACCTGCGAAAGAGAGGACCTTGCAGGCGTGTCAAGTCACGCCCTTGACATCTTTCAAAAATAATGCGGTCTTATTTCTGCCCTGCGCTGAAAAAACAAATCCATCAACATAAGAGGACATCCATGTCGATTTATCTGGACGAGAAAAACCCGGGCAAGCACAAGCCCTTTCAGGACGCATCCCAGGATATTGTGGACTATGTGCGGTATCTGGAGGTCATTGCGGGCAAAAGCCCCAACACCGCCTTCAATTATTACTGCGACCTGCGCAATTTCAGCAAGTTCATGAAGCAGCGGCGGGGCCTGGCGCCCGCGGATGCAGAAATGAAGGATATCGACCCCAAAGGGCTGGATACGGCTTTCTGGGGCAGCATCACAAGAGAGGATATCTACGAATATCTGTATTTTTTGAACCAGACCTGCGGCAACAAAAAATCCTCGACGGCCCGGCGGCTGGCCAGCCTGCACGGCTTTTACGACTACATGGTCAACCATGCCAGCCGGCTGGAAAACGACCCCACCGCGGCGGTCAGCCCGCCCAAGCTGGACAAGGTCCTGCCCAAATATCTGACGGCGGAGCAGGCCGTAGACCTGCTGGAGACCTCCCTGACCCAGGGCGACTTCCCCGAGCGGGATTACTGCATGGTGACCCTGTTCCTCAACTGCGGGATGCGCCTGGCCGAGCTGGTGGGGATGAATCTGGAGGACATCGACCTGAACGCCAGGCAGATCCGCCTGTTCGGCAAGGGACACAAGGAACGGATGGTCTACCTGAACGACGCCTGCATCGAGGCGCTGGACCGCTACCTCCAAAAGAGGGGGACGGTGGAGGGGCTTTCGCCCAAAGAGACGGCGGTGTTCATCACCCGGCGGCGGAAAGACCGCATCTCCAACCGGAGGGTGGAGCAGATCGTCACCGGGGCCATGAAGGCGGCGGGCCTGCAGGGGTATTCCACCCACAAGCTCCGGCACACCGCCGCGACCCTGATGTACCAGACTGGGACGGTGGACGTCCTGACTCTGAAGGAGGTGCTGGGCCACAGCAACGTGAGCACCACCCAGATCTATACCCACCTCAAGGACGCGCAGGTGCGGGCGGCCGTGGAGGCCAACCCTCTGGGCTCTGCCCACAGAAAAAAGCCTGCCCCGCAGCCTCTGCCCGAAACGCCGGCGTCCGCCGGCCTGCCCCCGGAAGAACCGGCAGACCCGGAAGGGGAGGGGGCAGGGGAGCCGCTGCCCGATATTCTGCCCACCCTTCCGGAGCTGGGCCCGGAATGAAAGCGGCAGCCGCTTTTGCTGGTTGACAGAGAGGGAGGGTTCTGTTATAATGCAGGCAACGGTTAACCGTTAGATTAAATGTTAAACAGATGTCCAGATCAAAAGGAGGTCCCCTGAGATGGAACTGCAATCGCTCCCTACGGTACCCGCCGGCAATGTAGCCGGCATGATCGTTTCGCTGCTGGTGGCTTTTGGGCTGCCCATCGGGCTGTATCTCTACTTAAAGCACAAAAAATACGCCCGTACATCCAGTTTTGTGACCGGCATGCTGGTGTTCATCCTGTTTGCCCTGGTGCTGGAGACCGCGGTCCATTCCCTGGTGTTCAGCCTGGCCGGCACGGCCCTCACCGGCAACCTGTTCCTGTATGCGGTGTATGCCGCCCTGATGGCCGCCGCTTTTGAAGAGACCGGCCGGTATCTGGCCATGCGGTTTGTCCTGCGTCACCGCTTTGACGGCAAAAACGCTCTGATGTACGGCGCAGGCCACGGCGGCGCCGAAGCCATGATCCTACTGGGGCTGACCTCGATCAACAACCTGGTCAACACAGCCCTGATCAACAGCGGCTCGCTGCCCGACGTCCTGTCCGGCCTGGACGAGACCACCCTGGAATCCGTCCTGGGCGGGGTGTCCCAGCTGTGGACGGCCCCGGCTTACATCTTTTTTGTGGCCGGTTTCGAGCGCGCCGTCGCCATTTGCCTGCACATCGCCCTGTCGGTGCTGGTCTGGCGCGCGGTCAGGGACCGGAAAGCCAGCTGGTACTGGGCGGCCTTCGGCGGGCACTTTGCAGTGGATTTTGCCGCCGTCATCATGCCCAATTACTCCATCCTCCTGACCGAAGCGCTGTTCGCTCTGATGACCGCGGCCGTCGCCTGGTACGCTGTCCGGGCCTACTGGGAAGCCGCCGCCGAGTGAATCCACAAGGGAGGTGCCGTGGATGAAAGAAACCATGACGGTCAACGGAAAAGAATACACCCTTCTCAAACTGCTGGGCAAAGGCAAGGGCGGTTATTCCTGGCTGGCGGAGGCAGATGACGGCAGAACCGTCACCCTCAAGCAGATCCACCACGAGCCCTGCGATTACTACCAGTTTGGGGACAAGCTGGCGGCCGAGCTGGCCGACTACCGCCGGCTGTCGGAGATCGGCATCCCCATGCCGGAAATGCTGGATGTGGACCGGGAAAACGAGCGCATCGTGAAAGAGTACATTAAAGGGGAGACGGTCTATGAAATGGTCCTGCAGGACCGTCTGCCCGAGACCTGCCTGGAACAGATCCGGGCCATGTGCCGCCTGCTGTACCCGGCCCACACCAACATCGACTATTTCCCCACCAACTTCATCCTGCAGAACGGCGTCCTCTATTATGTGGACTACGAATGCAACAACTACATGGACGAATGGAACTTTGAAAACTGGGGCGTCCAATACTGGTCCAAAACACCGGCATTCCTTCAGTATGCCGCAGAACATCCCCTGAAATAGAGAGGAGAATTTTATGATGCGATCCATTTGCGGTTCCGATTGTTGCACAGTCTGCCCACAGAAAACCGCCTGCGGCGGCTGCCGTGAGACGGGCGGACACCCCTTCGGCGGCGTATGCGTGGCCGCCGCGTGTGTCGAACAGGGCGGCCCGGAAGCCTTTTCGGACTGGAAACGCTCCGCTGTAGAAGAACTGAACGCCCTCAGCATCCCGGACCTGCATATCGGCGATCTGATCCCGTTGAACGGCTTCTACGTCAACCTGGAATACCATCTGCCCAACGGGCAGGCCGTCAAACTGCTGGAGGACAGAAAAGTCTACCTGGGCGCCCAGATCGAGCGACCCGGTCAGGAACGTTGCTACGGCGTTGTCGTGGATGAAAAATATCTGCTGGTGTGCGAATACGGCTGCAATGGCGCCGCCCCGGAAATCGTCTGCTATAAGCGCCGGCAGCAGGCCGGACAATCACCGGAGACCTGATGGTCCCGATCCCTGTAAAAAAGGAGGCATCCGTCATGAAACGATCCCATATCTGTCCCAAATGCGGCGGCCGCGACATCCTGCGGGTGCCGGGCAAGTCCGGCGCCTACGGCGCGGGCAACAACATCCAGATGGGCTTTACTTATTTTTCCGCCGTGCTGGTCCACCGGTATGTCTGCTGCGGCTGTGGTTATTCGGAAGAATGGATCGACGCCGCCGACCTGGAACGTCTGAAAGAAAAATTCGGCTGAATGCAGCGGGAGGAAATATGACGACATCCCATCTGAAAACCGTGCTGCCTGGCCCGGTCCAAACCGTCTGGGCCATCGTCAGGGACGTCCAGCGGTATCCGGACTGGCGCAGCGATGTGGAACGGGTCGAGACGCCCGATGCCCGGACGTTCCGGGAGTACACCAAGGGCGGATACGTTACAAATTTCACAATTATAGGGGAGGAACCTTGCCGCCGCTGGGAGTTCACCATGGACAACGACAACATGACCGGCCGCTGGGTGGGCGCATTCCGGCAGAGAGGCGCCGCCACCGTGGTGGATTTTACCGAGTACGTCGCCGCAAAGAAGTTCTGGATTCGGCCTTTCGTCAAATGGTACCTGAAACGCCAGCAGGCACAGTTTGCGGCGGATTTGCGGGCAGCGCTGCAAGCACAAAAGCTCCTATAAGCTAAAGTAAGCTACAGATTGAAACCCTCCGGGATTTTCCGGAGGGTTTTGTTGACCGCCGGAATGGTTGCACAAAAGCTTTTGATGGATTGAAATCGTGTAACACACCATGAAAAACGCACAAATCGGAATGATACAATATAAGCCGTTTGGAAGGCCCGGATGGAGCCAAAATCAGCTCAGACTGGCCGAGAGACCCAAAAGCGCCTCAAAAGGGCTTTTTCGTTTCCCTGTTTTTCGTATAACCTACATTATACGAAATTTATATTATGCAAAAATAGCCCTCCTCTCTTCTGGTCCTGTCCGCAAAATCAAGCGCGCCGGCCGGCTCCACGCCGCACGTCCGGCATCAAAAAAGCGCACCCTTCCCTGTGCCGTGCACAGATGCGGGATGCGCTTTTCATAATATTAAATACAGGACGATCGTGCGGCGGAAGTTTATCCGTTCAGGTCGCAGATCGCGCCATAGCACTTGGGACGGCGGTCGCGGAACAAGCCCCATTCCATACGAGCCTGACGGATGGCTGCAAAGTCGTAGCTTGCGGTCAGGACGGCATCCTGGTCCCGGCCGGCCTGGACCAGGACTGCCCCGGTCTCGTCGGTCAGAAAGCTGGTGCCGTAAAACCGCAGCGCGCTCTGCTGGCCCCCGTTTTCCCTGCACGGCGTGACCACTTCGGTGCCGTAGCGGTTAGCTGCAACTACAGGGAGCACATTGGCGGCCGCATGGCCCTGCATGGTCCGCTGCCAATGGCCGGCGCTGTCCACATCCAGGATGGGCTCGCTGCCGATGGCAGTTGGATACAAGATCAGGTCCGCCCCGGCCAGCGCCAGGCAGCGGGCCGTCTCCGGGAACCACTGGTCCCAACAGATGCCCACCCCGACCCGGCCGTACTGGGTATCAAACACTTTGAAACCGGTGTTGCCGGGGGTGAAATAGAACTTTTCCTGATAATAATGGTCGTCCGGGATATGGGTCTTGCGGTAGACTCCCAGGATGCTGCCGTCAGCGTCCAGCATGGCAGCGCTGTTGAACAGACGGGTGCCGTCTTTTTCATAAAAGCTGACCGGCATGACCAGCTCCAGCTCGCGGCAGACCTCGGCAAAGCGGCGCACTGCGGGATTTTCTTCCAGCGGCAGCGCGTAATCGTAGTATTCGTACCGGCGTTCCTGGCAGAAATACGGGCGTTCGAACAGCTCGGGCAGCAGGACGATCTGCGCGCCCTTGGCCGCAGCCTGCCGGACCAGCTCTTCGGCGTGGGCCAGGTTCTGGGCCGGGTCGGCCACACAGGTCATCTGGATGGCCGCAACGGTCGTTTGAGGCATAGCGTTCCCCTCCTTCTCTTACAGCGGGATCTGCTGTGTGATGCAGTGGATGTTTCCCCCGCCCTGCAAAATATCCCGCGCAGGCAGGCCGATCACACGGCGGTCCGGGCACAGCGCCTGCAGGATGGCGCAGGCGCGGGCGTCGCTGGCGGCATTCTCGCCGCCAAACTGAGGCACCAGGACGGCGCCGTTGACAAAATAGAAATTGACGTAGCTGGCAGCCAGCCGCTCCCCCGGCTCCCGGGTGTCCTCGCCCGGGGCAAACTCGTAGGCGTCGCAATCGGCCTCGCTGCACAGGATGGGATGGTCCGGGATGGGCAGCTTGTGGATCTTCAGCCGCCGGCCCTGGGCGTCGGTGACGCTTTGCAGGTAGGCAAGGTCCGCCGCCGAAAGCGGGTACTGCGGGTCAGACGGGTCGTCGGTCCAGGCCAGCACCACTTCGGCAGGCCCCACAAAGGCGCAGACGTTGTCCACGTGTTCGTTGGTCTCGTCGTTGTAGATGCCGCGGGGCAGCCACAGCACTTTGCGGACGCCCAGACGGCGGCAGAGTTCTGCTTCGATCTCCTGCCGGGACAGGGACGGATTGCGCCCGGCCGAGAGCAGGCAGCTCTCGGTGACCAGCGCCGTCCCTTCCCCGTCGGTGTGGATGCTGCCTCCCTCCAAAACAAAGGGTGCGGCGTCCTCCCAGGGGTATCCCGCAGCGTCGCAGAAGGCCGAAGCCACGGCGTCGTCCTTCTGCCAGTCGGCGTAAAGGCCGTCCACTTCCCCGCCCCAGGCGTTGAACCGCCAGCTGATTCCTTTCAGCCGGCCCGCCTCATCCTGGACGAAGGTGGGCCCCACATCGCGGGCCCATGCGTCGTCCGAGTCGATGCAGAGCAGGTGCACCCGCGTCGGGTCCAGATGGGCCGTGGCGGCGCGGGCCTCCTCCAGGTGACCGGGGCCGGCCAGCAGGTAGAGGTCCTCTCCCTGCGTGATGGCCTCGAACACCCGCACAAAGGCGGCCTGTGCCGGGCGGGGGTCTTTGCCCCAGCTGCCGGGACGGACGGGCCAGATCATCAGGGTGGCGCGGTGCGGCTGGTATTCAGCGGGCATTTTGTACATAGGCAAACCCTTTCGTATCCTTTCAGGAGAGCCGCGTCTTGAAGTCCTGATAGCCGAACCGGCGGACCACTTCGCAGCTGCCGCCGGCATGGCGCAGAGCGATGTCCGGCAGCGGCATCCCGTTGAAGGTGTTGTTCTTGACCATGGAATAGATCGCCATATCGCCAAAAACAAGGCGGTCCCCCACCTGCGGGCAGGCGTCGAAGCTGTATTCGCCAATGACGTCCCCCGCCAGGCAGGTGCGGGAAGCCAGGCGGCAGGTGCAGGTTTTTTCGCCCGGCAGGCCCGCGCCGTGCAGCGGAGGCCGGTAAGGCATCTCCAGGACGTCGGGCATATGGCAGGCGGCCGAAGTGTCCAGGATCAGGACCGGCATATCGGAGGCCTGCACCACGTCCAGCACCGTTGCAATGAGGGTGCCGGCGTTGAGGGCAATGGCCTCCCCCGGCTCCAGGTAGACCTCGACGCCGTAAGTCTGCCGGATGTACAAAATCAGGCGCTCCAGTGCTTCGAGGTCGTATCCCGGGCGGGTGATGTGATGGCCGCCGCCCAGATTCAGCCATTTGATGCCGGGCAGATACGAGCCGAAAGCCTGCTCAAAGGCTGCAAAGGTCTCCACCAGAGGGGCGGCGTCCTGCTCACAGAGGGTGTGGAAGTGGAGCCCCTCCACTCCGCTGGGCAGAGCATCGGGCAGGCCGCAGCGGCGGATGCCCAGCCGGCTGCCCGGCGCGCAGGGGTCATAGATGGCATGACCCTCCTGGGTGGAGTGCTCGGGATTGACCCGCAGCCCCACGCTGACGCCGGCGGCCTGCCAGACCGGGCGGTGGGCCTCCAGCTGGGCCAGCGAATTGAAGCTGATGTGGTCGCAGATCCGGACCAGCTCCTGCATTTCCTCCGGGGTGTAGGCCGGACTGAAAACATGGTTTTCCCTGCCGGGCATCTCCTCGTGGGCCAGCCGGGCCTCAAAAAGGCCGCTGGCCGTGGCCCCGGCCAGGTATTGCCCGATCAGCGGGTAGACCCGGAACATGGAAAAAGCTTTTTGGGCCAGCAGGATATGGCAGCCTGTCCTCTGCTGGACCCCCCGCAGGATCTCCAGATTGCGGACCAGCGCCGCCTCATCTACGACATAGACCGGGGTGCGCAGCCCCGGCTCGGTGCTGTACAGTGCTTCCATCCCGGCTCACTCGACGGTGGCGGGGTGCTCGTCCACCACCCAGGGCAAGCCGTACTGGTTCAGCATCTCCATGAAGGGATCGGGGTCCATCTCCTCCAGGTTGTAGACGCCGGGCTTGCGCCACTGGCCGTTGGCCACCAGAGCGGCGCCGATCATGGCGGGCACGCCGGTGGTGTAGCTGATGGCCTGGCTGCCCAGCTCCTTATAGCACGCCTGGTGGTCGCAGACGTTGTAGATGTAGATGGTCCGCTCCTTGCCGTCCTTGACGCCGGTGTAGATGCAGCCGATGTTGGTCTTGCCCACCGTGCGGGGGCCCAGGGATGCGGGATCGGGCAGCAGCGCCTTGAGGAACTGGATGGGGACGATCTCCCGGCCCTCAAACATGACGGGGCTGGTGGACAGCATCCCCACATTTTCCAGACACTTCATGTGGGTCAGGTAGCTCTGGCCAAAGGTCATGAAGAAGCGGATCCGCTTGACGCCGGGCACATGCTTGGCCAGGCTCTCGATCTCCTCGTGGTGGAGCAGGTACATATCCTTTTTGCCCACCTGGGGGAAGTCGTATTCCCGCTTGATCTCCATGGGCTTGGTCTCCACCCAGTGGCCGTCCTCCCAGTAGCTGCCGTTGGCCGAGACCTCCCGCAGGTTGATCTCGGGGTTGAAGTTGGTGGCGAAGGGGTAACCATGATCGCCGCCGTTGCAGTCCAGGATGTCGATGGTGTGGATCTCGTCAAAGTAGTGCTTCAGGGCGTAGGCGGTGAACACGCTGGTGACGCCCGGATCGAAGCCGGAGCCCAGGATGGCGGTCAGGCCGGCGTCCTCAAACTTCTTGGCGTAGGCCCACTGCCAGCTGTAGTCAAAGTAGGCGGTGAAGCCCTCCTCCTTGCAGCGCTTTTCGTAGACGGCGCGCCAGGCGGGGTCGTCGGTGTTCTCAGGCTCATAGTTGGCGGTGTCGATGTAGTGGACGCCGCAGGCCAGGCAGGCGTCCATGATGGCAAGATCTTGGTACGGCAGGGCCACATTCAGGACCAGGTCGGGCTGGTAAGCCCGGATGACCCGCTTCAGGTCCTCCACATCGTCGGCGTTGACGGTCATAGTGGTGATCTTCACCGGAGTGCCGGCGGCTTCCAGCTTGGCCTTCAGGGCGTCGCACTTGGCGACAGTGCGGCTGGCGATGCACAGCTCGGGAAAAGTCTTGAAGTTCTGGCAGCATTTCTGGATCGCGACCGAGGCGACGCCGCCGCAGCCAATGACAAGCAGTTTGCTCATGATGTATACTCCTTTCGGTTCCAGACAAATGTTCGTTTTCAGACAAAGGGCGGCATCCAGCCGGATGCTTTCACCGCCCGCTTGGATCAATCCTCCTCTTCTTTGAGGAGGTCCTCCACATAGCGCGGCAGCATAAAGGCGCCGCGGTGCAGATGGGTGGTGTAGTACCAGGTCTTGATCCCCCGCTTGTTCCAGCGCTTTGGATCAAAATCTTTGATGGGATGGTATTTTTTGCTGGCAAAGCCGAACAGCCAGTACCCCGCCGGGCAGGTGGGGATGTGCGCCTGGTACACCCGGCTGATGGGGAACGAGCGGTACGCCTTTTTGTGCATGGCGCGGCAGGTCTCCTCGTCTTCGTCAAAGAAGGGGCTACCGTGCTGGTAGACCATGATGCCGTCCTCGTGGAGGGCTTTGTAGCAGCTGCCGTAGAATTCCTTGGTGAACAGCCCGGCCGCATGGCCCAGCGGGTCGGTGCAGTCGTTGATGATGAGGTCGTATTCGTCCTCTTTGCCGCGCAGAAAGCGCAGACCGTCCTCGTAGTAGACCCGCACCCGGATGTCGTCCAGGCCGCAGGCATTGTCCGGGAAATATTTGCGGCAGACATCCACAAACATCTTGTCCGGTTCCACCACGTCGATGACCTCGATCTCCTGGTAGTGGGACAGCTCCCGGGCGACGCCGCCATCCCCGCCGCCGATGACCAGCACCCGCTTGACGTCGGGGTGGACCGCCATGGGCACGTGGACGATCATTTCGTCGTAGGTGAACTCGTCTTTTTCCGAGAAGATGACGCTGCCGTCCGAGGTCAGGAACCGGCCGAACTCCGGCGAATCAAAGACGTCGATCCGCTGGAAATCGCTGGTCCCGCTGTAGAGCTGCCGCTCCACCCGGATACAGGTCTTAACGTTGGCGGTGTGAAGCTCGCCAAACCAATAGTCCATTTCCTGCAAGGGGCATCCTCCTTCCGATCAAACCAGTACGTTCAGTTCCGAGATGTCTTCGCTGGCCGGGCCCTGCATCGAGCAGCCCTTGGCCTTGGCAAATTCGATGTAGTCGATGATCTCGGGGGTGATGACCTCCCCCGGCGCCAGGATGGGGATCCCCGGCGGATAGCACATCACGAACTCGGTGCAGATCCGCCCGGCGGTCTCGCGCAGGGGCAGGCTCTCTTTGGGAGAATAGAACGCCTGCTGCGGGGTGGCCTTGACCTGCGGGGTGATGTATTCCGCGGTGAACAGGTCGCTGCGGGGCTTGGCGTAAAGGCGGCGGATGTCCGCCAGCGCGCCCACCAGCCGCTCGATGTCCTGGATGCGGTCCCCGATGGAGATATAAGCCAGGATGTTGGACAGGTCGCCGAATTCGATCTGGATGTCGTATTCGTCCCGCAGCAGGTCGTAGACCTCGATCCCGGTCAGGCCGATGCCGCGGGTGTTCACCGCCAGCTTGGTGACGTCGAAATCAAAGATGCTGCCCCCGTTGATGAGTTCGGAGCCGAAGGCGTAGTAGTCGCCGATGGCGTTGATCTCCCGCCGGGCGTACTCGGCCATGTCCACCACCTTGGCAAAGCTCTCCCGGCCCCGCATGGCCAGGTTCCGGCGGCTGATGTCCAGGCTGGACATCAAAAGGTAGGAGGCGCTGGTGGTCTGGGTCAGGTTGATGATGTTGCCCACATAGCCCGCGTTGACCCCCGGCCCGCACAGCAGCAGGGAGCTCTGGGTCAGGCTGCCGCCCGACTTGTGCATCGAGACGGCGGCCATGTCGGCCCCAGCCGCCATGCCGCTGAGGGGCAGGCCGGGGCCAAAGTACAGGTGGGTGCCATGGGCTTCGTCCACCAAGGCCAGCATGTGGTGCTCGTGGGCCAGCTCCACCAGGCTGCGCAGGTCGGAGCAGATGCCGTAGTAGGTGGGGTTGTTGATGAAGATGGCCACGGCGTCGGGGTTGGCCTCGATGGCGGCGCGGACGTCGGCCGCCTCCATCCCCAGGGGGATGCCCAGATCGGTGTCCACCTTGGGGTCAATGTAGACCGGCACCGCGCCGCACAGCACCAGGGCGTTGATGGCGCTCTTGTGGACGTTGCGGGGCAGGATGATCTTATCCCCCGGCTTGCAGGCGGTCAGCACCATGCTCTGGACGCTGCTGGTGGTGCCCCCCACCATCAAAAAGGCATGGGCCGCCCCAAAGGCGTCGGCCGCCAGTTCTTCCGCCTCCTTGATGACCGAAACCGGGTGGCACAAATTGTCCAGCGGTTTCATGGAGTTGACGTCGATGCCCACGCAGCGCTCCCCCAGCAGTTCCACCAGCTCGGGGTTGCCGCGGCCGCGCTTGTGGCCCGGCACATCAAACGGCACCACGCGCTGCCGGCGGAACTTTTCCAGCGCCTCGTAAATGGGCGCCCGTTTTTGACGTTCCCTGTTCAATAAGATCCCTCTTTCCCTGCATGGCCTCTTTTTTCTGCACGCAAAAAGGCAGCGCACCCTTTCGGGCACACTGCCTGTGAAAAACCGTTCTGGGCGGCCTGCCGCCTGCGCCTGCAAAGCTGCGCACAGGGCGGGGCTTGGGCATCCTGCCATGCCTGGCCTTTGGAAGAGTACTTCAGCAAATAGATCATGAGGGCTGCTGCTGCTCTTATTGACGTTTCACAAGTGGTGTGCATCCGCACAGGGCAATCAAAAGAGACCAACTTATAAAATTTCCGGGCAACCTTACCCGTTCAATAATTGTTGTGACGCTTTACGCCACACGCGGCAGCGGCCAGCCCTGTCCGATGAGCTTTAGGCGCCGTGGGGCGCCCGGCCTAATCTATTTGCGTGCACATGGCTTGTGCACACTTTGAGTTTATTGTACCATGTTTTTTTCACTTGTCAAGCATTGCAATGCAAATCGTTTCACTTTTTACCGGAACCTGACGGAAAATTTCGAACCGGCTGCAATCCTGCCTCCGGCCCATCCGTATTTGATCCAAAGGCATTTTCTGGAAGGAGGGACCGAGATCCCATGGCAAGACAAAAGCAGAAAAAGTGGCAGGTCTATTTTGATCTGAACGCCCCGCGCAAAGGCGGGCCCCGCAAACAGCATCCCGGCAGAGAGCTCCCCATCCGTCTGGCATTCTCCTGGGGCGGGGCGGAGTGGCGTATCCCTGCGGTCTATGTCTGTGCGCAGGGCCTTGTGGTCGATTTTGTACGGCGGGTTCCCGCCGGGCATATTCAGAGCTTTATGGACCGGTGGAAACTGCGCCCTGACAGCGACAGGGACGATTTCACCCGGGAAGAGCAGATGCGGATCGACAGCGAAAACCCCCTCACTTTCGATTTTTCCCCTGCCCTCCTGCTCAACGGACGCTCGCTGTACCGGTCGCACGGACGCGGCGTCGGCTGGGTCCCGCTGCCCGGCTGCCATGACCCGGACTGTCTGCCGCTGCTGGAACATTACGGCCTGGACCCCGCCGACGGCTGGTATTTCTGGCGGTACAACTTCCCCTGGAAAACAGAACGCAAGCCGCCCATCCGCAGCCTGGCGGTTTGTATGGAAGCGGACCGCGTTTCCCTGCCCGGCCCGCGCATCAAGGTACAGAGAGAGCGCGACAGCTTCCCCTTCACCGGCCCGGACGGGACGGCACACACCCTCACCGTCCAAGCATACGCACATGAGACTCTCCCGCACGGCACGTTTCAGGATGAGGCTTTTCTCTATCCCGACCACTGCGTCACCCTTGACTATACCATAGAGCCGCCTTTGCCCCGCAGCTCCTTCCATTTGATGGACTGCTCCGAGGGCGACCGGCCCCGCCGCGTGAAGAAAGCGGATCCCTATGAACCGGAGCGCGCCCTGTCCGCGGCGGTCTGCGCCTGCAGCACAGAGCCGGGCATTCCGGAGGCAGCCCGGACCGGCATCATTGGCTCTGCCGACGGGCCGATCGCCGTTTTTATAGCTTCGCCGCAGAATGCAGCAAAGTCTCACATGCACCGCGATGTGTCCTCCCTCTATTTTGAGACGCCCGAGGCGATCGAGTGGCTGATGGTGTTCCGGAAGCTCCCCTGCGAGCCGATCAAGAAGAAGCTCCTGTAAGCAACAGGGCCGCTTCTCGTTTGCAGCGGCCCTGTTCGTTCTTGCTCGTTATGGAAGGCTCTCCAGCGGGGTGGTGCCGAAGTAAGCGCAGATAGCCTGATAATAGACCCGGGCCGCCAGCTCGCAGCCGTCGGCGTCGCCAAAGCGCTCCACATCGGCGGCACTGGTCACAAAGCACTGCTCGGCCAGCACCGCCGGGCAGCTGGACTGCTCCAGCAAGGTAAAGGTCTCTTCTTCCCGGACCCGGAGGTCGTTTGCCTCGGCCAGGACTTTCTGGCCGTTTTCGTAGTAGATGTACCGCACCCCGCGCTGTCCCCGCAGGGTACTGCCGGCGGCCTCCATCCCTTCGGCCAGCAGGCGGGCAAAATAGACGCTCTCCCGGTGCCAGGTCCGCCCCGGGGTGATGGGGTAACACTCAAACCCGGCGGCCTCGGTGGACGCCGAATTCCCATGGATGGACAGCAGTAGGTCGGGATTTTGGCTGTTGGCCCGCTGCGCCCTCTGGGTGGGGTTGGCGGTGACGTCGTACCCGTCCCGGGTGGTCACCGGTATGTAGTGGGGGTCGGCGTTCAGCCAGCGCAGCAGCGCCTCGGCGGTGGCGGCGGTCATGTCCCGCTCCACCACCACGCCGGTGGCGCCGGGGTCATCCCCGCCGTGGCCGGCGTCCACCGCAATGGTGTAAGGAGGGTCCCCCACCTCGGGGCGAAACAGCTCGTCCGGTTCCTGCAGGGCGCTTTGTTCCTGAAAGGTCTCCTGACGGGCCTGCCACTGGACGAATGTCTCCCCCAGCTGTGCCAGTCCCACCGCCGCCGCGAGGGCCAGGGCGATCAGCTGCCAGTTGACCCGGCGGTCTTTTCCGTGTTTTGATCTTGTACGTCTGCGCTGTTTTCTCATCCGCTGCCCTTCCCTGTGTGTTCCTGTTTATTACAACGAAACAGGCCGCCCGAAGATTGCACCCGGGCGGCCCCGCCGGGGGAACGCCCGGCAGATCCGATCGCGGAGAAAGGCGCAGGTCACTTCAGCTCCACAACGGTGACGCCGCTCTCCCCTTCGCCGTAGCGGCCCAGGCGGAAGCTCTTAACGTTCCGGTGGCCCCGCAGATGTTTTTGGATGGCGGCGCGCAAAGCGCCGGTGCCGTTGCCGTGGATCAGGTAGACGGTGGACTGTCCGTTCAGGACAGCATGGTCGATGAAGGAATCCGCCTCCTGGATCGCTTCGTCCACGGTCAGGCCCAGCAGGTTGCACTCCATCTTGGCCTCCCGCCGCACCCGCTCGAAGTGCCCGCCGTCTCCGCGGGTGCTGTCGCCGGTCTGGCGGGTATAGCGCATCTGGGCTTTGGTCTTGGGGGCCGCGGGGGCTTTTTCCATCTTGTCCGGCTGCTTCAGGCCCTTGAGGGGCACTTTGGTCTTGACGATGCCGGCCCGGACCAGGACGTCGCCGTTGCGGTCGGGCAGGGCCAGGACGGTGGCCAGCTGGCCCAGTTCGGCGATGCAGACCTCCTGCCCCACCCGCACCTCTTTCAGGGGGACAAAATCCCGCACCGGATTGTGCACCACGTCGGAGTGTGCGAACAGCTTGGCCGACTCCTTTTTGGCGATCTCCCGGGCGCGCTGGGCCCGCTGCTGGGCGCTGGTCTTTTCGTCCTTCTGGATCTGGCGCAGCTCGTCGGTCAGGCGGTAGGCTTCGTTTTCCACCTGCTGGGCCAGGGCGCGGGCCTTGGCGCGGGCGGCTTCCAGCTCGTTTTCGCCCTGGCGGATCAGTTCTTCCTTCTTCTGCTGGGCGGCTTCCAGCTGGTGGGCGGCCTCGTGGCGGAGACGCTCCACCTCATCCTGGCTGGCCTTGAGCTGGAGTTTCAAATCGTCCAGCTGGCCCAGCACCGCGTCCAGCCGCTTGTCGTCGGCCGAGAGGTGCTGCCGGGCCGCCTCGATGATCGGCTCGGGGATGCCCAGCTTTTCGCTGATGAGGAAGGCGTTGGACTTGCCCGGGACGCCGACGCTCAGCTTGTAGGTGGGCCGCAGGGTGTCCAGGTCGAATTCGCAGCTGGCGTTGACCACCCCGGGGGTCTCGAGAGCAAAGACTTTCAGCTCGGCATAGTGGGTGGTGGCCATCAGCAGGACGCCGCGGCGGCGCAGATCCTCGATGATGGCCACCGCCAGGGCCGCGCCCTCGGCGGGGTCGGTGCCGGCGCCCAGCTCGTCCAGCAGGACCAGGGTGCCGGGAGCGGCCAGCTGAAGGATGCCGGTGATCTTGGTCATGTGGCCCGAGAAGGTGGACAGGCTCTGCTCGATGCTCTGCTCGTCGCCGATGTCCACCAGATATTCCTGAAAGACACAGACTTCGCTGCGCTCGTCCGCCGGGATCAAAAAGCCGCACTGGGCCATGGCGCACAGCAGGCCGGCGGTCTTGAGGGTGACGGTCTTGCCGCCGGTGTTGGGGCCGGTGATGATGAGGGAGTCGTAATCCTTCCCCAGGGCGATGTCCACCGGGACGCATTTGGCCGGGTCGATCAGGGGGTGCCGGGCCCGCACCAGCGAGAAGGAACCGTCGTAGCTGACCGAAGGCTTGAAAGCCTTCATTTCAAGGGCCATCCGGGCCTTGGCCAGCAGGATGTCGATCTCCAGCATGGCCTTGTAGCTGTACTGGAACTGGGGTTCAATGGCGGCCACCTGGCTGGTGAAAGCCGTCAGGATCCGCTCGATCTCCTGGGCCTCCTGGGCGCGGTACTGCAGGATGCGGGCGTTGGCCTCCACCACGGCCTGCGGCTCCACAAAGACGGTGGCGCCGGTGGAGGACACGTCGTGGATGATGCCGCTGATCTCGCCGCGGTACTCGCTTTTGACCGGCACCACGTACCGCCCGTTGCGGATCGAGACCACCGCTTCCTGCAGGTATTTGGAGGACTCCATGTTGTGGACCAGGCCTTCCAGCCGGTCGCGGATGGAGTTCTCGGTGGCACGGATCTTTTTGCGCAGGTCCGCCAGGGTGTGGGAAGCGGTGTCCGCCATGGTGTCGGGCGCCAGGATGGCGCTGGTGATCTGCTGTTCCAGCCCGGGCTGGGGGGCCAGGGCATAGAACAGGTCGTCGGTGGGCAGGGCGTCGTGGTCGGTGGAGCCGTACCAGGCGCTCAGATTCTGGAAGTTGCGCAGCGCCCCCGCCACCAGCAGCAGCTCGCCCATGGAGAGGACGCCGCCTTTGACGGCCCGGGTGGCCAGGGCGCTGACCCCCTCCACCCCGCCGAACCGGGGCGAGCCGTTTTTGATGAGCAGGGTGTTGATGGCGTCGGTCTGCTCCAGCGCAAAGCGGACCTCGTCCGGGTCGCACTGGGGGGCCAGGGCCAGCATTTTGGCCTTGGCCTCCCCGCAGACGCATCCGGCGGCGGCCCGTTCGATGATCTTGTTCAGTTCAAGGGTTTTTAAGTAACTTGTCTCCATTGATTCAATCCTTTTTGGGTCGTTGGTCCGGGTCCCACGCAGAGAGGGACCGCAGGAATTTTAACGAATTCAGCGGCTTGTCCATATGGGCCAGCGCATACTGCTCCGCCGCAGCATACAACAGCCGGGCGCTGGCGGCCGAGATACGGAAGCCGAACAGTTTTTTGTCCTCCACAAGGCAGATGTAGCGCACGGCGAACAGCGCGCCCTTGTCCAGATTGCAGACTCTGCCCTCTTTCGCCGCACAGTCGGCGCAGAGCAGCCGGCCGTCCTCCGGGTCCAGGCAGAAGCGGTCGCCATCGTAGGCGCCGCAGCCCTGGCAGCAGAGCAGCTGGGGCTGGAAACCGCACTCGCAGGTCATCCGCAGCTCGAACACCGCCTTGACCAGTTTGGGGTCGGTCCTCTGCTGGCAGATCTTGTACAGGCAGTTCATCAGGAGCTTGAGCTCCTTTTCCGCCGGCTGCTCGGCCAGCGAAAGCGCCAGGGTGAACTCCACCATGTACATGGCGACGCCCTGGGCTTCGAAGCTGTAGCCGATGTTGCGGAAGTCGGTCTCGTAGCCCGCTTCCACCACGGTGTACATCCGTTCCTCGGTGTTGCGGCCGGGCCGGAGGACGAACTCTGAATAGCAAAGCTGGCCGCAGGCCGCAAAAAGATGGCTTGTCAGCCGCATGCTGTTTTTGGCGAATGCGCTGATAAGCCCTTTTTCAGCCGTCAGTATCTTGAGGATCCGGTCCGCTTCGCCGTACTCGATCTCCTGCAGCACCAGGCCCATGATCACAAATTCGTCCATTGCACGTCCCCTGCCCGGGGGCGGGGCCGCCGGCCGCCGCCCGTCTGTAGTCAAGATAATGGCCGATCTTCCCGGTGGAGGCAAACGCCTTCCAGCAGCTCTCCGCATCCATCTGTCTGCACCTCGCCTTTCTGGGGGGCAGGTCCCTGCCGTGTCCCTGCCGTTTAGATTAACCCCATCTTAGCGCGGTATCCCCGGGAAATCTGTCCTGTTCTGGCAGGCGGTCACCTTCGGCCGTTGTCCTGGCGGAAGCCGAAACTGTTCAAAAGGAACTCGTTGTCCCGCCAGTCGGGCTTGACTTTGACCCAGCACTGCAGGTTGACCCGGCAGCCCAGGAACTCCTCACAGTCGGCCCGGGCGGTGCTGGCGATCTTTTTCAGCATGGCGCCGCCTTTGCCGATGACCATGCCCTTGTGGCTCTCCCGCTCGCAGTAGATGTTCACGTCGATGTCCACCAGGTCGGTGCCGGGGCGCTCTTTGAAGCGCTCCACCACCACCGCCAGCCCATGGGGGATCTCGTCCCGCATGAACAGCAGTGCCTTTTCCCGGATCAGTTCGGCCACCAGCTCTTTTTCGGGCATATCGGTGTAGGCGTCGTCGTCAAAGTAGTGGGGGCCCTCCACGGCATAGCGGCCCAGCACGTCGAACAGTTCTTCGCAGTTTTTGCGGTCCCGGACGCTGACGGCGCACACCTGGTCGAACACGCCCAGGGCCTCCAGCTCGGCCCGGCGGGCGTCCAGCTCCGCCGGGTCCCGGACCAGGTCGGTCTTGTTGATGACGGCAATGGCCGGGCCGCTGCGGCGCAGCGCGTCGATCAGCGCCTGCTCCGACTCGTTGAGGCCGGGGTGGGGCTCGAACAGCATCATGGACACATCCACGTCCCCCAGCGAGTCGCTGGCGGTCTTGTCCATCCGCTTGCCCAGCTTGTTTTTGGCCTTGTGGACACCGGGGGTGTCCAGCAGCACATACTGCAGCGGCCCGCGGGTGACCACGCCGGTGATCCGGGTGCGGGTGGTCTGGGGCTTGGAGGTGACGATGGCCACCTTTTCCCCCACCAGGAGGTTGGTCAGGCTGGATTTGCCCACGTTGGGCCGGCCGATGACCGCCACGAACACCGACGCGGTACCGCCGGCAAAATTGTCGTTGTGATTCAAAAGTCTGCTCTCTTTCTGTTTGATCCTTACTCGGTGTAGCTGACGGTGCGGGGCAGGCCCAACTGCTGCAGGACGGCTTCTTCCCGTTCCCGCATGCGGACGGCCTCCAGGCCGCCGTTCTCATGGTCGTAGCCCAGCAGGTGCAGCATCGAGTGGACGGTCAGGAACGCCACCTCCCGCTGCAGGGAGTGGCCGTAAAGGTTGGCCTGTTCCAAGGCGCGCTCCATGCTGATGACGATGTCCCCCAGCATTTTGCAGCCGTTGTTCTCGTCGATGTCGTACTTGCCGTCCACCCCCAGCGGGAAGCTGAGCACGTCGGTGGGCATGGGCTTGCTGCGGTACTGGTTGTTCAGCTCGGCGATTGCGGCGTTGTCCACAAAGGTGACGCTGATCTCCGCGGCACCCTCGAAATGCTCGTATTCCAGCACGGCGTTGCAGGCCCGGCGGATCAGGATGCGCAGGCCGGACGGCACTTTGACCGCCTTCTGTTCGTTGGCTATGAGTACTTTGTTGGACATATGGGTCCGCTCCTTTCTTTTTGCGGCGCTCTTCTTATCATAAATCCCTGCGTCTCGCGCGGCAGGGTCAGCGTTTGGCCGGGTGCGCGGCGGCCTCGTATGCCTTGATGATCTCCTGCACCAGCCGGTGGCGCACCACGTCTTTTTCGTTAAAATAACACTGGGCGATCCCCGAAATGTTTTTCAGCACCTGCAAAGCGTCCACCAGGCCGCTGCGGGTGCGGTCGGGCAGGTCGATCTGGGTGACGTCGCCGGTCACCACCACTTTCGAGCCGGTGCCCATCCGGGTCAGGAACATTTTCATCTGCTCGGGGGTGGTGTTCTGGGCCTCGTCCAAAATGATGAAGGAGTCGTCCAGCGTCCGCCCGCGCATATAGGCCAGGGGGGCCACCTCGATCATCTGCTTTTCGGTCAGCCGCTCGAAGGTCTCGGCCCCCAGCATATCGAACAGTCCGTCGTAGAGGGGCCGCAGGTAGGGGTCCACCTTCTGCTGCAGGTCGCCGGGCAGAAAACCCAGTTTTTCTCCTGCTTCCACCGCCGGCCGGGTCAGCACGATCCGGGACACATCCTTGGCCTTGAAGGCCTTGACCGCCATTGCCACCGCCAGATAGGTCTTGCCGGTGCCGGCCGGCCCCACCCCAAAGGTGATGGGGTGGGTGCGGATGGCGTTCAGGTATTCCTTCTGGCCCAGGGTCTTGGGACGGATGGGCCGCCCCTTGGCGGTCACCGCCACAAAGTCCTCGGTCAGCTCCCGCACCCGCTTTTCCTCCCCGTCGTGGGCCAGGCTCATGCAGTAGCGGACGGTCTGGTCCTCAAGAGGGGTGTGGTTCTCGTTCAGCAGAAGCATCCCCTCCACCGCGCGGGCCGCGGCGGCCACGTTGTCCGCCTCGCCTGCAAGGCGCAGCATGGTGCCCCGGCAGGTCGCCGTGACGGAAAACTCCTTTTCCAACAGACGGATGTTGCAGTCGCAGTTGCCGAACACGGCGGCAGCCACTTCCACGCTGTCCAGTTCGATGCTTTTTTCAGCCATGTGATCCCTCCCGAAACGGTTTGCTTTTCGACATGAAAATGATTCTTACTCTTTATTATATCACCAAAACTTTATAGTGGAAACTGTGAAGGTTACACAAAATTATTCGCTCACATTGAAGCGCTTTTCCCTGTAATAGCGGCCATGGCCCCGCGGCGGCGGAATCGCTTGACACAGCCGCACTTTTATGCTACAATAATCTGCGTTGCAGCCAGGCAGCATGCTACTGTGGCTCAGCCGGTAGAGCAGCTCACTCGTAATGAGCAGGTCGTCCGTTCGAATCGGATCAGTAGCTCCAGCAAAGGCTCCGAGGCCGTTTTTACGGCTTCGGGGCTTTTCTTTTTGCTCCGGGCCCGGGCAGGGCGCGGCTCAGCTGGCACACCGCCAGGCAGCAGCCCAGAAACGCCAGCAGGGCGCAGTCGGGCGGGACCCGCCGCAGAAGGACCGGCGACGGATGCAGCGCCGCGGCCGCGGGAACCGCTCCGCCCGGCAGCCACAGCAGCAGCCGGAAAAAGGCCAGGGACAGGGGCAGATGGAGCAGCCGGGCGGTCAGCAGCGGCCGGAACGACACCTGCGCCGGGCAGATGGTCCGCACCTGCAGCAGCACCGACAGCCCCTGCAGGCTGATCGCGGCACAGCAGAGCCACCCGGCCCACCGCCCCGTCCGGGAAGCCAGGTCGCACCCCGAGCAGACCTCCAGCAGAAGGGCGGCAGGCAGGCCCAGCTCCGGCGCCGCGGCGCTCAGCCCTCCCGCCAGCAGCCGGAAATACAGGATGAAGCCGCACAGTTTGACGTAGGTCAGGGCGGCGTCCGCGATGACCCCGTCCAGCCGCAGAGGCGGCAGCGGGTCGGTGCCGGCGGCAGGCAAAAGCTGCTCCGGCCCGGCCGGACGGCGGACCCGCCGCAGAAGGGCGGCCGCGGCCAAACCCGCCAGGACCTGGGCGGCAAACAGGCGCACCCCCACCCCGGCGCTGCCCAGCATCCCCTCGCCTACGGTCAAAATCACAAAGGAAGGCCCCGAGCAGATGCAGGCGGGCAGCAGCCCCGCCGCCTCCCGGGCGGAAAGCCGGCCCGAACGGACGGCCTGGGCCGCCGCGTTGGCCGCCGGGGCAAATCCCCCCACCAGGCCCATCAGCAGGACGCCCCCTGCACAGGGAGCCCGGGCCCCTGCCAGCCGGGCCATCGGACGCAGCGGAGCTCCCAGAAGTTCCCCGCCGCCGCTGCGGGCCAGCAGGGTGGAAACGATCAAAAACGGGAACAAAGACAGCAGCAGCGGCCCTCCACAGAGGGCCAGCCCCTCCCGCAGGGCCCGGGCGCAGGCCGCCGGCGCGGCAAAAGGCAGCGCAGCCGTCAGCAGCGCAAGCAGGACGAAAACACAGCGGCGATACATAAGCAGCCCCCCTGCTTCCATATATATGGACAGAAGCGGCGTACCATGCCGGCGGCAGCACAGGCCCGCCGCACCGCCAACGGGAGGGGAAAAGGTGTCGAAACAACGCAAAGGGCGGCTGACGCCGCGCGGCTGGCTGCGGCTGCTGTTCGGCCAGCCTCCCGCCGGGATGTACCGGCGGCCGGCCGTCTACATGACTGGCTCCCAGATGGAGATCGAGCACTTCAAAACCATCCGCACCTACGACGAGAACAAGCTCTGCCTGGAGCTGTACGGCGGCGTTTTCACCGTGTACGGGGACGGGATGCAGATCCTCTCCCTGACGGCCCACCGCATCACCCTGCGGGGGCGGTTCGTGCGGACCGATTTTTCCGACGATGTGTGAGCAGAAGGAGGCGTCCGGATGGAGGCTGTACAGCTCTGGGCGGGGGTCGCCTTTTCCGCCCGCGGCGGCAATACCGAAGCCCTTCTCAACGAGGCGGCCGCCGCGGGGCTCCAGCTTGCCGCGCTGACGCCGCAGCCCGGCGGTTTTGACGGGCGCTGCGCGGCCTGGCGCTACCGGAAGCTGGCAGCCCTGGCCCGGCGGCAGCGGGTGCGGCTGCGGATCTGCAGGCGGCGGGGATGGTTTTTCCGTCTCCGGCCCCTGCTCCGGCGGCGGGGGTTGTGGGTGGGGCTGGCCCTGTTCCTGCCTCTGGTGCTTGGGAGCCGGAGCCTGGTCTGGACCGTCGCCTATACCGGGCTGACCCCCGGCCAGCAGGCCCGGGCCTCCGCCATCCTGCGGGAAAACTCCGGCCTGGAGCCGGGGGCCCGGGTGACGCAGCAGGCCCTGGCCGACGGGGAATACGCCCTTTTGCAGAGCGGAGAGTTCTCCTGGGCCAGCGTCAACTTTTTTGGCGGCCGGCTGGAGGTGGAGGCCGCGGCCGTCCAGCCGGCGCCCGTCCTGTTTTCGGGCAAGCTGCAGACCATCTGCGCCCGGACCGGCGGGACCGTCACCGAGGTGGAGATCAAAAGCGGTACCGCCCTGGTCGAGCCGGGGCAGCAGGTGGAGGCGGGCCAACCCCTGATCGGCACGGCCCGCACCGAGCGGGACGGCACCCCCATCTTCAGCCCGGCGGCCGGCCGGGTGACCGCCCGTTTTGTGTGGTCCACCGCCTGCGAGCAGCCCCTGGCCGTCCAGGTCCCCCTCCTGGGGGAGGCGCGCAGCACCCGGCTGCGCCTGTCCTGCGGGGGGCTGCATCTGGCGCTGCCGCGCTGGGGCGGGGCGCAGGAGGAGGACAGCCTGGCGATCACCCGCCATGTCCCTCTGGAACCGTTCGGCCTGCCTCTGCCGGTGGCCGTGGAAGAGACCACCTATTACGGACGCCGGGCCGGCGAAGTGGTCTACTCCGAGGAGCAGGCCCTGGCCATGGCCCGGCTCTCTGCCCTCCGGGCCCTGGAAGCAGAGTGGCCGGGAGCGGCGGTCGCCGCCCTGCAGGAGAGCATCGAGACGCGATCGGGCCGCCTGTACTATCGGGTCACCTATACCCTGCTGGGAGATATTGCCGGCGGGTGAGGCGCGAAAAAAATCCTGCCTGTCTGGACACCCAGAGGGGCAGGTTTTTTTCCGGTCTGCTTTTGCCCGGCGCAGGATCAGCCGGGCAGGCTGGCCAAAAGCTTGTTCAGGTCAAACGCATATTTGGCATGGCAGAAGTGGCAGACCACTTCGCAATGCGGGTCCTCGTCCCGGAGCTTTTCCAGCTCCTTGCGGCCCAGGCTGAGCAGCATCTCCCGGGTGCGGGCCTCGCTGCAATCGCAGCGGTAAGCCACCTGGCGGGTATCCAGCACCGAGGGGGCAAACCCGGCCAGCGCCTTTTCCATCATATCCCGGGGGGTCAGGCCGCTGCGCAGCATCTCGGTGACCGAGGGCATGGCGGCGATGTTGTTTTCCAGCTGGGTGATCTCGGCGTCGGTGGCCCCCGGCAGCAGCTGGACCAGATAGCCTCCCGCGCAGTGGATGGTCAGGTCGGGGTCCACCAGCACCCCCAGGGCGCAGACGGTGGGGATCTGTTCGCTGTAGGCGTAGTAGGCGGTCAGGTCCTCCGCGATTTCCCCCGAGACCAGGGGCACCTGGCCCACGGTGGGCTCTTTCTGGAGGCGGTTGTCCCGGATGACGGTCAGCACCCCGTCCTTGCCCACGGCGCCGCCCACGTCCAGATGGCCGTCGGCCCGGGGCGGCAGCTCCACCAGCGGATGGTCGATGCAGCCCTTGACGTTGCCGGTGCCGTCGGTGCAGGCGATCAGCAGCCCGGCGGGGCCGCCGCCGTTCACCCGCAGGGTGATGCTGTCCCGGTCGTCCTTCAGCATCGAGCCCATCAGGGCCGCGCCGGTCAAAAGCCGGCCCAGCGCCGCGCTGCAGGTGGCGCTGGTCTTGTGAAGCTGTTCTGCTTTACAGACAATATCCGTCGAATCTATGCCGCAAAATACGATGCCTCCGTTGTCGGACAGGCCTCGGATCAGTTCAGCCATGGTCTTCTCCTTCCAGCTGTGTATAGTTCTTGACCGCACAGAAAAAGTACCGCTCGCTGTCTGCGGCCAGAGGCCCGAAGGTCTCGCCGTCGCAGACCGACTCGAGGGTGAAGCCGTGCCGCTCCAGCGTGGCGCGGATCTCGGCCAGCTCATATGTATACTCGCAGAATTCCTCGCGGAACGCCTCGCCGGTTTCCCCGTCCTGGATCTCCAGCGTGATGCGGACCCGGCGTCCGTCCTCCTCCAGCCGGTTGCGCCAGACGCAGCCGGCCTGCCCGTCCGCAAAGGTGAAGGTGTTGTTCCCCAGCACCTCCCGGTGCTTGTAGGGGGTGTTCATGTCGAACAGCAGCACCCCGCCCTTCTCCATGAAAAAGCCGGCGTTGGCAATGGCCGCATCCAGCTGGGGCAGGTGGTTGAAGGTGTCGAAGGTAGACACCGCCCCCCGGATGGTGCCGTAAAGGTCGAGGCTGCACAGGTCCTGCTCCAGCAGCAGCAGGCGGCCGGTCAGCTCCAGCTGGTCGGCCTTGTCCCGCACCACGCAGAGCATCTCCTCCGATTGGTCGATGGCGATCATGTCGTACCCCGCCTGGGCCAGCATCAGGGTCAGCTCCCCTGTGCCGCAGCCCAGGTCGGCCAGGATGCCGTCCCGGATGCCGTGGGCGTCCAGCTCGGCCTGGATGTGCCGGTACAGGGTGTCGTAGTCCGCGTCCCCGTTGAAGGAATCGTAAAAATAGGCAAACTCGTTATACGCCATCGGCAGCCTCTCCGTCTTGGGGCCGGGCCGGCGCGGCGGCCTGGTCCAGGATAGCCTGCAGCTCGGGGATGCCGTAGCCGCTTTCGGCGCTGGTCAGGACCACCGCCCGGCATCCAAAGGCCAGGCAGGCTTTTTCAAAGGCCTGCCTCGTCTCCTCCAGCTGGCTCTTTTTCAGCTTGTCGGCCTTGGTCAGGGCCACCACATAGGGGATCTTGTGGTAGTGCAGGTAGCGCAGCATCTGGACGTCGTCGGCCCCGATGTCGTGCCGGCAGTCGATCAGCTGGACCAGCAGGGTGTGGTTGCGGCGGGCCCCGAAATAGCTGTTGATCAGATCGTCCCAGCGCTGGCGGTCGGCGTTGCTGACCTTGGCGTAGCCGTAGCCGGGCAGGTCCACAAAATAGCAGTTATCCACCTCGTAAAAGTTGATGGTGGCCGTCTTGCCCGGCGTGCTGGACACCCGGGCCAGGTTTTTGCGGTTGCACAGCTTGTTGATGAGACTGGACTTGCCCACGTTGGACCGGCCCGAGAAGCTGATCTCCGGCCGGCCGCTGTCGGGCAGCTGGCTGGAAATGCCGTAGCTTGCCAGAAAAGCCGCTTTGTTGTAGTTCATGTTCTCTCCTTACAGTGGGCAGCGGGCGGCCGTCAGCAGACGACGCCCGGCTGCGGCGTCTTGTCTGCCGGCGGCGGCAGGATGGCGTCGGCGGCCTTGGGCTTGCGGGCGCGGGTGCGCCGGGCCGGCAGGGGCTTGGGGGCCTTGAGCAGGGCAATGTCCAGCACCTGGGCCAGGGTGGACACCGGCACGAACTGCAGGTTCTGCTTGACCTCCTCGTCCACGTCGTACAGGTCGCTCTCGTTGTCCTTGGGGATCAGGACCAGTTTCATCCCCTCCCGGTAGGCGGCCATGCTCTTTTCCCGCAGGCCGCCGATGGCCAGCACGTTGCCGTGGAGGGTGATTTCACCCGTCATGGCTACATCGCCCCGGACCGGCCGGCCCGACAGGCAGGAGATGAGGGCGGTGGTGAGGGTGACGCCGGCGGACGGGCCGTCCTTGGGGATGGCGCCCTCGGGGGCGTGGATGTGCAGGTCGCACTTTTTGAGCTTTTCGGCGTCGATGCCGTATTCCGCCGCGTGGACCCGGGCGTAGGTGATGGCCAGCTGGGCGCTCTCCTTCATCACATCGCCCAGCGAGCCGGTGACGGTGATCTTGCCGGCGCCGTCCTCGATGACCTGCACCTCGATGGGCAGGGTCTCGCCGCCTACGCTGGTCCAGGCCAGGCCGTTGGCAATGCCCACGGCGTTGTCCCGATTGAGGAACTCCGGCTTGACCATCCGGGGGCCCAGCAGCTCTTCCAGCATGGACTCGGTGACCGAGACCTTTTCCGTATCGCCGGATGCGATCTTCCGGGCGCACTTGCGCAGGACGCTGTTGATGGTCCGCTCCAGAGTGCGGACGCCGGCCTCCCGGGTGTAGCCGTCGATGATGCCGTACAGGGCCTGCTGGGACAGGGTCACCTTGCCGGTCAGGCCGCACAGCTCCAGCTGCTTGGGCAGCAGGTGGCGGCGGGCGATGTTGTATTTTTCCACCCGGGTGTAGCTGGGCAGCTCGATGATGTCCATGCGGTCCCGCAGGGGGGCGGGGATGCCGCCCAGGTCGTTGGCGGTGGTGATGAACAGCACATGGCTCAGGTCATAAGGGATGTCCAGGAAGTGGTCCTTGAAGGTGTTGTTCTGCTCGGGGTCCAGCGCCTCCAGCAGGGCGGCCGCCGGGTCACCCCGGAAATCCCCCGCCAGCTTGTCGATCTCGTCCAGCAGGATCAGGGGGTTCTGACTTTTGGCGGTGATCATGGCGCTGATGATCTTGCCGGGCATGGCGCCGATGTAGGTGCGGCGGTGGCCGCGGATCTCGGCCTCGTCCCGCACGCCGCCCAGGCTGAGCCGGACGTACTTGCGGTGGAGGCATTTGGCGATGGAGCGGGCGATGCTGGTCTTGCCCACGCCCGGGGGGCCCACCAGGCAGATGATCTGGGCCTTGACGTCGGGGGCCAGCTTGCGGACGGCCAGCATCTCCAGGATGCGGTCCTTGACCTTTTTCAGGCCGTAGTGGTCGTGGTCCAGGATCTCCTGGGCCTTGCGGATGTCCAGGTCATCCTCGGTAAAGGTGTTCCAGGGCAGGTCCAGGCAGGTGTCCAGATAGGTGCGGATGACGGTGGCCTCCTGGTTGCTGCCCTGCATCTTGGCCAGGCGGTCCACCTCTTTCAGGAGCTTGGTCTCGCTCTCTTCTTCCAGGTGCAGCTCCAGGATGCGGCGGCGGTAGTCCTCCGCCTCGGCGTGGGTGTCGTCCCCCTCCCCCAGCTCGCTGCTGATGATGTTCAGCTGCTCGTGGAGGTAATAGTCCCGCTGGTTTTTGTCCATGGACTCGTTGACCTTGTCGCTGATCTCCTTTTCGATCTCCATCACCTGGCATTCCCGGCGCAGCAGCTCGATCAGCTTTTCCAGCCGGCCGGTGAGGGTGTTCTCGTCCATCACCGCCTGTTTGTCCTCGTAGCGGAACAGGAGGTTGGCCGGGATGTACTCGCTCAAAAAGACGGGGTCGTCGCTGGACACGATGGCGAACACCACGTCCTTGGCCAGGCGCTGGTTCAGGGCCAGGTAATCGTCGAAGACGCTCTTGAGGCTGCGGACCATCGCGTCGGTCTGGAGGGCGTCCTCCTCCTTCGGGCCGCGGACCGGCGCGGGCTGGACGGCTGCCAGCAGGAACTTGCCGCCGTCGTCCAGGTCGGTCATGCGGGCGCGGTACTTGCCCTCCACCAGCACCCGGACCAGCTCGTCCGAGACCCGCAGCACCTGCTTGATCTCGGCCACCACGCCGTAAGTAAACAGGTCGTCCCGGGTGGGCTCGTCGGTGTCCATCTTTTTCTGGGCGACCAGGAACACGTTGGAATTGTTGCCCATCGCCCACTCGATGGCGGCGATGCTCTTGTCGCGGCCCACCTCAAAGTGGACCAGATTGTTTGGGAAGACCACCAGCCCGCGCAGGGCAATGGCAGGAAGATGGTGCGTCTGCCGCTCCACCTTGATCGTTACTTTTTCAGACATTGTGTGAACCTCCCAAAGCCGCGCCCAGTCTGGCGGCGGGCACGGCCTTTGTTCTGTCAGGCGGCAGGGCGCAGGGCCCTGTTCCTGTGTATTATAGCCGGTCGCGGCGGCGGTTGCAATGGGTCCCACTGTTTTTGCCAGCAGGCACAGCCCGGGAATGCTTTCCATCCGCCGCAGAGTTATTTTATGAGGGATGCCGCTCCCGTATATTGAAGCCCAGCTTTTCCAGCGCCGGCAGCAGAGCCCGCAGCACCAGCGAGGTCAGCGCGCCCATCACCAGCCCCAGCACCAGCATCACCGGCGCATAGTAGAGGGACAGGGACGAGGAGATGATGATCCCCGCGCCGATCAGCTGGCCCACATTGTGGGCAAAGGCCCCGCTCACCGACAGGATGAACCAGGTGGGCCGGAAGGGCAGCACGTCGTAGAGCAGCCACATCACCAGCAGGGAGAGCAGCCCCCCGCACAGGGAGAGGAACCCGCCCGTGGCCCCCGACACCAGAAAGACGAACAGCGCCTTGAGCACGTCCAGCACAAGGGCCTGCCGCACCCCCATGAACAGCAGGGCGTACATGACCACCACATTGGCCAGCCCCAGCTTCATCCCCGGCAGCAGGCCCGGGATGGTCAGCGCGCCCTCCGCAAAGGAGAGGGCCAGGGCCAGGGCAAACAGCATCCCCGACAGGGCGGCCTGCTTGGCTTTGCTTGGTTTTTGGTTGCGCATGGGCGGCCTCCTTTGGGGCGTCAGGCCCCGGCTTCCCCGGTGGATTCGGACAGGGAGCGCTCGTACTGCTCCTGTTCTTCGACGGCGGCTTCCCAGACGGCAAACAGTTCCTCCTGGTGGAAGCGCAGGTCCTCCAGCTCGTCGCTCTTCTGGCGCAGCAGCTGGGGGTCGTTGTAGACCTCGGGGGAGTTGATCTCGTTGTCCAGCTCCACTTCCCGGGCGCCGCACCGCTCCATCTCTTCCTCGCAGGCCTTGATCTTGGCCCGCAGCTCGGCCCGGCGGCGGCGCTGCTCCTTGCCGTAACCGCCGCGGCGTTCCGCAGCCGGCGCGGCGGCGGGCTTGGCGGCGGGGGCTGTATCCTTCTGGCGCAGGGCTTCAAAATCGCGGTAAAAGGTCGCCTTGCCGTCCTCAAGGT
>OERS01000002.1_pt1 | contig 211646 bp, 155 predicted proteins | sample 1540071 | NCBI WGS metagenome assembly OERS01 (sample SAMEA3891878, study PRJEB23780) | metagenome | biome: terrestrial biome; feature: animal house; material: Caecal content | place: Italy | collected 2015-05-05 | reverse complement strand
CGCGGTCCCGCCAGAGGCGGGTTCCGGCGTTGTCGCCGCTCGTGCCGCCCGAAGCCTCCGAGTTGAGCAGTTCCACGCCCTTGTTATACTCGGCGGTGTTGGCGTTGATCTCCGTATCGCTGTAAGGCAGACGACGCGGACCGAGCTCCGTGGAAATCACACCGTTGCTGGCGTTCTGCTTCACCTGGAAGAGTTTGGGATAGCCCGTACGGCGGTACTCGGCCCATGCCTCGGTCGAAAGCGGGAACACGGCGATCCACTTCTGCGTGATGATGCGCTGGAGCTGCTCCTCCTTCGAAGCACCGCTGTCCCACTTCACGGACAACAGGTTCAGCGCCTTCGAATTGTAAGCTCCGTTCAATGCGGTGTTGGGATCGGTATAATCCGTCTGCACCGTCTCACCGGCGATATAGGCGTCGATCGTGGCATCGTCGGCGAGCGTATTCCAGTCCTCAGGCAGCGACTGCTTGAACTCCGAATACCCTTGTTCGGCGTACGACTTGCGGTAGGCGTACTGGTTCTTGATCGAAGTCCGGATACCGTTCTCGTAGAGCGTCTTCACGTCTTCGGAGCCGATATCGGGCCACCGGAGCTTCGCCTCGGCGCGAAGGAACCAGCCCTCGGCCGCGAACATGATCGGCTGCGGCATGGAGAAGGTTCCGGCCCAGCCCGAATAGTTGCTGTACTGGTTGGGCTTGCCGCCGATAGCGCAGCCGGCGGGAATGCCGATATACGCCGTGCCGGGCTTCAGCTTCTCGCCCGTTTCGGGATCGGTGAGGTAGTCCTCCTCGGCATAGACCAGGAATCCGTCGTCGTCCTTCTTGTCCACCATCTTGCCGTCCTTGTCAGGCACCTGCAGCGGCTTGGCGCCCGGCTTGACGATGGGTTGCGTGTTCTTCGTGAAGTACAGCTTCAGACGCGGGTCCTTGAAGCCCTTGAGCATCGTGACGAGCGAGGCGTTCGCACCGCAGTCGCCCCAGTTGAACATGAGCCACATTTCGTTCTCGAAGCCCTTCGAGATCAGAATGTCCTTGTCCTCGAGCACCCCGGCCGAAATCGCCGCCCGGGCCACCGTCTCGGCTTGCGCGGGATCGACCTTCACCATGCGCAGCGCGATGCGCAGCTTGAGCTGGTTGGCCACCTTCGCCCACAGCGCACGGTCGCCGCCGCACCAGATGTCGTAGGTGTTCATGCCGGCCGTCTCGGTCTTCAGACCCTGGAGCGCCGTATCCAGATCCTTCAGCATGGCCTCGTACACGGCCTTCTGCGTGTCGTAGGCGAACGAACTGGGCTGGACGGGGTCGCCCGCCGTCTTGAACACCGACAAGAAGGGGACCGGTCCGTAGGCATCGGTGAAGTCGAGCAGGTTGTAGGTCTGCACGATACGCATCGTGGCGGAGAAGTCGAACTTGCCTTCGGCGTCGCACTGCTTGATCAGGCGGCCCGTATTGTTGATGATATGCAGCATGAAGTTCTCGTACATGCCGCCGCAGTGGCCGCGGTTGATGTCGTAGCGCTGGTTCGTGAAGTTTCCGTTGGGGCTCTCGAAGTACCCGCCGAAAATGTCGATCTGCAGGTTCGTCCAGTACTGGAACAGGTTCTGCTGGTTCGGGTAGCTGTAACTCATCGGCTCCAGGAACTGCGCCTCGAAGGGCAGATCGGAGGGATTCACTTCGATGGGATTGGTGTTCAGCTCCTCGAAATCGCCGGTACAGCCTCCCAACAGAGCGACCGGGAGAGCCAGAGCGGCGGTGTATCGGATAATATTCTTGAATTTCATAGCGATCTATCTCTTTTTGTTAGAAGTTAAGTTTGACATTCAGACCGAAGCTGCGGGTGGTGGGCAGGTTGAAGATGTCGAAGCCCTGCACGCCGTTGGCCGTACCCATCGACACGTCGGGGTCCATCGGCGCATCCTTGTAGAAGAAGAAGAGGTTGCGGGCGATGAGCGACAGCGTCAGATTCTTCGACTGTCCGAACAGGTCGCGGAAGGTGTAGCCGAACGAGATTTCGCGCATACGGACGTTCGTGGCATCGTAAACGTAATCCTCGTTGTTGTACTGCGCGTTGTAGTTCAGCGCGCCCATGGCCTTGTAATACTCCTCGACGTTGTCGAACCGGACGCCCTCGCGTACCACGTAACCCTTGTCGCGGGCGTCTGCCGTGCGCTGCGAGACGCCCCAGGCGTCGAGACCGGCCTCGGTCATCGAGAGCACCTTGCCGCCGAAGCGGAAGTCGATGAGGAAGCTCAGGGAGAAGTCCTTGTAGCGGAACGTGTTGTTCCAGCCCATGTTCACCTTCGAGTTCATGTCGCCGACATATTTCAGGTCCGTGATACCCTCGCCCGAGAGCGTCGGAACCGAATAGAGTACGTTGCCCTTGTCGTCCTTGACGTCCGTCACGAGCATCTTGCCGGTCTTCTCGTCGTGCATGACGTGGCGCACGTAGAGGTCGCCGAAGTGGCCGCCCTCCTTCAGCACGACCTGCGCGCCGCCGAAGTTCGAGAGCGAGAGGCCGTCCTGCAGGCCGTCCACCAGCTCGATGATCTTGTTGTCGTTGTAGGAGAGATTCAGGTCGGTGGACCACGTGAACTCGTTGCCGAAGTCCTGGAACCAGCCCAGCGACAGTTCGAAGCCCTGATTCTGCACGTTACCGGCGTTCACGTACTGCTGGCGGTATCCCGTGCCCCACGGCGTGGTGATGGCGAAGAACTGGTTCTTGGTGTTGGTCTTGTAATAGGTGGCGTTCACATGCAGCCGGTGCTGGAAGAATTCGCCGTCGAAACCGGCCTCGAACGAGTGGGTCTTCTCGGGTTCGAGTGTCCGGAACGGAGCCTTCTCGGGAGGCGTGATGGCGCCCTGCGAGCCCAGCGTGTAGAGCGGGTTGGTCATGTAGGCCGGCACGTCGTTACCCACGATCGAATAGGATGCGCGGAACTTGAACAGGTCGATGTTGCTGCCCATGTTCACGAAGCGGTCGAGCAACAGGCTGGCGCCTACCGAAGGATAGAAGAACGAATAGCTGTCGGTGAAGGCCAGCGTCGAGGACCAGTCGTTGCGCGCCGTCACGTCGAGGAACAGGCCGTCCTTGTAGCCGAACGTGGCCGTTGCGAAGACCGCGTTCAGACGCTTGCGCGTCAGTCCCTGCTTGGCCATGTTGGCATAGTAGTTGGCCGGATTGAAGATATTGGGATACATGACGTTGCCGTTGGGTTTGCCGTCGGTCATCGAGAATTTCGTACCCTCGGCCCACAGATCCACGTTGCTCGACTGCGTGCGCATCATGCTGGCGCCGGCCGTGGCGTTGAGCGAGAAATCGCCCCACGTGTGGTTGTACTGCACCAGCGCGTCAGCGTAGAGCTGCTCGCTGAAGTAGCGGTTGTCCTTCATGCGACCCATCGGATAGCGGTTGGCCGTCGAAGAGGCGTAGAGATTGTGCTTGAAGTTGTCGTCGGAACGCTCGTAGCGCATACGGCCCGTCACCGAGAGGCCGTCGATGATCTGGTACTTGATCTGTCCGCCGAATTCGTAGCGGTTACGCTCCGAGATGGGTTTCTGCCGGTTGAGAATCCAGTAGGGGTTGTCGAACTGTTCGAGCGACGTGTTCACCCAGTTGTGTACGTTGGCGTTGAGCGCGGGATCGTACACCTCGTAGTTGTTCTTGTAGTAGTTCCAGTCCTCGCCGCGCGGGAAGAGGTAGGCGCCCGTCATCGGGTTGAAGAGCCAACCGGCGGCCGGCTGGTTCGCCACGTGCTGATTGACGTACTTGGCCGTGAAATCCACCTTCACATGGTCGTTGAACAGGTCGAAGCCCACCTTCGAGTTGAGCGTGTGCTGCGAATAGTCGTTCTCCGGGGTGATGCCGCCCGACGACACGTTGCCGTAGGAGAAGTAGGCGCGCAGGTTCTCCGAACCGCCGTTGATCGACACCGAGTTGTTGGTCGTCCAGCCCGTCTGGTAGAATTCCTTGGCATAGTTGGGGGCCTTGGACGAGAGTTTGCCGCCCCAACTGTAGGTCTGGTCGGCCGAGCCGTAGGTGTTCTGGAAATCGGGCAGCGAGATCGGGGTGTCGATCGTCGTGTTGCTCGACACGCTCACCGAAATGCGTCCCGCCGAAGCCGACTTGGTCGTAATCATGATGGCGCCGTTGGCGGCCACGGCTCCGTAGAGCGCGGCGGCCGATGCGCCCTTCAGCAGCGAGATCGACGCGATGTCGTCGGGGTTGATCGTGGACATGGCGTCGCCGCCGTCGCGGTCGCCGCCGTAGTTGCTCTTCACCTGGCTTGCCAGACCGTCCTCGCCGAAGGAGGTGTTCATCATCAGGGGCACGCCGTCCACGACCACCAGCGGCTGGTTCGAGCCGCTGATCGACTTGTTACCGCGGAAGAGGATCTTCGAGGAGCCGCCCGCACCCGTCGAGTTGGGGGTGATCTGCAAACCGGCCGACTTGCCCTGCAACGAGTTGATCATGTTGATCGACTTGATGTCGGCCACGTCGTCGCCGCCCACCGTTTCGGCCGCATAGGTCAGCGTCTTCGACTGACGCTCGATGCCCATGGCGGTCACGACCACGGCGTTGAGCTGGTTGGCGGTCTCCTGCATCAGAATCTCCAGCGCCGTCTGCCCCGCATAGGCCACCTCGTAGGGATCGTATCCCACGTAGGTCACCTGGAGCACGTCGCCGTTCTGAAGACCGTCCAGGAAGAACTTGCCGTCCATGTCGGTCGTCGTTCCGCGCGTGGTGTTCTTCACGATCACCGTGGCCCCGAGCAGCGGGCCGGAGGCGTCCTTGACCACACCTTCGAGGGTTCCGTTACCCCCCCCCTGCGCATTCGCCCGCAAAGCGGTAGCAGGCTCCACGATGCACATTGCCATTAAAAAAGCAACGCAGCTAAAGAGCATTCGTTTTGTAAATTTCCACATAAGTAATCAGGTTTTGGTTGAACATAAATTAAAACTCGTAATTTGACACAAACGGGGCGTCCTGCCCCTTTTTTATACTATCCGCGCCTTTCATTCTAAACGGAATGTCTCAAAGCGCCATTCATTCTAAAATCACATGATACGATACGTTTTACAGTTCAAATGTAACATTTTTTCCTTAAACCAAAAAAAATACGTAAAATTTATCGTTTTTTACTTACGAATCGGGAGCCTCCGAAAAGAGCGGATTCCGCGTTTCCCGGCGCCGGACCGCTCCGCCGGGAAGCGGGGCCGTCGGCCGCATACCTATTATTTAATAGTCCGAAACGCCCCGAAACAGGACGCGGAGGCTCTTTTCGGTTTCGAATCCGCAGCCTATATTTATAAATTATTTAATAATACACTCCGAAGACGGCGTTTCCGGGAAATACGGGAAAACAGTATTTTTCCGCGCGGAATGTCCGGCACCGGCTTCCGGTCCGGAAAAGCCTGGCCGCCGACAAGCGGGGGGGGGAAGCTCGCCCGCACCGGGACCGGGAGGCGAAAAGCCCGCGACCGCACCGCAAGGTCTTCCGCAAGGGTGGCGGGGAGAGAGGTGCAGGCCGGAACACGAAAGGCCCCGTCCGCACCGCAGCCCCTCAACGGCAGGGCATCCGCGGCCGCCCGCGGACAGGCCGCCGCGAAGTCATTTCTTCGGGCATTAGTATCAAAACCGCCCCCTGCGGAAAGGAGCCGTCCGTGTAAATTTGCCGTGAAAAGATCCGACACGATGAAATCCAAGGCATTCAAGATGTACCTCAAACCGGGCATGGAGGAGGAATACCGCCGCCGACACGCCGAGATATGGCCCGAACTGATACACCAGCTCCGCGAAGAGGGCGTGTACGACTACTCGATCTTCCTCGACCGGGCCACCGACACGCTGTTCGCCGTGCAGAAAACCCGCGGCGGGACCGGTTCGCAGGAGATGACCGACAACGCGCTGGTGCGCCGCTGGTGGGACTACATGGCCGACGTCATTGTCGTCGAGGCGGACAATGCACCCGTCAGCGAGGAACTTCCCGAGTTGTTTTACATGGAGTAGCCGGCGTCCCGCCCTGCGCCGAGCCGGAGATGCATCCGGCCCTGTACTCGGAGGGCGAGCAGCCGACGTACTTCTTGAAGATCGCCGAGAAGTAGGCCGAATCCTCGTAACGCAGCTCGTAGGCGATCTCCTTGACGCTCAGCGACGAGTTGAGCAACATGAGCTTCGCCTTCCGCAGCCGCAACTGCATGATGTAGTGCGCCGGGGAGACGTTGGTGTACTCCTTGAAGGTCTTGCGGAACCACGAATAGCTCATGTTGATGCGCCCGGCCACCTCTTCGGGCGTGATGCCGGCGAGCATGTTCTCGCGCATGATGCTCCGCGCCCGGTCCATCTTCTCGGCCACGATGTCGCGGCCCGTGTCGTTGAGATCGTAATAGATGACGTACGAAAGGATGATGTTGGCGATCGACGCCAGCACCTGCTGACTGCCGGTCTTCTCCCGAAGGGCGATGTCGAGCGCCTCGCGGTACTGGTCGATGATGTGCTCGCGGAGCCCGATCGGATGGATGATCCGCCCGCGGCTGAAAAATCCGTTGTTGTAGCGGTCGTCCACATGCTCGCCGCGGAATCCGATCCAGTACTCGTGCCAGCCGGTCCGGTGATCGGGACAGTAGCTATGCCACGTGTAGGGCGGAATGATAAGCATGGTTCCGGCCCGGATCTCGAGCGCCTCGCCGCCCGGGGTGTCCTTGTACCATCCGCGGCCCTGCGTAATGTAGATCAACTGGTAGTTGTCCAGTATCCTGCCCCGGTCCACGTTGAAATAGTAATCGTCGGGATGCCCCGCCGAAGGGGGAGGGTAAACCGTGTATCCGGGTTCGACGGAGTACTCCCCCACTGTGTCTACGGTGATTCCCCACAACCGGTCGGGACCGCTGCACACGAGGTATTTGAAAGAGGTCTGTTTCGGCATGTCGGTGTCGTTTTCCGGCGAGCGTTCCGCCGGTATTCCGGGGTAAATATACGCAATTTTCCGAAAACCCCGGCAAGAAACGTTCCGCCGCGCCGGACCGCCGCGCCGCCGTGCGGCGACAGACCGGCCCGGACCGTCCCCGGCGCGGCGCGATCCGAACAGATTGCCCGGCGGAAAGATCAAATTCCGCACGCCGGAAAGGACCTTCCGGCGGCAACTTTGTGAAAACTTTCAAACCACGAACCCGTATGAAAAAAACCTGTCTCGTCCTGCTCGGACTGCTCTGGTGCGCCGCGCTGCCGGCCAAGAACTTCGAACTCAAATCGCCCGACGGGCGGATAGCCCTCGCGATCGACGTCGGAGAACGGATCGCCTACACCGTCCGCGGCGACGGAATCCCGCTGCTGGAAGAGTGCCGCCTGGGCCTGCGGCTCGACCGCGGCGGCACGGCGGGCCCGCTCCGCCTCGTCCGCCACCGGAGCGGCTCGATCGACCGCACGTTCCGCCCCGCCGTGGCTTACAAGTTCTCCGAAATCCGCGACCGCTGCAATACGCTGCGGCTCGACTTCCGCGGCGGCTGGTCCGTGGAGTTCCGGGCCTACGACGACGGCGTGGCCTACCGTTTCCTCTCCGACACGGAGGGCCCCGTCGAGGTGCTCGGCGAGGAGTTTGCCCTCCGCCTGCCGGACGCCTCGACGGCGGTCCTGCAACAGCCCGGCAGTTTCCGGACCGGCTACGAGGAGGCCTACGAGGAGGTCGGAACCCGCTCTTGGGGCACGGCCGGCCGGCTGGCCGTGCTCCCGGCGCTGTTCGACACGAAACGGGGCTACAAAATCCTCGTCAGCGAATCCTCCCTCACGGACTATCCCTGCCTCTTCCTGACGGGCGACGGCGCCAACGGCATGCGGGGCGTCTTCCCCAAAATGCCGCTCCGCACCGAGGAGACGGGCGACCGGAGCGTACGCATCCTCGAAGAGGCCGGCTGCATCGCCGCCACGACGGGCGAACGGGCCTTCCCGTGGCGTTATTTCGTCCTCGCGGACGAGGACGGCGACCTGGTCGAAACCACGATGACGGCCCGGCTGGCCGAGCCGTGCGCACTCGGCGACACGTCGTGGATCGAGCCGGGGCAGGTCAGTTGGGAGTTCTGGAACGCCGCGTCGCCCTACGGCCCCGACGTCGATTTCGTGGCCGGATTCAACACCGCGACCTACAAATACTTCATCGACTTCGCCGCCCGCTTCGGCATTCCCTACATCATCATGGACGAAGGGTGGGCCGAGGACACGCGCGATCCCTACACCCCCAATCCGGAGGTCGATCTGCACGAACTGATCCGCTACGGCGAGGAACGCGGCATCGGCGTCATCCTCTGGCTCACGTGGCTGACCGTCGAGAAACACTTCGACCTGTTCGAACGGCTGAGCGAATGGGGCGTCCGGGGCGTGAAGATCGACTTCATGGACCGCAGCGACCAGTGGATGGTGAACTACTACGAACGCGTGGCCGCCGAGGCGGCGCGGCACCGGATGGTCGTGGCGTTCCACGGAGCCTTCAAGCCGGCGGGGCTGGAGTACAAATACCCCAACGTCCTGGCCTACGAAGGGGTGCGCGGCATGGAGAACATGGGCGGCTGCACGCCGGCCAACTCGCTCTGGCTGCCCTTCATCCGCAACGCCGTAGGCCCGATGGACTACACCCCGGGCGCGATGATCAGCATGCAGCCCGAAGCCTACTGCGGCAACCGCCCCAACGCGGCGAGCATCGGAACACGGGCCTACCAGATGGCGCTGTTCGTGCTGTTCGAAACCGGCCTCCAGATGCTGGCCGACAACCCGACGCTTTACTACCGCGAAGAGGAGTGCACGCGCTTCATCAGCCAAGTGCCCGTCACGTGGGACGAGACCCGCGCGCTGCGGGCCGAAGCCGGGAAACATGTCGTCGTCGCCAAACGCAAGGGCGCGAAGTGGTATCTCGGGGCCATCCGTGCGGGCGACGATCCGCAGGACGCGGAGTTCGAAATTCCCCTCGACTTCCTCGCCGGGGACCGAGACTACCGCATGACCAGCTTCGAAGACGGCATCAACGCCTTCCGCCAAGCGATGGACTACCGGAAAAAGGAGCGGCAGGTGCGCCGCGGCGACACGATTGCCGTCCGGATGGCCCGCAACGGCGGCTGGACGGCCGTGATCGAATAGCTGCGCCCCGCAGTCAAACGACGGCCCCGGACTTTTCGGAAAGTCCGGGGCCGGTTTTTACCGGCACGGACGCTCCGAAACGCCATCCTTCCACCCGGCCGGAAAGCTGTCCCGCAAGCTCTACCGGAAGCCGCCGCGAATGCGGGACATAATCGGACCGTCCTCTGCCAAAAACACCGTGCGCACGCACCGCACGCCGCACAGCCGGAACTCAACCCCGCCCGTCTCCGGAAAATACGGTCCTGGCCGGAGACCTTCCGACGCCGGGACGAAAAATCCCCCGGAACCGAAACTCCGGGGGATGCACACGTCCGTCCGACAGAACGGATCACTCGGCCGTCTTCACGTATCCATCGTTCTGTTCGAGCGTATTGAGGCTCTTCTCGATCTCCGTCCGCGGGATCGGCAGCAGGAGTTGATAGGACCGGAATTCACGGTTCTTCAGTATTTGAATGTCATAGTTCTTAGTCCCGCTGGTCTCGTCCTTCGTGATGACCATCTTCTGCAACGGGAACGTTTCGGTCCGCTCGGCGACCTTCCATCGGCGCACGTCGAAGAAACGGTGGTGCTCGAAGGCCAGTTCCACGCGCCGCTCGTTGTGGATGCGCTCCCGGAGCGCATCGCCCGAATCCTTGACCTCGGGCATGTTCACGCCCGGCCGCTGACGCACCTGTTTGAGGTAAAACCGCGCCGTCGGTTCGTCGCCCTCCTCGAATTTCGCCTCTGCGTAGTTGAGCAACACCTCCGCATAGCGCATGAAAATCCATGGCGAGGTCATCTTGACGCTCGATCCTGTGGGCGGAATCGACTCGTCGAGGAACTTGCGCAGATAGTACCCCGTCTGCGTGGCGTTCCACGGCTGCGAAGAGACCTTGCTGTTCGCCTCGTCCAGACCGCCGTAGAAGATCTCGGTCTCACGGCCCATCCACACGCTGCCGTCGTAAAGCACCGAGGCATAGAAACGCGGGTCTCGGCCTGCATAGGGATTGGCGGGATCGTACCCCGAACCGGCGTTGAGTGTCAGCGTGCCGTCCGCCTGCTCAACGTAGGGACGCAGTCCGGTGGCCTGCATTTCGTAGGCATTCACCATGTTCTGCGTCGGCGTGATCACACCCTGGCCGTTGTCACCGCTGCGGCCCGCCCAAGTGGCGAACTCGGTCGAATTGGCCTGCGAGAAGGCACGTGCGAAGATCACCTCGTCGTTCCACGAGAGGAAGACGTCGCCATAGTCGTCGATCAGACGGTAGTGCTTGTCGATCAATGCCCAGGCCGCATTCGCGGCATCGGTCCAGCGCTGCCTGTCGTTCGTCGGGTTGTTCAGCGGACTGGCCCAATAGAGCAGCACGCGGGCCAGTAAAGCCTGACAGGCATCGCCCGAAGCACGGCCCTGCTCCGATGCCGGCTGCTGCTCGGGCAGCATCCTCTGCGCCTCGATCAGTTCATTCCGGATGAACTCCACGCACTTGTCGTAGGAGGCGCGCTCAACGCCGAAATCGTCGTTCAAGCCATAGACCTTCTCGATGATGGGCACGCCGCCGTAGCGCCAGATCAGCTCGGCATAGATATAGGCCCGGATGAACTTCATTTCCCCGATCATCGGACGTTTCACCTCCTCGGGAACGGAACCGGCCTCGGCCTTTTCAAGGAAGGTGTTGATCTTGCGGATATAGGAATAGGCCGTGGACCAGTAGTTAAGAATGCCCATGCCGGTAATGTTGTCTGCATCCATGGTCCCGGCGAGATACTCGACGACGCGGCCGTCGTTCGAACGGGTATACATCTCATCGCAGTAAATGCCCATCATGTCCGTATAGCGGTAGCCGTGTTGCAGGGCGTTGTAACATCCGTTCACGTAGAGTTGCAATAACTCCTCGTCGTTCCAGACATCCTCCTCGGAAAGCTGGTCGAGCGGCTTGAGGTCCATCAGGTCGCACGACGAGAAGCCGAGGACCAGAGCCGACACGAAACAAATCATGTATTTTTTCATGGCTGTGTCTGTTTAGAAGGTTAGATTGATGCCCACATTGATCGTCCGGCAGATCGAATAGTTCCAGAACGAGGAGGCCTCGCCGTCGTATCCCAGATCCTTCAGTCCGTCGTAGAGGAAGCAGATATTATTAGCACTCAGCGAAATCCGAATACCTCCCATACGCAGTTTCTCGGCAATCCGGCTCGGCAGCGTATAGCCCAGCTCGGCGTTCTTGAAACGCAGGAAGTTTCCGCTGAACATGAAGTGCGTGTTGCGATCCGTGGTGTTCACGCCGCTTTGGCCGCCGCGAGGCTGCGTGGCATGCGTATTGTCCGCCCCGGGAATCCAGCGGCCGTCGGCACGCCATTGCAGGAAGTTACCCCACTGGTCGTCCATGTATTTGAAGAAGTCCTCGTTGCCTTCCATGTAGAACTTCGAGTTCTGCTGACCCTGGAAAAGCAGCGAAAGGTCGAAGTTTTTCCAATTGAACGTGAAATTCAGGCCGAAAGTGATCTCCGGAATCTTCGTCTGTGTGACGAGGATGCGGTCTTTCGAGTCGAGCACGCCGTCCTTATTGACATCGCGGAACTTCAGGTCGCCCGGCTGCGCACCGCCCATGTGCGGATAGCTGTCCAGATCGGCCTGGTCCTGGAAAATACCGATCGCCTCGTAGAAGAGCGTCGAACCGATCGGATTGCCCGTCAGCATCTGGTAAGGCTCCGCCGCAGGGGCCTCGTCAATGAAGAGCACCTTATTGCGGGCGAAGTTGAGGTTGCCCGTGACCGAATAGCCAAACTCGCCGACCCGGTTGCGGTGGCCGATGACCAGCTCGAAACCGCGGTTGAGCACCTTACCGATATTCTCGTTCGGGAGCGTCATGCCCGTATATTCGGGCACGCTCTTGTTACGCGTCGTCAGCAGGTGATCGCGCACCGAACGGAAGAAGTCGAACTCCATCCAAAGTCTGCTGTTCCAAAACGACGCCTCGAGGCCGAAGTTCCAGGTCTTGGACACTTCCCACGTGATGCCGGGATTGGGTACGCGGGTCTCCTGCAGGCCCTGCACGTCGGAACCGCCGATTACGTAGTTGTTGCCGTAATTGTAGGTCATCATGTGCTGGAAGGCCGCTACCCGGTCGTTTCCCATCATACCCCACGAGGCGCGCAGCTTCAGATTGTCGATGAAATCCGCGGACTTCATGAAAGTCTCCTCGGAAATGCGCCAGCCGGCCGAAAAGCTCGGGAAGTATCCGAAGCGGTCCTCTTCGGGGAAGATCGCCGAACCGTCGATACGCATGGTCACCTGCGCCATATACTTGCCTTTGTAGTCGTAATTGATGCGGGCGAAAACATTCTGGCGGGCGTTTTCGCTGCTGTAACCACCCAATCCCCACTTGGTCTGGTCCGCGGGGCCAACGTTGAGCACCGGCAGCGACGGCGACGCGAAGTCGGTTTTCGAACCCTCGAGATACCAGCCGTCAGTGGTGGTCTGTTCGTAGCCGAGCAACGCATCGAGGTTGTGGTCGCCGAAGGAGCGTTTGTAGGAGACCTTGGCGAAGAAGTAGGTCTGCGAGGACATTTCACTGCGGTCGGTGAGCTGCGCCTTCGCAGGGCCCATGCCGTCGAGTTTCTTCACGTAACCGCCCTCGCCGTCCTCATGGTAGACATAAGAGGGTGTACGAAAGGTCTTCCAGTACTCGTGCAACGTGTCGTAGCTGCCGCTGGCCTCCAGCATCAGCCCCTTGACCCAGGGCACTTCCCACTTGAGAAAGAGCGTTCCCTGGAACTTCTTGTTCTCCAAGTCGTGATATCCGGCGTTGTCGCTCACCATGTTCACCCAGTTCTGGTCTCCGCGCAACGGCTTGAGATAATTCGTTCCGGGCCAGTAGGTCTCCCAATAAGGATGATAGAGGAAGATATGGCTTGCCATCTCGGTACTCGAAAAATAGGGTACGTGGCGCTTGTCGAACGTTCCGGCCAGATTCAGTCCCATGGTCAGGCTCCGGGCGATCTTCACGTCTATATTCGAACGGACATTGTACTGGCGGTACTTGCCGCTCGATTCCTTGAAACGGTCGCGCTGCATCAGCTCACCGACCGAAAAGAAGTAGTTGATGCGGTCCGAACCGCCCGACACCGAAACATTCGTGCGGTGCTGCGGAACCCACTTGTGCATGGTCCTGCGATACCAGTCGGTCGTGCGATATCCCGGCTCCTTACCGGCCTTGAATTTGGCCAGGTCCTCGGGCGTATAAGGTAGTACAGGATCGCTGTTGGGGTCGGAATGGCGCAGAACGGCCATCTCGTTCGCCACGCTGGCGAAGGTGTACGAATCGGCCATCTTCGGAGTTCGCGTCGGCTGCTGGAAGCCCTGGTCGTAGGAGAAATTGACGACAGCCCGGCCTTTCGCACCGCGCTTGGTGGTCACGAGAATCACTCCGTTAGCCGCACGCGAACCGTAGATAGCCGCCTCGGCATCCTTCAGCACGTTGATACTCTCGATGTCATTGGGGTTGATCTTGCTGATGTCTCCCCGTTCGACGCCGTCCACGATGATCAGCGCCGAGTTGTCGCCCGTCGTGCCCCGGCCGCGGACGAATATCTGCGTGTCGGGAGCACCCGGATCACCCGCACGGGCGTTCACGATCAGGCCCGGAAGACGTCCCGCCAGCGAAGAAGCGACATCAATGGCCGGGCTGGAGGCGATCTCTTCACCTTTGACCGAAACCACCGAACCGGTCAGCGTCGTCTTTTTGCGCGTACCGTAGCCCACCACCATCACTTCGTCGATGGCTGTCGCGGACTCCTCCAGCACGATTTCGAAACGGCTTCGCACCCCTACGGGAACGCTTTGCGAAGCATATCCGATGAAATTCACCAGCAGCACGTCCTCAGGTGCGGCATCAATCGAAAAGCCGCCCTCGGAATCGGTCGTCACACCGAGCGTCGTACCTTCTATAACGATCGTCGCACCGCCGACGGCATTGCCCCGGCTGTCCTTGACCGTTCCGGTCCTCGGCGTTCGTCCGTCGTCCGCAGATGCGGAACTGCCCGCCGTCGCGGGTCCGCCGGTCAGCAGCAATCCGAACGCGAACAGCGCCGCGAACAGACGCGTCCGCCCCGGAAGGCGGAACCGGCAAATCAGAGTCAGAATTTCTTGCATAGGATCAATAATTTAGGTTAATGGGGTTTCGAAGATATCCGGAATTCCGGTGACGGCCGGACCGGAATCCGGCGTGCCGACGATGCGCCTCGGCGGAAAAAGCGTGGAGGAGAAAAAGCATTTATAAAGGTTCATTTCACTGGTTTTCAACATATTGACACATGAATCAAAAGCACAGGGGTTCCGTATCCGGTCGTAGTATAAAAGTAGATGTTTTCCGGATTTTTCCGGAAGGGGAAAATGATTGAACGATATGGAAATTTGACCGAACGGAATAAAAAAACGCCGAGACGATCCCTTCGAAAAGACCGTCTCGGAATATTTTTCAGCCTTATTCCGGCAAACTTCCGTCCCGGCAGACGGAAAAGCATCACCGCGTCCCGTACAGCCGGACCGGACCGAGCAGCCCGCTGTCACGCAGCGGCTCGTCGGGCGACGGCCACCGGATCACCCACGTCTTCCGCTCCCCGGGATCGCGTCCGGCGTCGTAAACCAGCCGGTTGAACCACGTGCCCGTGACCTCGATCCGCAGCCGGTTTTCGCCCTCGCGGAGATACTCCGCGATCTCCGTCCGGTAGGGCGGCGCCCAGAGCGTCTGCACCTGCCGGCCGTTCACCGTCACGGCGGCGATCATCTCGACCCGTCCCAGATCGAGCGTGCAGCTCTTCAGCGGCTCGCGCAGATCGAAGGTCGTCTCGTAAACAGCCGTACCCGAGAAGGCCCTCCCCTCGTCCGGCATCCGCAACGCCCGCCAGGGCAGCAGTTCCGTCAGTTCCATCCGCCCGGGAGCGCCCCAGCCCGCAGGGAAGCGGAGCGTCCAGTCGTCCAGCTCCCTCTCAACGGTCGTGCCCGCGGCCGTCTCCGGCAACGGCAGATCGGATTCCGGGCGGAAGACGACGTAGCACGATCCCGACTGCGGGAGCTCCAGTTCCACGCGGGTCCGGCCTTCCGCCGTCTTTGCCGCGAGGCGGGTGCGACGTCCCGTCGCGGGATCCCACAGCTCGACATCGCCCGCGCAGCGGAAATCCAGCATCCCGGAGAATCCTCCGCCGCGCTGCGGACAGACGAAATACCAGTCGGCCCCTTCCGTCCGGCGGTGCGCCCACAGCACATCGCCCCGCAGGTCGGGAGCGATCCCCGCCGCGGCGAGCGCCTTCTCCACCGGCAGGCCCGAGATCACGCGTCCGCGTCCGACGCGCCGGACGCCTGCCTGCCCCCGGCCCCAGATCGTCCGCACGGCCCGGTCGAAACGCCGCTGCGCCTCCTTTCCGCCGTTGAGCGTCGCCAACCCTTCGGGGGCATCACCGACGACGGTCGCGCCCTCGCGCAGGAAACCGAGTATCCTTTCGAGCGTCTCGGGCAGCATCCGGCAGTTGTCGGGCAACCACAGCACGCGATATTCGATCCCCTCCGGCGTCAGCAGCCGTCCGTTCTCCACACGCAGCCGGTGCAGCAGCGCGTCGGGATTGCAGTAGTCGTACTTGTATCCCGCCAGGAAAGCGGGATTCTGGTCGGGCTTGCCGTTCAGCTCGTCGCCCAGATACCAGAGCACGTCCGACACGGGCCATCCCCGCTCCTGCATGTAGCTGCACCGGGCGAAATAGTCGTTGATTGCGCGCATGTGGCGCCACCAGGTCTGTCCGCGCAGGAAGGGCGTACCGATCCCCGGGCCGCCGAACGACGTGCCGGGCGGCAGGAAGGGCCGCTGCGGGTTGTGCGTATAGGTATGATAGACCAAATGCGTCACCCCTTCCGACAGATGGAGGTTGGCGATCTCCTTGAGCATCGTCCAGTGTTCGTCCCACGTATGGGAGAACGACGTGAAGGCCTCGGCCGCGACGCGCGGCTTGCCGTAGAGCCGGGCCGCCGAGGCGGTCGGCTTGACCGGCTTGAAGTTCAGCGACCCCACATACCCTTCGGTGAACGGCTGCCAGAACTCGCACATCGGCACGTCGGCGTACTTGAAATATTCCAGGATGTCGGCCGGGAAGACGTCCCCGGCGGCCGTCTCGTAGGTGACGGACAGCCCGTTCCCGCGGGCCAGGCGGGCCATCGTGCCGTAGAAGTTCTCCGTGAAAAGCGCCGAGATCGTCCCGCGCCAGTCGCGCAGGAAGCGGGCCGAAACCTCCGGATCGTCCACGACATAACCCAGCACGGCCGGCAGCCACCGCCGCAGCGCATAATCGTTCCGCCGGGCGAACTCGCGCTCCATCGTCGGGGTCCAGGTCTGCGTCTCGCACTCCCAACTGTCGAGCAGTATGCCGCCCAGCAGCCCGCCAGACAGCGGTCCGTCGTGCAGCCGGCCGATATACCCGGCGAACTGCGCCTCGGCCCCCGCGGGATCGAGTTTGTTGCACTCCCAGCCCGTGCCTTCGGGAGGCGCGGGCGAATTTCTCCGACCCGTATTGACATGTCCGATGCGCAGCACGGTCCAGCGACCTGCGGGAGGCGTCCACGCCAGCCCGCCGTCGGGCCGCATCCTGTCCGTCAGGTCCTCGATACGGCCGGGGTCGATCCACGCCGCGGGATTCTGCTTCGGGCAGGCGTTCTCCCGGTCCAGATTGCGGAGGGTCCAGCCCGCCTCCGACTCCCAGCAGTTCTTCCGCGCGGCGGTATAGAATTTCAGCGACCCGAGGGTCATGTGATGGCGGTTCGAAAGCGCCACCCGGTAGCGGGTCGCGGGAAAGGCGTCGGCGCAGGCGAACGAAACCGGCGTGTTGTCCTGCGAGTTGCTCGCCGGAACCTCGGCGTGCAGCACCCGCCTCCGCGAACCGTCCGGCGCCACGGCCTCCACCGTCAGCCCGATCCCCGGCTCGTAGCAGCGGGGATGGTTGATGCTGTTCATGCTCGGCAGCTCGACGGTGCGGACCACGACCGCCTCGGGGAACGTGATCTCGAGCCGCACGGAGTCGCCCGCCGCGCAGGGCGGAAGTCGCAGCGGTTCGCGGTTCGTTCCTGCGATCACTTCGCGCCAGGGCAGGTCGTCCCCGCTCTCCACGGCCACGGGCCGGAGCCGCTCGCCCGTGTCGTCGAGCGGCGTCGGGAAGGCCAGCACCGCAATGTCGCGGTAGTCGCGCCACGCCTCGCCGTCCGACACGGGCCGCGGCAGGACGACCGGGCCTTCCCCCGCCGACAAATCCGTGCGGCTCCATGCCAGATGCCGCATGGCGTTCGACGGTTCGATCCACGGACCGCCCGAGGTCGCCCAGCCCGAACAGTTCTGCATCGTGAAGCGCAAACCCAGCCGCCGAGCTTCCCGGGCCGCATGACGCACCAGCGCGTCCCACCCCGGACTGAGCGCCGGAATCTGCGGATCGACACCCGGCCAGGGGCCGCCGAACTGGCCGTGGAAAAGCTGCACCCCGGAAATGCCCGTCCGGGCGATCGCCTCGAAATCCTCCGTGATTCCCTCGGCCGAGACATTGCCGCCAATGAGGTGGAACCACGTCTGGGGATAGTTGATCCGGGGCGGAGCGACGAACGCCGCCGCGTCCTCCGCGCCGAACGGCCGGCGCAGCGCCGCCGTATCGGGCACCGCGGCGACCTGTCCCTGCGCCGCCGGAAGGGTCAGCAGGACCAGCAGCGCCGTGCAGATCCGCCGTTTCGCATTCATGGCCGTCATCGCGTCACATCCTTACCATACGACCGGAAATTCGGAAACGCGCAGCGTCGAGCAGCCGTAGGGAATCAGCTCGACCTCCTCCTCGGGGCACGGCGTCGTGCCGACCGAATAGGGCAGCGGCCCGGTCATCTCGTTATAAAGCCCCCAGGCAGGCATCCTTTTGGCTTTCACCCGGATCCGGACCGGAGCGTTCTCGTAGTTCCAGAAATAGCGGCTCCGGGCCTTCGCCGCATCGACCTCGACCCGGCTGTTCTCCGCCGGTTTGTCCGCCACGCGGACCGGCAGACCGTAGTTCCACGCATCGGGCGAGGTCACCTCGTAATACTCCCGGCCGAACTGCCGCACTTCGGCGTCGGGGAACCGCTTCAGCTCCCACTCCTCGCGCATGGCCAGCGCATAGACCAGCGGACCGCGCTCCACGGAGACCGAGTTTTCGTACCAGCGGCTCGTCACGACGCGCATCGGCAGGCGCAGCACGAGGCTGTCCCCGTCGCGCCACTCCCGCTCGACGACGGCGATCGTACCGCCGCCGGGCGACTGCACCCGCTCGCCGTTCACCTCCACTTCGGCGCCTTCGCACCACCCGGGAATGCGGAGGTGGAAAGGAAAGCGCTCGCCGCCGCGGCCCGTCATCCGGACCGAGAAGCGGATCTCCTCCTCCATCGGGTAGGCGGTCTGCTCGGCGATCGTGACCGTCCGGCCGTCGCCCACGCGCAGCGTCACCTCCGAAGGCGAGTAGATCAGCGCGGCGACCCCGTTGTCGGGCGTGGCGAACCAGAGGTGCTGCGCGAATTTCGGCCATCCCTGGTGCATGTTCGAATAGCAGCAGGGGAATCCCGAGAGCGTGCCGAAGACCACGTCGGTCTGCGCGTGCACGGCATCTTCGTAGAAATTGCGCGTGTGGCGCGTCGCCATCACCTGATTGGGCTGCTGGAAATACTGCTTGTACATGAAGTCGTCGGTCACCTGCGTCGGCAGGGCGTTGAAGGCGACCCGTTCGAGGCGGTCGGCGAAAGCCACGTCGCCCGTTATGCCCATCATCTGTTCGAGCGAGAACATCATCTCGACCGCGGCGCACAGCTCCGAGCCCTGCGTCGGATCGCCGCCGTGCAGCCCCTCGTCGGCGCCGTACATCCCCTGCGGCTGGCCGTGGAGCAGCGCCAAATCCGAGAATCCCTTCTTCACGGCGTCGAGATAGCGCCGCTCGGGCCGGCGCTGATAGTAGATCACCGGCTCCTTGAAACCCTGCGCCAGATTGACGCAGTGGATGGAGTTGAAGCGTTTCAGGTCGTCCGATTCGAGGAACATCCCCGTATAGTCGTGCCCCTGCCGGTGAAGCAGATCGCCCAGTTCGAGCAGAAACCCGTCGCCCGTGAGATTATAGAGCCAATAAACCGCCTGCAGGTTGTCGCACGCACGGTAAACGGCCCAGTGCGACCAGTGTCCCAGCGGCTTGTCGGGCAGCGTCTTCAACTGATACCGGAAATAGCGCGTCATGAAGTCGATCACCCGCCGGTCGTTCGTCGCGGAGTAGTACTGTTGCAGGATTTTCAGCACCACCATCCGCGGCCACCAGTCGGCCGAATTGTTCCGCTGGAGGCCGAATTCGCCCGGATAGTCCGTCGCCGGGCCGAAATAGCCGTCCTCGCGCTGACTTCGCAGAATCCACTCGATCCACGGCCGGACCTTCGCCTTGAGCTCCGCGTCGTCGAGCAGCCAGGCCAGCGGCAGCAGTCCGTCGATCCAGTACGGGCCGCGCTCCCACTGGTCGCCGTCGCCGCCCAGCCAGCCGTTGCGCGGCCCCATCACCTCGGGGTAGAGCTCGTCCATGCGGCCCGTGGCGCCCAAACGCTGCCGTTCGAGCATCTCCCCGAGCCACCCCTTCGCCCTGACGGCGCCCAGCGGCAGTTCGACATAGGCTTTCGGCGCCAGCGGCGCCCGGTTGTTCGGATAGTTCGGCGCGGAAGCCCCGGCCGCCGCCCCCGGAACGGAGGCGGCGAAGGCGCACGCCAGCAAAATGCAGAAAGGTCTGTTCATATTTCGGAAAAATTATTTTGAGCCGTCGATTCTCACCCGCTCGAAGCATCTGATGCGCACGGGCCCGAGCAGGCCCGAAACGCGCAGGTATTTCTCGGCGTCCGCGGCGTCGTACTTCGAGACATTGCTCCGCGTGCGGCGCTCCCCGGGCGGCAGTTTGCCGTCGCCGATGAGCCGGTTGGGCCAGAGATTGACCACGTCCACCGACAGGCGGTTCGTCCCGGGCCGCACCCAGCGCGTAATGTCCGCCTCGCAGGGATCGCTCCACGACACGGGAAATTCGTGCCCGTTGAGCCGGATCACCGCCACCTCCTGCACGTTGCCCAGATCGAGCAGCACCTTCCGCCCGCGGAGCTGCGCACGGTCCATGGTGAACTCCTTTTCGTAGGTCGCCGTACCGGAGTAATAGCGGATCTGCGGATCGTCGAACTCCGTCCACGACCGCAGCGAATCGAACCGCACCGGACAGGCGGGCCCCCACGCCGGATCGAAGCGCACGGTCCACGGGCCGGTCAGTTCCGTCTCGGCGGGGAGCCGCTCCGCGGCGACATGCGAAACGCCGCCGTCGGACCAGTAAAGCGTATATTCGCCCGGCTCGTACAGGTCGGCGCAGAGCGTCCCGCCGTCATCGGCGAACCCGATCGCCGGGTAACGCGGCACGACGGACTGCGTCGGGAAGAGCGGCTCCGTGCGGCGGTCCGCCCGGACGATGTGGCGGACGGGCGGCACATCCTTCGGAAAGACCACGAAACAGGAGCCCTCGGGCGCGAAATGCATCGGAATGCAGGTATAGCCGTCCCGTTCGCAGTAGTAGCGCACCGGTTCGATCTCGCCCGTCAGCGGATTCCAGAACTGCGGCGCGCGGCCCGTCACACGGAACCGGCATTCGACCTGCTCGAAGCGGTCGTAAGGCCGGGGCACGTAGCGGTAGAAATAGTCGTCGATCCCCTGCCGGGCGAAGCGGTTCGCCACGAAATAGATCTCCTGGTCGTCGGTGGTGCGGTGGATGAAATCGAGCCGCGTGCGGGGATCGGCCCCCGTGTAGGCGAAGTCGGGCGGCGCGCCGAGCGCCGTCAGCACGTTGCCGAGCTCCTGTCCGCGAATCACCCGCCCCCGGCCGTAGCGGTTCTCGGTCCGGTTCACGCCGTCCATCCAGCCGCCCATGTCGCACCGCCACATGCGGTCGGTTATTTCTTTCAGCTCGCGGTCCCCGTCGGGGTAATGCGCCAATCCGGTGGTCCGCTTCGGAGGATCGCCCACGAGCGTCATGCCGTCGAGCACCATCCGTTCGATCCTGCGCATCACGTCGAGGTCGATCGTCTCGAGCGGCGGCAGCACCAGCACCCGGTACGACATGCCGTCGGGCAGGACGATCCGCCCGTCGCCGGCCACCGACAGCCTTTCGAGCACCACGCTCTTCGAACACTTGTCCCAGTCGTAGCCGAACGGAAAGCCGGCCTCTTCCTCCTTCAGAAACACCATGTTCGGCACGTCGTCGCCGTTGTATATCAGCACGTCGGCCACGAACAGTCCCTGCTGCAGAAGGTACGAACAACGGTCGATATAGCCCACGAAATCCCCGGCCTGCTCCCACCACGTCACGTTGCGGTTGAGGTGCGTGCCGGCGAAATACTCCACGCCGGGCCGCCCCCATTCCGCGGGCGAGGAGGTGAAGGTGTGCCACACGAGACGATTGACGCCCGAGCAGAAGACACGGTCGAGCAGCCCCTTGAGCTCCTTCGGTGAGCGCTCCCAATGGGGGCCGATGCTGGTCGGGCCTTCGGCCTCGACGAACCGCCGTCCGTTCGTGTGCGCGACACAGGCGCTCTGCCGCACGGAGAGGCGCGCCCCCTCCGAGGCGACGTGCGACGTGGCCCGCGCCCAGAACTCGCCGTGCGGAATGTCGCACGCGCCCAGGACCTCCAGCGCATCGACCGGCGTGTAGCAGGGGCCGCCCGCCTCCGGATCGATCATCATGCCGTGGGCGTTGGCCAGCTCGCGGAAAGGTTTGTAGTGGTAGTTCAGAATACAGTCGCTCACCGTGCGGCGCACGTCCTGCAGGAAGCGGTTCGAGACCTCCGGACTCTCCACCACCCGCCCGGTCATCACGGGCAGGTAACGCCACAGGTCGTAGCCGCGGAAACGGCGGAACTCCTCCGGGAAACGCTCCGTCCAATTGACGAGACCCATCTCCCAACTGTCGGTCAGCAGGAACCTGACGCTGTTGCCGGCCTCCTTCGCCGTGCGGATCAGCGGCAGCAGCACGCTGTCGCGGTAGAGCGCGAAGGCTTCCGGGTCGAGGTGATCGAGCGAAAGGCCCTCCCAGCCATCGCTCGTCGTCGAGGTGCGCGCCCCGGTGCAGGTCCAGGCGTAGCGGATCACGGTCCACTCCCCTTCAGGAGCGTCCCATACGAGTTTCCGCCCGTCGAAACAGGAGGTGATGTCGAGAATCTCCTCCCCGCGGAGCGGCTCGGCCCCCGCATCGTGATCGAAATCCGCGCTCAGCAGCCCGAGCGGGAAAATCTCCTGAAATCCCAACCCGCTGTAAAACGCCTTCGCGGACCAGTGCGGAATGGCCGTATCCTTCATCAGGGCTCCCTCCGGCGCTTTCCGCACGGCCTGTACGCAGATGTCCCGGCAGACGTACCACGTGGGAGGCTGCGGCAGTTCGACCTCGACCCGCCCGCCGCCCCGGACGTCCGTCTCGGAGTAGGTCAGCCGCTTCAGGGCGCGCTCGGGCGTGACGAATGGACCGCCGGGATTCCATCCGCTCGTGGCATTGACGCTCAGCGTGATGCCCAGCCGGTCGGCCTCGCGGACGGCATGGCGGTACAGTCTCTTCCACCCTTCCGACAGGAATACCTCCCCGGGACCCGGTCTGGCGGTGACGGGGTTGAATCCTCCGGCGTCGATCAGCGACGCCGAACCGTACCCCTTGGCCTTCATCTCCTCCAGATCGCGCGTGATGGCCTCTTCGGTCGTGTGGCCGTTCAGCCACCACCAGTAGCACGACATGCCGGCCTCGCCGGGCGGCGTGCGGAATTTGCGGGCCAGTTCGGCCGTCGGGGTATCCATGACGGGCTCCAGCCGGAAATCGGCCTGCGCCCCGGCCCGCGGAGCCGCCGCCACCGACAGCAGCAGCGTCAGCACGAGCGCCCGAATGTCGTTTTCCATAATGTCGTCTCGGATTTATCGTCTGCCATTCACAACGCCCTGCGGAGTCCCTCGCTGCGCACGACCCACCCCTTCTCCGGGAATCCGGGGGCATCGCCCGCCGGAGCGCCGTCCCAGCCTGCGGCCATCATCGCCACGGCATACAGCAGTCCGCCGTTTCCCGGGAAGTAGGGGAACGGAGCGCGGCCGCCTCCCACCAGCCCGTGCGGGTCGAAGTCGAAGGCCGGATAGTCGAGCAGGTACTCCACCGCCCGTTCGGGATCGCCCAGCCGCGCGGCGCACATGGCCAGCATCGGGAAGTCCCAGCCCCAGGTTTCGCCGAGCTTCCACTCCGCATGGACCTTCGCCAGCGTGCGCCGCATCGTCGGAATGTCCACGCCGTCGCCCGGTAACATGCCGTAGGCCCCGACGAGCGCCGGATGCTCCCAGTTGTAGCTGGTCCACATCCGCTCGATATTCTCCCACGAGACGTAAACCCCCTCTTCGACCGGAAGCGGGGAGAGCTTGCGGAGCACCTCGTCGTACTCCCTCTTTTCGGGCAGCCCCAGCCGGACGCGCCACTGCTGCGCGAGGCGCAGCCCCGTACGCCAGTAGCTCAGCTCGAACGCCGGATTGATCGTGGTCCGCGGATCGGCGTTCTCGCCCACCACTTGCAGGGGATACCCCAGCACATAGCGGTCGCGCACCGCGTCGTAATGCGCGTAGGAGGCCATGAAATCGGCTGTCCCGAACACGACGTCGCGCCACTTCTCCAATGTCTCGCGCGTCGGGCGGAGCCGGTACTCCAGCTCGGCGTAGAAGATCGGATGGGGTTGCTGCCAGATCAGCAGGGCCGTGGTCTCGAGCGGCCACTCCCACCACGCGTGGTCTCCGATGGTCTTGGGCCAGCGCACGCCGGCATACCCCTGCGCCGCGGCCTTGCGGCGGAAAACGCCGAGGTTGTCCGTAAAGACGCGCATCATCTCCGAAGCCAGCTCCCAGCGGTTCCAGAGCGCATAGTGGGCGCAATGCCACCAGATCATCTCGTAATGATACTTGCCGTACCAGCCGTTGTTCACCAGTCCGCTCTCCTGCGGAGGCAGCGAGCCGGCCTCATTGACCGCCATCACATACTGCGAAAGCACCACGCGCCGCTCCAGTTCGCGCCAGCGCGGATCGCTGCTCTCCGAGAGGTCGATCGCTCCGCCGCTCTCCCAGAAGCGCCGCCAGTGGCGGGCGCTCTCCTCCGCCGTGCGGTCGAACGAGGGCAGCGCGGCGTTGTCCACGATGCGGTCGAAACAGACGACGAACGCGATCTCGTTCCGGCCGGTCTCGGGGACGAACTCGTAGCAGTGTTCGGCGGTCCGGCGCAGCCGCACGGGGCTGTCCCAGGCGACGTGGACGTCGTAAACCGTCTCGCCGAGCGTCCGGTGGAAGCTGGCGCGGAAAGCCTCGGAACGCACGTCGGTCCGGTGCTTCCCGGGGCTGTTCCAGTCGGCGGCATCGCTGAATTCGACGTTCGTCGGAAAAGGGAAACGGAGCGTAAGCCCCGCGGAGCCGTCGCCCACCTTCGCCGACTCGATCCGCACGGCCACGGCGTCCAGCTCGGGATGCCCCACCGTGGTCACCCGCACGGGAATCCCCTCGACCGTATATTCGCTCGTGGCGATGCCGCTCCAGAGGTCGAACCGCTGCACGGGATCGCCCAGCTCCTCCAGCCGCACCCGCTCCCCGCCGGTCTTCGTCAGCAGCAGTCCCACTCGGCCGAGATTGATACGCTGGGGGTTACGCACCATCCAGTCGCACAACGCCTTCTGCTCGGGATTCGGAATGTCGTAACGCACCATGCGCCCCTGCGTCTCCCAGACGGCGCCCCGGAACTCCTCGGGGGTCTGCCCCTCGGGCAGCGGGAAACGATACCATCCCCAGTTCGACATCGTGTTCGCATTGTCGGAGAAGGTCTGCAACCCGCTGATATCGAATCCGAAGGCGAACTCGCCGTTGCCGACCTGCGTCGGACCGGGCAGGTTGCGGTCCCGGATCTCGGGATTGTGCCGCGTGACGACCGCCCGGCGGTCGATTCCCCGCGCAGCGGCGGGCTGCCACGACAAGAGCGGACAAAGGGCGAGAAGGTACATCGCGGCCGCGGTACGGCGCGAGCGGAAGGGTAGGATGCGGTTCTTCATAGCGTTTTTCGGGTTGCGGCACGGATCGCCGGGTTCGGACGGATACGCCTCCGCCGAACGGAATTACGGCCCGGCGGGGTTTCCATCATACAAAATTATTCGATATTTTCCGAATTCCGGTTCCGGAATTTGATTTTCGGACTGTAAATTTTGATTCCGGCGGAACGGCCACTCCGTCCACGGGGCGAGTTCCCGCACGCCGGAACGGGCAGCGAAGACGGAGCTGGACCGCAGCGGCGGCACTACCGGAGCTCGAACTCGTAGGTCCCCGAGCCCACCGAGTAACGTATCTTCCCGTCACCGGAGGAGGGAATCGGCGCAATCGACGGAATGTCCCGCAGGCGGACGCCGTTCACGCGGGGATTCCGTCCGACCGCCCCGGCAGGCAGAATCAGCTCGGCCACGGTGTTCGCCGGGACGCGGATCGTCAGCGTACCCCCGCCGTCATGCCTTTTCCATGCCGAGACGATCTCTCCGTAGAGCGACCGGCATCCGACGCTGACCTCCGCGAGCCCCGAATCCAGCCCCGGCTCGATGACGAACTCCCGGAAGCCCGGCTTCGCCTCGTCGGGACGGATTCCGCCGAGGTACTTGTAAAGCCAGAAACCGATATAAGCGCCGTAGGGATGATGGCCGCTTCCGGGTCCGTTCTGGTTGATGGATTCGGACATCGTGCTCCGTTCGCTCTGCACCATGTGGAGCCACCCGGGGCTTTCCGGCCGGGTCAGCATCCGGTAGGCCACGTCGAAGCGGCCGCTGCGGGGCAGGTAGTCCATCGTGAAATTGCCACCGATGAATCCGGCGCTGATATGCCCGTCCCGCAGGTCGATCGCATCGAGCAGCCGCTGCCCGACCTTCGCCTTCAGTGTGTCGGGCACGAGCCCGAGAGCCAGCGGCAGCGCCTGCGCCGTCTGCGAATTCTCCGCATAGATGCCGGTCCGGGGATCGAGGAACTCCCGGTTGAACCGCTCCCGGATCCGTTCGGCGAGCGCCCCGTAATGCTCCGACAGCCGCCGGTCGTAGCCGAGGATTTCGGCGTATTCGGCCAGGCGGCGGCTCATCCAGTAATAGCCCGCGGTCGAGGTCTGCGCCACGGGCGTCAGGTTCGACGCCTGGCTGGTGGTGTCGGGATTCAGGTCGAGCCAGTCGCCCAGCGACCATGTAACGATATGGTCGCGGGCCGTCGAGGTCAGGAAGTCCACATAGGCCTTGAGCGCGGGGAAGGCGTACTCCAGCACCCCGACGTCTCCGGTGTGAAGATAGAGCTTGTCGGTCAGCAGGAAGATCGAACCGCCCCACCACGGATCGTCCCAGTAGTCCAGACTGCCGTCCTCGTGGACATAGCCCCACCCGGCCGACGGCACGGTGGAGGGGATGTGCCCCGTCGGGGCCTGGGCGTCCCGGAAGTCCCTCAGCGCCTTCTTATAGGCGTTCAGCGCATCGAAATTGTAGAGGTAGGACTCCATGACCACCGCCGCGTCGAGCGTCCAGCCCATCTTCTCCCGCGTGGGTTCCTCGCCGGGAATGCCGTGGATGGAGTTCAATAGCGTCCGCCGAACCGCCGCGTTCAGCTCGTTCAGCTTCGGCATGGAGCAATGGAACGTCCCGGCCGACGGCAGGTCCGTATGAACGCATTTGGCCGTGAAATCCTCCGGAGACGGCTCGTAGGTCAGCCCCCGCACCTGCATGTAGCGGAATCCGTGATAGGTAAAACGGGGTTCGAACGTCTCCATGCCCTCCCCGCCGAGAATCAGCAGTCCGGTCTGATAGCGCCCGCGGGTGTGCCACGTGCTGTTCTGCGTATCCAGCGAGCCGTCGGCCTTCAGCACCTCGTTGAACTGCAACTCGACGGTCTGTCCCCGCTCGCCCCGCACCCGCGCCTCGACCCAGCCGGTGAGGTTCTCGCCGAAATCCACCAGATAGACCCCGGGAGAGGTCTGTACGACCCGTTCCGCCGGCAACTCCCCGGTCACGCGCATCGGCGGCATCGGGTCCGCCGTCAGACGGCCCAACGGAGCGGGAACCCGGCAGACCGGCCGCCACAGGCTGTCGCGGAATCCGACCTCGTTCCAGCCGTGCACGGTCCGGGTGTGGTCGATCGTCTCGCCCGACCGGACGCTGTTGTAAACGATCTCGCCGTGGCCCCACCGCCACGTGCGGTCGGTGGCGATCACCTCGCGCGCACCCGATTCGTACTCGACGACGATATTCAGCCTCACCTTCGGCGGCGTGCGCCAGTTCACGTCGTGCATGCCGAAGACATCCCGCGTCGGCGAGCTGTACCAGCCGTTGCCCAGCACGATGCCCACGGCATTGCTCCCCGCCGCCAGCCGGTCCGTAACGTCGTAGGCCGCATACACCACCCGCTTGTCGTAATCGGTGAACAGCGGGTCCAGGACCCGGTCGCCGACCTTGCGGCCGTTGATATAGAGTTCGTAATAGCCCAGTCCGCAGATGAAAGCCGTCGCCCTGCGGACCGGCGAGGGCAGCTCCACCTGCCGGCGCATATATACGGCGGCACTGTCCTCCATGAACCAGTTCTCCCGCTCGGTCCGCCGGTTCGACTTGTACCTGCGGTGCGGCAGCACCTCGGCGAAACGGGAGGACACCCACTCCCCCTTCCAGTCGAACTCGTCGAACAGCCCGGTCCGCCACGATGCCACCGGACTCCAGTCCGATTCGGCGCCGTCCGTGTCCCACACCTTCACCTTCCAATAGTAATCGCAGCAGGGCAGCAGCGGAACGCCCCCGAATTTCACATGCTGGCTCCGCCCCTCCCGCACGACGCCGGAGTCCCATATATCGCCGCGGTCCGCCTCCAGCAGCTTCCGGTCCGAAGCGACCAGCACCCGGTAGGCTCCCTGCAAATACCCGGGTCTTCCGGTGTCGATCCGCCAGCCCAGCGACGGACGCCGGTCCCCCATGCCGAGCGGCTCCTCCGCGTAATTGCAGGTCAGCCCCAGCGGGCGGGCATCGCGGGCGGCGGCCGCTCCGGCCGCAACCGCCGCAAGGAGAAATGCCAAGGATAAAAATCCGTTTTTCAGGTAATTCATAACACCGGTGTTTTTTTCAAGGGTGAACGTCTCCCGCCCCGGATTGCGGAACGGCAGGCCTCCGGGGTCCGAAGCCCCGCCACGATTCCACCGGCCTCGTTCCGCCCCGCTTCCGGGCGCATTCTCCGGGTTCCGTCCGGAATCCCGGCCGACGGTCCTTCGCCGAACCGGACGTTCCTCCGCCAAAAGGCCGGCAGAGCGTGTCTCACGGCAAAAATACAACGGCACGCCCTGCCGGCCGCCAACAAAAATGCTCTTATCCCATGACAAATTGACACGCGTAAACCCATATCCGCGCATCCGTCCGAAAAGTCGTCCGTCCCGACGCGGACGAACCGCTGCGACGGACACTCCCGGCCGCACGGTCGGCGCCGCGTTCCTTCCGGACGCGGCACGGTCCCCGGCAGGAGGCCCCGCGATGCGGGCAGAGGCCCCCGAAGTGTGCGAAAAGCCCTGCGCATGTTTGCAGATACGCGATTAAATATTACATTTGCGGACGCAGACCGCCTCCTGTCCGACACGGGCGCGGCCGGGCAAACGCAGCAGACGAACGGATGACAGCCGCCGAAATACAGGACAACCGGAGAGTTGTCGATTTGCTTCGCAGGGGCGACGAGGCGTGTTTCGACGCACTCTTCCGGCGTTATTACAAGCCCCTGTGCGCCTACGCCTCGCGGTTCGTCGCCGTGGACCGGGCCGAGGAACTGGTGCAGGATACGCTCATGTGGGTATGGGAAAGCCGCGATAAGCTGCTGCCCGAAATGCCCCTCAAGTCGCTGCTCTTCACCATCGTCAAGAACAAGTCGCTGAACAGCGTGGCGCGCGACACGATCCGCAGCAAGATCATCCGCCGGCTGGCCGAACAATACGAGGCCCAATTCGACGACCCGGATTTCTACCTCGAAAACGAACTGGCCGACAGACTGGCCGCAGCATTGAGAAAAATGCCGCCCGAATTTCAGGAGACATTCCGGATGCACCGTCTCGAAGGAATGACCCACAAGGAGATAGCCTCCGCGCTGGGCGTATCGCCCCAGACGGTGAACTACCGCATCGGACAGACCGTCAGAACGCTCCGCGAGGAGCTGAAGGAGTACTGGCCTCTGCTCGTGCTGCTGCTGGGCCAGCGCCTTTCCTGAAAAAAAATCCAAAAAAATCGTTTCTCCGCTTAGCAATCCGCCGCCGCGGATTGTATTACTATACAGAACGACGAAAAAATGACGGATTTCAAACCAGACGAAGGTACGCTGGCCGCCTATCTCGAAGGCAGGCTCGACCCGGAAACGGCCGCAGCGGTCGAAGCGTGGCACGACGCCTCGCCCGAACACCGCAAACGGCTCGAAGAGATCTACTACGTGCTGTTCGTCGGCGACCGGATTTCGGCCGTAGCCGGAATCGACGTGGAACGCTCCCTGAGAAGGGTCAAACGGCGCATGGCCGCCGGCCGCCGGTCCCGCATCCGGCGGCTGGTCTTCCGGACCGCCTCGGCCGCCGCTGCCGTCGTCCTGCTCCTGACGGGCGGCATGACGGCCGTATCGGTCTCGAAACGGCTGTCGCAGCCGACGATCGTCTCGACACAGATGGGCGAACGCTCGCAGGTGGTACTGCCCGACGGCTCGAAAGTCTGGCTCAACTCGTGCAGCCGCGTGGAGTACTCCGCCCCGCTTCTTTCACGCGAACGGCGCGTGAAGATGGAGGGCGAAGCCTACTTCGAGGTGGAACACGACCGGCACGCTCCGTTCGTCGTCAGTACGAACGGACTGAACGTCCGGGTGCTCGGCACACGCTTCAACATCCGCAACGACGACACGAACCACCGCGTCACCACCGTGCTGCTGGAGGGGGCCGTAACGGCCGACACCCGGGAACACCGGTGCGCCCCGATACGCCTGCGTCCGGCGCAGCAGCTCGTCTATGACACCCGGAAAGGAGAGATGCGCCTGACCGACTGCACCTCGGCCGAGGCGTCGATCAGCTGGATCGACGGCCGCCTGCACTTCGACCGCAGCACCTTCGCCGAGATCGTCGCCGAACTGAAACGCTACTACAACGTGGACGTGCACTTCACGGACGCCTCCCTGCGCAACGAACGCTTCTCGGGCGATTTCCACGTCGAGGACGGCATCTACCACATCATGGCCGTACTCCGGCTGACACGGAAATTCTCCTACACGGTGCATGGCAACGACATTTACCTCCACGCCATTCCGCCGAAATAGAAAAGCGGCGGAACGCCGCACATGCACGACCGAAACCAAAAACCGAATTACAAAATGCCAACCGACCTGCCTATGACCGAAACTTAGATCGCCGACCTCCGAAAGCCGCCGTCCGCGGCGGCGTCTCTCCACAACTATTTCTTAACCTAAATTTCGACCAATGAAAAAATCTTATCCTGCAGCAGGCGGGAGAGACCGTGCGGCGTGCGCATGGTTCCGCTGTCTGCTCATCGTACCGATGCTGCTGTTCGGACTTTCCGGCACGGAGGCCGCAGCCCAGACGCAGCCGCTCCGCGTATCCGTTCAGGCGCAAGACGAAGTCATTTCGGAAGTGTTCCGCTCCATCCGGGAGCAGACGGGGTATTCGTTCGTCTATAATAACTCCGACGTCGATCGGGCGCGCCGCGTCACGCTCGACGTCACAGACCAGACGCTGCCGGCCGTGCTGGACAGACTCTTCGACGGTTCGGACATCGCCTACACGATCAAGGACAAACACATCATCCTCTCGAAAAAATCCGTTCCGCAGCCGTCCTCAGGCTCCGAGGGGGGGGGAATTTCCGGCTCCGTCAGAGACGCTGAGGGAGTAGGACTGATCGGCGCCAGCGTCATCATCAAAGGCACGACGACCGGCGCGGCCGTCGATGTGGACGGCAACTTCGTCCTGCCGCAGGCCAGGCCGGGCGACATACTCGTCGTCTCGCTGATCGGCTACCAGACGCTGGAAATTCCCGTGACGGGGCAACCCCTGCAAATCGTCCTGAAGGAGGAGAACGAGATGCTCGACGCGGTGGTCGTGACGGCCCTCGGCATCAGGAAGGAGGAGAAATCGCTGACATACAACGTCCAGGAAGTCGGCGGCGAAGTGGTCAATACGGTCAAGGACGCCAACTTCGTCAATTCGCTGGCCGGTAAGATCGCCGGACTGCAAATCAACGCAAGCGCCTCCGGAACGGGCGGTTCCACGCGCGTGGTGATGCGGGGCGTGAAGTCGATCAGCGGCAACAACAACGCACTGTACGTCATCGACGGCATCCCGATGCCCGACCTGCGGTCGTCGCAGACCGAAGGCATCTACGAAACCCCCGACGGCGGCGACTTCGAAGGCATCTCCAACCTCAATCCGGAGGACATCGAGTCCATGTCGGTGCTCTCGGGCGCGACGGCCGCCGCGCTCTACGGTTCGCAGGGCGCCAACGGCGTCATCCTCATCACGACGAAGAAAGGATCGGCAGGACGCGTCCGCGTGAACTTCTCGAACAACACCACCTTCTCGTCCCCGTTCGTGATGCCCGACTTCCAGAACACCTACGGCACGAGCTCCACCTCCCCGTCGATGAGCTGGGGCACGAAGCTCGACTCGCCGACCTCCTACGATCCGCGCGACTTCTTCCAGACGGGATTCAACACCACCAACTCCGTCTCGATCTCGGGCGGCACGGAGCGCAACCAGACCTATTTCTCGGCCGCTTCGCTCAACTCGCGCGGCACGATTCCCAACAACGTCTACAACCGCTATAACTTCTCGGTGCGCAACACGACCCAGCTCGTCAAGGACAAGCTGACGCTCGACCTGGGCGCCTCCTACATGCGCCAATATTCGCGCAATCCGCTGGTGCAGGGTCTCTACCACAACCCGCTGATCGCCGTCTATCTCTTCCCGCGCGGCGACGACATCCGCAAATACCAGATTTACGAACGTTACGACGCCACGGCCGGATACAAGAAACAGTTCTGGCCGCTGGAATTCATCACCGGCGTCGAGAACCCGTGGTGGGTGGTCAATCGCCAGCTCTTCGAGAACACGGCGTCGCGCTACACCTTCAACGCCACGCTCAAGTGGGACATCGCCGACTGGATCAGCGTCATGGGCCGCGTCAGGACCGACAATACGGCGATGAACTACACGCGCAAGATCTACGCCTCGTCGAACACCCTCTTCGCATCGGAGTACGGCAACTACCTCGACCACAAGGTGAACCACAACAACTTCTATGCCGACGCCCTGCTGAGCATCGACAAGCGGTTCGTCGATGACAGGCTCTCGCTGCAGTTCAACCTCGGCGCGAGCCTCATGGACGACAAGAACAACGGTTCGGGATTCGAAGGCCATCTGGCGACCCTTCCGAACAAGTTCTCGCTCTACAACATCGACATGTCGCACTCGCAGACCAAGCCCTACGCCGACCGTTACCACGACCAGGTGCAGGCCATGTACGCCACGCTGCAATTGGGCTGGAACGGGATGCTCTACCTCGACGTGACGGCCCGCAACGAATGGGCCTCGCAATTGGCCGGAACCCCCGACGTCAATATCTTCTACCCCTCGGTGGGTCTCTCGGCCGTCATCTCCTCGATGACCGACCTCTCGGCCGCGGGCATCTCGTTCCTCAAGGTGCGCGGATCGTACGCCGAAGTGGGCAACGCGCCGCAGCGGTTCATCACCGGCGTGAACATCCCGCTCGCCACGGGCGGCGTCATCTCGTCGTCCACCTACGCCCCGGCGGTCAATCTGACGCCCGAGCGTACCAAGTCCTTCGAGGTCGGCCTGAACGCCAAGTTCCTGGGCAACAAGATCTGGCTCGACGCGACCTATTACAACACCAACACCTACAACCAGCTCTTCGAGTACGACGCACCGCCCAGCACGGGCTACAAGAAGGCCTATATCAACGCCGGCAAGATCAACAACTGGGGCATCGAGGCCGTGGTCGGCTACAAGAACCGGTGGGAAGAGTTCGCATGGTCCACGAACGTCAATTTCTCGATGAACCGCAACAAGATCAAGGAGCTGGTTCCCGAAGGCACGCGCGACGTATCGGGCAACCTGGTGGATATCGACGAGGTGAACATGGACTACGGCGGCTACCGCATGAAGGTCAAGGCCGGCGGTTCGATCGGCGACTTCTACGTAACGGGCCTCAAAACCGACGACTACGGCCGCATCTACGTCGATCCCAACACGAATACCGTCACGACCGATCCCAACACGTGGATCTACGGCGGCAACACCGAAGCGCGCTTCCGCCTGGGATGGAACAACCAGTTCTCCTACAAGGGCGTATCGCTCGGCGTGCTGATCGACACGCGCATCGGCGGCCAGGGCGTATCGGCCACGCAGGCCCTGCTGGACCGCTGGGGCGCCTCGCAGGCTTCGGCCGACGCCCGCGACGACGGCGGCGTATGGATCTCGGAGGACCAGAAGCTGCCCGACGTGCAGACCTTCTACTCCAACAACGGAAACGGCATGTCGATGCTCTCGCACTACGTCTATAACATGACCAACGTGCGGCTGCGCGAACTCTCGATCGGCTACGACCTCCCTTCGAAGTGGTTCAACGACAAGGTGGGCATGACCGTATCGCTCGTGGGACGCAACCTGTGGATGATCTACAACAAGGCGCCCTTCGATCCCGAAATCACCGCTTCGACCGGAACCTATTACCAGGGACTCGACTACTTCATGCAGCCCAGCACCCGGACTTTCGGTTTCAGCGTAAGACTCCAATTCTAAAACCCAAGACCTCATGACACGAATCAACCATATCAAACTGGGACTTCTCTCCGCAGCGGCGTGCATGGCGGCCTCCTGCACGGGAGACTTCGACTCCTTCAACACCAACCCCGACGCGGTGCAGCAGATCGACGTGAAGAACTACATCACCACGATGGAGCGCGACGCCGTGATTCCCACCAGCGACGAGGGCGCGAACGAATACCAGCGCGCCTGCAACCTGATGGGCGACACCTTCGGCGGCTATTTCGCCCCGATCCAGGCCTTCAACGGAGGCAGCTACACCTGCACCTACGACCTCGACGGCACGGACTACAACAACGTCCCATTTTCGGTGGCCTTCACCAACGTGATGCCCGCATGGCTGCAACTCAAATACGCCCATGAGAACGGACAGATCACCGACGACATCTTCGCCGTGGCCGAAGTGATCCGCGTGATGGCGCTCCAGCGCGCCACGGACATCTACGGCCCGATCCCCGTGTCGCATTTCGGGGAGACCGAAAACCCCTACGAGTCGCAGCAGACCGTCTATGAGAATCTCTTCCGCGATCTGGACGCGGCGATCGCCACCCTGACCGAATACGCCACCAACTCGGCCGACGCGCATCCGCTCGAAAAGGTGGACGCCATCTACCAGGGCGACTATCCGAAATGGCTCAAACTGGCCAACTCGGTCAAACTCCGTATGGCGATGCGCATCCGCTTCGTCGAGCCCGGCAAGGCGCAGGAGTATGCCGAAGCGGCCGTGGCGGCGGGCGTGATGGAGTCCTCCGACGACGGAGCATGGCTCAAAACCTCGGGGTCGATCGTGATCTTCAATCCCCTCGAGGAGGTGTGGAACGCCTACGAGGACACCCGCATGGGAGCGACCATCGACGCCTATATGAACGGGTACGACGACCCCCGTCTGCCGATCTACTTCAAGGGCAGCGAGCTGGACAGCAAGTACCACGGCGTGCGCAGCGGCCTGAAGTCGATGCTCAAGGAACACTACACGCGCCTGTCCGTACCCAATGTCGCAAAGACGACGCCGGTGGTGTGGATGCTGGCCTCGGAGGTGGCCTTCCTGCGCGCCGAGGGCGCCATGCTCAACTGGGACATGGGCGGCAAGGACGAGGATTTCTACAAGAAGGGCATCGAACTGTCGTTCCTGGAGAACGGCCTTTCGGCCGGCGATGCCGCCGCCTACGCCGAGAGCGACGCACAACCGGGAAAATTCGAGGACAGCTCGGAAAGCACGAACAAGTACAACTACGCCCAGCCTTCGACAATCACCCCGAAGTGGAACGCCTCGGCCGGAGACGAGGAAAAACTCGAGCGCATCATCACCCAGAAATGGCTGGCCATGTACCCCAACGGACAGGAGGCCTGGTCGGAGTTCCGGCGCACGGGGTACCCCAAACTCATTCCGATCGTGGACAACATGAGCGGCGGCAAGGTGGCGACCGACGAACAGGTGCGCCGCATGACCTTCCCGCGTTCGGAGTACTCGAACAACCTGACGGGCGTACAGCAGGCCATCTCGCTGCTCGGAGGCCCGGACACGGGAGGCACGCACCTCTGGTGGGACAAGAAAAACCGATGACCTGAAAATCCTTAAAGCGACAAACAACCATGAAAAACTTCCTGAAATACGCAGTGAGCTGTCTTGCGCTGGGAGCGCTGCTCGCCGGCTGCTCGGACTGGGTGGAATCCGAGCGCGTAATCACCCAGCATCCCGACGAGCAATCGCCCATCCTGCGCGACAACGCCTATTACGCCGCCCTGCGCGACTGGAAACGGAACACCAAGCACAAGATCGCCTTCGGCTGGTACGGCTCCTGGACGGCCGTGGGCGCCTCGTACCAGACCCGTCTGGCGAGCGCCCCCGATTCGATGGACATCATCTCGATCTGGAGCCAGTGGCATTCGCTGACGCCCGAACAGATGGCCGACAAGGAGTTCGTCCAGAAGATCAAGGGTACGAAAGTGACCTTCACGATCTTCGCCCACGAAGTGCCCGACGAATTCCTGGTGGACGGCGAGGTGACCCCCGAAGGGCTGGCCACCTACGCGAGGGCCTACGCCCGGGACTCGATGAACAAGTACTCGTACGACGGCATCGACCTCGACTACGAACCGGGATTCGGCGGCACGGGGCCGCTGGTGGGCCATGACAACGAGAACATGAAGATATTCTGTCAGGAGCTGAGCAAGTACGTGGGACCGAAATCGGGTACGGGACGGCTGTTCATGATCGACGGCGTACCCTATGCCGTGCACAAGGAGATCGCCGAACTGTTCGACTACGGCATCGTGCAGGCCTACAACTCGAGCGGTTATACCGACTTGCAGAACCGTTTCGACAATGCCTACGCCAAGGGCTGGAAACCCGAACAGTACATCTTCGCCGAAAACTTCGAATCCTTCTGGAAGAACGGCGGCGTGACGCACACGTGCCGCGACGGACAGGTGGTCAATTCGTTGCTGGGCATGGCCCGCTTCAACCCCGAGCAGGGCTACTGCGGCGGTTTCGGCGCCTACCACATGGAATACGAGTACGGCAACTCGGCGATGCCCTACAAATACATGCGCGAGGCGATTCAGGACGTGAATCCCGCCGGCGGGTCGATCGTGGCCTCCTTCACGAAGAACGACATGCCCGAATATTCGTTCCTGATCGAGAGCGACGGTTCGATCTCGGGGTCGATGGACGAAAAGGTGCAGCTCACGCTCTCGCAGAAGGCTCCGGCCGATCTCACGGTTTCGCTGGCGATGGACAACTCGCTCGTGGAGACCTACAACCTGAAGAACGGCAAGTCCTACCTGACCGTCGATCCGGAGCGGGTGTCGCTCGGCACGCTCGAAATCAAGGCCGGGGAATTCCTGTCCGGCGAAGCTCCGGTCGGGTTCGACGCCGCAGGCGCCGCGAAGGGCGAGTACCTGCTTCCCATCGTGGCGGAACTCCCCGAAGGGGGCGCATACGTCTCGAAGAGCGACCCGATGGTGCGCTACATCGTCATCCGGGTCTCGACCATGGACATCGACACCGAAGCCACGGCGCTCACGGGCACGAAGATCGAACCCGCGGCAGGCTGGACCATCTCCTGCTACCAGGGAACCAACTCGTCGGGCGCCACCGGCGTCTGGAACTGCGACACCGACGAACAGAAAGCCAAAATGTTCGACGGCAAACTCGACGAACAGTGCTGGTACGCAAGCAGCCAATCCTTCTCGTGGGGCTACGGCGGCAACTTCATCATCGGACTGGACAAGACGTACGACGTGAGCGGCTTCCGCTGGCACTACTACTACGAGGACTCCAACCCGCAGATCACGGACGTCCGGTACAGCGAAGACGGAAAGAACTGGACCAGCCTGAGCAATCAGGTGGCGTTCGTTCCCAAAGTCACCGACCAATGGAAGATCTTCCAGTTCAAGGAGGCCGTGAAAGCCCGTTACATCCGGGTGTACGTGGGGAACGTCTCCGGTTTCACGAGCATGAACGAGGCGGAAATCCACACGCCCGCAAACTAACGACATAAAAACCCGACAAAACCATGAAACTGAAATATTCGATCGCTCCGCTGCTGTTCGCGGCCCTTCTTTCGGGAACGGGCTGTCAGGAAGAGGCGGAGGTATATCCGGCGGTCTATATGACCGACGCCCAAAGCAACCCCGACAAGTCGATGACGGTCGAAGAGGCCCCGGCCAAAACGTCGTTCACGGTCTCCTCCTCGGAGCTGGCCCGGCAGGACGTACACGTGAAGATCGAGGTGCAGCCGCAACTGATCGACGCCTTCAACCGGAAATACGGCAAGAACTACCGGGTTCCGGCCGAAAACTGCTATGCGATCAGCGCGACGGAAACCGTCATCGAAGCCGGCTTCAGCACGTCGTCTCCCGTGGAATTCACGGTGACGAGCATCGACGGATTCGCCGAAGGCGTGACCTACTGCGTACCTGTCAGCATCACCTCCGTATCGGGCGGCATGCGGGTACTCGAACCCTCGCGCACGCTCTACATCGTGCTGAAGACACCGGTCATCAGCAAGGCGATCTACCTCGGTTCGGGGAACGTCTATAAAGTGCCCTCGTTCCAGGAGGACACCAATCTCGCGGCGCTTCCGCAGCTCACGCTCGAGGCACGCGTTTACATGGAGCGCTTCGCCAGCTCGGATCCCTACATCAGCTCGATCATGGGCATCGAAGGAGTCTGCGGCGTGCGTTTCGGCGACGTGAAGATCGACCCGAACGTACTCCAGATATGCCACGGCGACTACCAGCCGGCAGCGACCGACAAACCCTTCGACACGGAGAAGTGGTATCACGTGGCCGCCGTATGGACCGGCTCTTCGTGGGACATCTACATCGACGGCATCTACGCCACCGGCGTTCCCACGCAGGGCGAGACCGTGGATCTTTCGAGCGACAACTCGGGCGGCTTCTATCTGGGCGCCTCCTACGGCGGCGGCCGCTACATGTACGGCTACATCGCCGAGGCCCGCGTATGGACCCGCGCGCTGTCGCAGTCGGAGATCGCCAACAACATGAACTACGTCGATCCCGCTTCGGACGGTCTGCTCGCCTACTGGCGCATGAACGAATGGGAGCCGAACGAAGACGGTTCCGGCAATGTCGTGCGCGACGAAACGGGGCACGGCTACGACGCCATCGGAGGAAGCTCCGACCCGCAGATGATCGACACCAAGTGGAACTGATCCGCCGTTCCACGGACTGAAACCCGAGCGGCCCGGCAGCATCCGTTGCCCGGCCGCTCGGTCGTTTCGGCCCCGGCCGGTCCGGACATCCGCCCGAAGAGCCGTCCGCCCCGGGATTTGGCCCCCTGCGCAAAAATCGCTATCTTCGCGGGAGAGGAGAAACGGACACGGCCATGAAAACCAATCGGGAGGAGATTCTGCAGAACTGTCTGTCGGTCTTTGCGACCATGAACTACGAAAGGGCCAGCATCACGGAACTGTCGCGGGCCTGCGGGCTGTCGCGCATGGCCATACACCACTATTTTCCCAACAAGCAGGCCGTATTCACGGCCGTCGTGGACCGCTACGTCTTCGGAGTGCAGGACCCGGCCAACAAGTTCGGCGCCTCGGAGGGCTCGCTCGCGGACTTCATCGACAACTACCTCGACGGCATCGTCCGCACCATGCGGCAGATCGTCGGTCTCTGTGCCGGAAAAACGGAGGGGGGGGGAGCCGTGGCCCCGAATTTCCACTACTTCAACCTGATGCTCCAGACCCGGCGGTACTACCCCGGCGCGGAGCGGAAATTCGAACAGCTCTACCGGAAGACGCGCACCTACTGGCGCAAAGCCGTGCAGCGGGCCGCCGAGACGGGCGAAGTGCGCCCCGACATCGACGTCGCGCACATCGCCGACATGTTCCATCAGATTCACTTCGGGCTTTCGTTCGAGCAGGCCATGCTGCAAGGGCTCGACATCGGCACGCTGGCCGGGCAGTTCCGCCAGCTATACGAGCTTATCCGGGCCTGATTTCCGGAAAGGCCGACCCGCACGGTCGCCGGGAGCCCGAAGAGGCGCGAACCGACAGAACGAATCAATATCCTGACATACAATAAATTGCCTTCGCACGAGGGGGGGGGCTGCGCCCGACCCCGGAAACGGGCCGTTTTTTTCTCAAAAAAACATACGACCGTATAATTATCTGCCGTCTTTTTCCTATATTTGTACTCGCAGACACAATCCGAAACGAAACACACACCGAAAAACACCATGAGAACCTTCAACTACACCCCGTCCAGCCCCTTCTCGGGCAAACTGACGAACCTCGGCATCTCCCTCGTGATGATCGTCTTCCCGCTCGTCGCCCCGTTCGGCATCCGCATCGGCAGCATGCGAATCCTCGGACCTACGGCCGTCACGATCCTCTTCGTCGCGGGAGGCGCCGTACTGCTCCTCTGCACGCTGCTCGAAATCCGGAAGGCCCGCGCGCTGGCCGCCGCCGGAGGCCGAATCACCATAGACGGCGACCGGGTGACCTTCCCCGTCGTGCGCAAGGGCGCGGTGACGGAGGAGACGCTGCTCATCCCGCAGGTCGAACGCACGAAATTCGACGAGGAGGAGAACGAATTCGAAATCGCGCTGCCGGACGCGCACCACACCTTCAACGCCGGGTACTTCGACTCGGAGGAGGAGTTCGAGGCGTTCCGCGCCCTCTTCGAAAAAGCCTGACACGCGGACCGGAAGGATTCCCCGGAAATGCGGACCGCCTTCCGTTCCGGAAGACAGTCCCGCGTCCGCGGCATCCCGGCAATCTTTTCCGTATCATCTCAAAACCATAACGAAATATGCGAAAACCGCTTATCTGCGCCGTCGCGCCGCTGCTCGCCGCCGCGACCGTTTCCTGCTCGATGATCTCGGGCTATTCCACCGACAAGGCCGCGAGCTACGCCCGTGCCATCGAGCTGGTGAAAACCAACGTGGACACCGACAAGTTCAAGATCTACTCGATCGACTTCTTCGAACGGGAGGCTCTGTCGGACGACCTGTTCCTCGTCTCGGTGAAGATGGTGAACCGGGACGACCGAGCCTTCAGCCAGACCTACTACCTCAACGGGCTGGAACCCACCGATCTGGACGACGTATCGTTCGACGCTCCGAAATACGAAACCACCGCGGGCATCGACCCCGGAACGATCGACCCGGAAGAGATCGCCGCTCAGATCGCCCGGGCCAAGACGATGCTGCCCGAGGGGCACACCTTCAAGTCGGTCGGCAACTACACGATAGAGGAGGCCGTTCCCTCGGACAACGATTATCTCAACAGGGGCAAAGAGTTCGGCGGACGGACCGCCTCGTTCGTCGTCCGCTTCACCGAGGACGGCAAGGAGACCGAATCGAGCGCCGGCAAGACCTCCTATATCTATTACGAAGCGCAGGTCACCGTCGGAGAGGACGGACAGCTCTCTATCGAAGCGAAATAAACCCACATAACGTTCCGAACCCATGAAAACCACACACGCATACGTCGCTCCCGCGATCGGCTCCACGCAGAGCAAGGTCAGCATGGAGGCCTGGGAGCAGAGCCTCGAACGCTACAACGAAGGCAAACACCTCGAAGCGTTCCACCTGCTGCTCGACCACCTCAATCCCGGATTCCGGGCCAAGTACGGCAATGCCGACGGCACGGAGTTCCACATCCCCCACGGCTCGATCCTGGTCAATATCCTCGTCCGCGACGGACGGCTGGAGATCCATGCCGATTTCCTCCGTCTCCCCGAAAAGGGCCGCGTGGCCATGCTGCGCCAGGTCGCCGACCTGACGCTCAACCGCCTGCTGCTGCCGCGTTTCCGCAAGGAGGGCGACCGCCTGCGCATGGAGTACGTCTGCCCGCTCGCGCAGAGCCATCCCCACAAAATCTACTTCGTGCTGCGCAACATCTGCCACGTCGGCGACCGCTACGACGACGAGTTCTGCACGAAATTCGGCGCCGAGCGCTGCTACGAGCCGCGCGTCACGCCCTACTCCGCCGAGGAGTGCGCCCGGATCGTCGAGGCCATCCGCGCCACCTGCCGCGAGACGCTCGACGCGGTGAAGGAGTACGACGCCGAACGCAAGTACGGATACTCGTGGAACGTGATCGACACGGCCTTCTACAAGATCAGCTACTTCGCGCAGCCGCAGGGACAACTGTCGAACGACCTGGACAAGGCGGTGGACGACATGGACCGGGAGCTGCCCGTGGCGGAGCTCGTCGCCAAAGGACGGGCCTTCCTCGAGAAGCTGCTCGTGACGCCCGGGGAACAGCTCGCCGCCGACCTCTACTTCGTCGATACGCTCGTCTCGACCAAGCGCCGTTCGTCGCTGGCCAACGTGCAGGAGAACATGAAGGACCTCTACCAGGAGGCCACCGAGGCGATCGAGGCGGAGAATTACGAACGCAGCGTGGTGCGCATCCTCTACAAGTTCTACGAAATGTACTTCTACAACGACGTGCAGGACGACATCAACACCGTCGTGGCCCGGGCGCTGAAACAGTCGGCCGGGAAACCGATGGAGGAGGCGTCGGAGATTCTCTACGCGGCGCTCGAAAAGCTCATGGACGACGATCTGGAAGAGGACGGGCCGGATTTCTTCTCCGGAGCCGCCGGCCTCGACGGCGGGACGGCGGAGGCCGCCGCGGAGCAGATCGCCCGGATGCAGCAGACGGCGGCGGAGATGCAGTCGCAGGTGGCCCGGATGCAGGCCGACATGCAGGCCGCCATGGCGCGCGGCGACATGGCCGAATACATGCGGCTGGCGATGGAGTTCCAGCAGAAGATGATGGAGCAGGCGCTCAAGGATCAGCAATAAACCGTCAAAAAACAGGCACATACCATGGAAAACAATATCTTTCAGTCGATCTTCAAGGTGACCCACTCGGGCGGGTCGGGCAGCTGCTTCTACCTCAAGTCGCGCGACCTGTTCGTCACCAACTACCACGTCGTCGAGGGTTACCGCACCGTGGCGATCCACGACAACGACCGCAACCCCTACCTGGCGCACGTGGTCGTGGTCAATCCGCTGCTGGACATCGCGCTGCTGGCCGCCGAGGGGGACTTCGCGGCACTGCCCGAAATCCCGCTGGCCGACGACGAAACGGTCTCCGTAGGCCGCAAGATCTACGTCGCGGGATACCCCTACGGAATGCCCTTCACCATCACCGAAGGCTCCGTCTCCGCCCCCAGGCAGCTCATGGAGGGACAGTACTACCTCCAGACCGACGCCGCGGTGAACCCCGGCAATTCGGGCGGCCCGATGCTCAACGACCGCAACGAGGTGGTCGGCGTGACGGTCAGCAAGTTCACGCAGGCCGACAACATGGGCTTCGGTATCCGCGTGGAGACGCTGCGCAAGCTGCTCGACTCGCTCGGCGAGGTGGACCGCACGCAGTTCCAGGTGCAGTGCGGCAGTTGCGACGAGCTGATCGCCGAGGAGGAGGAGTTCTGCCCCTCGTGCGGCGACAAGCTGCCCGAAGGGGCCTTCGACGAGCGCGAGGAGTCGCCCCTGTGCGGCTTCGTCGAGAGCGCCATCCGCGAAATGGGCATCGACCCCGTACTGGCGCGAGACGGCTACGACTCGTGGCTCTTCCACAAGGGCAGTTCGGAAATCCGCATCTTCGTTTACGACGGCGCCTACCTCTTCTCCACCTCGCCGATCAACCTGTTGCCCAAGAAGGAGGTGGAACCGGTGCTCGACTACATGCTCTCGGAGGATTTCGGTCCCTACAAACTCGGCATCGAAGGGCGGCAGATCTACATCGCCTACCGCATCCACCTGTCGGACATCACCGACGCCTCGGAGGAGGAGATCCGGCGCAACATCGTGAACCTCGCGCTGAAGGCCGACGAGATGGACAACATGATGGTCGAACGTTTCGGCTGCGAATTTTCGGAATACTCCAAAGCGGACGCCCGATGAAACGGCTGGCCGCGCTGCTGTTCGTCCTCCTGCTGCCGGGGCCGTTCCGCGCGGCCCCGCGACGGGCGACGCAGGCGGAATGCGTCCGAAGCGACGTGCGGAAGGCTCCGCCCGCGGAACGGAATCCCGACGCCCGGCGGGAACGGACGCCGGAGAGGGCGGAGCGCTACTCCTCGGAAAACTGGCCGACGGACGACGATGCCGCCGTGCAGCGGCGGCTCAGGCCCCTGCACCGCCCGCGCGTGGGATTCCGCATCGAACAGGCGGCGCACGCGGGCGATTCGCTGTGGATCGTCGTGCGCATCGCCGTCCCGCACGGAGCCATCCGCCGCGGTGAGTGTTTCGAGGCGTCCTTCCTCCTGCACACCGATCTGCGCGACCCGGATGCGGTCGGCACCGAGCTGAACCGGATCTCCCTCTGCGGCGGCAGGAGCGCTCCGCAGGAATCCCCCACCGACGGACAGGGACCGGCGGCGGAGTTCGAGACCCGGCGGCGGCAGGTCCGCCACCTCTACTACTCCTGCAAGCTGGCCTTCGACCCGCGGCTCGAAGAGCATCCCTTCGTCGGCATCGTCCCGTCGCTCGCCGGACGAGGCTGCCGGTTCGACTACCAGGAACTTTTGCTGCCGTTCGCCTGGCGCACCGGACCGCAGGAGTGGAAGGGCGCCGAAGGGTTGCAGCAGCAGGAGCTGCTGGAGCATTCGCCCCGTTCCTATTGACATGAAAGGGCTGTTTCTGAGCATGACGCTGCTGCTCTGCCCGCCGCCGTACGGAAATGCGGAGGCAAGTGCGGCGACGGCATCGCAGGAAGCGTCCGATCCCCGCTTCCGTGCGGAGCTGGACACCCTCGGCGGCCTTCGTGCCGGAGTGGAGTACACGCTGCGCTACGAATGCACCGCACCCTGCGATTCGATCCGGCCGCCCTGTTTCCGGGAACCGATCGAAACCGTCGGGGAGGCGACGCACTACCGCGGGACCCGCCTGGAGCTCATCGACGGCCGCCGGCGCAAATACACGACGCAGGGCCTCTCTCTCCGCATCCGGTTCACGCGGGAAGGAGTTGCCGAAGTGCCTTCCGCCCCGACACGGATCGGCGGCCGGAAGTACGCGACCCCGGCGGTGCGCGTCCGTGTCGGACCGCCCCGGCAGGACTTGCGGGACATCCGCTGCCGCTTCGAGCTGCGTCCCGAACATCCGCAGGCGGGAAGCGAATTTACCGTCGCGCTCGTCTGCACGGCCCGACCCGACAACGGCGATCCCGGAATCGCCGCCGACGGACTGACCTTCCGGCGGAGCGGATCCGGAGTGCAGACCGGAACGGACGCCCCCCGCTACGAATACACCTTCCGCGTCCGGGCCGAACGGGAGGGGCGATACACGATCCGGACCGCAGGTCTCCGCTTCGGCGGACGCGAATACGCCCTGAGCCGGGAGATCCGGATCGGCCGGACCGGAGCCGACGCTCCCGACCCCGACAGCCCCGAATCCCGGGACGCCCGCCCCGCAACAGGCCGCGCCTCCGACCCGGAGCACCCGTTTTTTCTCCTTTTCGGAGGACTGCTGACGCTCATGGCGGCCGAATGGCTGGCCGTCAGGCAATTCGTCCGGCACGAATGCGACGAACCGCTGGCGGATTTCGTCCTCCGCACCGGCCGCCTGCCGCTGACCGCATGGCAGGCTTCGACCCATTACGGACTGCCGCTGGTCCTCGTCCTGCTGCCGGCGGTCATTCTCGCCATCGCCGTATTCACCGACGGATTCTCCCGCGCGACCTTCGCCGCCTTCCCGTGGAAATGGTGCGCCGCGCTGCCGCTCGCGCTGGCCGTCATCACAGCCCGCCGCCAGTACCGCAAGCTCCGCTGCACGCCGGTCCGCACACCGCTGAAGGCCGGGGATTTCGGCCCCCTGCTGGAGGAGCTGTGCCGGCTTCACGGGTGGGAACCGCTCCATTACGGCACGGATTGTTTCGTCGGACGCACGCACCCCGGATTCCCGATCCCTTCGTGGGGCGAACGGCTCTACGTCGTCTTCGGCAAAGGGGAGGTGCAGATCAACAGCATCAGCGATCCGGACGAGCGCACGGCGATCTCCTCCTTCGGCCGCAACCGCCGCAACATCCGCCTGATCCGGGAAGCCGTCGAACGCGCTCGGAAGGCATGACCCGGCGGCCGGCCGCCCCGGAAGCTACGCGGAGACCGCCTCCGATCCCCGTTTCGGTCCGCCCGAGCGGAACTCCGTCGGGGAAATGCCCGTGTACTGCCTGAAATAGCGCCCGAAAAAGGACTGGTTCGGGAATCCGAGCGCATCGGCGATCTCCTTGACGCTCAGAGCGGGATCGGAAAGCATCTTCTTCGCCTCGGCGACGACCGTGGCCGTAATCCACCGCAGGGCGGAGCGGCCCGTCTTCTCGCGCACGACCGTCGAGAAGTAGCGCGGCGTCAGACACTGCTGCCCGGCGTAGAAGGCCACTTCGCGGTGCACCCGGAAGTTTCGGTGGAGCGAGATGAGAAACTGCTGGAAAATCCGGTCCTTGCGCTCCTGCGGCAGCGGGCGGATCGGCCGGCTCGAGAAATAGGCCTGCATGATTTCGTAGCAGACCGCCTGCCCCAGCGCCGAGAGCAACTGCCGATAGACCGTATCGCCGTGCGCCGCAGCGGTATATTCGCCGGCCTCGGCCTCCCGGTTGCGGACGGCGGCGATCAGCTCCCCGATCCGGACCCGCTGTCTTCCGTCGAGCGAGATGCAGGGGTTTTCGAGGATGAAGACCTGGTTCCGCGCATTGGAGACCTGATTGATGACCGGAAGCACGAAATCGAAATCGGCCACTCCGACGACGCATTGCAGGTCGTCGCTTATTTCATGGATATAAGTGTGCGAAAAGGGCGGATAGATGTAGATGTCCCCCGTCCGAATCTCATAGACGCGTTCGTTCAGGGCCAGGTCGATTCTCCCCCGCGTACAGTAAAGAAAGCCGTTCCGGTCGAGGTGCACCACCGGCCCGAAGGTTTCGATCGAGGCTTTGTCCATATCGAAAAGGCCGATGCCCGGAATATCCGACGGATTGATCATAGATTCGACATTTTGCACAAAATAACGAAGAATCCGGCTTCTTCCGACGCTCCGGAACAAACATTTTGACAAGAATCGAACAAATAGGACAACTCCCGCTCACTATCATACTTTCCGGGGTTGCCGCAACCCCGTACATTTGTAACCGAACAATACCGGAACTTATGAAAACGAGAATCGGACTTATCTGCGCCGCCGCGCTGCCCGCGCTCCTCCTGCAAGGATGCGCCCCGCACAGGGACGGCGACAACCGGCCGCCGGCCGTACAGGTCGATACGGCCGAAACGTACGGCTCCGGCCGGACGCTGGAGTTCCCCGGACGCGTGAAGGCCGCCGAGGAGGTAAACCTGGCTTTCCAGATCCCCGGCACGCTGCTGCGCGTCCACGCCGGACAGGGCACGTCCGTCCGGCAGGGAGAGCTGATCGCCGAACTCGACGAGAGGGACTACCGGCTCCGGCTCGAAGCCGTCGAGGCCGAATACGAAAGCATCCGCGCCGAGGCCGAGCGTGTCATCGCCCTCTACGCCGACAGCGTCGCCACGCCCGACGCCTACGACAAGGCGCGCTACGGGCTGCGGCAGATCGAAGCCAAATACGAAAGCTGCCGCAACCAGCTCGCCGACACGAAGATATATGCCCCGTTCGACGGTATCGTGCAGCGCCGGCTGTTCGATCCGCCGACGGTCGTCGCCGCGGGAATGCCCGTCGTCACGCTGCTCTCGGGTTCCGCACCCGAAATCGAGATCAACATCCCCGGCTCGGAATACGTCCGCCGCGGCGAATTCGCCGCATTCGAGGCGGCGTTCGACTTCTGGCCCGGACGGCGGATTCCGCTGCGGCTGCTGAGCGTCGCCCCCAAGGCCAACGCCAACCAGCTCTACACCGTCCGGCTGGGGATTCCCGCCGGAACGGACCCGATGCCCGCCCCGGGCATGAACACGATGGTCAGCGTCTCGTACCGTCCTGCGGACACCGGACGGACGAGCGTCCCGGCCACGGCGCTCTTCCGCGAGGGGGACGCCTCCTGCGTCTGGGTCTTCGCAGCCGACAGCACCGTGCATCGCCGCGCGGTCGCCGTCGAGAGCCTGCACACCGACGGGCGGGCGGTCCTCTCGTCGGGACTCGACGCCGGGGAGCGGATCGTCTCCTCGGGCGTACACCGGCTGCATGAGGGGCAGAAAACCGCTCCGCTGCCCGCCGAATCGGAAACCAACGTGGGAGGACTGCTATGATCGACTTCGGAAAGTGGGCTTTCGCAAACAAGAAGCTCGTTTACTTCCTGCTCGCCGTGCTGCTGGCCGGCGGTGCGCTCGCGGCCTACGACATGCCCAAACTCGAGGACCCCGAGATCAAGGTCAAGATGGCGATGGTCGTGGCGACCTACCCCGGCGCCTCGGCGCACGAGGTCGAGATGGAGGTGACCGACCCGCTCGAAAAGAGCATCCGCGCGATCGGCGAGGTGGACAACGTATCCAGTTGGTCGTACAACGATCTGGCGCTGATCGAGGTGGAGCTGAAAAGCACGGTTCCCGACGCCGACGTAGAGCAGTCGTGGGACATGCTGCGCCGCAAGGTCGGCGACACGCGGACGCGACTGCCGCAGGGCGCTTCGGTGCAGGTGCAGGACGACTTCGGACTGGTCTACGGCATGCTCTACGCCCTGACGGGCGACGGACTGACCGAACGCCGGCTCTCGGACTACGCCGAGCTCATCCGCCGCGAGATCGGCGATCTGGAGGGCGTGGCCCGCGTCACGGTTTACGGCGAACGGGAGGAGTGCATCGACATTTCGATGCTCCCGGAGAAGATGGCCACGCTCGGCGTCTCGCCGGCCGAGGTGCTGGCGACGCTCAACGGACAGAACGATACCTATTATACGGGCTATTACGACAACGGTCCCGACCGGATCCGGGTGACCGTCGCCGACAAGTTCCGGACCGTGGAGCAGATCGAACGCATGGTCATCCAGGGGCACGAAGACGACCAACTGCGGCTGGGCGACATCGCCGCCGTGGAGCACGGCTATGCGACACCCGTGCGCAACGCCATGACCTACGAGGGACAGCGGGCGTTGGGCATCGCCGTCGCGGCCGCTTCGGGAACGGATATCGTCAAGGTCGGCGCCGAGGTCGAGCGGCGGCTGGCCGAACTGGAAGCCGAACGGTTCCCGGCCGGCATCGAGTGCCACAAGGTCTTCTTCCAGCCCGAACAGGTGACCGACGCGCTGACGACCTTTTTGGTGAACCTCGTCGAATCGGTGCTCATCGTCGTGGCGATCCTCATGCTCACGATGGGTTTCCGCAGCGGCATGATCATCGGCATCAGCCTGGTGATGATCGTCGTCGGTTCGTTCCTCATTCTGGGGCTCTTCGACGGCACGATGCAGCGCGTCTCGCTGGCGGCCTTCATCCTCGCCATGGGAATGCTCGTGGACAACGCCATCGTCATCGTGGACGGCATTCTGGTGGACCTCAAGCTGGGACGGCCGCGCCGCGAGGCGATGACCGCGATCGGCCGCAAGACGGCCATGCCGCTGCTGGGCGCGACGCTCATCGCCATCCTCTCTTTCCTGCCGATCTTTCTCTCGCCCGACACGGCGGGCGTCTATGTCCGCGACCTGTTCATCGTGCTGGCCGTCTCGCTGCTGCTGAGCTGGATACTGGCACTCGTGCACGTGCCGCTGATGGCCGACCGCTGGCTGAAGCAGCCCGCCGGCGCCGCACGGGGCGAACGCCTCTACGACGGCCGGATCTACGGCTGGCTGCGCTCCGCCCTCGGATTCGGCCTGCGCCACCGCATTTCGTCGATCCTGCTCGCGCTCGGGCTGGTCGCCCTGAGCGCCTGGGGCTACGGCTTCATGCGGCAGGGCTTCTTCCCCGACATGGTTTACGACCAGCTCTACATGGAGTACAAACTCCCCGAAGGAACGAACTCGACCCGCGTGGCCGAAGACCTGCACGAAATCGAGACGTGGCTAAAAACCCGCCCCGAGATCGGCGCGGTGACCGCCTCGATCGGCGGCACGCCGGCCCGTTACAACCTCGTGCGGAGCATCGCCACGCCGTCGCTGTCGTACGGCGAGCTGATTATCGACTTCGCCTCTCCGAAGGCGCTGGAGGAGAACATGGACGAGATACAGCGCATCCTGACGGACCGCTATCCGGACGCCTACGTGAAGCTCAAACGCTACAACATCATGTACAAGAAATACCCGATCGAGGCGCTCTTCACGGGGCCCGACCCGGCCGTGCTGCACGCGCTGGCCGACAGCGCCCGCCGGGTCATGGAGACCTCGCCCGAAGTGTGCCTCGTCACCTCGGACTGGGAACCGGCGCTGCCCGTGCTCGAAATCGACTACGACCAGTCGGCGGCACGGCGCGCGGGGCTGAGCCGCCAGGAGGTGGCCACCTCGATCCTTTCGGCGGCGGGCGGCATTCCCGTCGGGGCTTTCTACGACGGAACGCACAAGAATACGATCTACCTCAAATGCACCGATGCCGGGGGCGCTCCGGTGGACAATCTGGAGAACGTCCCCGTCTTCCCGATGCTCCCCTCGCTCGACGGGCTGCTCGACGAGCAGACCCTCGTCAGGCTGAAAACGGGGACGATCGACCGCAGCGAACTGGTCGAATCGGTACTCGGCACCGTACCGCTCCGGCAGGTGAGCCGCGGCGTGGAGGTGGCCTGGGAGGACCCCGTCGTGCCGCGCTACAACGGCCAGCGCGCCCAGAAGGTGATGTGCTCGCCCGTCCCGGGAACCGAGACCGAAGCCGCACGCCGCGCCGTCGCCGAAAAGATCGACCGCATCCCCCTGCCGACGGGTTACGCCCTCGCGTGGCAGGGCGAGAAGGGAGCCAGCGACGAAACGATGCGCTACCTGTTCCGGAACGTGCCGCTGGGCATCGTACTGATGATTACGGTGCTGATCCTGCTCTTCGGCGACTACCGCAAGCCGCTCATCATTCTCTGCGGCATTCCGCTGCTGGCCATCGGCATCGTGGGGGCCATGCTCCTCACGGGCAAGACCTTCACCTTCTGCGCCATCGTCGGCGCATTGGGGCTCGTGGGCATGATGATGAAGAACTGCATCGTGCTGATGGACGAGATCGGCGAACAGATCGCCGCCGGGACCGATCCCGCGAAGGCACTCGTCAGCAGCTCCGAAAGCCGCCTGCGCCCCGTAATGATGGCCTCGCTGACGACCATTCTGGGCATGATCCCCCTGCTGGGCGACGCCATGTTCGGCTCGATGGCCGCGACGATCATGGGCGGACTGCTCTTCTCGACCTTCGCCACGCTCTTCTTCGTACCCGTGCTCTACGCCATGTTCTTCAAAATCCGGATCGACCGATGAAACGACTTCCCATCATCCTCGCGGCACTGCTCTGCGGCGGCGCATACGCCCAGACCGAACCGCTCACCCTCGACGCCTGCCTGCGTCTGGCGCAGGAGAACAACAAGGCTCTCGCGGCGGCCGAACGGCAGGCGCAGGCGGCGCAGTTCGACCTGCGGAGCATGAAGGGAAACTTCTTTCCCTCGCTCTCGGCCGCGGGCGTCGGGCTTTACTCCACCTCGGACGGACGGCTCGACATCGCGGGCGGCTCGCTGCCCGTATTGGACAAAAACGGCGTACCCACGGGCAGCACGGCCTATTTCCCGGGACTCGGCCTCGATTACAGCCTGGGATGGATCTACGGCGGGGGCGTCACCCTCGAACAGCCGCTCTACATGGGCGGCAAGGTCCGCACGGGCTACCGCATGGCACGGATCGGCAGCTCGCTGGCCGCCGAAAACCGCCGCCTGACGGAAGCCGAAGTGATCGTCGAGACGTCGCGGGCCTACGCCGGCGTGGTGCGCGCGCGGGAGATCCGCCGGGTGGCGGAAAGCTACCGCAGACTGCTCGCCGAACTGCTGCGCTCGGTGGAGAGTGCCCGCAGACACGGCATCCAGCCGCAAAACGACGTGCTGAAGGTGCGCGTGAAGTTCAACGAGAGCGAACTGGACCTCCGCCGGGCCGAAAACGCCCTGAGGCTGGCGACGATGAACCTCTGCCATTACATCGGCTGTCCGCTCGGCACGCCTCTCGACGTGGCGGGCGACCTGCCCGAGCCTCCGGCGGCCGCGGCACCCGGGACCGGCGACATGACGGCGCGCCCCGAATACCGGATGCTCGCCGGGAAGAGCGACCTGGCCCGCGAACAGATGCGGCTGGCCCGCAGCGAACGGCTCCCGCAGATCGGGCTGGCAGGCAACTACGGCTACCTGCACGGACTCGAGGTGAACGGGCAGAACCTGCTGGGCAACTGGGGATTCTCCGCCGGCATACGGCTTTCCGTGCCGATCTTCCATTTCGGAACCCGCTCGAACAGGTTCCGCTCGGCCCGGGCCAAATACGAGCAGGCGCAGGCCGAGCTGGAGAGCGGCGGCGAGCTGCTGGCGCTCGAAATGACGCAGGCGGCCAACAACCTCGACGAGGCGCTGCTCGAACGGCGCTTGGCCGACACCTCGATGGAGGCCGCCGAGGAGAACCTCCGCATGAGCCGCCGCCAGTACGAGGCCGGCCTGGAGACGCTTTCGGACTATCTCGAGGCACAGGCCGTGTGGCAGCAGGCGAGCCGCACGCAGGTCGAAGCGCGGATCGGCTCCTACCTCCGCTGGCTGGAGTACCGCAAGGCCGCGGGCCTTCTCGACTGAATCCCGCCCCGAAAAAAATACGGTCCGCCCCTGCCGCAAATCGGTGCGGCAGGGGCGGATCCGCAGAACGGGAAAGCGGGGCGGAAGCCGCCCGCAGCGTTTACAGCATCGGAATCACGGTCACGTAGATCGCGGCGATGACGGCCGAGGTGATGACCCCCGTGACGTTGGCTCCAAGCGCGTCGGCCAGCACGAACGAAGACGGATTGTCGTGCGAGACGATCTTCTGCGCCACCTTGGCCGTCGTCGGGACGCAGCTCACGGCCGCGATGCCGATGACGGGGTTGAAGTTGCCCCGCTTGAAGAAATACACGGCATAGCCGCCCAAGATGCCGCCGATGCCCGAAATCAGCAGGGCGAGGATGCCCAGCACGAGCAGTTTGAGCACCGCGGGATCGAGCAGCGTGTGGGCGTCGCAGAGAATGCCCAGCAGAATGCCCAGGAAGAAGGTCGAACCGTAGAGCATCGGCCCGCTGATGAAGTCGTTCACGTGTCTGAGCCCCGACTCCTTGATGACGATGCCGATGAAAAGCGAGAAGAAGAGCGGTGCGGCCACCGGAAAGAGCAGGCACAGGATGACGCACATCACGACGGCGAACGAAATCTTCGTCGCGGGACCGTACTGCTTGGGCGCTTTTTTGGGCGGCTTCATCCGGATGGCCCGCAGGCGCTTGGGAACCATCGCCCGCACCAGATAGGGATAGCCTCCGTAGGTAAGGCCCAGATAGAGGTAGGCGACGACGGTGATCGGCACGAAAATCTCCTTCGAGAGGTTGAGCGACGCGAAGAGCACCATCGGCCCGTCCGCTCCGCCCACCATGGCGATCGAGGCGCTGTCGCTCGGGCTCAGCCCCATGGCGTAGGCGATCGGCACGACGGCGAAGGTCCCCAGCTCGGCGCACAGCGCGAGGAACATGCTCTGCAACGGCTTGGCCAGCAGGAAATTGATGTCGAGCATCGTTCCGATGCCCATAAAGATCAGACAGGCTATCAGGCCGTTGCTGAAGGTGAAGGTATAGACCGGCTGCAAGAAGTCGATCTGCAGGATGTTCATCAGCGCGTCGGTGTCCGTGACCATCGGATCGAGAAAGAGGTTTCCCGGCGTGCCGCCGGGAAAGATCAGCACGCCGGCGTTCACGGCGGCCATGCCCAGCCCCATGGGGATCATCACCAGCGGTTCGAGAACGCCCCTGCGGCCCAGATAGACCAGCAGGATGCCGAGCAGGATCAGTCCGATGCGCGCGTACATGATCGCCGGATCGGACTGCAACAGGGTCGAGATGCCCTGGAATATGTTGTTCAGATCGAATTTTTCCATGACTGAAAAAGCGTGATTTAACGGTTTGCATATCCCCGTTCAGGCGTTTCGGGGTTGCCGAAATGGTACTCCGTCAGGCCGTTCATGCCGTGAATCGACTCTTCCTCCGTCGCAGGGTCCATCGGCATTTCGCGCACAGAACGCTCGTCGCCCACGAAGGAACGGATGTAGCGGTAGGAGTGTGCGACCTCCATACGGTAGGCCCGTCCCCAGATCCGGCTCCGCCGGACCAGCGAGGGCAGGTCCTCGCCATTCAGGTAGGAGAAGAACAGCGTCATCAGTTTCAGCACATAGGCGAACGCCACCCCCACGACGAACGTGAAGCCCATCATCAGCAGCGTCTCCCGGATAATATAAGTCAGTGTCATCTTACGGATTTTTTTCGAATGGTTGTTGCCCGGCCGCCCGCCGCACCGCCGGACGGGTCCCCGCCCGGAAACGGGACGGAGCACGCCGTCTCCGGAGCGCGTGCGGAAGGCCGGAATCGCCCCGCACGCAGGCCGGAGCGGCCCGTGCGGAGACGTCGGAAAGCCCGTACGGCGCCCGGTCATGCCGGAACCCGCACGGGAAAACGGATCGGAAAGGAAAAAGGCTAAATCCGCAGGATGCCGAAACGAAGGTAATCGGAACGATGGGACACGACGGCGCCGCGCCCGGCGAAGAGGCGTACGGCCGCACTACAGGGGCGGCGGCCCGGCTCCATGCAGAACGACGGGAGCCCGAAAGCCTCCGGCGCTTCGCCGCCGGTCCGCTGACGCGTCTCGGGACTTTTGCGCAGCGCGCGCGTCGAAGGCGCGGGAACGGAGGTCCGGACCGCCTCCGTGGCCAAATCGCCCGGAAATCCGGAAGCGTCGAAACAGTACTGCGAGAACGAACGCCGGGTATCTGCCGCCGCAGTTCCGGCGGAGCCCTGCTTCAGCAGGGCCGCCGAGCAGGCGGCCAGCACGACAAAGAGTATGCGCAGCGACGTTCTCATCTTCCGGAATCTCTTTTGGCAAAATTAGGACAAATCCGAGAAAAGAGCAAGTCCGCAGACGGATTTCGGCCGTCGTCCGGCCCGATTTCACCCGAATAGCCCTATCTTTGCGACGGATTGCGAACGGACCGATGGGAAAACGCCTGCTCCATACGCTGCTGGGCATCCTGCTGCTGGCGGGAGGAACGGTCCTGTCCGGCAATAAGGCCGCGGCAGGAGGACCTTACGTCCGCACGGAGCTCCGCATCCCGGCGGAAGAGGACCGTGAGGCGGCAACGGTCCGCGAAACGTGCGGCGCACCGCGGTGCGGACTGGCCGCCGCGGCCGAAACCGTCCCGCCTCCGTCCCGGATACGCACCCTTCCCGGATTCCGGAATCCGCTTCTCCCGGCGCTACGCCCCGGCATCGTCCCCCGGAACGCCGCATCCGGACCGTTCCGCGGAAAACGCGGAAACGGAACGGGGCCGGCCCCGAAACCTCCGCGGTATTACATCTACACCCTGGAGCGTATCCGGATTTAGCCTCCGGACCCTCCCGCCGCCGGAATCCGACCGGAATCCGGTGCGGCACACCCCGTCCCGCCGGCGCCCGGCGGGTCTTCCGTATTCATTCACGCAAACAATACCCGAAACATGGATTTTCTGCTGGATTTCATCCTACATATCGACCAATACCTGCTCCGCATCGTCCAGGAGTACCATTTGTGGACTTACGCCATCCTCTTCGCCGTCATCTTCTGCGAGACCGGACTGGTCGTCACGCCGTTCCTGCCCGGCGACTCGCTGCTGTTCGTGGCGGGCGCCATCGCGGCGCAGCCCGGAACATCGGTGAATGCACACCTGCTCGCCGCCATCCTCTTCGCCGCGGCCGTCGCGGGCGACTCCTGCAATTACACGATCGGCCGATTCTTCGGCCGAAAACTCTTCGCCGACCCAAACTCCCGGATTTTCAAACGGAGCCATCTGGACAAGACGCACGCATTTTACCGGAAATACGGCGGCAAGACCATCGTCCTCGCCCGCTTCGTCCCCATCGTGCGCACGTTCGCGCCGTTCGTCGCCGGAATGGGACGGATGCACTACACGCGCTTCATGGCCTTCAATCTGCTCGGAGGCGCGGCGTGGATCGCGCTGTTCTGCTACGCCGGGTATCTCTTCGGGGACCTGCCTTTCGTGCAGCAGAACCTCAGGCTGCTGATCGTCGCGATCGTTTTCGTCTCCCTGTTGCCGGCCGTCGCGGAGGTGGTCCGGAGCAGGCGCCGGACCCGCAACGCCTGACGGAATACCCCGCCGCAGTAATCTGCGGCGGGGTATTTTCAGACCACCGGCTCCGGCAGCGTCCCGCGGGGGAGAGCCGATCGTTCCGGCTTTCCGCACAGGGATGCCGCCGAAGCGGATTCCGGGCCATCAGACGGACGTTCCGTCCACGATACGCACCTGCGTCAATGGCTTGTATTCCAGATCGGCGTATTCGAAGGCCTGCATCGCCACGAACCGGTCGTCGGGCGAACGGTACATGGAAACCGTCACGGCCGGAACGCGGGCCTGCGGTTTCCCGAGGAGCTCCCGGAAACCGCCCTCCTCGACGCACCGCGCCACGGCGGTCTTCTCGTAAATCTCGAAAAACAGCTCCTCGTAGCGCAGGTAACAGCGTCCCGCGGGATAATAGGGATTACCGGCGCTGAAGAGGCGAGCGAAAAGCACGGCCACTCCCGCCAGCAGCAGCGAGGCCCCGACGAAGACGATCGCGGAACGCAGGTCGTTCGACAGGTCGGCCCTGAAAGAGCGGTTCAGAATCAGCAGAGCGATACCTGCGGCGACGAGCAGAACAGGCATCAGAAAGGATTTGCGGCGGCGTATCACAACCGCTCCGGGCAAGGCGTACATCGCCTCGCAGATTTTCGTTTTATCCATTTTATGACATTATTTGACGTTTCGTGTTTCGGGAAAAGAAGGGAAAGGCACGAATCGCTAAATAATGAGCCGGCACAGGCGGAAAACGTAGAAATCCGCGACCGACGGTCCGGCGAAGGAGTCGCGGAACGGGAAAGTGAAGGCGGAACGGAGGGCGCCGGGACACTTGCCGCACGGAACGCCCTCCCGCAGGAGAGCCGCACGGCCGGCCGATGCCGGCCCTTCGCGCTGCACGAGGCGGACGACCGGGCAGGTCTCCGTCTCGCGGAGGGTGCGGAGCCGGTTCAGATCCGAGTTGCCGATGCGCTCCAGCCTCCACTGGTCCGCGCACCCGGCATCGACCGAGAACTCGGCCACGGGGCTTTCATGCAGCGCGGACGCATCCGCTCCGCCCTCCGAAAAGAAGAGCCAGCAAGCCGCGAAGGCAAAGAACAGCAACAGCGACTTTCGCATCCGAATCGGTTTTCCGTTCCGCAAAGATACGTTTTTTTTCGCGTCGGTACGCACTGCGCGCCGGGAAAATCCGGACAGCGGAGACGGCGTTCCCCGTCCAGCGGCGCATCCGACCGGCCCGCGCCGCGGCGAAGGCACTAAAAAACGTCCCTGCCGCAGCCGTTGCGGCAGGGACGGAAGCCTCGTTCCCGGGCGTTGCTGAGAACGTCTCCGGCGCATCGGAAGCCGGACCGGCGGCAGCTACTCCCCGGACAGGGCGTGGCGGTAGCCGTCGATCTTGTTCCAGTCTCCGCGCGTGAAGTCCGGAACGGCGACGGGAGCGCTGTTGTGGTCGAGCGACATGGCCGTAAGCGCGCCGATGCACGACCACTCGGCCGCGTCGTACACGTCCTGATCCAGCGGCAGGCCGTTGCGCAGGCAGTAGATCAGCCGGTAGTCCATGATGAAGTCCATGCCGCCGTGGCCGCCGACCTCGCGGGCCTTATCCTCGATGTCCCTGACGATCGGATCCTTGTACTGCTCCATCAGCGCGGCCTTCGCCTCTTCGGGAATGAAGGAGTGCTCGCTCAGGTTCTCGTGGTCGGGCACGCCGCTCCCGGCCAGCTGTCCGGCACGGAACGCATAGCCCTCGACGGGGTATTTGTTGGCGAAGCCCTCGGTTCCCGTAAGCTGGTACATGCGGCTGTACGGACGCGGCGTGTAAACGTTGTGCTGCAAGTGGATCGTGCGGCCCTTCTCGGTCTTGATGAGCGTCAGCGTGTGGTCTCCGTTGGCGAAGGTATCGACGCCCATCTTCTCCCGGGCGGCCTTCAGGCCGTTCACCGACTTGGTGTCCATCGCCACCAGGTAGTTCATCTTGTCGCCGCGGTGGATGCCGAGCAGTTGGCAGGCGGGACCCAGACCGTGCGTGGCGTAAACGTCGCCGCGGTGCTTCTGGTCGAAGTCCAGACGCCAGTTACCCTGGTAGTAGTCCCAGAACTCGTCGAGGTTGTGGATGTAGGAGCCCTCGACATGCAGAATCTCGCCGAAAAGCCCGTGGCGCGCCATGTTGAGCGTCGTCAGCTCGAAAAAGTCATAGACGCAGTTCTCGAGCATCATGCAGTGGCGCTGGTACTTCTCGGCGGTGTTCACCAACTGCCAGCACTCCTCGAGCGACTGCGCGGCGGGCACTTCGACGGCCACGTGCTTGCCGTGCTCCATGGCATACACGGCCATCGGCACGTGCTTGAGCCACGGCGTGGCGATATACACCAGGTCGATGTCGTCGCGCTCGCAGAGCTGTTTCCAGCCCTCCTCGCCGCTGTACGACGCCGCCTCGGGGAAGCCTCGCTTCGAGAGAATCCCCTGCGCGCTCTCCACCCGCTCGGGATAGAGGTCGCAGAGCGCCTTGATCTCCACGCCGTCGAGGTGCGTGAACCGTTCCACGGCCCCCGGACCGCGCATACCCAGCCCGATAAAGCCCACGCGGACCGTCTCCATGGGCGCCGTGCGCAGCCCGAGCACCGACTTCTGGCCCGGTTCGCGTTCGGGCGTGTCGAACACGATCACGCCGTCCACCCGCTTCCAACCCTCCTCTCCGCCGCCGCAGGCCGAGAAGAGCAGACCGGCGAAGGCGCATAGCAAAACGGAAAATTTCTTCATGTCATCAGGGATTTTTTAGTTTCACACAAAAATAGGAAATATTTTTGAAATCTAAGCCCGTTTGACTACTTTTGCCTCACGTAAAAACGTAAAATCACACACGGCCTTCCCATGTCTCGAAAACTCGCGGCGGCAACTCTCTCGGCTCTCCTGCTCTCGACGGGCTGGCTGGGCATGACGGGACTGACGCTGCTCGTCGGATTCGTCCCCCTGCTGTGGATCAGCGGCTCGTACGACGGCTCGCGCCGCTCGTGGCGTGGCATGTTCGGCTGGGCGACGCTGACGTTCGTCCTGTGGAACGCACTGACCGTCTGGTGGATATGGAACGCCACGCCCGTCGGGCCGTTCGCTGCGACGCTGGCTTCGACGACCCTCAACATGATCGCCTTCATGTTGTTCCACACCGTTTCGAAAAAAGCCCCCGCGGCGCTGGCCTACACCACGCTCGCCGCGGCGTGGATCGCCACCGAATACTGGTACACGACCGGCGAGTTCTCGTGGCCGTGGCTCGTGCTGGGCAACGGTTTCTCGCACGAGGTCTGGGCCGTGCAGTGGTACGAATACACGGGCGTCTTCGGCGGATCGCTGTGGGTGCTGGCGAGCAATATGGCCGTCTTCGAGGCGCTCCGGCGGCGCACGCTGCGGCGCAGTCTCGCGGCGGCGGCCGTCGTCGTCCTGCCGCTGGCCGCCTCGCTGGCGATCCGGTGCGGATGGAAGCAGCCCGACGAAGGGACGGTCCGCGTCAGCATCGTCCAGCCCAACGTCGATTGCTACGACAAATTCCACGGCGACGCGGAACGCCAGCAGCGCAACATCGCGGAGCTGCTGCACGAGGTTCCCGCCGGGGCGCAGTTCATCCTGCTGCCCGAAACCGCCGTACCGGAACACTACTGGGAGCCGTCACTCTCCGACGCGCCCGGCGGGCGGACGCCCGGCGCATTCTGGCTGGAGCTGACCGACTCGCTCCGCACGGCGCATCCCGAAGCGATGCTCGTCACCGGGGCCAACACGCTGCGGCGCTACGAGGCCGGGGCGCAGACCCGCACGGCGCGCTACAACCGGCTGGACGGCAGCTACTACGACATCTTCAACACGGCCGTGGGAATCGACTCCGCGGGCCGTGTCAGCCTCCACCACAAGGGGCGGCTGGTGATCGGCGTGGAGAACACCCCGACGTGGGTGTTCGACGTGCTGAAGTTCCTCGTCATCGACCTGGGGGGCACGCTGGGCCAGATCGGCATGGGCCAGCACGGCACGGCGTTCGGGCACGCCGGGGCGACGGTCGGCCCGGCGATCTGCTACGAAGGACTCTACGGCGACTTCTGCGGCGACTTCGTCCGGCGCGGCGCACAGTTCCTGGCCATCATCTCCAACGACGGCTGGTGGGGCGACACGCCCGGCTACAAACACCTCTTCTCGATCTCGCGCCTGCGGGCCATCGAGCACCGCCGCGCCATCGCCCGCTCGGCCAACACCGGACGGTCGGGCTTCATCTCGGCGCGCGGCGACGTGGGGCAGACGCTGGGCTGGGAACAGCGCGGCGTCATCACGGCCGACGTGCCGCTCTCGTCGCAGGAGACCTTCTACACCCGCTACGGCGACTACATCGCCCGCATCGCGGAGTACGTGCTGCTGCTCTGCATGCTCTATTTCGTCGCCTACCGCGTCAAACGCCGAAACTACCTCGTCAAATAACACCGTACACCATGAATTACACCCAAACCCTCGAATTCCTCTTCTCGTCGCTGCCCGCCTTCGAAACCCAGGGAGCGACGGCCTACAAGCCGGGATTGGAGCGCATCGCCGCATTCTGCCGCCACCTGGGCAATCCGCAGCGCAACTTCTTCACCATCCATATCGCGGGAACCAACGGCAAGGGCTCCGTGGCGCACATCATCGCCTCGGTGCTCCAGCAGGCCGGCTACCGCACGGGGCTCTTCACCTCGCCCCACTTGCAGGACTTCCGCGAACGGATCCGCGTGGACGGCGAGATGATTCCCAAGCAGAAGGTGGTGAACTTCGTGGACAAGCACCGCGAAAAGATGGTCGATCTGGAGCTGTCGTTCTTCGAAATGACCGCGGCGATGGCCTTCGACTACTTCGCGCAGAGCGACGTCGAGGTGGCCGTGATCGAAACAGGACTCGGGGGACGGCTCGACGCCACGAACATCGTCGTCCCGATCCTGAGCATCATCACCAACATCGGGCTGGAGCACACCGCGCTGCTGGGCGATACGCTGCAAAAGATCGCCGCCGAGAAGGCCGGCATCGTCAAGAAGAGCATCCCGGTTCTCATCGGCGAGGCAGACGAACGCTACGACGGCGTGATCGAGCAGGCCGCCGCCGCGAACAAGTCGAAGGTGATCTACGCCGAACGGGAGTTCCGCTGCGAGAGCTGCACCGAGCGGGGGGACCGGCAGTCGTTCAGCCTGCGCCGCACGCGCGACGACCGGACTTTCGACGTGGAGCTGGACCTGCGGGGCATCTACCAGAGCCGCAACGTCGTGACGGCCTCGGCCGCCATCGACTTCCTGCACGAAGAGACGCCGCTGACGATCTCGCGCCGCGCCTACCTCGAGGGAATGCGCGACGCCGCGGCCCACACGTCGCTGCACGGCCGCTGGCAGAAGATCGGCGATGCGCCCCTCACGGTATGCGACACGGGACACAACGCCCACGGCATCGCCTATGTGGCCCGGCAACTGAAGGCCACGCCCTGCAAACGGCTCTTCTGCGTCATGGGATTCGTCCGCGACAAGGACCTGGCGCACATCCTGCCGCTGCTGCCGCACGAGGCGCACTATATCTTCACGCAGGCGCACTCCGACCGCGCCATGACCGCCGGGGAGCTGACCGCGAAGGCCGCGATCTACGGACTGCGGGGCGAGGCCGTCGCCGACGTCCCGGCCGCAGTGGCCCGGGCCCGCGAGCTGGCCGGCGCGGAGGACATGATCTTCATCGGCGGCAGCACCTACGTGGTGGGCGAGGCGCTGTAAGGAATCCGCGCAAGCACATCGGCATCGGGAGCTTCCCGGACACCGGGGTTTCGCGTGGCCGTACGCTCCCGGCCGGACAGTCCGCATCGGATCATCGTCCGAGGGTGCGAGGGATCGCCAGGACGCCCTGCGACTGTTCGGAGAACAGCGAACGGGCTATGCCCGTCTCGAGCCCCCGCAGTTCGGCGAGGCCTCGCAGGCGTCCGACATACGAATAGCCGGGATTGCCCTTTTTCTTCAAGTCGTCTCCCATTTGGTGTCCGTGGTCGGGACGCACCGGAATCGAGACCTTGTACCGTTGTTCGACCTCCAGAAGGGCTTTCATCATCTCGTACATATCCGTGTCGCCCTCCAGATGGTCCGTCTCGACGAAGTTTCCGTCGGCATCGCGCCGTGTGTTGCGCAGATGCACGAAGCGGACCCGATCGCCGAACTCACGCATCATGGCGGGAAGATCGTTGTCCGCACGCACGCCGAACGATCCCGTACAGAGACACAAACCGTTCGAAGAGCAGGGCACCTCGGAGACGAGCCGCCGGAAATCGGAGGCCGTAGAGAGTATCCGCGGAAGCCCCAGAATCGGGAACGGAGGGTCGTCGGGATGAATGGCCAGCACGACCCCCGCCTCGTCGGCTGCCGGAGCGACCTCCCCGAGGAAAAGGATCAGATGCCGCCGCAACTGCTCCGCGTCGATGTCGCGGTAACGGTCCAACGCCTCCTGGAACTGCCGCAGGGTGAAACTCTCCTCCGAACCGGGAAGTCCGGCGATCATGTTGCGCACCAACCGGTTCTTTTCGGTTGCGGACATCCGTTCGAACCGCCGGCGGGCGCGTGCCTTCGCCTCGTCGTCGTATTCAGCCCCGGCTCCGGGACGCTTCAGAACGAAGAGATCGAATGCGACATAGGCGTCGCGCTCGAAACGCAGGGCCCGGGAACCGTCGGGCATGGCAAAGGAGAGGTCGGTGCGGGTCCAGTCGAGCACCGGCATGAAATTGTAAGTCACGCAACGGATACCGCAGGCGGCCAGGTTGCGCAAGGTCTGTTTGTAGTTCTCCGTATAGCGACGGAAATCGCCCGTACGAGTCTTGATCTGCTCATGGACGGGAACGCTCTCCACGACGCTCCACACGAGTCCTGCTTCGGCGATGAGCCGTTTGCGACGCCTGATCTCCCCGACCGGCCACACCTCGCCGTTGGGTATGTGGTGCAGCGCATGCACGACGTCGGTGGCGCCCGCCTGACGGATATCCCGCAAACCGACCGGATCATCGGGCCCGTACCAGCGCCAGGATTGTTTGCACAAATACATGTTCGTTCGTTTTAGAATCAATCGTCGTCCAGACCGTTCAGATCGAGAAGGCGTCGAATCCGCCGTCGATCACCGTCAGCGTTCCCGAAACGAAACGCGACGCGTCGCTCGCAAGCCATTGCAGCGTGCCGAGCAGCTCCCCGGGCTCGCCGAAACGCCCGAAGGGCGTATGGGCCAGAATCGTCCGTGCCCGGGGCGTGAGACTTCCGTCGGGATTCGTCAGCAGCGTGCGGTTCTGCTCCGTAAGGAAAAAACCCGGAGCAATGGCATTCACGCGTAGCCCGGCACCGAACTTCGTGGCCAGCTCCCCGCACATGTAGCGTGTAAAGTTCACTACGGCAGCCTTCGCCGCGCCATAGCCCGCCACGCGGGTCAAGGGACGCAGGGCCGATTCGGAAGCGATGTTGATAATCGACCCCTCGCCCCGTTCGGTCATCGCGCGGGCAAAGACCATCGTCGGAAGGATCGTTCCGAAAAGATTCAGATCGACGACCTTGCGCACCGCCTCGGGATCGAGGTCGAAGAAGGTCTTGTCAGGAGGGATCGTCGCCCCGGGCATATTGCCCCCGGCGGCATTTATGAGCACGTCGATACGGCCGAAACGGTCCATGATCTCCGCATGGTTTTCCGCAAGCGACGCACGGTCCAGAACATCCGTCGCATACGCCGCGGCACGGCCCCCCTCGGCCGCGACCTCTGCGGCAAGCCGCTCTCCCGCCTCGAGATTGCGGTCCAAGACGACGACCTGCGCTCCCTGCTCGGCAAAGTGGCGGACCATGGCCGATCCCAGAATCCCCGCCGCGCCCGTGATGACGATGACGCGGTCTCCGACACTGAAGAGATTTCTCATATCCGATGGTTTTTTGAATTTTCCGATAACGGAACGGTCATTTCCGCCGGCAGCTCCGGATCACCCCGAGAACAAAGCGGCATTTGCCGGCGATCCACATCCAGTCCCCCGCCTCAAGCCGCGGGGCGGGAAATAGCCGCGACCCCATGCCGACGCAGGCGACGCCCGCCTCGAACCACGCCCGGAGACTCTCTTCCGTAGGTTCCACGGCGCCCGTCGCCATAATCTGCACGCGCGGGAGCGGTCCGCGGACACTCTTCACGAACGAAGGTCCGCCCGCACATCCCGCCGGAAAGAGCTTCACCAGGTTGCAGCCCGCCTCCTGGGCCGCCACGATCTCCGCAACGGTCCCGCAGCCGGGAACGTAAGGGACAACCCGGCGATTGCACAGCCGCGCCACCTCTTCCACGAAACAGGGACCGACCACGAAGTCCGCCCCGCAGTTCAGATAGGACGCCGCCGTAGGCGCGTCGGTCACCGAACCGACACCGAGTGCCATTTCGGGACACTCCTTCCCGGCGTATTCCACGAGCGAGGCGAAAACCTCGCAGGCGAAATCCCCGCGGTCCGTGAATTCGAACGCGCGGACGCCGCCCTCATAGCAGGCTTTCAGGACCTGACAGGCCACTGCGGCGTCCCGGTGATAAAAGACGGGAACCATGCCCGTATCGCGGAGTGTGCAGAGCACCTCCAAAAAGTCGAATCGTGCCATATCGCCTGTTTTTATCGGGAGACGCGTCCCGAGCCGTTGCCCCGCATCAGCCGCTCGACTTCCTCCGCGGAGACGAGGTTGTAATCGCCGTCGATCGTATGTTTGAGACACGAAGCCGCCGCCGCGAACTCCAGAGCCCGGGCATCGTCTCCGGGCCAGGCGAGCAGGCCGTGGATCAGCCCGCCGGCAAAGGAGTCGCCGCCGCCCACACGATCGACGATATGCGTGATGTCGTAACGTTTCGAACGGTAGAGACGTCGTCCGTCGCAGAGCACCCCGCCCCAGGTGTTGCGGCTCGCGTTGATCGACCCGCGCAGGGTGACGGCCACCTTCCGCAGACGCGGGAAACGTTCCATGAGCCGGCGGCAGACATCCCCGAAGCGGCGACTGTCGATCCCGCCGCCCGCAGTCGCAGCGTCGAAACCCTCGGGTTTGATACCGAAGACCTTCTCGGCATCCTCCTCGTTGGCGATCGCCACGTCGCAGCCCGCCACCAGGCGGGGCATCACCTCGGCGGCCGTCTTGCCGTATTTCCAGAGTTTGTCGCGGTAATTCAGGTCGCACGAAACGGGGACCTGCATCCGATTGGCCGCTTCGACGGCCTCCCGGCAGGCTTCGGCCGCTCCGGCGCTGATCGCCGGCGTGATTCCCGTCCAATGGAACCACGACGCTCCCTCGAATACCCGCTCCCAGTCGATCATCCCCGGGCGGATCCCGGCCATCGAGGAGTGCGCCCGGTCGTAAACGACCTTGCCGGGACGGCTCACCGCTCCCGTCTCCAGAAAATAGATGCCGAGCCGCTCGCCTCCGAAAACGACATGATCGGTACGGACTCCGTACTTGTGCAGGTCCATCAGGCAGGCCGCGGCAAGATCGTTCTCGGGCATACGCGTTACGAACTGCGCCACGTAACCGTAATTGGCGAGCGACACGGCAACATTGGCTTCCCCGCCACCGAACGTGGCATCGAACCGGTTCGCCTGGCAGAATCGCTGATTCCCGGGGGCCGCCAGGCGCAACATGATCTCCCCGAAAGTAACCACCTTCTTCATTCGCGGTATCTTAATATCTCGATCATGAAACAATCAGTCGGGCAATCCCTCCGCGAACTCCACTTCAAGTACGGCCTCGCCGTCGGGCGCCTCGGTCGAGATCTCCAGATAGAAACGGTCGCAGTTGAAAGGCCATCCCTGCGGATAGTACGAAAAACGGCTGTCGAAGAGGTCCTCCTGGATGTTGGCCGCAGTGCCGTTCACCGAGAAGACGACATCCCGTTCGGTCCACTTGCAGACGAAGGTATGGAATCCGTCGTACAAGTTCTCGACCGGCAGGACCGACCGCTTGATATTTTGCAGTTTCACCTCGTTCATCTGCATCGTGTTCGCACCGCAGGCCACAGCGCCGGGCCGCGATCCGTCGTAGTCCATGAGGAACAGGTCGCCGCTGTCGGGCCACGCTCCGAGCCGCTCCGTGACGGGCAGCAGGCGGATGCGGGCCTTCGCTTCGGGATTGCGCGAGCGGATGCGGGCCCGTACGGCGATCGTGCCGTATTGCAGATCCCACCTGCCGCGCGTGTCGAGGCGGGTCGTACCCTTCAACAGCAGGCGTCCGCGCCGCACGACGGCCTTGCCGCCCGGCGCCTCGTTCCACGAAGCCGTATCAAGGCGCTTTCCGCCGAACGTCTCCCGGAAGTCGGGTTTCGCTCCGTCGAGCATCCGATGCCGGCGGTCGCGGATGAAGTAGGCCAGCGTATCGATAAAGGCCCGGTCTTCGGGAGCCGTGGTCTTCGTAAAATAATATACCCCGCCGCCCCCTTCGTAGTAGGCGATCGCCGAAGAGCGGTAAACTCCGTTCCTGCGGAACGACGACATATAGCCCATGCCGCGGTCGCGGCGGCACTCCTCCGACTTCACCGAAGCCCGCATATCGAACTCCATTTCGAGCCCCATGCCGTAGGTCCGGGCCAACTCACAGGCCCGATCTACCCGTTCGTCGCCGATCTTGCGGTTCCAGAAGTAGGTCGGCTGCAAGTAGGCGGCATCGAAACCCAGATCGCGCCACTCGCTGTAACCCTGGGCGGTGTAGTAGGGAATCCAATAGAAGCGCAGCCCCTTGCTCCGCACGTAGTCGCCCAGGGCGCGGGTCACCTCGCGGCTCTGCCGCAGTATCTCGGGCAGCCAGTAGAATCCGGTCAACTCGAGGTGCCGAAAACCGCTGCTGCGGAAACGTTCCTCGAGGAGATCCGCATACCATTTGCAGGCGGCTATGCGATCCTCCTCATTCGAGAAATCCAACTTGCGGCCTTCCAGTTCGCCCCAGTCTTTCTGACCGCGCGGAGGCTCGGGAATCCCGATCACCACTTTGTGACGGAAGGGCGGCTCTCCCAACTCCCGAACGGCCGCCGCGATGCAGTCGTCGAGCGCCGCAATGCCCTTGCCGCTCTCGAAATGCCGATCGACAAGCCAGGCCCAGTCCTCCTTTCTGGCCAGCGGCGCGGAGCCCCGTACATGGTACGAGACCCCCTTGCCGCTGTCGAACTCCAGAAAGAGGAAGCCGTCAAAGAGCCAGTCGCGGTTCCCGAAGCGGTCCTCGTGGACGACATAGGGACGCAGTTGTTCGGCGTTGTAGTCCATGCGGTGAGAACCACCCTGATAGATCAGCACCAGGTCGCGAATATCGGTCATCGGCAGATATTTCCCCGGGGCGGGTTGTGCCGAGACTTCGTATCCGGCGATCAACAGAGACAACACCCCATACAGGGAGACGAGCATTCTCCTTTGCATATCGTTAGTATATAATACGTTATGTTTTTATCCCATGCGTTTCCGACGGGTGTCAGACGCGAATCTCCCACCCCTTTTCGTAGGTGCGGCCCCAGAGGTCGCCGGCTTCGCGGTCGTCGAGGATGCGGCCCGTCGTCGGGTCGATCCGCAGCGAACGGCCCACGCGCTGAGCGATGTTGCCCAACTGGACCAACTGCGTACTGATGCAGGCATCGACGATTCCCGAATTGAGTTTCTCGCCCTTGCGGATCGCATCGAACCAGTTCCGGAAGTGAATGACATCGAGCTGCTCGGAGGGATTGAGCAGATTGCCCTCTTCGAACTTCAGGGCGCTCTTCACCTCCTTGACCGTCTTGCCGCCCATGTCGGCGATCCGGTATTCGTTGCCGCCGCTGATGAAGAGCGTGCCCGTCTCGCCGTAGAAGGCCGTGCCCACACCGAAGCCGTCCACCGGCGTGCCGTTGCAACTGCGGCCCTCCCACGAACAGGAGGCCTCGTCGCCGAACTGATAGGTAATGAGTTGCGTGTCGGGCGTCTCCCAGTCGTCCTGAAAGCGGTAGCGACCGCCCACGGAGGTGACCAGCGTGGGATACTCGACCCCGAGACCCCAGCGGAGAATATCCACGAAGTGCGTACCGTTGTTCAACGCCTCGCCCGTTCCCCAGTGCCAGAACCAGTGCCAGTTGTAGTGTACGACATTGTCCCTGAAAGCCTTCACGCGCGGCGCGGGGCCTTGCCACAGATCCCAGTCCAGCCACCCGGGGACCGGAACCTCCCTGCCGACGCCGATCGACGGGCGGTTGTTCACATACCACGATTTGGCGTAGCGCACCCTGCCGATCTCGCCGGCGCGGATCGCCGCAACGGCCTCGATCACGTTGGGCCACGAACGGCGCTGGTTGCCCACCTGCACCACACGGTCGTATTTCAGGGCCGCGCGGATCAGCAGTTCGTTTTCCGCAGGGTTGTGGCTCGTAGGCTTCTCGAGATAGACATGCTTGCCGGCCTTCATGGTCATGACGGCCGCGGCGGCATGCCAGTGGTCGGGCATGGCGATCACCACGGCATCGACATCCTCCGACTCGAGCAGACGGCGCAGATCCCGCTCGCCGCGGGGCTTGCGCCCGCAGACCTTGGCGATATCCTCGCGGCATTTGGCCAAAGCGCGCGAATCGACATCGCACACACAGGTTACCTCGCAGTCCCTCATCTTCGCAAAACCCTGAGCCAGGGCATTGCCGCGCGAATTCACGCCGATCACGCCGATCCGGATGCGCTCGTTGGCTCCGGCGGCCCGTGCCGACACCACGCCGGGCAAGACGCTTCCCAAGGATACGGCAGCCGCCCCCGTCATCAGTTTCTTAATGAAGTCTCTTCTCGTAGTCATAGGTCGTAATGTTTATCCAAAATTAGAGATTTTACGGGGATTACGGCTCGTCAATCCCGACAATGAACCTTCAAAAAACGCAAAAGTCATCCGCGGCGCCCTCCCATACGCGAAACGAGCGCCGCGAGCAGCCGCGGGATCCACAGCAGCAGGTAGATCACCGCCGTAATTACGACGACGTAACCCATCTGCGTGAAAAGCTCGTACCACGGACGGTCGAAACGCACGACGGCATAGAGATTCGTCAGGAAAGCGACGATGAAAGCCGCCGCCGCAAAGCGGATCTCGCGACGGATGCGGCGTGCGGAGATAACAAGATCTTTCATGGTCTAAAATTTCATGTAGGGAATTCGGTACTGCTCGGGGAGGCGGATCGTGCGCTGCTCCTCCATGGCCCGGTTGCCCAACAGGCAGAGCACCGTCGAACAGTAGGCCTCCTCGACGACATTGGGAGCCTTCTCGCCCGTGATGCACGAGTGGCAAAAGGCCGAGAGGATGATGTCCGATCCGTCCTTGTCGGCGCCGACCATGCTCTGACCGCCGTTCACGTGGATCGCCCCCTCGACGATCGGATGCGGCGGATACTCCACACGCGTTTCGGGACGCCAGCTCGGCCCCGCCGCCGGAATCGCCGCGAAAACCCGGTCCTTCATCTGCCCGATAAGCTGGCGGATGCCCGACGCCGAGCGGTCCTCCTCGAGGTAATAGACTCCCTTGGCCAGCTCCATCGTGCCGCGGCTTCCGAGAATCTGGTCTTCCATGCCGTTGAACTTGTTCGAGATAAGCGACTCGTAACAGATCTTGCGGCCGTCGCGGTAGCGGTAGATGACATTCACGCTGTCATAGACCTCGCGGCCGTCCTTCCAATGAACGATGTCGCCCATGCCCGCGATCTCCTCGGGCATACGCCCTGCGGCCCAGTTGCACACCTCCAACTGATGGCAGGCCAGCTCGGTCATCAGACCGCCCGAACTCTCCCGATAGAGGCGCCAGTTGATCCGCCGCTCCAGCTCGGGCGACGGCACCGCACGGCGCCAGTCGGCGTTGCGGAACCAGTGGCAGCGCATGCCGACCACGTCGCCGATCAGTCCCGAACGGATCAGCTCCATGCCCCGGATGTATTTCTCATCGTACATGCGCTGCATGCAGAAATAGAGCACCCGGTCCGTCCGCCCGTAGGCATCGTAGATCGCCCGGCACTCGTCGAGCGTACGGGCCATCGCCTTCTCGCAGAAGACATGCTTGCCGGCCGCCAGGGCGTCGAGCGTCATCCGCCCATGCCAGTCGAGCGGCGTAGAGACGATAACGCCGTCAATCGAGGGGTCCTCGAGCAGCCGGCGGTAATCCGTATAACATTTCGCCCCGGGGCACAACCGCTGCGCCGCCCGCAGGTTGGGTTCGTAGTCGTCGCACAGGGCGACCACTTCAGCATGGGGGATCGCCCGCAGGTTGTGGAGATGGTACTGGCCGCGCGACCCCGTGCCGATGAGCGCCACACGGGCCCGTTCGCCCGCAATCTCCCGATGCTTCTCGGGAGTGCAGAACGTCAGCCACGGCGTGGCGGCCAGCAGCGTCACGCCGCCGGTCAGACGCCCCATGTTCTTCAAAAAATCCCTGCGACTTATCTCCGCTCCGCCATTCTTCCTATCCATGATGCAATATGTATGCGTAAACTTCCAGTTTGTCGAATCCGCAGGCAATACGCCGCCGTTGCGGTTCGCCGGCGATCATCCACGCGGTGCTCACCACTTCGGCATCGAGCGGATCGTCGGCGACGACCGCCACGATCTGCCGCGAGGCGTCACGCAGGCCGGTGCGCGGATTCACGATATGTTCCGTATGGGCCGCCGTATTGCCCGACACGGAGAGGGCCCGGTCCACGAGGTCGAACTCGGCCAAAGCATTCCCCGTTGCAGGATCGGGCAGACTCACCCGCCAGCAGGGGCCGTAAGGATGACGGCCGATGCCGAGAATGGAGCTGTTGCCGAAATCGACGAAGGCCGATCCGACACCGGCTTCGCGCAACAGCACGCCGATCTTCTTCAGCGCATAGCCCTTGGCGAAGCCGCCGAAATCGAGCGACGTTTCCTCCCCGTCGAAGCGGACGCTGACGACACCCGCCTCCGTACCGAGACGAACGCGGGAGAGGTCCCGGAGGGTGATGTCGAAAAGCCCCTCGGTCCGTTCGCAATACGTCCGGCAAGACTGCAATGCTTCGCCAAGTTCGGGCCCGACCTCTACGGGGGCGCGTGCGGCCGCGGCATTCACCCGTGCGACCTCGCTCGCGGGATCGAAGCGGTCGAAGACCCGGTTCAGATGCTCCAGAAGGGCCGTTGTCCGCTCCCAGAGCGCATCCGCCCGCGGCAAGTCGATACCTGCAATCAACAGATCGAACCGCGTGCCCATGACATGCGGCACGAAACCATGGAAGAACGACTCTTCCGCATAATACTCCCGTTCGGTCGTCAGCATACGCCTTCCGGCGGCCCTTTCGTTTCTATTCCGGCGACGCCGTGCGGGCCTGTTCCACGGCCATCGTCGTAATGTAGTATTTCGCCAGCGTATTGGCCTCCTCCCATGCGGGCATCTCGCCCGTGCGGATACTCCGAAGGAACCGCTCGGCCACCTGTCCGAAATGCACCTCATGCCCGGGACGCGCCGCAACGGGCAAATCCACCAGGAAACGACCCGGAATATCCGTCTCCACGACCCGCAGCCCGGGATAATCCGGCTGCAGGGCGGCAACGCGCCGCCGCAAAGCCGTCAGCGTCTGCGCGGGATCGCCCCCTCCGGCCGCCAGCACATAGAGCGACTTGACATTTCCCGTCGTCTCGTCCTGCACGACCTCGATCGAGGCCCGGCTGCCGCGCATCACGGCCGAAAAGGCATCCTCGCCGTTCGGCGAGCTCCAATTCCAGACCACCTCCATGCCGACGTGCACCCCTTTTACGCGGAAGAGTATCCGGCCGTTGGCCATCACCTCGAGCACCCCGTCGCGGAGGTACTTCTCCAGATAGGGCGGGAACGGTTCGACACCCGTCGATAGACGGAAATCCTCCGCACGGACAGCGGTCGGCCAATGACTGGCCGCCAGCACCTCGACATCCGTCTCATAGCGTACGGGATTCTCGGGAAAGCACTGCCAGAATACCAGGTCGATCAGATGCGTCGTAACGTCGGCGATCCCCTCGCCCTGCTGCTCCACGTCGTAATACCACGCCGGGCGAATCAGCGGCCGCCCCGACACCGACTTGAAGAAGTGGTGGATGCTGCGCATCGAAATCGACGGATCGTCAGCCGATCCGGGAAGCAGGTCCCCGAACAGCTCCGCATCGTGCATCAGATTGCGGGTCAGAACGTTGAGCGCATCATACCGCTCGGTCATCAGGTCGCAGATCCATACGCCGCGGCGGTGCGCTTCGGCATAGGCCGCACGCAGCGTATCGAAGTCTTCGCGGCAGACAGCCAGCGGCTTGTCAGACAACACATGATATCCGGCTTTCACCGACGCGAGGATATAACCGGTTTTCTTCCGGTTGTTTCCGGCCAGGACGACCAGGTCGCCGGCACGCTCGCCGACCATCCGCTCGAGGTAGTCGGGACCGGTATAGACCACCTCCCGCCAGGAGGTAGGCTCTTCCGCACGTCCGTTGTAGGAGGCTACGGCCGCCAAATACTGTTCGACCTCCTCTCCTTCCGGGGCATAGACACGGACCGTGTCCGAAAGCTCCGCAAGGGCGTTCTTCTGCAACAGGCTCGCATGGAAATGGCCCGGATCGAGCACGACCAGACGCAGGGGCCGCTGTCCCGCACTTCCCGAGCACGAAGCGAAGAGGAGCGGCACGGCGGGCAGCAGGCGCAGGAGCGATTCGAAGCGTTTCATCGTCTTGCGTCTATTCGTCGTAAGCCTCGAGAAGCCTGCGCGCCTCCTTCATGCCTTCGGCATAGGCTTCATCCATCATAACGGTACGTCCGCCGCGTTCGAGGCTCATGTTCGAAGCCTTCATGAAAGTGAAGATCTCGAGGGTCTCCTCCTTCGATACGGGGCTCGCACCGCTTTTGAAATAGCGGAGAATCTCGTCGAGCAGCACCTTGTAGCCGGCGTATCCGCCCGCGGCAACGGTCCCCTTCTCCGTAAAGGCCGTACCGCCATAGACGGCCGGGCCCTTGACGACGGCGCGGAACGTGCCGAGACGGCCGTCGTTCCAACGTCCCGACACGATGTCGCCCATCGGCGAGTGGATACGGCTCACGGCCTCACAACCCGTACCCAGCAGCGTGTAGAGCGTCTCCACGCCGTGGATGCCGTAGAATCCGAAATCGGGATGCGTCGGCTCGACCGTATGGGGCGAATAGCAGTCGGCACCCAGGATCTTGCCGAAGTCGCCGCGACGCAGCGCCGCATTCTGCGGCGAATAGCGCAGAGCCGAAGAGGTGAAGACGCTCGCACCGTAACGTTCGGCCATCTCGTAGATGGCGATGGCCTCGCCGAGCGTCGCGCCAAGCGGTTTGTCGATGTAGCAGATTTTTCCCGAGCGGAAGACCTCGACGGCCTGTCCGAGATGCAGGCGGCCGTCGTTCGTCTCGAGCAACACGCAATCGACCTTGTCGAGCAGTTCGGCGACCGACGCGGTGATCTCCACGCCGAACTTCTTCACGGTCTCGATATATCCGGGAATGCGGTCGCGGCTCGACCGGATTGCCGTCGATCCGTAGGGATAGGCCGCAACGACCTCGAACTCACGGACGAGCGGATCGTCCGACGTACCGTTGAGCAGTTCGGTAAAGGCGGTGGAATGCGACGTATCGAGGCCGATGATGCCGATACGGATCACCCCCTGGGCCCGTACGGTGAAGACCGCGGCGAGGAGGCATGCGATGATGAGAATCTGTTTTTTCATGGTCGGTAGTTTTTCGTTTCGGAACGGGTTCGTCATTCGGCGGGAAGCAACCGGGCGCTCTCCGCAGTCAGATAGAGGCACGCATCCGCCTCGTTGCGCAGCACACTCGCGGGACAGTGTTCCGAGATCTCTCCGTAAAGCGTGCACCGCACGGCTTCGGCCTTGTTGGCGAAGGGGACGATGCAGAAGAGCCACCGACCCCGCAGCAATGCGGGAACCGTCAGCGTCAGCGCCTCGGAGGGCACCAGATCGAGCCGCTCGAAACATTTCTCATTGACCTGCTGCTGGCGGCAGACGGGATCGAGCGCCACAACCTTCACTAGTTTCGGATCGTTGAAATCCGCCACATCGGGGTCGTTGAAGGCAATATGGCCGTTCTCGCCGATTCCCATGCAAACGATATCGACCGGATAGCGTTGCAGCAGACCGGCATAGCGCGCACACTCGGCATCCCGGTCGGAGGCCAGTCCGTCGAGGCAATAGACCGAACGGAAAGGCACCCGGTCGAAGATCCGCTCGCGCAGGAAGTGCGCGAAGCTCTGCGGCGCCGAAGGGCCGACACCGATGTATTCATCCATATGGAAGGCATTGATGCGTGTCCAGTCAATACGGCTATCGGCAATCAGGCTGTTCAGGAATGCCTCCTGCGAGGGGGCGGCGGCGAAGATCATATTGACCTCCTCCTTTTTTCCGAGCAGTTCGACAATCTTGGCGGCGACCTCCGCGGCCGCGGCGCGCCCCATCTCCCCGGTCGTGGAAAAGACTTTGACGTTCAGCATTTCCCGGCTGAACGTACGGAAATTATTCGGTATAGAGAACATGACCTTCAGAAATTGTGGTTACGACATGAATTCGGGAATCGAAAACGACGATATCGGCATCCTTGCCCTCGTCGAGCGAGCCCTTGCGGGCATCCAGCCCGAGAATGCGGGCCGGCGTGAGCGACATCATCCGCACGGCCTCGACGAGCGGCACTCCCGCCGCACCGACCATCGTGCGTACCAGACGGTCGGTCGTCGCGACGCTTCCGGCAAATGCCGAACGGTCGGGAAGTTTCGCCACGCCTTCCTCGATCAGCACGCGCCGGCCGTTGCGGAGACTGCCGAGAACCGACTCTCCGTCGGGCATTCCCGCACCGCGCATCGCATCGGTACAGAGCGCCGTACGGTCCGCACCCTTGAACTTGTAAACGAAACGCAGCAGCGCCTCAGGCAGATGCACGCCGTCGGCGATGATCTCCACGGTCATCGCGTCGATCAGATAAGCCGCTTCGACGGCTCCGGCATAACGGCGGGCGTTGCGCCGCGTCACGGAAGACATGGCCGAATAGAGATGCGTCATGTGGGTATATCCCGCCTCATGGGCGCGGACCACCTCGTCATACACGGCGTCGGTATGCGCCACAGAGGCCAAAATCCCGCGACGGCGCAGTTCGCGTCCCATTTCGAGAGCGCCGTCCAGCTCCGGAGCGACACTCCAGCGGATGATTTCCGGGGCGGCTTCGAGAATCGTCCCGTACTCCTCGCGGCGTGGGGTCTTCAGATAGTGCGGATCCTGGGCGCCGCTCTGCCGGTGCGAAAAATAGGGTCCTTCGAGATGCAGGCCGAGCAGCCGCGCCCCGCGCTTGTTGCACCGGTCGGCTTCGCGGAAGACCTCGAACACCCGGTAAAGTTCCTCGTCGGTACAGGTCAGCGTCGTGGGAACGAGCGCCGTGGTACCATAGCGCGCATGGGTCTCGGCCACGCCGAGGAAAGCCTCGACCGTCCCGTCCATGAAGTCGTACCCGCCACCGCCGTGCACGTGCATGTCGATGAATCCCGGAGCAATATATCCGCCCCGGACGTCGATAACCCGGTCGCCGGGTTCGGGCGTCACCCCATTTCCGGGAAGAATCCGCTCGATACGGCCGTTGCGGCAGACGACGGCCATGCCGGACTCGATCCGCGTCGGGCGGATCACGTTTCCGTTCGTCAGTATCAGACGTTCCATATCATCCGTTGTTTTCGATTCGTTGCCAGGGCCAGCGCACGATCTTGTACCCCTTCACGGCGAAGAAGACCAGGTAGAGGAAGCAGGGCACGAGAACCCAGTAGCCCATGCGCATGCCGCAGCGCTCGGCGACGAAGCCATAGACCAGCGGCAGAATCGCATTGCCGCACAGGCCCATGATGAGCAGCGAGGACCCCATCTTGGTGAACCGCCCCAGCCCCCGGATCGCCAAAGGCCACACGCCGGCGTAGATCAGCGCGTTGGGAAGCCCCAGCGCATTGAGCAGGAAGATCGAGGCGTTGGCCCGGTGTCCGAACAGCGTCACCCCGAAATCGCACAGCACGACCCCCAGCGAGAGCAGAAGTCCCAGAGTGGAGCAGACGACGAGCGCCTGCTTCTGCGTGACGTACCTCGGAATCAGAACGATGCCCGACAGAAAGCCGATCATCGTGCAGGTCAGCGTGAACGAGGGAAAAACCTTGGATTCGACAAGGTCCATGCCCATGGACCCCGCGTAGTTGATGATCGTGTCGATGGCGACGACCTGAGCGCCCACCTGACAGAAGATCGCCAGAGCTCCCAGCCAGAGATACGGAAAATCGAAGAGGCTCCGCCGCCCGGGCGTGTCGTCGGCCCCCGACGCGGAGTTCTGCGAGTCGGTGTCGATCTCGGGCAGAACGGAGTAGCGGATGCCCACGCCCACGAGCAGCAGCAGCACGCCCAGCACCGCATAGGGAACGATGACGCGCCGGATCAGGCCGTCGAGCAACGGGGCTTTCGCCGCGGCGTCGAGCGTCCCGGAGTCGATCAGTGCGAACAGCTCGCTGTCCTCGGGCCGGAGAATCAGCGCCGCCAGGATGAGCGGGGCGATGATGCCCGCCGTCTTGTTGAAGACGCCCATGACGCTCATGCGCTGAGCCGCGCTCTCGATCGGACCGAGGATCGTCACGTAGGGATTGGCCGCGGTCTGGAGGACCGCCAGCCCCGTACCGATGCAGAACAGTCCGAGCAGAAAAATCTCGAACTGACGGAAAAGGGCCGCCGGGACGAAAACGAAGGCCCCCAGGGCCGTAAGCATGAATCCGTACATGATTCCACGCTTGAAGCCCACCTTTTTCAGCAGGATGCCGGAGGGTACGGCCATGATGAAATAGGCGATGTAGAAGGCGAAGGAGACGAAATAGGACTCGAAATGGGTGAGCTCGCAGCATATCCTGAAATAGGGAATCAGGATGGAGTTCACCCACGAAACGGCTCCGAAGATGAAGAACATACCGGCCAGAATACCCAAGGAGAGGAGGTAGTTTCTGCGCGGGGCGGAAGCGGATTTTGTCATAGGTCGTTGTTTTGGTGGTTTTCCGTGAATGAATAAAAAACGATGTTTTCAGGTCGGGGGGGGGAGCGTGAGAAACGTTCAGAAAACGTCCTCCGGGCCCTTTCGGTGCAAATCGACGGCCGGGGCGACGTCCCGCACACGGCCCGGATCGCCTCGCATGTCGTCCGGACCGCACCGGGACGTCCGGATCGGACGGCTCACGACGAAGGAGCAGAACGCGTGGTAAAGCTCCCTGTCGGCCGCTGCGGCCGAATATTTCAGCGTCCGCAGCGACTGGCCGCCCTGATAGTAGGCCAGCCGTTTGTCAGACCACACTCCGTTACGCCGGAAAGCCGACATGTAATCCCGCAGCCGGCCGGCCTTGCCCCGGCTCTCGAGCGCATTGTCGTCAAACTCCAGTTCGAGATGCATGTCCGCCTCCTCGGCCATCCGGCACGCCTCGTCCAGGCGCGACTCGGGGACCGATTCGCTGAAGAAATAGTTCGGCTGCAAGTAGGCACAATGGAATCCGTAGGACTTCCACTGACGTGCACCCGAGGCGCCGAAATAGGGAATCCAGTTGAAACTTTCGTTCAGCCCGTCGAGGTAACAGGCTATCGCTCCCAGAATTCCGCTCGTATCCGAGTCCTTCTCGGCAAGCCAGTAGAACCCGCCAAGCTCGACATGCGCGTATTTCCGGCGGTCGAACTCGGCCCGCACCGTGTCGATGAACCATTTGCATGCCTTCAACCGATCGTTCGCATCCGAAAAATCGAGCGCCTCGCCATCGACACTCCCCCAGTATCGGGTGACCTTCGAATCGACGTCCCGATAGCGAATCGGTTCCGGAATCGCGACCACCACCCGGCGTTTGACGGCCGGGGCGCCGAGATGCGCGGCGGCCTCAGCCACCGCGTCCTCCAGGGCGCCGATGCCCGTATCGTCGCCGAAACAGTAGTCGATCAGACGCTGCCATGCGGCCCGGTCGGCCGAGCGGAGCGGCCGACCGTCGTAGGTGTAGCCGTCGGCGAATTTCACCCCGGAGCCTCCGTTACCGTCGGGATCCATGATCTCCAGCAGCAGGAAGCCGTCGAAGAGCCATTGCGTCCTCCCGTCCGGATCCGTATAGGTGACGTAGTCGGACAGACGCTCTTTGTCCCATTCATACGGAGTCCGATGGTGCCCGCCGCCATAGATCAGCACCAGATCCGTAACGGAGGGTACAGCCCGGCGGGAAAGTTCCCAATCGTAGGGTTCGGCCATGAGGGCATCGGGAGGGACAGGCTTCAGGTACGGAGGCGGAGAGGCCGACGTCTCTTCGCCGCAGAACGTACATTGCAGGGATAGCGTGCACAACAGCATCGCGGAAAACAGAAAGCGCATAACCGGCTCGTTTTATTTCAGTACGCGCCGGAGAACCGGATACAGCAGGTCGGCATAGCGCATCATTCCCAGGTCGGTGAAGTGGATGCCGTCCACGGTCGCCTCGCCGTCGTCGCCCAGCATATCCTCCGAGCTGACGTAGTAGATATTGCGCTCGCCGCTTTCCCTGAGCCGCCGGTAGTGTTCGGCAAGGGCCGCGTTGAGCCGGCGGACGGACGCGGCGGCCTTCACGTCGAAGAACGTATGGGGAAAGACTGGGTCCTCGACGAAGACGATCGGCGTGTCCGGATGGCGGTCTCGGAGAATGCGATAGAACGGAAGCAGCTTCGTCTCGATCTGTTCGACCGTCACGTTGGGAACGAAGTCGAGAACGAAGACTCCCGCATCCACTTCGGCCATCAGGTGCGCGATCTCGTAGTCCAGCTGCCCGTTGCCGCTGAAACCCAGATTGATCGCCTCGCGGTTCAGACGCCGGGAGAGGATATTCGTACGAGCCATCCCCGGACGGGATGAACAGCCGCCCTGCAAAATGCTCGTTCCGTAAAATACAATGGGATGCTCGCGAACGGGGTACGAAAGACGGGGCGCGCCGATCATCGCGCAGGAATCAACGCCGATCGAGAGGCTGTCGATGCCGTCGTAAAGCGGCAGGTAGAGCATGTACTCGCGCTCCTCCGGAACCATATCCGAAACGATCCTCGACTCCGTGGTCTTTCCACTTCCGGGACGAGCGCAGTTCACGAACCTCCAACCGCCGTCCACCCAGGCGTAGAGGTCGAGGCCCCGAACTCCCGTAGGGGCCATGTGGTTCATCGAATTGCAGAAGGTGTTGGTCCACCGCACGGAGATCGTCGTGGAGTTGGAGCGGAACCGAACGGCCAGTCCCGCCGAGTGCAGCCCCAGGTCCCAGACGGGACGCCGTGCGAAATCTGCAACCGATCCGGGCAGACGTGTGTAACGCCCGAAAGTGGATTCCCTGGATTTCCCGTAAACCGGAAAAGACGACCCCTCGTGGTAAACCAACTGGGATAACACTGAAAACGGGAAAAGCAAACCTGCCAAAAGGAAGAAACAGATGAGATTTTTTTTCATGGAAAGACAACTTTATAAACAAAATAACACAAAGCGCTTCAAAAATAGAAAAATTTTATCTCTTTTTAAAGAATCCTGCCGTAGAAACCACCGCCCGACTCGCTTCGGCCGTCGTATCGTTAAGATGTTTGCCGTCAATGACCATACCGGTCGAACCGCCGCCGTCGAAATTCACGGCATCCGTACACCCGAGCCCCTTCATGATGGCCGCCAATTCGGTGAGTGTGGCCCCTCGGCTCGATTCGATGCGTCCGTCGCAGACGAAGAGCACGATACGGCCGTCGGCAGTGCTACCTACGGCCGTGCGGTCGGGCGATACGCCGACACCGAAAATATCGTAAGGCATGATCTCGTAGTTGCTCAGATAGTAGTCCGCGCCTTTCGGGGTCTCGGTGAAATCGAACGGGCATTTGCCGTCCTTGAGCAACACGGGCCCCGCACTGAGGGCATACTTCGGCATCCAGGCGATATCCGGAGCGGGATTTTCAGCACTCACGACGTCGTAGCGAGCCTCCCCCTTGACCGAAGGCAGCGGGCGATCGAAATAACGGGCCGCCCCCCGGGCGTCGGTTCCGACCCAACAGACGCCGGGGGTTCCCGAAGCATCGACACCGAACAGGCCGCGCGTCACGTTATACATCGTATCGTACTCCTCGGTATCGGACGTGCGGAGCGATCCGCGGACGGCCGGGATCGTTCCCGCGGTCTCGCCATCGACCACGGAAATCCCCGTATGGCGGCCGTTGTAGAAGTAACCGCCGTTGATCATCACGTAGCAGTCGCCGCCGAAGGCCGCCGACTGCTCCTCGATCGTCGCGGCGCCTTCGGGCACCGAAACGCGGAACTCCACCGTACCCTTCGAAAGGTCGGCCACGGCATACCAGGCGTGGAAATTGCGGCCGTTGAGCTTGCCGGTCGTCTCGTAGAGCCCGATCTCGGCCGGAAGCGACTCGTGCGAGAGTTTCGTCCAGTCGAAGGTGACGGCCGGAGGTTCCTCGCCGAGAGAGGCTTTCGTTTCGGAGCTGTAACAGGTCGCACCGCCGGAGGTCAGGAAAGCACGGACCGTGTACTCCCTGCCGTATTCGAGCAGGGCGTTGGGAATGACCTGCAGCACGGCGCCGCCGTTCTCGGGAAGTGCCGGACCGTACTGCATCGCATCCTCCGTCGTGGGCAGGCCGTCGGCGCTCCAGCAAAGTCCGTAGCGGGCATCCGAAGGCGCATTGTCGATCCGGTACGTCACAGCGATACAGGTCGCCGTGGCGGTCGGCTGCCCGTCGATCTCCACCACGGGAAGCTCCGACGACGGGGTCAGCGTGAAGAACTCATAAACGACGCGTGAATCGCCGGCCTCGGACGTGCCCTTACCCTGCACGCCGAAGAAGTAGCCGGCACCGTCCTCGAGGCCCTGCGAGATCGTATATCGCGTCTGATCGGCCTCCACGGATCCGGCGATCCACCGGTTCGTGGCATCGGCGGCATCGCGCACCCAGATGTCGAAACCTTTTTCATCGGTACTGTTGTCCTGCCAGGAGACCCGCACCGAGGCGGCTCCCACCCGTTCGATCCGGATATCCGAAGGAACCGCAACACGTCCCGAGGCGCGATTTCCGTCGTCGTCGTCCGCGCACGCCGCACAGGCGCAAAGGGCCACGAGAGCCCAGAATGTCGTTTTCATACTATTATCGTGTTTCTGGTTTCACCGGTCAATACGTATGGCATCGAGCGCCGGAACCGTGATCCGCCGCCCGTCGGGAAGTTCCACGCCGCGCGCCGTGTCGCCCATGTTCACCACGACGCAGGCCCGGCGCCCCGAGCGGCTCTCCCACTCGGCGGCCAGCACCTCGGGAGTCGTCTCGTAGTTCGGAATCTCCCGGCGCGGATTGTCGCCTCGGGGAACGATCTCGCCGAGGAAACGTCCGCCGACGAACAGATCGTGCTGCCGGCGGCGGAATGCGGACAGCCGCTTCAGGAACTCCGCATCGAGACGGTTCTCCTCACGCATCAGCATCTCGGGATCGACCCATCCGAGCTGCGATCCCCACAGCAGGCTCTTCATCGTAATGAAACGGAGCGAACCGTCGTCGAAACGCCACGGGATATAGGTATATCCGCTGTAGATGCAGCGGTCGGAGTAGATCAGCGGGAAGAGCGGCACCATGCGCACGGAGGCATTGTGAGGCGAATTGACCACGAGCATCATGTCGAAGAGGTCGATATAGCATTCGGCGCACTCCTCGGTGGTCATCGCCCGGTCGGAACCGAAGAGACCGCGGCGCATCCCTTCGAGCAGATCACGGTAGGCGGCCGGCCACCATCCGCCGCCGCCCGGAGCATGGGGATGATCCGGGGCATAGCAAGCCTCGCTGCCGGCGCATCCGATCTGATCCATATAGACGCCGTCGGTCTTCAGTTCGGCGAGGATCCTCCGGTTCAGGTCGCGCAGCACCTCCTGCCAAACGGGCGACGAGGGGCAGGTCACCGTATTGGGCACTTTGGAACCGTACATCTCCGTATAGAGCGTACCGTCGGCCTTGCGGCACGAAGCCTCCGAACCGTGCAACGTCCGGTAACTGTCGGTCGCAGGATCCCACAGCCGCCCGTTGATGTAGGGCGTAACGCGCGCCCCGAGGCGCTGCGCTTCGGCGACGGCCTCGGCAAATCCCTCCTGCGCGGGGAAATACTCCGGATAGTTCGTATCGAAAGGACGGGCGTGCCAATGGTACCAATGCAGGCCGACACCGCGGCCGTAGAATCGCAACGCCTTGCGCAGAGCCTCCCGGGCGCCGGGTTCCGCACCGTTCGGGCGCAGCCACATGTCGACCTTTCGGATCCACTCCACGACAGGACGGTCGGCAAGCGTACGGGCGCCCCAGCGGGTTTCGAACGTGAAGGGACGGTACCAGCGGAGCGCCGCAGCCTGCCATCCCCCGCGGCTGAATCCCAGCACCGTCGGCCAGGGCAGCACGAAGCGGCCTCCGTCCGACCAGGCATAGGAGGTCGTCATCTGCTGTACGAAGACGACGGCATCGCCCTCGCTCACCATGCAGAGGCACTTGCCGCACCCCCGGCCATCCTCGGCGGCGAAATAGGCCGTGCCTCCCGCATGGTGCATCATGACGAGCTGCATGGTTCCCGTGCAGGAGGGATAACGCGCCTGCAGCCGACCGGAGTTTCCGATCGCATACTCCGTACCGTAGCCCACGGGCAGGATGCCCTTCGCATCGCGGGGACGCGCCACGGCGATGCGGGGAAACTCCGCTTCGGTGAGCACCCACCCTTCGGGCAGATCGGCATCGAGACGCCACTCGGGAAGTTCGGAATCGGCCCCGAGCGCAACGGTCACACGCACAGCACGGGCCGGACCGCCGTCGAGATGCACACGCCAGGTGAAGCGCAGCGCCGCCATTCCCAGCGTATCGAGACGCTCTCCGCCGTCGTAGTATCCGTTCCGCGGCAGCAGGTTCGGATTTTCGCCGTTCACGCCCCGATAGACCAGACGCCAGGGATGGGTCGCACTCCCCCCGGCAGGCAGCATCTCCGCACCTTCGGAGCGATAGGATTCGAACAGGAAGGTCTTGCCGCCGGAGAAGACGAGCTCCGCGCGGTCGTTCTTCAACACGAGTTTTTCGGTCGGGGGTTCCGCCGCTCCGGAAGCGGCGGTCAGGAACAGTGAGGCAAGCAACAGACAGTGTTTCATGCGTATCGTCATTTTTGGGGTTCGATCGGACGGTTTATTTTCCGTACGGCCCCGAGGAAGAGCCGTTCAGCCTCCTCCTCGGGAAGATCCAGTTCGAGAACGGCCCGTCCGGCGGCAGGCAACAGGCAGAGTCGTCCTTCGCGGCGGAAGGCGATGCGCCGCCCCCGGTCATCGGTCAGCGTCGGTCGCGATGCGGGAAGCGTCAGCCGCAACTGATCCTCACCCGAGGTATGCCAATAGAGGATGCAGCTCTTCGTACCGCGCCGAAAGAGGAAGGCCCGCACGCCCGACTCGTCGTCGGGCGTAAGCTGCCGGCAGGGATAGAGCTCGAAGCGTCCCCGCGAATCCTCGAAAAGGAAAAACTCCCGGTCGGGATCCTTGAGCCGCTCCTTCTGTTCGGGCGTGAAGGCATCCGCAAGCTTGGCACGCTCCCAGCGCTCCATGACCCGCAGGTTGTCCTCCGTACGGGGATGCCGGCGCAGCTCCTCCAGATTGCCCACGAGCGACACGGGAGCATCCCAGGCTAACGCCTTGCAGTAGATATATTCGTACATGTCGGGCTGCATGCCGATCGTCGCGCCGCCCGGAGCCAGGTAGTTCACCCATCCGAAATCGACCGCCGTGAAGTCCTCGGCGTTGCGGGCAGCGCAGCGCAGCGTATATTTCTTCATCGCCGGACGGATATACTCCGGAGGGAAGATGTCGAAGGCATTGCCGCGCGAAAGAATATGCCATCCAAAATGCGACTTGAGCGCTCCTTCGGCGAAAAGCGGCGCAGGTCGCAGCGCATCATAGACGACCGACTGCGACCGCGAAACATTGTACCAATAAGGCATCGGGACATCCTCGGCCCCGTCGAAATAGACGAAGCGGAAACCCGCCTCGGCATAGATGCGCCCCAGGCGTCCGGCGATCTCGCGCTGGATGCCCGTATTCTGGTCGATCCGCACGAACAACGGCCAGTCGTCCACATCGAGCAGCCGGGCACGGCTTCCGGCGGCATGTGCGGCGGGCTGCGAGTTGTGCAGCCCCCGCCGGCATCCCGTCAGCATATAGGGCGGACGGGTCGTGCAGTCCGCGTAGGAGATCAGTTCGTCGCCCAGATGCAGCAGCCGGCGGCCCTCCTCCCGGCGCAGCCCCTGCGTGTTGCCCTCGACGACGAGCACCGTGTCGGCGGCACCGGCCGGCTCGGCGAGAACCAGTTCACAGACGGAGTTCATCCGCGTATCGGGATGTCCGCCGTTGATGTAGGGGTCGTTCACCCCCACCTTCGAATAATGGAAATGCAGACCCGGAATCATGCCTGCGGCACGGATGCGGTCGGTGACGTAACGCAGGTCTTCCATACCGCCCGGGTACTCCTCGCGCCAGCCGTAGTGGCCGCACGAACGGGCGAAATCGACGTAATAGACCATCATCGTGCGGAATCCGCCCCGACGGGCGTATTCGATATGGGCGTCGATGTTTTCGGGCGTCACGCCGCGCAACGAATAGTACGAGCAGCGGTAGGACCCGTCACGGCGGCTCTCGACACCTCGCGGCAGGTCGTAATCCCGCTCTATCTGTCCGATGGCCGGGAGCAGCCCCTCACGCGAGGAGACGACGAGCGCCGCCCCCGGACCGAACAATCCCACCTGCGCGTCGAGACCCGCATAGAGGGTCGTCGCCTCCGCCGTCGGGAAGGCGTCGATACGCGTCCCGGGATGGGTCCCCAGCAGATTGACGGCCACCCGGTCGTCCCAGACTACGTTGAGCCACTCGCCGAAGTGCGCCCGCGGACGCAGGGGCAGTCGCAGGAGCGCGAATTCGTCGATCTCGGTCTGGCGCTTGACGCCGTAGGCCTCGATGCGGTAATCGACGCGCTCGAGCGAAAAGCCGATGTAGTCGTCCTCGATGTCGAGCCGGATGACGGCGATGTCATAGGTATCCTCGAACCCGACATAGAGCCGGTCGCCGCGCCGTTCGACCCGACAGGCCGGAAAAACGCGCGGTTTGGCCGGATAGATCAGAAAATTCTCGTTATCATAGGGCCGGTACTGCGTAATCGCGCAGATCGGGGTCCGCACCTCCGCGGCGAGGCACTCCTCGCCCGTGGATTTGTGGATCAGGCTGCGGGCCGCACCGTCGGCACCGATCACGAGCCGCACAGCGGCATTCTCGATGACGACATCCGCACCGCCGGCCTGCGCCAAGAGTGGAAAGAGGAGCACACACAGAGTGGAAAGTACATGTTTCATGTGATTCGTCGTTACAGGAAAATCAATCGCGGAAATCCATCTTTTGCGGACGGCGCCCGACGATCCCGGGGCCCGCAGGTTCGGGACGGCGGGCCGGATCGCGCGGATCGAAACAGCGGATGCCCTGCCGCTCGGAAAGCGCGGACACGGAATCCATACGCCGCATGCAATCCTCATAGTCCTTCACTTCGGGCTGCGTCCGGACCGAGGCGTGCCGCGGCATAGGCGACGATATCGCGAATCTCCTCCCGCGCATAGAACCGTGCCGGCGTACCGGGATCGCGGCGGCTCCCGACTCCGCCGACCGACGCAAGACGCGGATAACCCTCGATCTCGATGCCGGGGATCGGAAGAACCGACCGGAAGGCCCCCTTGCGGAGAGCCTTCCGGCAGCCGGTTCAGACGTCAAATGTCATATCGCGTGATTTCGTAAGCCAGAATACCGTTATCGGTCGTCAGCATGTAGGCCTGCACGGCATTACCGTCCTCGCTGGCTCCGAAGGCCACGTCGCCCGTGCCGTTTCCGTTCGCGCCCAGCACGACATCGCCCGAAACGAACGGATAGGAGGAGGTCATGCCCGTGGGAGAGTAACCCGTCCCGGGAATATCGGCCGTTCCGGTCGTAAGATTGCCCTCGCGCGAATCGAAGAGAAATCCCGAAATAAGGGCTCCGGCGGCAGGATCCGCAATATCGGCGACATAGAGTCGGGCAGACTTGATACCGCTGGCATTATCCTTATGGCAGTTCTGAATGCCGATAAGCCGCATGCCGTTGAAGTCGATGCAATCGACACCCGTGATCTTGTCCGTCAGCCAGAAGTGCGTCGTCGGCACCGTGAACTGCGTAGCGGATATTCCGTTCGCGGGAACATAGGTTACCGTACGCCGCTCGTTGCCCGATCCGTAAACATACCCCGGCGACAGGTTGTCGTCGCCCATCGAGAAGAGCACCGGCTTGGTCGTGTACCACATCGAGGCGAGGCTGTTGGAGCGGAACTCCACGACGGCCGTCGCGGTCGAAGCGACGCCATCGGCGAGCGGAATGAAGACCGAACGGATCTTCTGGATGCAAGAGGTACCGATTATGGCTTCGCCCGAGGTCACGTCGCCGATCACATCGACCATACGGCCGATATCGTAGGTCGTCGTACCCGGATTGGCACTGCGCAGCGGAGCAAAATAGGGATCGGACGGCAGGCTCTTCGAGAAAATCAGGGTCGGAGCGTCCCCGATGCCGTTTTTCCATACCCACACCTCGAAGTCGGGCAAAGTCGATGAGTTCGTATAGGCGACAGCCACCAGATGACCGGCAGAATCGCTCGTGATGGCGTGGATCGACCTCGATATGCCCGTCGCATTGACGCTCAGTCCCGTCGGCTTGCCCGTAAAGCGGTTCATGACAACCATCTTCGACGCATCGCCGCTGTTGCCGACGATCAGGTAGTCGCCGACAACGGCCAGCGTACGGTTGTTCACCGCTTCGAATCCGTATTCGTTGTTCTCCAGAATCTGGAAACCGAACAGGCTGGCAATATATCCCGCCTTGCCCGAAGGCACGAACGACGGAAGATCGACTGCGGTCTTGTAGGTCTTGCGAACGGACCCGTCCTGCGAAACCACCACGATATCAGGGAATTCAGACAGGTCGATCGTGCCGTCCCCGTTCATGGCCCGGCATTCGATCGTCGCCCAGGGCGATACGGTGACCGTTGCCGCCTTCAGCGCTCCGTCGATCGAAGAGGAGGTCTTGTACACGGTAATAGATCCGGTCCCGTCTTCCGTCTCAGGTTCCTCGATCGAGACGACGGCATTGGGCATATCGGCTAACGAAACTCGCGTAGCGAAGGCCTGATCCGACTTCACATAAGCCGCATTGATCGTGTAGTGCCTGCTCGATCCGTCCACATCGGACACCAGCGTGCGCTCGATACCCGCAGCCAGATCGTGAATCCCCGAAAGGCCCGGCTCGAAACGGGTGCCGTAGGGAAGCGACCCACGGACCTTCATGGCCGTCAGATCGCCCTGGACGGCCTCCGTGTCGGAAATGTAATAGGGAACCTGCACGGTAATGATTCCTGCCGCTTCGTCCACGACGGCATCGTATTCGACGTTTTCGTCCGAGACGAGACGGCCCTTGACGGTAAGGGTCTGCATATTTTCACTGCCGGACATCACCAATTCATCCGGATCCTCGCAGGCCCCGAGGACCAGCGCCGATACGAACAGTCCGGTAATCAAATGTCGCATTTTCATAATTATCGCGTATTGAATGATTTGTCAAATTATTTCCAGATCTCGTTCTGCTCGCACAACGTATTGTTCTGCAGCTCGGTGTAGGGAATCGGGAAGATCGTATATTTCTCGGGGAAGAGACGATCCTGCGTGTCGCACTCCACGCGCTCGTAGCTGAAGCCATCGCCCGTCCTGGTAATCTTCACACCATGCAGACGCTTGTTGTTGAGCGTCTCGACGGCAATGCCCCAGCGCACCAGGTCGAAGAAGCGGTGGCCTTCGAGCCCCAGCTCGCAGATACGCTCCTTGGCCAGATCTTGCAGGTAATCCTGCCAGTTGCCCTTCTGCGCCAGTACGGGAAGCCCCACGCGGTCACGAATCGTTCTGAGGTCTTCGTACGCCGGTCCGAACTGGTTCTGGCGCGCATAGGCTTCCGAACGGATCAGATAGATCTCGGCCAGGCGCATCTCGGTCCAGTAGGTTCCGGAAAGAATGTTCGTGAAGTTCACCTTGCCGCTGTCGTCCATGAATTTGCGGAAAATGTAACCGGTCGTCGATTTGTGCACGTTGTCCTGTCCGGTGATGGAGAAGTCCATGTAATTGTCCTTGCCTCCGGCATAGAGTTCGAGCTTGCGGCCGATCCAGGTGGCATCGTTATAGAGAATCGACGCATAGAAGCGCGGCTCGCGGTTGTCGAAGGGCTTATTGCCGTATTTCGAAAGGTTATCCCAATCGAAGGCCTCGTAGCTGCCGCCTACCCTGATGTCGAACGACGAGGCGTACTCGTCGGTCGGCGTGGCCGATGCACCCACCTTGTCGGCGGCGCCATAGGGCTGACCGTCGTACGGAGGGCAGAAATAGGTGTTGAAATTGTGCTGCTTCATGCTGATGCCCGACTGGAAATAGACCGGGATAATCAGTTCCTGGTTATTAGGCGTCGAGAAGATCTTGTAGTAATCGGCCGCAGTCTTGCCGGGAAGCAGGTCGTAGCCCAATTTCAGCACCTCGTCGCAGGCCGTGACGGCATCGCCCCAACGCTCCGCATAGAGCGACGCGCGGGCGATCATACCCCAGGCGGCGCCTTTGGTCAGACGCCCGGCTTCCGCAGCCTCCCAACTTGCCGGAAGATCGGCCTCGGCCTTCCGGTATTCACCGATGATGAAATCCCAGCACTCCTCCTCGGTCGAGCGGGCCTTGGCGCGCTCATCGGGCCCGTCAACGGCCGTGTCGCTGTTGCGCAGGATCACCCCGCCGTGACGGATCACCAGTTCCTGATAAGCGAACGCACGCAGAAAACGGACCTCGGCCGTACGGATCTTCACCTGGTCGGGATCGAGCCTGATAAGCCCTTTGTTCAGGTCCTCCAGATATTCGTTGAGCTTGCTGATCCAGGTGTACATAGCAGACCAGTTGGAGCGGAAGTTGCTCTGCTCGGTGACGTAATTGGGCTGATAGAAAAACCTGTTCATCGCGCCGGCCGATACGCCGTACCAAGAGTATTTCACCAGATCGGTCGCGCCGTCGTCCATCAGGCACGAACTGCCGCAGGCTATATCGGCATTGGCATAAAGCACGCCGTAGAAGTATTTGACATACAGGTCCAGGTTACTCAGGGACGAATAAGCCGTAGTTTCGCTGTAGCTTCCCGTCGGCTCCACGTCGAGCACATCGCACGACGCCGCCGAAAGACAGAGGACCGAAAGAAGTCCCGCCGTATATTTTCTGATCTTGTTCATATCGTTCGTAGATTTAGAATGAGAGATCCACACCGAAGGTGAAGGTACGCTGCTGCGGGTAATAACCCGTCGGAACGTTCGCGCTTTCGGGGTCGATCCATCGGAACTCGGTTGCCGTAAGCAGGTTGTTGCCGCTGAAATAGATACGAAGGTTGTCGATGCCGATGCGGTTCATCCAACGCTTGGGAAAGGTATAACCCAACACGACATTCTTCAGACGCAGGTAGGCTCCATTGCGTTTCCAGAAGTCGGAGACCTGGGCGTTGTTGCCCGCCGACGACTTGGTTACCGACAGACGCGGGTACTCCGCATTCGTGTTGTCCGGACGCCAGGCTCCCTCGACCAGATAGAGCGGTGCATTGTCGTAATTGCCGTACCAGGGAACGGTCAGCGGGGTCTGGTCCGCCACGCCGTTGTTCCAGGTAGCCTGGAGCATACGGTCGCAAAGAGCGGCTCCCTGCAACTGCACGGAGAGGTCGAAGCCCTTGTAGTCGGCATCGAGCGACAGCGAGAACATCATCTCCGGCATACGGCTGCGGGCAATCCGTACATAGTCGTCGGCCGTAATGGCTCCGTCGCCGTTGATATCGACATATTTGATATCACCCAGACGGGGCTGCACGCCGATCGGTTTCGGCGCATTGGCCAGCTCCTCCTCGGTCTGATAGAGGCCGTCGGACTTCAGGCCCCAAAGAGCTCCGAGCGACGACCCGAGCACGTTCTTCCACGGCAGCGTATTGTCGGCCTGCTGCTTGCTCAGAATGCGGTTGCGGGCGAAGGTGAGGTTGCCCGTGACGCCGTAGCTGAACTTGCCGATACGGTTGCGGTGGCGGAGCACCAACTCAAAACCGCGGTTGTCGAAAGTACCGTCGTTGATATAGGCCGGATAGTGGCCGCCCAGCGAAGGAGGATAGATGCCGCCGATCGACTGCAGGATGTTGAAGGTGTACTTATAGAAGTAGTCGAACTCCACGCCCAACAGGCCGTTCCAGGCGCTCATCTCGAAGCCGATATCGTAGGTACGCGTCCGCTCCCAGGTCAGATCCTCAAAGGGGAAGGCCACCGAGTTGGAGAGCGTACCCTGCGAGGCAGGCGTGCTTCCGAAGGCCACGCTGCTGGCATTGTAGGCAAACTGTTTGCGGTAAAGGAATGCCGTTACGTTGTCGTTACCCAGCGTACCGATCGAACCGCGCAGCTTGAAGTATTCGATTTTCGGGAGTGCCGACTGGAAGAAATCCTCCTGCGACATCACCCAACCCACGGATACCGAGGGGAAGAAACCCCAGCGATGATCCTTGTGGAAGAGGTACGAACCGTCGTAACGGAACGAGGCCTCGATGAGGTATTTGTCATCGTATGCATAATTCAGACGTCCCACGAAACCGGCAAAGGCCGACTTTCCGGACGAAGAGGCATTCGTGGCGGTCGTCGGATCACCGAAATTGAGCTCCGGAAGATCGAACACGGGGAAATCGCGGCGTCCGGCGTTCATCGATTCCGAGGTATAAGTCGTCTGCTCGTAGAGGAACAGGGCTCCCACATCGTGCTTGCCGAACTTGTTCGCATAGGAGATCTGCGGACGCAGCACCACGCGCTGGTCGTTCGAATGGGCCACGTAGAGGTTGCCGTCCGGAGTCAGATTGGCCGCATTTACGAGCGAATACTTGCTCAGAGGATCGGCTCCGATGCCCGAACCGCGCTGGAACGTATAGGCCAGCACTTCGTAGGAGTGCGAGAAGGTACGACCCGTATAGTAATGGTAGTCCCAACTGGTGAACATGCCCAGTTTCAGACCCTTCACGAAAGGAACCGAATATTCGACGTTGGCCGAGGTCTCCAGACGGAGGTTGCGCGACTTGCTGAAGCCGGAGTGGGCCGAACCGTATTCGGGGCTGGCGGCGGACCACGAAGCACGATATCCCGAGACAGGATAAACGGTTCCGTCCTTCTCCAGCCATTTCGGAACGAACGGTATAGAGTACATCATCTGATGGAAGATGTTGTAACCTTCCTGGTTGGCATACGAATAGGCTCCGGGCTGGTAGTAATCCTGCAAGGATGCCGCCACGTTGAGCTGTACGCGCAGGTTGTCGTGCGGCATCAGGTCCACATTCGAGCGGAGGTTGCCGCGCGAATCCTCATGTCCCTTGATGATGCCTTCCTGGTTGCGGAAACCGCCGCTGACGAAATAACGGGCCTTCTCGCTACCGCCGCTCACCGAAAGGTTGTGCTGGTGCATGAGCGTCAGACGGCGCATCGGCGACATCCAGTCCGTATTCTCATAACCGTCCGACGGATCGCCGTTGTAGGTCATGGCGATCTCCTCGGGGGTGAACTGGTAGTCGGGCACGTCGTCGCCGCCCAGCTTGTCGAGGGCAAGACCGGCATTATAGTACTCCATGTACTGCGTGCCGTTCATGAAATCGGGCATGGTCGTCATCTGCGAGAGCGTTACGTTGCCGCGGTAGTTGATCGACATGGCGCCCTGATGACCGCGCTTGGTCGTGATAAGGATGACGCCGGCGGCAGCCTTCATTCCATAGACGGCGCTTGCCGAAGCATCCTTGAGAATCGTTACGGTCTCCACGTCGTTCGGATCGACCGTACCCATCTGACGCTCGACTCCGTCCACCAGCACCAGCGGGCTCGAGCCGTTGTAGGAGGTATAGCCGCGCACGAGCATCGTTACGCCGTCGGATCCGGGAGCGCCGGTCGCCTGCTGCGTAATCAGTCCCGGGAGCTTTCCGACCAGGGCCTGCGAAATGGTGCTGACGGTCGATTTCTTGATTTCATCGTCGGAAACCGCCGCAATGGATCCGGTCAGATGCACCTTCTTCTGCGTACCGTAACCGACCACCACGACCTCGTCCATACGGGCCGCATCCTCCTGCATCACGACATTGATTTCCGTACGGCCGTTTATCGCCAGCTCCTGGCCTTTCATACCCAAGTACGAGAAAATCAGCACATCAGCCCGGGGGGGGGTATCCAGACGATACGATCCGTCGCTCGTGGTCATCGTGCCCACGGTGGTCCCCTTGACGATCACATTGACACCCACGAGCGGATTCCCCTGAGCGTCGGTAACGGTTCCCGAAATGTACGACTGTGCGAAAGCGGTTGACAGACCGGCTCCGAACAACATCAATACGCATGCGACGAAATGCCGCATCCGGGAAACGCGTTCTCGTTTCGAATAATTGTCCTTCATAGATTCATAGAATTAGGTTGATAGGTTGATTGAAAGCGCTTCATTGCGGATGTTCCGGTCTCCGGACATCGGCGGAAAACCGGACATGAGAACCGTCAGCACGAGTTCATAAGGCTATTTTTTTAAGGTTCGCTCATCGGATTCTCCGCAGGGGCCGCACCCGAAAAAGATGCACCCTACGGATTTTATCCAAACAAAATTAGGCAGCAAAAACGGCATTTTACGCAGAAAAAACGCAAACCGATATTCAAAAAACGAAAAACCCGCCCTTTTTCACCTGTTCACCGTCTCAGGATGCAACCAAAACTCGAAAAAGGCATAGGCCAAGGCGTTCGACAGCGAATCGGGATCGTGCAGCGGCCGATTCGTCATGGCGACACGCCCTTCGTATCCGAGCAGGCGGTTTACGGCCACCGCATGATTGAGTGCCGTCCAGCGTTCGGAACCGTCCGAACAGCCTCCCGACACGAGGAAAGGCCGGGGCGCCATCAGGGCGTGCAGCTCATGCAGATCGTGCCCGTCGCGGCGTAGCGAGGGATATGCGCCGCGGGCCTTCACGGCACCCTGCTCGTCCCAGGTATGCTCCCAGGGCGGCGGATAGTAGCCCAGATACCAGGGCTCCCAATAATTGACATACCCCCCTTTCGTCTCGTCGAAGACCACGCCCGGATCGCCCCAGACCGCACAGGCGAACTTCTCCCACAGGCACGAGGCGAACATCGCCCACTTGCCACCGTAGGAGTGGCCCATGACGCCGATGCGCGTGGAATCGACCTCGGGAAACCCGGCCAGCGCCTCCCAGGCATTCGCAGCGGCGTATGCCAACGCCGACAAGGGCTGCAACGTCGCGCTATCGACCGAGGGATAGTAAAGCGAATAGGTCTTCGTACGGGTGGTTTGCGTCGTCCCGAGCGAAAGGGTGACAAAGCCCCGTTCGGCAAGGCGGAGCGCAAAATCCCGATTCGGTTTGCCGCCCAGGCCGACGGCTGTCTCCGGTTCGTAGAAAAGGGTGATGACGGCGGGTTTGCGACCTTTGCGGTGCGGGACGAGCAGGTATCCTTCGGTCGTTTCCGAAGGCAGCCAGCGGAACCGGACGCGATAACGGTCGAAATCCTCACCCGGAAGCGTATCGGCATATTCGAAGCGCTGTCCCGCAATCACCGGCGGCCAGGCGCCCAAAAGCGAATCCCAGCGGGTGCGGATCTCCGCACGGCGGCGAACCCAATCGGCAGCCGTCCTTACGCTGTCGCCGTTGTAGAAAAGCAGCGGAGAACGATAGGTTCCATACTCCTCCCGATAGATTTCGGGAGGTTCGGTAAAGGGCCGCAATTCCCGCCCGAGCTCCGCTGTTCGGTCCCGGGCATCCCGACAGCCCGTCAGCAAAGCCCCCAGCAGCAGGATACCCGATAAAAATTTCATGTCGCGCATAATGATCCGCCGGAGCTTCGCACCCCGTAGTACAAAGATACGGGGCACCGCCACGGATCGGTCGTCGAAAAACGAAAAGCGTGTTTCGAAAAACGCACTATTTGCCGGCCGAACGCCGCTGACGGTATTCGATCGGCGAGCAACCCATAAACTTCTTGAAAATCCGCGAAATGTTGTTGCAGTCGCGGAAACCCGCCTCGCCGGCAATCTCGGCCAGCGGGAGATCGGTCGTCAGCAGCAGGTTGGCAAAACGCTTCACGCGGCACTTCAGCACATACTGGTATATGGAGGTGTTCATGACGCGCTTGAACTTGAGTTCGATGTTGCGCCGCGAAAGCGGAATCTGCCCGATGATCGCATCGATCGTCAGATCGGCCGCAATATGCCGCTCGATGTATTTGACGATCCGCAGCACGTAGGGATCTTCGATATTGTGTTTCTCGGTCGATTGGCGCAGTTCGATGCGGATCGGGTTGATCACCACGTTGAAGGGCCCCACGAACTCCTTGCGGATCTGCCTATGGAGCAGCTTCCCGACAGCATAACCGCCCTTCTCGACCTCCAGCTCGATCGACGAGATCGGCGGATCGGAGATGTTGCAGATCAGCTCGTCGTTGTCCACGCCCAGCAGCGAGACATCCTCCGGAATGGAGATGTTCTCCATTTTGCATATCTCCGAGATAATGAGTGCATGGGCATCGTCGCAGCAGAACAACGCCACGGGTTTGGGCAGTTCGCGCAGCCAGCGGCCCAACACCTCGCGGTTTTTCTCGCTGTCCTTTCCGGTCTCGAAGGCATGGAACGTCCCGCCGATGCGCTCCACCTCGCTGCGGTACCCCTTGCAACGTTCGTCCGACCAGACGACCCCCTTGACGCCGAAAAAGGCGAAGTTACGGAACAGGCGCTCGGCAAAGAAACGGGCCGCCATCAGGCCCGTGCCTTCGTAGTCGCCGGTCAGATTCGAATAGGTCGTACTGCGGTGGCGGTAGTTCTGCAGGACGACCGGAATGTTCAGCTCCTTGAGCAGATCCATCGCGTCGTCGTTCCACTGGCCGATGATGGCGTCGGCCTTCCACGCCTTGGCCCACTCGAGGATGCTCCGCTCGCCGTTTTCGATGCTCCTGTAATAGGAGGGCAACCGGTAAAAGAGCCACGGACCGTTCTCGCGCGAATAGCGCACGATCCCCCGAAGCAGGTTGCGGTCGAAATCGTTCGCGCAATCGACGAGCAGCAGAATCCGGATCATAGCGTTTGTTCATTGAGAATCGGCCGCGGGTTCTCCGTCCGGCAGAAAACGGCCGCCGATCGCCGCCTCGAGACGGAGAAACGGGTCCGTCAGGACGTCGAACCGCGTCCGGTCCGACCGCCCCGCGTTCGCGCCGCCCACGATCACTCCGCCGTATTCGCCAACTTGGGGACAAGCGCCCGTTCCGCACGGCAACAGGAGCCGCGCCCCAATCGAAAAGATTCGTTTTTTCAATTCAGATATTCGGAAATTTTAAACTCAAAGACCTTTCATCCGCTCGGAACCCGTCCGAAAACCCGCCGGTCGAATCAAAACACCAATGCCTGCCGATGAAAAATCCACGCATATCCCTGACATTCACCAAATAACAGCAATCGGACCATTAAATTACGAATCAGCGCATGCACAACGCCATCGTAAAGTTCAGAAAAAACCGTGACATCCGCAATCATTTCGCAGAAAATCGTGCGAACAATAACGACAACGCCCCCGATGCCGCGGGCTCCCCCTTTCGGATCCGGACGCGACCGCTTCCTATCCCAGCCGGAGCGCTCGGCCATGACAGCGCGCCGCCGTGCCGGAAGGACGGCCGACGCAGGATGCGCTCTACGGCTCCAAGGCCATACCGGCGTTCACCTGCCCGACAGCCGGAAACGGGCGGTTCCCGAGGACGCTACGGCAGAAGAAGTCGGGAGGGCGCTCTTCCGCCGGAAGGAGGACGCGGAGCTTGCCGCCCTAGACGGCCCGTCAGGCCTGCCCCATCTTGGGCCCCGCGTCGGGCGTCCCGGCCGGCGTCGGAATCTCGATCTTGCCCACGCTGCTCTCGTAACGCACGATGTTCTCCTGCAACGAGCGCAACAGCCGTTTGGCGTGTTCGGGCGTGAGGATGATGCGGCTCTTGACGCGCGCCTTCTGCACGCCGGGCAGGACCGCCGCGAAGTCGATGATGAACTCCGATGTGGAGTGCGATATGATCGCCAGATTCGAATAGTGGCCCTGGGCCACGGCTTCGTCCAACTGGAGGTCGATTCCGAATTGTGTCGTCTCTGCCATAAGCGTTTCGTCTTTGTCATACAAAAATAGGGGCTTTCGGGCTCCGGTATGCGGCCCCGCGGCCAAAATTTCGACATTTTATCAACAGAACGCCCGCATCGGACGAAATCCGCAATATCGCGGACGAATCCGGGAACCGTTCCCCGAAAAGCCGCGCCGACGCCCTCCGGCCCGCATTTCCGCATCCGGAGGCAGCCCGGGACGGGGCAAATAAATTTGTTTCTGCGCACGGGTTGTATTATCTTTGTTCCCTAAAAACCCGGTAAGCCGAGAAAATGACATTCGGAATCCTGAACGATCTCTTCCGCGGTATCTGCGTGGGGGTGGCGGCGTCGATCACGGTCGGCCCCGTGGCCGTGCTCTGCATTCAGCGCACACTCTCGAAAAGCCGCCGGTCGGGCATCGTCTCGGGTATCGGCGTGGCGTGCGCCGACACCTTCATGGCCATGGCCGCACTGTTCTTCTATTCGATGCTCCAGACGCAGATCGAACAGTACAACACGCTGCTGCGCGTCATCGGCGGCATCTTCGTCGTCATCGTCGGCGTCTTCATCTTCGCCCAGAACCCCGTGCCGCAGATTCGCCGCAACCGGGCGGGCAAAACCTCGCTCTGGCAGGATTTCGCCTCGATCTTCGGACTGACGATCGCCAACTTCATCATGGTCATCCCCTACATCCTGGCCTTCTTCGCCGTCTTCAAGATCTCGAGCGGCGACGTGACCGGCTCGGGATTCAGCGGCTTCGTGCGCTCGGTGTTCGTCATCGCCGGATTCCTCGGCGGCGCCACGGCATGGTGGACCCTGCTGGCGTGCGTCATCAGCCTGTTCCGCCGCCGGTTCCGTCCGCGGCACATGCTCACGATCAACCACGTCGCGGGCCTCATCATCGGCATCTTAGGCATTTACACCATATTATCCACCTTCTACGCCATCTTCCCCAATGTCGGACACTAAACAGCACAGAATCATAATCGCCATCGACGGCTTCTCGTCGTGCGGCAAGAGCACCTTCGCCAAGGCCATCGCCGCACGGCTGGGCTATATCTTCATCGACACGGGCGCCATGTACCGCGCCGTGACGCTCCATGCGCTCGAACACGGCGCGATCCGCTCGGGCATCGTGGACGAGGAGGCCGTGGTGAAGCTGCTCGGCGAAACCGCCATCACCTTCCGCTTCAACCCCGAACGGGGAGCCAGCGACATCTACGTGAACGGCGACCTGGCCGAAGGGAAGATCCGCACCATCGAGGTCTCGAACTGCGTGAGCCGCGTGAGCGCCATTCCCGAGGTGCGCCGCAAGCTCGTGGCCATGCAGCAGGAGATGGGACGCCGCCGCGGCGTGGTGATGGACGGCCGCGACATCGGCACGGTGGTCTTCCCCGACGCCGAACTGAAGATCTTCATGACGGCCGACCCCGCCGTGCGGGCGCGGCGCCGCTACGACGAGCTGCGCGCCAAGGGCGACGACGTGTCGCTCGAGGAGATCGAACGCAATGTCCGCGAACGGGACAGGGCCGACATGAGCCGCGCCGTGTCGCCCCTGCGGCAGGCGCCGGACGCCGTCGTGCTGGACAACAGCCGCATGAGCGTCGAGGAACAGATGGCGTGGTTCATGGAGCTGTTCGAAAGGAGAATCGCGGAATAACGACGCCGCATGGAGCCGGTGCACATAGAGATCGACGACAAATCGGGATTCTGCTTCGGCGTGGTCCGGGCGATCACCGAGGCCGAACGGGCCCTCGGCGAAGGCGGCACGGTCTATTCGCTGGGCGACATCGTCCACAACCGGATCGAGGTGCAGCGGCTCGAAGAGCTGGGGCTGCGGACCGTGACCCATGCCGACATGCCGCGGCTGGCCGGCTGCCGTCTCTTCATCCGCGCCCACGGCGAGCCGCCGACGACCTACGACGCGGCCCGCAGGCTGGGTATCGGGATCATCGACGCCACCTGTCCCGTGGTCGCACGGCTGCAACGGCGGGTCAAGCAGGCGCACAAGGCGATGCGCGCCGTCGGCGGACAGGTGGTGATCCTCGGCAAGCGGGGCCACGCCGAGGTCGTGGGGCTGACCGGACAGGTCGCCGAGCCGACCGTCGTCATCGAGCGCGCCGAAGACCTCGCGCAGATCGACTTCGCACGGCCGATACATTTCCTTTCGCAGACCACGCAGAGCATCGCCCTGTTCGAAGAGCTCGGCGCCGAAATGCGCCGCCGGGCGGCCGATCCGGCGCAGGTGCGCCTCGACGACACGATCTGCCGGCAGGTCTCGGGCCGCGAGGCGCACCTGGCGCAGTTCGCGGCGCGTTTCGACGCCGTCGTGTTCGTCTGCGGCCGCAAATCCTCGAACGGCAAGGTCCTCTACGAGGTGTGCCGCCGGGCCAACCCCCGCTGCCGCAACATCGAGGAGCCCGCGGAGCTGGACCCGGCATGGTTCGAGGGAGTGCGGTCGGTGGGCATCTGCGGCGCCACCTCGACCCCCAAATGGCTCATGCAGCGGGTCGCGGAGGCGATCCGTGCGATGGGACCCGAAAGCGAATGAACCGCCCGCTCCGGAAACGGCCGCCGCTCCCGGCAGGGCATCCGACAGAATACACGACACGCAAAATTTCGAACTTATGAAACGTTATTTGATCCGCTCGCTGAAATATTTCGCCGCCCTCTGCGTTCTCTGTATGGCGATCATGGCGCTGAACCTCACGACGGGCATGGCCTCGCTCTCTCTCGAAGAGACGCTCTACGTCATGTTCCACACCCCGCGGGGACTTCTGCTGCCCGCCGTCATCGTCCTGCTCGCGGCCTTCTATCCGCGGTTCGGATTCATCGTCCGGCGGGTCGAGGGCGACGTGGAGGAGCACCGCGAACAGATCGTGAACGCCTTCCGCTCGGCCGGCTTCGAGCTGCGCCGCGAAGAGGACGACGCACTGTTCTTCCGGGCCAAGGGACCGCTGCACAGGCTCCTGCTGCTGGGCGAGGACGAAATAAAGGTTTCGCAATACGGACAGTGGATCGAGCTGGAGGGTATCCGCCGGGGCGTGGCCCGGGTCATCTACCGCCTCGATTCGCACATACGCATGGCACGATATGACAAAGAGTAGAAAATACCGCATCCTGGCCCTCGCGGCCGGGCTGGCCGCCGTGGCGGGCGCGACGATCCATGCGTCGCACAACGACTTCGGGCTGGGCCGCAACATGGAGATCACGGTCAATATGATGCGCGAGCTGTCGCTCGGGTACGTGGATCCGATCGACCCCGACCGTCTGATGGAGGGGGCCGCGGCGGGCATGGTCAGCGACCTGGACCCCTACACGGAGTATATTTCCGAGGAGGGCATGTCCGATTTCGAGCTGCTCACCACGGGCAAATACGGCGGCGTGGGGGCGCTCATCCGCAAGAAGGGCGACTGGGTGGTCATCGCCCAGCCCTACCAGGGCACTCCGTCGGACCGCGCGGGACTCAGGATCGGCGACCGGATTCTCGAAATCGACGGCAGGGACGCCCGGGGCTTCACGACCGAGGAGGTCTCCTCGCGCCTGAAGGGCGAGCCGGGCAGCCGGGTGAAGGTGACGGTCCTGCACCTCGACAGCACGCGGCAGACGGTGACGCTGCGCCGCGAGCGGATCGCCATTCCCGGCGTACCCTACGCCGGCTGGGCGGCCGACGGCATCGGCTACATCCGCCACAGCGACTTCACCGAAGGATGCTACGAGGAGATGCGCGCGGCCGTCGAGCGGCTCCGCGCCGAGGGCGGGCTGAAGGGCCTCATCCTCGACTACCGCTCCAACGGCGGCGGCATCATGCAGGAGGCCGTGAAGATTCTCTCGATGTTCGTCCCCAAAGGCACGGCGGTCGTCACGACCAAAGGCCGCAACGAACGGCAGGACTACCGCACCGAGTCGGAGCCGATCCTCCCGGACCTGCCGCTGGCGGTGCTGGTGAACGGCAACACGGCGTCGGCCTCGGAAATCGTGGCCGGCGCGTTGCAGGACCTCGACCGCGCGGTGCTCATCGGCCAGCGGAGCTTCGGCAAGGGGCTCGTGCAGACCACCCGCCCGCTGGGTTACAACACGATGCTCAAGCTCACCACGGCCAAATACTACATTCCCTCGGGCCGCTGCATCCAGGCCATCGACTACTCGCACTCGCAGGAGGGCTCGGTGCGCGTCGTTCCCGACTCGCTCGTTTCGGAGTTCACGACCCGTGCGGGCCGCAAGGTTTACGACGGCGGCGGCATCATGCCCGACATCGCCACCGAACCGGAGTACATCTCGCGCTTCGCCGCGACGCTCTACGCGCTGGGCTTCATCGAGGATTTCGGCGACGACTACACGCGCCGCCACCCGGGGCAGCGGATCGACCTGCGCACCTTCTCGATCACGGACGCCGACTACGCCGACTTCGTCGAGTTCATGCAGGACAAGGAGGTTCCCTACGAGTCGGACACGCGGCGGGCGCTCAAGGCGCTGAAAAAGGCCGCCGAGGACGACCGCTTCGCCGAGCTGAAGGAGCGTTTCGAGCGGGTGGAGGCCGAGCTGAAGGACGACACGCGGACCAACCTCGAAACCTACCGCGAACAGGTCGTCGATGCCATCAACAACGACATTGTGCTGCGCCACGGCTACACGGCCGGGGTGATCGAGCACGCGCTGCCCGGCGACCGGGAGGTGACCGAGGCCGTCGCCGTGCTGCGCGACTCCGCGGAATACGCGCGCATCACCCGCGAGCAGGACACCCGGCGCAAATGACCCCGAAAAAGACGTCGCGATGAAAAAGTGGTGCACCAATCTGCTCTCGTTCCGCAACCGCGTGGTGGTGATCGTCGTCGGCATCTCGCTGGGGGCCATGTCGCTGCTCTACACCAACGACATGGCGCGGCGGCTCAGGGAGAAGGAGCAGCACGACGTGGCGCTATGGGCTCACGCCATGGAACGCATCAACCGCGACGTGCTGGGCGGCAGCACCTTCCAGGACCCGCTGCTGCGCGACATCATGTCCAACGGCAACAACATCCCGTTCATCATCACCGACGAGAACCTCCGGGTGGTGCACTCGCACCTCATCCCCGACCGGATCATCGAACACCCGGACCGGCTGCGCGAACAGATCGACCGCTTCACCGAGGAGAACACCCCCATTCCGGTCAAGGTGCTCTGGTCGGCGCAGCACTACCACATCATCTTCTACGGCAAGTCGGCGCTGCTCAAGTCGCTCTACTACTTCCCCTACGTCCAGATACTCGTCATCACGGCCTTCATCGCGCTGGGGTTCATCGCCTTCCGTTCGTCGAAGCACGACGAGCAGAACCGCGTCTGGATCGGCCTGGCCAAGGAGACCGCCCACCAGCTGGGCACGCCCACCTCGTCGCTGCTCGGGTGGATCGAATACCTGCGCGCGCAGCCCGTGGACCAGTCGGCCGTGGACGAAATGCAGAAGGACCTCACGCACCTGATGAAGATCGTGGACCGCTTCTCGAAGATCGGGTCCGAAACCCCGCTCACCCCGGCCAACATCAACGAAGTCGTGGGCGAATCGGTCATGTATTTCCGCAAGCGCATCCCCCGCAACGTCACGCTGGACTACAACGGGCTGGCCATCGCCCCCGTGCAGGCCAACATCAACGCCGCGCTGTTCGAGTGGGTCGTGGAGAACCTGATGAAGAACTCGCTCGACGCCCTGCAAGGCCACGGAGCGATCGCCGTGCGCATCTCCTCGGACGAACAGCACGTGATGATCGACGTCAAAGACACCGGCAAGGGAATCCCCAAAAGCAACTGGAAGCGCATCTTCGAACCGGGCTTCACGACCAAGACCCGCGGCTGGGGCCTCGGGCTGTCGCTCTCGCGCCGGATCGTCGAGGAGTACCACCAGGGTAAGATCGCCGTGACCGAATCCGAAATCGGAAAAGGCACGACCATCCGCATCACCCTCAAACGCATCTTCGCCTGATGGATGCGCGGACGGCATATCCGGAAGACACCGCGTTTCCCGCCGATTCCCTCTCCGGCGCACACGCCCCGGCCGGGACAACCGCCGGAATCCGCACCGCAGAAGCCCGCACCGCAGCTCCATACGGAGCCGAGGTTCCGAAGGCCGCACCCCGTGCCATAAACGCCGAAGAGGCTTCGGACGCGGGACGCTCCGATTCGTCCGGAACCGCCCCGTTCCGGGCGGAGGCACGGACGGAAATGCCGGCCGGCACCCTGCCCGCACCCGCGGATTCGCTCCGCACGGATTCGCTGCACGCCGACTCGCTGCCGGCGTTCCCCTTTCCGGTGCAGTCCGGTCCGGCGGACCTTCCCGGAGAGACGCCCGCCGTCCGCTGGCGCGACACGACCGCCGCCGCGGTCTTCGGTCCGGCCTCGGTCGAAGCGGCCCCCCGCACGCTGCCGCCCTCCGGCGCGCCGTCGCTCACGGACAATGCCGTGTTCCAGAGCTTCGTCCTGCTGCTCGCCGCCACCTACGCCACCCTGCTCTACCGCAACATCGGCGACATCCGCACCCTCGTGGGCCACATCTCGCGCGACGCCGCCTCACGGCAACGTCTCTCCGAGGATCCGGGCAGCAGCGGATTCTCGCGGTTCCTGCACATCGTCACGGCGATCGGAATGCTCTTCCTGGGCGTCTTCGCCGTGAAATACGGCGACGCCCTGATGCCCCGCCTGCTCACCGACACGCTCTCGCACGGCGCCGTGCTGGCCATGAGCCTGCTGGCCACACTGGCCTGCACGGCCATCGTCGCCTGTCAGGCCGCGCTCGTCCGCATCGCCGGGGCCGTGACCGTTTCGCAGCCGTTCGTCTCGCAACTGATGCTGCTCCGCCGCACCTATTTCGCACTGGCGGTCATCGTCACCTCACCCGCGCTGCTGCTCTTCGCGCTCTGTCCCCGCGGTACGGGCAACGTGTGGTTCTCCGTCATTACCATCGAATTAGCCATGACGGCTTTCTTGTACCTCAAAGAGTCGCTGAATCTGTTTATTTCCAAAAAAATTTCAATTTTGCATTGGTTTTTGTACCTTTGCACCGTGGAAATCTTCCCGGTGAGCCTTCTGTGGCTGTCGCTGGTGAGGTGACCCCCGAAAGCTACAAACTAAACATCTCCGCAATTGAAAGTAAAGAGTGTGCTCATTTCGCAGCCGAGACCCGCTAACATCGAGAAGTCTCCGTTCTACGAATTATCCCGGAAATACCAAGCAGAGATCGCCTACAAGCCTTTTATCCGCGTAGTGGGCGTATCGCTCAAGGAGTTCCGTGCTCAACGGGTCGAAATACTCGACCACACCGCCGTCATCTTCACGTCGCGCACGACGGTGGACAGTTTCTTCCACATTTGCGAAGAGGCGCGCATCACCGTGCCCGAAACCATGAAATACATCTGCCAGACGGAGGCCGTGGCGCTCTATCTGCAGAAATACATCGTCTATCGCAAGCGCAAGATTTCGTTCGCCGACGGATCGTTCACTTCGCTCGTAGAGCTGATCATCAAGCACAAGGAGGAGAAGTTCCTCCTGGCGCTGAGCGAACCCCACAAGCCCGAGCTGCCCGAGACGCTGGCCAAACTCAAACTGCCGGTGGACCCCGTGATTCTCGCCCGCACCGTGGCATCGGACCTCGACGACGTGAAGCTCTCCGATTACGACGTGCTGGCGCTCTACTCGCCGACGGACATCAAAACCCTCGTAGAGAAGTTCGGGACCGACAACCTGCCCGCCGTGGCGGTCTTCGGCGAAGGCACGCTGCGCGCCGCCGTGGAGGCGGGAATCACCGTGCTGGCCAACGCCCCGACGCCCGAAGCCCCCTCGATGGCCAAGGCTCTCGACATCTACCTCGCACGGGTCGAGGCGGGCGAGGAGATCGAACCCGTCGCCATCACGACCGACACGCGCAAGGAGGAGTTCATCCGCAGCCAGCAGCACAAGCTGACCAAGAAGAGCCGCGTGCGCCGTCCCGGAACGGCGGAACCCCGCAAATAGAGACCGCCATGTCCGACGACCGCTCGCTTCCCCGCACGGAACGGCTCCGTTCGCTCGGAGCCGTCCGGCGCCTGTTCGAGAGCGGCGAGAGCGGCTTCGTCTTCCCGTTCCGGTACGTCTGGTTCGCCGAGGCGGACAGCGTGCCGTCGGTGGAGGTGCTCTTCTCGGTCCCCAAGAAGTTCCACAAACGGGCGAACCGGCGGAATCTGCTGCGCCGCCGCACCAAGGAGGCCTACCGGCTGCAAAAAGGGATCGTCCGCTGCGGCGCACCGGTCAATCTCGACCTGGCCCTCATCTACTCCTCGAAGGAGGCGCTGCCCTACAAAACCATCGCACATGCGGTCCGCCGGATTCTGGAAACGATCGCGGAGCGTCTTTAGGCGGCTCTGCGCCCTGCCGTTCATCGTGCTCGTGCGCTTCTACCAGCTCTGCATCTCCCCCTTCACGCCGCCGTCGTGCCGCTTCACCCCCACCTGCTCGCAATACGCGCTCGAGGCGCTGCGAAAATACGGCCCCCTGAAGGGCGGCTGGCTCGCCCTGCGGCGGCTCGCCCGCTGCCATCCCTGGGGCGGCAGCGGTTACGACCCCGTGCCGTGACGTCGCAAAAAAGACCGCCGGCGCACGGGGCCGTCCGGGCTCCCGCATGAAAGCCGCACCACCCCGGCCGGCTGCCGGGTTTCCCCCGCAACGGAGAGGAAAGCCCCCGGAACAGAAACTCCGGTCCGGGAACGACCCGAACCGGAGGCTCTTCAGCATTCGTTATTTCAACCAATCATTTCAGTCGCACAGATCGCAGCAGCGGGCCGCCGCCGACTCGAATTCGAGCGTCGCATGGGGAATGCCCTCCCCGGCGAGCCGCTCCTTGAGCCGCCGTTTCACCTCCTCCAGCCGGGCGAGGTCCTCCAGCACGACATGCGCCGTGAGGGCGTTCTCGGTGGTGCTCATCGCCCAGATATGGATATGATGCACCGCCCGGACCCCCTCCACGGAGGTCATCTCCGCCTCCACGCGCCCGACGTCGATTCCCTCCGGCACACCGTCGAGCGAGAGCCGCAGGCTGTCGCGGGTCAGCGACCACACCGAAGCCACGATCACTCCGGCCACGGCCAGCCCCACAACGGGGTCCACGACCGTCCAGCCCGTCCACGAGATCACGACGCCCGAGACCAGCACGCCGATCGACACCAGCGCATCGGCGGCCATGTGCAGGTAGGCGCCCTTCACGTTGAGGTCTCTCTCCTTGTCCTTCATGAAGAGCCACGCCGTAAAGCCGTTCACGACGACCCCGACGCCCGCCGTCCACGCGATCGCCCCGCCCGCGATCGGCTCGGGATGCAGCATCCGCCCGATACTCTCGGCGACGATGACGCCCACGGCGATCAGCAGGATCACGGAGTTGAGCAGCGAAATGAGCACCGTGCTCTTCTTGTATCCGTAGGTGTACCTGGGCGTGGCGTGCGCCTGCGCCAACCGGAACGCCAGCATGGCCAGCAGCAGGCCGGCCACGTCGGAGAGGTTGTGCCCGGCGTCGGAGAGCAGCCCCATCGAACCGTAGAAAAGTCCGACGGCGAACTCCACGACGACGAATCCCACGTTGAGGACGATCCCCACGAGAAACGCCCGGTTGAGCGACGTGATCCGGTGCTCGTGGTGGTGATGGAGCCCGGCGCGTGCGTGTGCGTGTTCGTGTGCCATGTCACAGATCCGTTATGGTGTCCTTGATCTCGGACAATTCGACCAGCTTATTGACGATGGCGTAGATCGTCAGACCCGCCGCGGAGTGTATTTGCAGCTTCGCGGCGATATTGCGCCGGTGCGTGATGACGGTGTGGGCCGATATGCAGAGCGCTTCGGCGATCTGCTTGTTGGTCATGCCCTTCACCACGCAGACGATGATCTCCCGCTCGCGGGCGCTCAGCGGCTCGGGCTTCTCGTCGCGGACGCCGTCGGCCGCCAGCCGCTCGACGGCCGGAATGAAGATGTCGTCCTCCACGGCGTTGTGCGACGCCAGCTCCTGCTCGCAGGTGAAGATGTCGAACAGCACGCCGTTGAGCTCGTTCGTGCTGCCCGAAGGGTAATACTTGATGATGATGTTCTTCAGCTCGCGCAGCTTCGCATCGACCTGGTCGTGCTGGCGGCGGAAGACGTCGATCGAATAGGCCGTATTCTTTTCACCGGCCAGCAGCGACTCGACGTACGGGAAGACGGTCTGCTCCTCGTAGGACATGTGCCGCTGCACCTCGGCGGCGTATTCGTCGAAAAAGCGCATGATGGCGAACGACACGTCGTTCTGCGCGCAGTCCACCGCCTCGATCAGCTTGCGGCGGATGGCCGGCAGGCGGAAGTCGAGGAAGTAGCCGTGCGAATTGTGGAGGTAGTCCGTAAGCGCCCGCACCGACACCCCGGCAGCCGCCTCCGAGGCATTGCAGCCCGCATTCATCTGCATATTGACCACGGCGAGGAAGGTCGCCGTATCGACCTTGTTCTCGGCGCACACCTCGGCGATGGTCTTGTCGCCGAATCCCAGAGCGATTCCGAAGCGGCTCATCACCTGCAAAACAGGGTATCGGTCGCAGACCAGATCGCACATCCGGTCCTCGCCCGTGTATCCGCTATTTCCATACATACATATAGGTATTTTTATCGTTTGCAAAAATAAGCCGGGCCCCGTTGCGGAACAATACCTAAAACAGGGTATTCTCAGCGCCCCGCGAGATCCGTGTAGGTCGTCTGCAACATCGTGCGCCCCACGTCCAGCAGCTCGGGGTTCGTCGCCGACACCACGCGGTCGCCCGTGGCGTCCCAGATCGCTTCGCCCGTGGCGTCCACGACGCCGAAGCCGTCGTTGAACGTGTAGTAGGCGAACTTGCGGGGAGGGGCCGGGGCGAAAATGTCCTTGCTGTACTCGAAATCGTCGTGCCCGATCCCCAACTGGCCGAGCAGCGTCGCGGCCAGGTCGATCTGCGAGGCGTACTCCTCCACGACACGCGGCGCGGCGATGGCCCCGCCCGTCCAGATCATCGGAATCCGGTGACGCAGCGGCACGTTGTAGGGCAGCGTCTTCGGATAGGGATAGCCGTGGTCGGCGACCAGCACGACGAGGAGGTTCCGCCACGCCGGAGAGGCTTTCAGCCGGTCGATCATCGCCCCGACGCACGCATCGGAGAAGGCCATGGCGTTGAGCACCTCGTTTTCGAATTTCGCATAGGGAACGTCGAAGGGCTTGTGGCTGCTCAGCGTCAGCAGCCCCGCCAGAAAGGGCCGGCCCGCGGCGTCGAGCGCGATGACCCGGTCGGCGAACCAGTCGCACATGAGCGCATCGTCGTAGCCCCAGTCCGCGGGCGGCATGTCGAAACGCAGGTCCTTCTGCCAGACAAGTTCCTGCCATCCCGTAGCGTACATGTACTGCGCCTGGTTCGTGAAGTTGAGATCGCCGCCGTAGGCGAAACTCGTGGCATACCCCTCCCGGCCGAGCGACCGGGCCACGGAGGGCAGCGTGCGGCTCTTGGCCGGCAGCTTCATGACCGACGTCTTCGTCTGGGCCGGGAAACCGCTCAGGATCGCCACCTCGCCGCGGTCCGTGCGGAACGAGTTGGCGAAGAAGTTCTCGAACCACACCCCTTCGCGCTTCAGCCGCTGCATGTTGGGCATGACCGGTTCGCCGTCCACCTCCTCGTCCATCACCGTGCGGGCGAAACTCTCGAGAATCACCACCACGACATTCGGCCTGAGCGTGTCGAGCACCCGCACTGCGGGTTCCGCGTTCCGGCCGTTTCCGCGCAGGGCGTCGAACCGCACGACCCGCGTCCGCTCGTCGAAGAAGGGATAGGCCGCAGCGTAATCCGCATTATCGCCCAAACTCGACAGAAACGAAAAGACGGGGTTCGTCGCCGCATGGTTGAGGAACATCTCGGAGCTGAAATAAACCTTCGACACGTTGGCCACCGAAGCCCCCGTACCGCCGCGGATCGCCAGGAAGTCGCCCCCGGCCAGCAGCAGGAAGAGCAGCGTCGCGGGCAAAGCGCGCCGCGCGCCGCACGGCTCCCCGTCGAAGAACCGCAGCACCCGGCCGTAGAGCCACACCATCGCCGCCGTATATACGCCTCCCAGCAGGGTCTGCCGCACGCCCAGCGCCCAATCGACACTCGCCATCGCCTCCTTCGGATCGGCCAGATAGATCAGAATCGTGGAATCGAGCCGGAACCCCCAATGCTCGTACAGGGCGACATCCACGGCGAAAACGACGGCCGTCAGAAGCGCGACGAGGACGAAATAGCCCGTCATCACCCGCCTCCAAAGGCGTTCGGGGAAGCGCACCCAGCACGACAGCAGGGTCAGAAGCAGCGGCAGCGCCGTCACATACCCCGCCACCGTCGCATCGAGCGACAGTCCGTGCCAGATCACGGCGCACCAGCCGCCGAAACCCGCGCCGGCCGCCTCCGCGGCGTACCACGCCAGAAAGACGGGCTTCTGCACCGCCATCGCAAGAAGGGTCGCGCCGAAAACGGCAAGAACGAACGTAATTTTTCTTTTCATCTCCAGTTTTTCCCGCGGTTATCGTTTCTCATCCGCCGCCCGGACGCCGGAATCAGAGCTTTTCGCCGTAGGCCAGGTCGCCCGCGTCCCCGATTCCGGGCACGATGTAGGAACGCGACGTAAGCTCCTCGTCCACGGCGGCGACCCAGATGGAGGTCGTCTCGCGCGGCATGTGCTTCATCGCGTAGTCCACGCCCTGCTCGCTGGCGATGACCGAAGCGACGTGCGTATGGGCCGGCGTCCCGCCCTTCTCGCACAACGCATTGTAGGTCAGTGCGAGCGACGTCCCGGTGGCCAGCATCGGATCGACCAGCAGCAGCGTCTTGCCCTCCAGGCTGCCGCACGAAATGTACTCGACCTTCACGGTGAACTTGCCGTCCTTCGTGCTCTTGCGGTAGGCCGACACGAAGGCGTTCTGCGCGTCGTCGAAATAGTTGAGGAATCCCTGATGGTAGGGAAGCCCGGCGCGGAGGATCGTGGCCAGCACGATCTCGTTCCCGATCGTCTCGACCGAAGCCTCCCCCAACGGCGTCGTGACGATCTGCGGCCGGTAGGTGAACTCCTTCGAAATCTCGTAGGCCATGATCTCGCCGATCCGCTCCATGTTGCGGCGGAAGCGCATCGAATCCCGCTGAACCGCCTTGTCGCGGATCTGGGCGATGAACTTGTTGAGAACGGTGTTCTGCCGGGAAAGAATGTGCAATGTCATACGGTTATGTGCGGTTGGTTGGTTTTCAGTAGAGGAAATTGTTGAACGGGTAGCGTCCGGCGTGAATCTCGCGGACCATTCCATAGAGGTCCGTGCGGAACTTCTCCAGATTGGTCTTCGCCAGCGCCGACAGGAAGATGCAGGGCGTATTGGCCCGGGCGATCCAGCTTCGCTTCAGGTCGTCGAGCGACAGGTTCTCGCGCGTCGGAGGCGTGAGGTCATCCTCTTCTTTCTTTATATAGGTGTAGGCATCGACCTTGTTGAAGACCAGATAAACGGGTTTGTCCCCCGCTCCGATCTCTTGCAGGGTCTGCTTCACCACGGCGATCTGCTCCTCGAACTGCGGATGCGAAATGTCCACCACATGCACCAGCAGGTCGGCTTCGCGCACCTCGTCGAGCGTCGATTTGAACGACTCGATCAGCTCCGTGGGGAGCTTGCGGATGAATCCCACCGTATCCGACAGGAGGAACGGCAGGTTGTCGAAGACCACCTTGCGCACCGTCGTGTCGAGCGTAGCGAAGAGCTTGTTCTCAGCGAAGACCTCGCTCTTCGCGATGAGGTTCATCAGCGTCGATTTGCCCACGTTCGTATAACCCACCAGCGCCACGCGGACCAGTGCGCCGCGGTTCGACCGCTGCACGGCCATCTGCCGGTCGATCCGCCGGAGGTCCTCCTTGAGCTTGGCGATCCGGTTGCGGATGATCCGGCGGTCGGTCTCGATCTCGCGCTCGCCCGCGCCGCCGCGGGTTCCCGTGCCGCCGCGCTGCCGTTCGAGGTGGGTCCACAACCCCGACAGGCGGGGCAGCATGTACTCGTAATTGGCCAACTGCACCTGCGTCTTGGCGTAGGCCGTCTGCGCCCGCGACATGAAGATATCGAGGATCAGGCGCGTGCGGTCCAGCAGGCGGCAGGGCATCTCCTTTTCGATGTTGCGCGTCTGCGACGGCGTCAGCTCGTCGTCGAAGATCACCACGTCGATCTCCTCCTCGCGGCAGAAGTCGGCTATCTCCTGCAACTTGCCCGGCCCGACATAGATCCGGGCCGACGGCTGCGGCAGCCGCTGCGTGAAGCGCCTGACGGCCCGGATGTCGGCCGTCTCGGCCAGGAACTCCAGCTCGTCGAGGAACTCTTCGGCCTGCCGCGGGTCCTGGTTGTCGCGGACGACGGCCACCAGCACCGCACGTTCGCACGGCGCTCCGGTCCCGGCTGCGGAAGCCGCGGCCGGCTTGTTGTTTCCGTTATTCTCTTTCAATCGTTTCGTTTTTTTGATCCGTCGCCGTTTCCGTCCGCCTTCCGGACCGGACGGGAAACGTCGCTCCAAACTACAAATAAGGGTATCCGCCCGAAAGCAGGATACCCTCAAAATCTGCGGTCCGCAACCCTATTGCTGCACGCGGAAATCTACCGGCAGGGTGTACTTCACACGCACGGCCTGGTTACGCTGCTTGCCGGGGCTCCACTTCGGAGACTTGCTCAGCACGCGGACCGCCTCCTCCGACAGCGAACGGTCGGGCGTCTGCAACACCTCGATATTGGTCAGACGGCCGTCCTTCTCGATCACGAACGTGAGGACCACGCGGCCCTGAATGCCGTTCTCGAGAGCGATCTGCGGGAAACGCACGTTCTGCTGCACCCACGTACGGAACGTATTGAGGTCGCCGCCCTGGAACGAGGGCATCGTCTCGGCGATCAGGAAGGGCTGGTCGTCCTCGATCTCCTCCTCCTGCACCTCGACCTGCTGGATCACCTCCGTGTTCTCGTCGAACTCGGCGAAGTCCACTTCGGTCGTGATCTTCGTGTCGTTGGTCACCACCTGCAACAGGTCGGCGATCACCTTCACCTCCACCTTCTTGGGAGGCTCGGGCGGCTTCTGGTCCTGACGGGTGATCTCGGTGATCTGCTCCTCGACGATCGCGGTCTGCAGATCGAGCTTTTCGATTTTACGCTCCTTCGGCGTGTACCAGAAGGCCAGAATCACCAGGCCGAGCGATACGACGAGGCCGATTTCGAGCAAAAGACCCCGCTTGTTCTGAAGGTCCGCTTTGCGTGATTTCTTGATTTCCATCTATCTAAATTTTAATTGTTCGCTGAACGGGACCGGCGCATACGCGCGCTATCCACCACAAATATATGGATAAAAATTCAAAAATGAACGTTCCCGCGCAAAAATCTTCGGATTTTGCCTATTTTTGTTCCCGAGAAAAGGCCCGGAGAGGGCGGATATGACGGAAAAGGAGACATTGTACGGAAAAAATCCGGAGGAGCTCGCGGCTCTCTGCGCCGAGTTGGGGCTGCCGCGCTTCGCCGCGCGGCAGATCGCCCGCTGGCTCTACGTGCGCGGAACCGAAGACCCGATGCGGATGACCGACCTCGCGGCGACGGCCCGCAAACGCCTCGCCGCACGGTTCGCCCCGGCGCTGAGCGCCCCCGAGCGGGTCTCGGTCTCCGCCGACGGCACGAAGAAGTACCTTTTCCGCACGCGGCACGGCCACTACGTCGAGTCGGCCTACATCCCCGACGGCGAGCGGGCCACGCTCTGCGTCTCCTCGCAGGCGGGCTGCCGCATGGGCTGCCGTTTCTGCGCCACGGGCCGCCAGGGGCTGCAAGAGTCGCTGCCGGCGGCCGAAATCCTCAACCAGATCGTCTCCCTGCCCGAGCGCGACCGTCTCACGAACCTCGTGTTCATGGGGATGGGCGAACCGCTCGACAACCCGGACCAATTGCTGCGGACGCTCTCCGTCATCACTTCGGAGTGGGGCTTCGGCTGGTCGCCCACGCGCGTCACCGTCTCCACGGCGGGCGTCGTGCCGCAACTGCGGCGGTTTCTGGACGCCACGAAGGTCCATCTGGCCGTGAGCCTGCACAACCCCTTCCGCGAGGAGCGCATGGAGATCATGCCCGTCGAACGGGCGTGGCCCATCGCCGAGGTGGCCGCCATCCTGCGCGGGTACGACTTCACCCACCAGCGGCGGGTCTCGTTCGAATACATCGTCCTGGAGGGGCTCAACGACTCGCCGCGCCACATCCGGGGGCTTTCGCGGCTGCTCGACGGCATCAAGTGCCGCATCAATCTGATCCGCTTCCACCGCATCCCCGGCTCGCCCTACTTCTCGCCCGACGACGAAGCGATGCGCCGCTTCCGCGACGCGCTGACCGCGCGCGGCATCCAGACCACGATCCGCGCCTCGCGCGGCGAGGACATCCAGGCCGCCTGCGGACTGCTGAGCACCGAGGCGCTCGGCGGCCGGTAGCCGCCCGGCACGGATCGCCATCTTTCTTGCAACCCCATACCCGAAACGGGCTCAAACCGGGCTCCATACCGCACGGCGCCGTTCTGCAGACGGGGAACGCCCGGCAGAAAAGACGGCGAGACACCTATTTCTTAGGCGTATAAACGACCTTCTTGGTTTCGAAGAACGGTTCGTCGAAGAAGCGGGGAATGTCGTAAACATACCACCGCTTTCCCGTGAGGGCCAGTTCCTCGGCCAGATCGCCCCCCTTGAGATAGAGCACGCCGTTGGGCAGCGAACCGGCCTGTCCGCGCTCGATCCGGTTCCAGGTCAGTTTCAGGAACTCCGGCATGGCCGTCACGGCGCGCGAAACGACGTAGTCGAAACGCTCTTCGAGGGTCTCGACCCGCACGCAGCGGGGCGTCAGGTTCCGCAGCCCGAGCGCTCCGGCGACCCCTTCGACCACCGCGATCTTCTTGCGGATCGAATCCGCGGCGGTGAAGTGCGCCCCGGGAAAGAGGATCGCCAGCGGCACGGAAGGGAATCCGCCGCCGCACCCCGCGTCGAGGATGCGCGCCCCGTCGGCGAACGCGCACACCTTCGCGATGGCGAGCGAGTGCAGCACGTGACGCAGGTAGAGCTGGTCGAAGTCCTTGCGCGAGACGACGTTGATCTTGGCGTTCCAGTCGGCGTAGAGACCGTACAGCGCGGCGATCCGCCGCCGCTGCTCCTCCGTGAGATCGGGAAAGTATTTGTCGATGAGTTCCATGTGTCCGTGTTTTCCGGCATCAGTGTTTTTCGCCCTCCGAGATCATCCGGCACATCTGCTCGCGGGCGCGGTGTATCTGCGTCTTCACGGTTCCGAGCGGCAGCGCGAGCTTGGCGGCGATCTCCTCGTAGGAGTACTCCTCGAAGAAGCGCATCCGCACCAACTGCCGGTAGCGGGGCGTGAGGCGTTCGAGGTAGTGTTCGATCTGCGTCCGCTGCTGGAGGTTGATGAAACTCTCCTCGGGCGTCGGGGCGCTCGAGGCAGGCGCCGCAAAGCGGTCGTCGATCGACAGTCCGTCCTGCCGCCGCCGCACGAAGTCGATGAAGGTGTTGCGGGCGATGGTGTAGGCCCACTGCCCGAAGGTGTACTCCGCATTGTAGCGGTGCAGGTTGATATAGACCTTGATGAAGGTCTCCTGCAGCAGGTCGTCGGCGTCGTTCGCTCCGCCGAGCCGCTGGACGAACAGGCGGTGGATCGCGTCGCGGTAACGGTTGAAGAGGTACTCGAAGGCGTTGTCGTCGCCCTCCAGCACCCGTCCGACCAGCTCGCGGTCCGAGGCTACGATATAGTCGTCTATCTCCATACGCGTTCGTCGCGGCGCAGCAGCAGCAGTCCCAGCGCCGCAGCCCACAACGGGCTCAACAGGTCGTAGAGGAAATAGAGCCCCGCGATGCCGCTCTCGCCCAGCCGGCGGGCGATGCGCCGCACCTGGACGGCCACGACGGCATAGCGCGCGACGACCAGCGCAGCCGTCGCGAGCTTGTACTCGGCCGGCATCACCGCGAGGGCGCAGAGCGCCGTGAGGAAGAAGAGCGCCCGCGATCCCAGCTCCCACCGCACGAAGGTCCGGACCGACAGCGGGTAGAAGCGGAACGCCGAGCTGTAGTAGCGCAGCCGGCCCATCCACCAGCCCATGCCGCCCCACGCCTTTTCGCGCAGCGTGGCCCGCGGCGAGAGGATGACGCTCACGTTGTCCGCCGTGATGACCTTTTGCAGGAAGAGGTCGTCCTCGCCGATGTTCATATTGAGGTGGCTGAAGCCGTTCGCCCCGAAATAGAGGCTCTTGGTGAATCCGAAGTTGTGAAGCGTGCCCCGGTAGGCGCGGCGCCGCACGGCCCGGGCGATCCAGTCCGCGGCGTGCATCATCCGCCAGGTGCGCATCAGGTAGTTCGCCAGCCCCTTCGCGCGCTCCACGCCGCAGTATCCCAGCACGATGTCGCCCCGCATGAACCCCTTGGCCATAAGCGACAGCCAGCGGTCAGTCTGGGGCACGGCATCGGTCGAGGTGAAGACCATATGCTCGTAGTGCGCCGACTTGATGCCCACGTTGAGCGCCATCTTGCGCGAGATGGGAAAGCGCGGATCGAGCTGGATCTTCGTGGTGGAGATCTGCGGAAAGGAGTGCCGCAACTGCACGAGGTCTTCGTAGAAGTCCGAATCGTGGCCCACATAGACGATGACGACCTCGAAATCGGGATAGTTCTGGGCCAGCACGAGCGGCAGCCGCTCCTCGACGAACGAGTAGTCCTCCGCAAAGAGCGGAATGACGACCGACACGGGCGGCTCGGCGCCGAGCTTCGCCGCACGGCGGTTGTTCCTGTAGCCCGGGATGCGTCCATAGACGGCCAGATAGTAATAGAGCTGCACGCCCAGCATCACGAGCATCGCCCCCGCGAGAGCCGCGCCCTCCCAACCGTAGCACGCCAGAAAATGATCGAAGAACTGCATATAGGCGAATTGTCAGGCAAAGATAGTGCAAGCCGGGCGCAATGCCAAATTTATTTGCGCATCTATTTTGGATTCGGGAATTCCGGAATCCGGATTTTTTTGCGTATTTTTGCCGAATATATCGAGTATGGAATTCACCCTGCAATACAAAGACCCCGCGTCGCAGGCCCGCGCCGGGGAGCTGCGGACCGACCACGGCACGATCCGCACCCCGATCTTCATGCCCGTGGGCACGGCCGCGACCGTCAAGGGCCTCTTCCACCGCGACGTGCGCGACGAGGCGAAGGCGCAGATCATCCTCGCCAACACCTACCACCTCTACCTGCGGCCCGGCATGGAGATCATCGAACGGGCCGGCGGCGTACACCGCTTCTCGACGTGGGAGGGCCCGATGCTGACCGACAGCGGCGGCTTCCAGGTCTTCTCGCTCGCGGCGTGCCGCAAGCTCCGGGAGGAGGGCTGCCATTTCCGTTCGCACATCGACGGCTCGAAACACCTCTTCACGCCCGAGAGCGTGATCGACACCGAGCGCACGATCGGCGCCGACATCATGATGGCCTTCGACGAGTGCCCCCCCGGAGACGCGCCGCGCGACTATGCGGCCAAATCGCTCGCGCTGACCGAACGGTGGCTGGACCGCTGCTTCGACCGCTACCACCGGACGCAGCCCAAATACGGCCACTACCAGGCCCTCTTCCCCATCGTGCAGGGATGCGCCTACCCCGACCTGCGGGCGAAGGCCGCCGAAAACGTCAAGCGGTACGACGCCGACGGATACGCCATCGGCGGACTGGCCGTGGGCGAACCCACGGAGGTCATGTACGAAATGATCGAGGTGGTCAATGCCATCCTCCCGGAAAACCGCCCCCGCTACCTGATGGGCGTCGGCACGCCGGTGAACATCCTCGAGGGAATCGCGCGGGGCGTGGACATGTTCGACTGCGTGATGCCGACGCGCAACGGCCGCAACGGGCAGCTTTTCACGTCGGAAGGCATCATCAACATCCGTAACCGGAAATGGGAGGACGACTTCTCGCCCATCGACCCCGAAGGCACGGCCTTCGTCGATACGCTCTACACGAAAGCCTACCTGCACCACCTCGCGGTCTGCGGCGAAATGCTCGCGGCGCAGATCGCCTCGCTGCACAACATCGCCTTCTACCTGCGCCTCGTGACCGCGGCCCGCGAACACATCGCGGCGGGCGACTTCGCCGCATGGAAAGAGACGATGGTCGGAAAACTGCAAAGACGACTCTGAAAAGATGAAAGCGCGCTGGCCCGGGTTCAGGATACTGGACCGCTACATACTCGGAAAGTTCCTCTCGACCTTCTTCTTCGCCATCGCGATGATCATCGTCATCGTGGTCATCTTCGACTATGTGGAGAAGGTGGACAACTTCACCGAATCGCACGCGCCGTTCAAGGGGATCGTATTCACCTACTACCTCAATTTCATCCCCTACTTCATCAACCAGTTCAGCGGCCTGTTCACCTTCATCGCCTGCATCTTCTTCACCTCGAAGATGGCCTACCAGACCGAAATCGTGGCGATGCTCTCGGGCGGCATGTCGTTCCGGCGGCTCATGTGGCCCTACTTCCTCGGCGCGCTGATCATCGGTTCGCTCTCGCTCGCGCTGAACCTCTGGCTCATCCCGATCTCGCAGCGCAAGGTCGTGGCTTTCAGCCAGGAGTACATCGACAAGGAGAAAGGGTCCTACGAACGCCACATCTACCGGCAGATCGAACCCGGCACGTTCGCCTACATCCGCGGCTACAACGGCACGACGCAACAGGCGTCGTTCTTCGCGCTGGAGCACTACGACGGCGGTTCGATGACCCATTCGCTCGAAGCCGCCGACATACGGTTCAACCCCGAGACCAAACGCTGGACGGCCCCGCGCTACACCAAGCGCGAGTTCGACTCGCTGGGCATGGAGACCTTCGAACAGTTCCGCAACCTCGACACGCTCATCAACCTCGAGGTGACCGAACTGGGCGAGATCAACGACCTGATCCAGACCATGAACATCTCCCAGCTCAACGAATTCCTCGACCAGCAGCGCGCCAAGGGCTCCGACTCGATCAACATCATCGAGGTCGAGCGCCACTCGCGCTACGCCTACCCCTTCTCGACCTTCATCCTGACGCTCATCGGCGTCTCGCTCTCCTCGCGCAAGGTGCGCGGCGGCACGGGACTGCACATCGGCATCGGCACGGGCCTCTGCTTCTCGTACATTCTCTTCAACCGTTTCTTCGAGGAGTTCGCCAAGAGCGGCTCCCTGCCTCCCGGACTGGCCGTCTGGCTGCCCAACATCATCTATCTCTGTATCGCCATTTACCTCTACCGGAAGGCGCCGAAATAACCCGTACTACTCTTCGCTCGCATGGAAAAACCGCAGAATTTCCTCACCCGGTTCCGGCGGAACCGCCTGCTCTGGAACCTTTCGCTCATCGCCGCGATCATCCTCTCGATGGCCGTCGCCGCGCACCTCGTCATGCAGGCCGGCACGCGCCACGGAGCACGCCGCATCGTGCCCGACTTCTCGGGCACGGCGCTCGACGAAGCCCGCCGCATCGCCCGGGCGAACGACCTCGAGCTGCATGTGAACGACTCGCTTTTCGTCCCGGCCTACGCCGGGGGCATCGTCCTCGACCAGTTGCCCGAAGGGGGTGTCGAGGTCAAACCCGGCCGCACGGTCTATATCACGATCAACTCCTTCCGGCAGAAGACCGTCCGCGTGCCCTACGTGGCGGGCCGGTCGCTCCGGCAGGCCAAGAACATGCTCGAGGTGGCCGGGCTGGAGATCGACGAGCTGATCTACCGCCCCGACCTGGCCACCAACTACGTCCTCGAAGAGTACTGCGGGGAGAAGCCCGTGACGCAGACGAGCCGCCTCGAAGCCGAGATCGGCTCCGGCGTGACGCTCTACGTCGGCGTGCGCGACGGGGACAGCCTCACGGTCGTACCGCAGGTCGTGGGCGTACCGCTCGCGCAGGCGAAAGGGCGTCTCTGGGAGCTGGGACTCAACGTCGGACGCATCGACTTCGACGAAGGGGTGAACCTGCTCAACGAGAAGGAGGCCCGCGTCTTCGTGCAGACCCCCTCGGCCGAACGCGAGGCCAACCTCGGGTCGCGCGTGGACCTGCGCCTGACGCTCGACGAGAAGAAGCTGGCCCGGTTCCGCGCCGAGGCCGAGAAACTGGCGGCCGAGACCGCCGAGGAGCGTATCCGGACCGAACGGGAGCGCGACTCGCTCGCCCGAGCCGGCGCGTTCGACCGCCCCGACACCCGAGAGGAGAGGCTCCCGGACACCGCCGCCCCCGCCTCCGAACGCCAAAGCCCGGAGCAGGCCGAACACCGCCGTCCCCGGACCGAACCCGACGAATTCTTCGACTGATGCGCACCGAACGGCACGATACGGAGCGCTCCGGGGAAGAGCGGCTTCCCGCGCCCGGATTTCCGGACGCGACCGGCGATCTCCCCGCGTCCGACGGGGTCGCCGTGACCGACGGGGTCGCCGTGACCGGGGAGGAGGACGAGGAGGACGGCGAGGAGGCGGGGCTGTACGAGCACTTCGCCGTCACGGCCGACAAGGGGCAGACGCCCCTGCGGCTGGACAAGTTCCTGACCGTCCGCATGGAGCACTGCTCGCGCAACCGCATCCAGGCGGCGGCCGACAGCGGCAACATCCTCGTGAACGGCAAACCCGCCAAGTCGAGCTACAAGGTGAAACCGCTGGACCGCATCCGGATCGTCATGCCCTACCCGCGGCGCGAGACGGAGCTGCGGCCCGAGCCGATGCCGCTCGACATCCCCTACGAGGACGACGACCTGCTGATCGTGAACAAACCCGCGGGGCTGGTCGTCCACCCGGGCGTGGGCAACTACACCGGCACGCTCGTGAACGGTCTGATGCACCACCTCAACGCGCAGGGCATCCCCGCCGGGGAGCAGAACCGCGCCGGGCTGGTGCACCGCATCGACAAGAACACCTCGGGGCTGCTGGTCATCGCCAAGAACGAGCAGGCGCACGCCCGGCTGGCCAAGCAGTTCTTCGACCACACGATCCAGCGCCGCTACGTGGCCCTCGTGTGGGGCAACTTCGAACAGGACGAGGGAACCATCACGGGCAACATCGGACGCAGCCCCCGCGAGCGGCAGAAAATGTACGTCTTCGCCGACGGATCGGACGGCAAGCACGCCGTGACGCACTGGAAGGTGCTGCGGCGCTACGGCTACGTGACGCTCGTGGAGTGCCGGCTCGAAACGGGCCGCACGCACCAGATCCGCGTGCACATGGCCTGGATCGGCCACCCGCTCTTCAACGACGAGCGCTACGGCGGGGACCGCATCCTGAAGGGCACGACCTTCGCCAAATACCGCCAGTTCGTCGAGAACTGCTTCGCGGTGATGCCGCGCCACGCCCTGCACGCCCGGCTGCTGGGATTCGAACACCCGGCGACGCATCGCCCGATGCTCTTCGACAGCGAGCTGCCGGACGACTTCAAGGCCCTGCTGGCCAAGTGGGACGCCTACGCCGTCCGCCCCGAAGAGGAGTGACGGCCCGCCCCGGCAACGACCCATACCGGATTACGAACATGGAAAAACGACACACTCCCGCCCGACATCCCGGCGACGCCCCGGCCGCCGGGACCTGCGACTTCGACCGCCCCATCGACCGGCGCGGCACGAATTCGGTGAAATACGACACGCTCGCGGAGCACTTCGGCCGCGGCGACCTGCTGCCGATGTGGGTCGCCGACATGGATTTCGAGACGCCCGACTTCATCGTCGGCGCGCTCCGCCGGCGGCTGGAGCACCCGCTCTACGGCTACACGGCGGAACCCGCCGACTACCGCCCCGCGATCACCGACTGGATCCGCACGCACCACGGATGGGAGGTGCGCGACGAATGGATCGCCTACATCCCGGGAATCGTCAAGGGCATCGGACTGGTCATCGACCGCTTCGTCGGGAAGGACGAGAAGGTCATCATCCAGCCGCCCGTCTACCACCCCTTCCGGCTCGTTCCCGAGAGAAACGGCCGGCAGGTCGTCCTCAACCCGCTGCGCGAGCACCCCGGCGGGGGCTACTCGATGGACTTCGACCAGTTGGCGCGCGTGGCGGACGACCGATGCCGCCTGCTGCTGCTCTCCAACCCGCACAACCCGGGCGGCATCGTCTGGGACCCGGAGACGCTGCGCCGGCTGGCCGCCTTCTGCGACGAACGCGGCATACTGGTCGTCTCCGACGAAATCCACTGCGACATGGCCCTGTGGGACAACCGCCATACGCCCTTCGCCTCGGTCTCCGAAGCCGCCGCACGGTGCAGCATCACCTTCGGCGCCCCGACCAAGACGTTCAACATCGCCGGCATCGTCAGCTCCTACGCCATCGTGCCGGACGAGACGCTGCGCAACCGCTTCTTTTCGTGGCTCGCGGCCAACGAACTCGACGCACCCAACCTCTTCGCGCCCATCGCCACCGTCGCGGCGTTCCGCGAGGGCGAGGCATGGCGGCGGCAGATGCTGCGCTACGTCGAAGGGAACGTCGAACTGGTCATCGGCTTCTGCGCCGAGCACCTTCCCGCCATCCGGCCCCTGCGGCCGCAGGCGTCGTTCCTCGTCTGGCTCGACTGCCGCGGGCTCGGCCTCCGGCACGAGGAGTTGCAGCGCCTGTTCATCGACGAGGCGCGCCTCGCGCTCAACGACGGCGCACTGTTCGGCCGCGAGGGCGAAGGCTTCATGCGTCTGAACGTCGGCGCACCGCGCGCCGTCGTCCGCGAAGCGCTGGAACGGCTGCGCGACGCCGTGGCCCGGACCGTAAAATAACCCCCTGAAAAGATTCCGCCTTGTTCCTGCCCACCACCATAAAAGAGGTCCGCGAACGCGGATGGGACAGCCTGGACGTCATCCTCTTCTCGGGCGACGCCTACATCGACCACCCCGCCTTCGGACCGGCCGTCGTGGGGCGGCTGCTCGAAGCCGAGGGCTACCGCGTGGCGATCGTCCCGCAGCCCAACTGGCGCGACGACCTGCGCGATTTCACCAAGCTGGGACCGCCGCGCCTCTTCTTCGGCGTCTCGGCCGGAGCGATGGATTCGATGGTGAACCACTACACGGCCAACCTCCGGCTGCGCCACGACGACGCCTACACGCCGGGCGGCAAGGCGGGATTCCGCCCCGACCATGCCGTGACGGTTTACACGCGGATCCTCAAACGGCTGTATCCCCACGTCCCGGTGGTCGTCGGAGGCATCGAGGCCTCGCTGCGCCGCCTGACCCACTACGACTACTGGAGCGACTCGCTCAAGCCCTCGGTGCTGGCCGAGTCGGGCGCCGACCTGCTGATCTACGGCATGGGCGAACGGGTCGTGCAGCAGGTGGCCCGGGCGCTGCGCAACGGCTACAACGCCAAGCTGCTGCGCCGCATCCGGCAGGTAGCCTTCCTCGCCGACGAAAGCTATGTCGCGCGGCTCGACCCCGCCGCGACGATCCGCCTGCACTCCTACGAGGAGTGCGTGCGCGACAAACGGGCCTTCGGGGAGAACTTCACGGTGATCGAGACCCAGAGCAATCTCATGGAACCGGAGGCGACGCTCGTGGAACCCACGGGCGACCGGTACGTCGTCGTGACGCCTCCCAACGCGACGCTCACGACCGAAGAGCTGGACCACTCGTTCGACCTCCCCTACGAACGCGCCCCGCACCCGCGCTACCGCGGCAAGGGCGACATTCCGGCGTGGGAGATGATCAAGTTCTCGGTCAATATCCACCGGGGCTGCTTCGGAGGCTGCTCGTTCTGTACGATTTCCGCCCATCAGGGCAAGTTCATCAACTCGCGCAGCGAGCGGTCGATCCTCGACGAAGTGCGGCGCGTCGCCGCCATGCCCGGATTCAAGGGCTACCTCTCGGACGTCGGGGCCCCCTCGGCCAACATGTACCGCATGGGCGGCCGCGACCGGGAGCTGTGCCGCAAGTGCCGCCGCCCGTCGTGCCTCCACCCCGCCAAGTGTCCCAACCTCTGCAACGACCACCGGCCGTTGCTGGCGCTCTACGAAAAGATCCGCGCGGTGAAGGGCATCAAAAAGGCCTTCATCGGCAGCGGCATCCGCTACGACCTGTTCGACGGACCCGCCTATCTGGAGACGGTGCTGAAGCACCACACCTCGGGCCGGCTCAAGGTGGCGCCCGAGCACACGGAGGACAACGTACTGAAACTCATGCGGAAACCGCCGTTCGCACTCTTCGAGCGGCTCAATGCGGATTTCCACCGCATCTGCGATGAGGAACATCTGCCCTACCAGCTCATCCCCTACTTCATCTCCTCGCACCCGGGCTGCACCGAGCAGGACATGAAATCGCTGGCCGACAAGGTGCTGGGCCGCCTGCACTTCAACCTGGAGCAGGTGCAGGACCTTACCCCGACGCCGATGACCCTCTCGTCGGTAATGTTCTGGACGGGCGAAAACCCCTACACGCACGAACGGATCTACGTCGCCCGCTCGCAGGAGGAGAAACGGCGGCAGAAGAGCTACTTCTTCGGCGGAAGACGCCCCGGACCGGACCGCAGAAAACCGGTCCCGGACAAAAGAAAGCCGGAAGTGAAAGGATCTGCAGGACACCCCGGCAGAAAACGGTCGGGAAAGATACGATGAAGAGACGGCCGGCCCGATGGGCCGGCCGTCTCTTCATTTCGCGCAGAAGGGGCGCACCTATGCCGTCCACATGGGCTTCAGCACGCCGAACAACAGGCAGGCGATCACGAAGGTGACGACGATGTTGAAACCCTGCGCCGCGAGGAACGAACGGAGCAGGTTGCGGTTCTCCTTCGATACGATCTCCTTCAGACGCGTGTCGAGGCCGATGCAGACGAAGGCCAGCGAAAAGAAGACCGTGGAGAAGGTCTTGGCGACACCCGTTTCGGCGAGTTTGCCGCCGTCGCCCGGGACGAAGAACCCGCCCGACTGCATCAGGCTGAAGACGAGCGAGGCGGCGACGAATCCGAGGATGAACTTGGGGAACTTCTCCCAGACGATGCCCAGCGAGGGGGCCTCGCGGCCCCGCTCCCCGCGGGTCGAGAGGTAGAGCGCGATGAAGAAGGCCACCACGCCGATCAGCACGTTCTGCGCCGCCTTGATGATGACGGCCTGCCGGTTGGCCGCGTCGCCGATCATCTCGCTCGAAGCCACGACGCCCGACGTGGTGTCGATCGTGCCGCCGATCCACGCTCCGGCGACCTCCTGCGCCACGGAGGGTTCGAACAGATGCGGCAGAATCAGTCCGGCCAGCCACGGCATGAGGTAGATCATCGGCACGACGACGATGAGCACCAGCGAGACGATATACGAGAGTTTCCTGTCGTCGCCGCCCGCCACGCGCGCCGCGGTGATGCAGGCCGAGACGCCGCAGATCGAGACGCCGCTCGACAGAATCATCGCCGAACGTTCGTCCACGCCCCGGCGGCGCGAGAACCGGAAGGCGAAGAACCAGACGAGCGCCACGACCAGGCAGGCCTGCACGAGGCCGAAGACGCCCGACTTCATCACGTCGCCGATAAGGATCGTCGCTCCGAGACAGACGACGCCGATCTTGATGAAGAATTCGCCCTGAACGGCCGGTTTCATCCAATCGGGAAGGCGCCAGAGATTGCGGATCAGCAGCCCGAAGAGCACCGAGAAGAAGACCGATTCGAAGCCGTATTTCGCCACGACGGGAATCTTGGCCACGACCTGCGCCACGAGCGAGACGGCGAAGACCACGACCAGCGACGGCAGCAGCCCCCGGACCGGACGGCGCAGCAGGAGACTCCCGACGTAGAGCACGACGAGCACGATCAGAAACAGCAGGGCGATGTTGTACCACGCCACGCTGCCCACGAGCGTCGCGGGAACGGCAGGCAGACTGCGGGGGACGAGCGCCGAGAGCAGCAGCAGCGGAACGGAGACCCAGACCGCCACCCAGTCTTCGACACGGAGTTTTTCGAGCAGGTTTTTCATCATATCGCAAGAACTTTAAAAGATTCCGGAAAACATGACCGCGACGACGTTGCGGTTCGAGACACCGTGCGAAGCGTAGTCCTCGTAGGTGTAGTCGAGCTGGCAGCGCAGGTACTTCACCGGCTGCCACAGGATGCCGGCCGTGTAGTTGGTCTGGCGGGAGGACGGCGCGGAGGTATTCTCGAGGAAAGTGTCGTAGCGCACGACGGGCATCAGCGTCCGCGTGACGCGCCAGCCGCCCAGCACATACCAGCCGCTGCTCTCCAGGAGGCCGCCCGCCGGGCGTTCGTCCCCGGCCGGAAGTCCCGTCTCGCCGCCGATCCACTCGCCGCGCAGGACGACCGGGCCGCGGTCGTAGCAGGCGCCCGCTCCGTAACGGACGCGCCGCAGGCAGGAGACGCCGTATTCGCCCCGGTAGTAGGAGGCCGAAAGGAGCAGCCCCGGGAAGGGCCGGACACCCAGCCGCGCGGAGAGGTCCTTCGAGGTATTCCTGTCCTTCGTATTGATGCCCTCGCCGTTGAACACGCCCAGGTCGTAGCTGAGCACGTCGTACCCGTCGCGCCGGAAGAATCCGCCGTAGAGCGTGGCGCCCATGTCGCGCCCCGTGGCCGAGAGGCCGCAGACGTCCTCGAAGCCCATCAGCCGGCGCAGTCCGAGCGGGTATTCGATCAGCTCGAACTTCAGGGGCACGTAGTCCGTGTTCTCGATCGAGAAGGGAACCTTGTACTCGCCCAGCTTGACGTTGAGCTGGCGCAGCGGCTTCCATTCCACGTAGGCATCGACGACCTTGGGCGAGGCGAACTCGATCTGCACGCGGTAGCCCAGCTTCGGGGCGAGATTCCCCGCGAGATTCAGCCGCACGCGCTTGATGAAGAAGGTCGAGGAGCGCTCCGCGGCCTCGTAGCCCAACTGCACATAGCCCGAAATCGCCGGAAGGCGCTCCAGAATCCGTTCCCACGAGGAGGTCTTCACCGGCAGGGCATCGGCTTCGGCCGGAAGGCGGGCCGCATCGGCGGCGGATACCGCGGCGACGCTGTCCGCGGCCGGGAGCGCGGAGTATCCGGCGGCATGCTCCGCCCGCAGGCCGAAAGGCAGCAGTACGAGCAGCAACGAGAGGGCGATCGGTTTCATACGCACGGGTTTTTCGTTCACGGTGCAAAGGTCGTTATTCCCGCGGGATGAGGCAATACGCGAAAATACCTAAAAACCCGGCGGCGGGGCGAAACCGGAATCCGGGTAATATTATCCGTAATCGGGATTAGGCGGAAGTCGTTTTTTCCCGCTATTTTTGCACCGCAGAAAAACACGAACGACAATGGCGAAACGAGTACTGATTCTTTCATCCAGCCCGCGCCGGGGCGGCAACTCCGACCGGCTCTGCGACGAGTTCCTGCGCGGAGCCGCCGAGGCGGGCCACGACGCGGAGAAGATTTTCCTGCGCGACCGGACCATCGGCTACTGCACGGGATGCGGCGCATGCAGCCGCGACGGCAAACCCTGCCCGCAGCGGGACGACGCGGCGGAGATCATCGACAAGATGGTGCGGGCCGACGTGATCGCGATGGCCACGCCGGTCTATTTCTACACGATGGCGGCCCAGATGAAAACCCTGATCGACCGCTGCTGCGCACGTTACACGGAGATCAGCGGCAAGGAGTTTTACCTCCTGCTCACGGCCGCCGAGGAGGAGCGGGAGAAGATGCTCCGCACGGCAGACACCTTCCAGGGGTTCTTCGACTGCCTGGAGGAGCCGCACCTCCGTGCGACCGTATTCGGCACGGGCGTGTGGCACGCGGGCGAAATCGCGGGACATCCCGCCCTGCGCGAAGCCTACGAAGCGGGGAAAGGCATCTGACCGGACCCCTCCCTTCCGTCGGCCGCACGGCGGTCTCCGGAAAGGCATTCCGGCCGCACCGGGCAGGAAAGACTGCGAACGCGACGGCCGACACAGACAGATACCGGACAGGACAAACACAAAAACGAACACAGCATGTATCTTGAAAAAATCGACGCTCCGCAGGACCTCCGGGGTCTCACGACGGAGCAACTGCATGCGCTGGCGGACGAGATCCGCGAGGCGCTGCTGCGGAAACTGAGCGCCCACGGCGGACATATCGGACCGAACCTGGGCATGGTGGAGGCCACGATCGCCCTGCACCGCGTATTCGACTCGCCGAAGGACAAGATCATCTACGACGTCTCGCACCAGAGCTATGTCCACAAGATGCTGACGGGCCGCCGCGAGGCGTTCCTCGATCCGGCGGATTACGACGAGGTGTCGGGTTACACCAATCCGCAGGAGAGCGAGCACGACCACTTCACGATCGGCCACACCTCGACCTCGGTGAGCCTGGCCTGCGGATTGGCCAAGGCCCGCGACCTGCGGGGCGGCAGCGAGAACGTGATCGCCGTGATCGGCGACGGCTCGCTGAGCGGCGGCGAAGCCTACGAAGGACTGAGCAATGCCGGAGAGGCGGGCACGAACCTCATCGTCGTGGTGAACGACAACGAAATGTCGATCGCCGAGAACCACGGCGGCCTCTACGCCAACCTGCGCGAACTGCGCGAAAGCGACGGCAAGGCCCCGTGCAACTTCTTCCGCGCGCTGGGGCTGGACTACCTCTACGTGAAGGAGGGCAACGACATCGAGGCGCTCACCGCCGCCTTCCGGCAGGTGAAGGACACGCCGCGACCGGTCGTCGTGCATATCCGCACGCTCAAGGGCAAGGGATACGCCCCGGCCGAGCGGCAGAAGGAGCGGTTCCACTGGGGAATGCCGTTCGACCTGGCGACGGGCGAACCGAAAGCCGCAGGCGGCGGGGAGGACTACTGCGACCTGACGGGCCGCTTCCTGCTGGAACGGATGCGCACGCAGCCCGAGCTGGTGGCCATCACGTCGGGAACCCCGGCCGTCATGGGATTCACGCCCGAACGCCGCCGCGAAGCCGGACGGCAGCTCGTGGACGTGGGTATCGCCGAAGAGCACGCCGTAGCGCTGGCTTCAGGCATCGCAAAGGCCGGAGGCCGCCCCGTGTACGGCGTGTACAGCACCTTCATCCAACGTTGCTACGACCAGCTCTCGCAGGACCTCTGCATCAACGGGAATCCGGCGGTGATCGCCGTATTCATGGGGACCGCGGCGGGCATGAACGACGCGACGCACCTCGGGTTCTTCGACATCCCGCTGCTGGCGAACATCCCGAATCTGGTCTATCTGGCGCCGACCTGCGCGGAGGAGTACTTCGCCATGCTCGACTGGGCGATCCGCCAGCGGGAACACCCCGTGGCCGTGCGTGTGCCGGGAGCCGCCGTAGTGCACCGTCCCGGGCCGTTTGACACGGAATACGGCGAACTGAACCGCTACCGCGTGGAGCGCAGGGGCAGGGAGGTGGCCATCCTGGCGCTCGGGTCGTTCCATGCGCTGGGCGAGGAGACGGCCGACCGGCTGAAAACCGAGGCGGGAATCGACGCGACGCTGGTGAATCCGCGCTACATCACGGGCCTCGACGAGGAGCTGCTGGAGGAGCTGCTGCGCGATCACCGGGCGGTCGTCACGCTGGAGGACGGCTCGCTGGACGGAGGTTTCGGCGAGAAGATCGCCCGGCGGTACGGCCCCACGCCGATGCGGGTGCTGAACTACGGACTCCGCAAGGAGTTCGCCGACCGCTACGACCTCGGAGAGCTGCTGCGCGCGAACCGGCTGACCGGAGAGCAGATCGCGGAGGACGTGCTGCGCATCGTGCGATAGCGCGGGGTGCGACCCGATACGACGAACCCGGCGGACCTTTGCGGTCCGCCGGGTTTCGCTTGCCCCTCCCGCCCGGGGACTTCCGTACGGCATCGGCAGACGGCGGCGGGAACGCCGGTCACATGCGGTTCGCGAGGTCCTTGACCAGTTCGCCGTCGAACAGGTGCAGTACGCGGTGGGCGAAGGTCGAATCGTACTGCGAGTGGGTCACCATGATGACCGTCGTGCCCTCGCGGTTGAGCTCCGAGAGCAGTTCCATCACCTCGCGGCCGTTCTTCGAATCGAGGTTGCCCGTAGGCTCGTCGGCCAGGATCAGCTTGGGATTCGACACCACGGCGCGGGCGATGGCCACGCGCTGCTGCTGACCGCCCGAAAGCTGCTGCGGAAAGTGCTCGGCACGGTGCGAAATGTTCATGCGGCCCAGGATCTCGTTCACGCGGCGCTTGCGCTCGGCGGCCTTCACGCGCATGTAGATCAGCGGCAGCTCGACGTTCTCGAAGACGTTCAGCTCGTCGATCAGGTTGAACGACTGGAAGACGAAGCCGATATTGCCCTTGCGGAACTTCGTGCGGTCCCTCTCCCGGAAGGCGGCGACCTCCTGCCCCAGCAGGGAGTAGCTCCCGGAAGTGGGATTGTCCAGCAGGCCCAGAATATTGAGCAGCGTGGACTTGCCGCATCCCGAAGGCCCCATGACGGCGACGAACTCGCCCTCGTCCACGTCGAACGACACGCCGTTCAGGGCGATGGTTTCGATCTCCTCGGTCCGGAAGACCTTGCGGAGGTTCTCGACTTTCAGCATTGACATGACTAAATGTTTTTTAAGATTAATGAATCGTTGTCGGTTTCGGTATCATTCGGACTTGACCGAATCGGCGGGATTTTCCGAGGCGGCGCGCCACGAACGGACGGTGACCGTCAGCACCGTCACGGCCAGCACGGCCAGCAACGCCGCAGCGAAGACCCACCAGTGCATCGGCACACGGTAGGCGAACGTCGAGAGCCACCGCGAGACGGCCCAAGCGCTCAGCGGAGCCGCCACGGCGAAGCAGACGAGCACCATCGCGGCGTAACGCCGGTTGAACATGCGGAGCACCTCGCCCGTCGTGGCGCCCATCACCTTCCGGATGGCGATCTCCCGCCGCCGGCGCTGCGTCTCGAAGAGCACGATCCCGAAAACGCCCATCAGCGCGATGACCACGGACAGCAGCGTGAACAGCCCGACCACGGTCGAGAGACGACGCTCCTTGCCGTACTCGGCCCCCAGCTCCTCCCCGAAGGTGCGGACCTGCAACTCGCCCGGCGTCAGGCGCGGGTCCGTCTCGACGATGCAGCGGCGAATCCACTCGGTCACCGAAGCGATGTCGGCATCCGGCGCATGGCGGACGTAGAGCACCCGTGCCGAACGGCCGCCCGAGAGCTGCGACATCTCCTCGGGCAGGACGTAGAAGACGAAGGGCGCGACACCGTACTGCAAAGGCTTGAAATTGAAGTCGGCGCAGAAACCCACGATGGGGTCGCCGTCGCAGAAGCCGCCGATCGGATCGCCCAGATGCAGGTCGAACTCGCGGCGTGCCGCCTCGTTGCAGATCAGCGAGCCGACCGGCTTGCGGTCGTCGGAATCGAGGAAGTCGCGGCCGTCGGTGACGGGAATGCCCATCATGCGGAGGAAGTTCCACTTCACGATATAGGCCTGGAAGCTGACCTGCCTGCCCTTGAACTCCCGGCTCCAGCCCATGCGGCTCACATTGACCAGCCGTCCCTCGGCCCCCGTGACGTCGAGGATGCGGGGATCGGAGAGAAGCCTGTCGCGCAGGACGTCGTAACTCCTGGCGGCGGTATTGGACAACCGGACGGCCACGAGGTCGCGCTTGTCGAATCCCATGTCGTGATTCATCATGTAATCGTGTTGCAGACGGATGAAGCCCGTGGCGACGATCAGCCCGACGGCGATCGTGAACTGGACCCCCAGCAGCACCGTGCGCAGCAAACGCCCGCCCGCGGTCCCCGAGAAGGAGCCCTTGACGACCAGCGCCGGAGCGAACGAGGTGATGTACCACGCCGGATAGAGGCTCGCGGACAACGCCATGACCAGCGCCACGGCGACGACGGCGGCCACGACCGGCAGATTCTCCGAAAGAGCGAGCGACGCGGAGATGTAGCTGGCGAACTCCGTACCCTTGACGAAGAAGGCCAGATACCATGCCGCGAAAAGCGAAACGACCACCAGCCCGACAGCCTCGAAGACGAAACCGAAACGCAGCGAGGAGGCGGACGCGCCGAAGACCTTGAAGGTATTGACCGTGCGGATGCGGACGGGAACCAGCGCGAAGAAGAAGTTCACGAAGTTGATGAAGGCGAGCACGATCACCAGCAGGGCGATGCCCAGCAGCGTCCAGGTCGTCGCCTCGGACCCCTGGGCGCACGGCACGCGGGCATCGGTCTCGAAGTAGAGCTGCGGAAGGGACGAAAGCCGGACGGGCAGCTCGTCCGAGGTATATCCGCCGTCCGCGGCCGCTTCGGCGTTCATTTCGCGGCGCACCCCGTCCCAGAAGGCGACGAACTGCCCGGGATCGGTCCCGGGGCGCAGCTTGACGAAATAGTTGAAACTCCACTCCGACGGTTCGTCGAGACACCTGTCGCCCAGATCGTAGGCGACCTCGCACTCCGCGAGCAGCGAATTGTCGGGAAAATCCTCGAAGACGGCCACGATCTCCCGGGCGTTCTCCGGCGAGGGATTCTCGGTATCTACCCAAAGCATGTCGCCCACGCGGACGTCCAGCCGTTCGGCCGTCCGGCGGGAGACGATGACGCTGCCGGAACGGGCCATGTCGTGCACGTCGCCCTCGACGGAGTGGAACGAGAAGACGTCGAGCAGCGGCACGGAGATCGCGCCCGCGGAGACCGCGAACTTGTCGTAGCCCATCCGCGAAGCGTTCTGCCGCCAGACCAGACCGGAACCGAAGCCGCCCCACGAGCAGCCTCCCGCCTCGACGCCGGAAGCCGAGGCGATGACCCGTTCGGAAACGGGCCGGTTGATCCACGACTGCCACGAGCCGGGTTCGTACCAACTCTGCAACTCGACGAGGTAGATGCGGTCGGCATCGGGAATCGACCGGTTGTAGGTCAGCTCCCAGCGCACCTGGACCAGAATGATGTAGAAAGCCGTGAAGGCCAGCGTCAGGCCGACGATGTTCAGCAGCGACGAGGCCTTGTAACGGCGCAGCATCGTCAGAAAGTTTCTGAAAGCGATTTTCATGGGTTATTCGGTTTTGACGGAATCGACGGGATTTTCGCCGGCCGTGCGCCAGGAGCGGACGGTGACGGTGAGGACGGTGATCGCGAGCACGATCGCAAGGGCCGCGAAGAAGACCCACGCACTCAGCGGCACGGCATCGACGAAGCCGCGGAGCCAGACCGAGACGCCGTACCGGGCCAGCGGCGCGGCGACGAGGAAACTCGCGAGGACGATCCGCACGAAACGCAGGTTGAACATGCGGAGAACCGAAGCCGACGTAGCGCCGCAGACCTTGCGGATGCCGATCTCCTTGCGGCGGTGCTGGGTCTCGAACAACACCAGCCCGAAGACGCCCATCAGCGAGACGAAGATCGCCAGCGCGGAGAACGCCGAGACGAGCACGCCGGCGCGGAAATCCTTGCGGTAGAGGGTATCGACCGCCGTATCGAGGAACTCGATGTCGGGTTCGAGCGGCGTGACGGAGTGCAGCGACCTGCGGATGTGCTCCACGGCCGCGGAGAGGTCCGCCCCGGGAGCGATGCGGATATAGCAATAGGAGAGCGGAAGCGTCCACCCCACGGTCCCCGGGACGAAGAGCGCGAAGGGATCCTCGGCCCGGTGGCGGGAGTAGGCGCGGAAGCCGTCGGGCAGGAACCCCGCGATCTCGCCCCAGCCCGAAACATGGCGTGTCTCCGAAATGCAGTCGCCGGGGCGCATGTCCCACCTGCGGCGGGCCGTCTGGTTGAAAATATAGGTTCCCTGCTCGCGCAGCGGATCGGCATCGGAGAAATCCCTTCCCTCGGAGGGCCGGACGCCCAGTACGCGCAGGAATTCGGGTGTCACGACGAGCACCCGGAAAGAGATGTCGCCCAGGTCCCGGTAGGGGCGCGCCCAGCCGGAGAAGTTCTCCTCGGCGCCGAACCGCTGGAAGGCGAAGGCCACCTCCTCGATCTCGGCGCGGGACTTCAGCGCTCCGACCAGCGCGTCGCGCCGCTCGAGCGCCCCGGACGTCAGACTGACCACGACGACGCGGTTCCGGTCGTACCCCGTGGGGTAGCGGCGCAGGTAGCGGTTCTGAAGGCCGACGAAAAGCGCGGCGACGATCAGCCCGATCGAAATGACGTACTGCACGCCGACGAGCGCCATGCGGTAACGGCGGCCCGCCGCGGAGTGAGAGAACGTCCCCCGGACGGCCAGCACGGGACGGAAGGAGGTCATGTAGAAGGCGGGATACAGCCCGGCGACGAGCCCCACGCCCAGCGCGACCAGCGCGCACCACCCCACGAGCGGCCGGTTCGCCGCGAAGGACATGTCGGCATCGACATACCCGGCGAAGGGTGTGCCGGCCAGACTGCCGACGAGGCAGAGCGCCGCGAGGTAGGCGGCAAACGCGACGGCGACGGACTCGGCCAGCAGCGAGAGGCGCAGCGACGGGACGCCGGCGCCCAGAATCTTCTGCAAATTGATGAGTTTCATCCGCACGGGGGCCAGCGCCGAGGCGAAATTGACGAAGTTGATCGAGGCGATGACGATGACCAGCACGGCGACGGCCAGCAGGATGTCGGTCATCCGGCGGTTGCCCTTGGTCGGGAAGTCGTAGAGGATGTCGCGGGCGAAGTAGATGTCGCGGACGCAGGTCAGCCGCACGCCGACCTCCTCCGAGCCGTAAAAGGCACGGATGCGGCGGTTCATCTCCGCGGCGACCTCGTCGCGCGAGGCCGGCGAATCGAGGCGGATGAAACACATGTAGTTGTGGGACGACCGGAAGGGCTCGAAATCGGAATCGGAGCCGCCCCGGCAGATCCAGTTCGGGAAGACCGAATTGGCAGGCAGGTCCGCATATACGCCGCAGACCGTGCAGGTCTCCCCGCCGATCCGGACGATCCGCCCCACGGCCGGTTCGTCGCCGAACATGCGCCGCGCCAGCGACCGGGGCAGCAGCAGCCCCGCGGAGGTGTTCAGTCCGGCGGCATCGCCTTCGGTGAGACGCAGCCCCAGGACACGCACGAAGGAGGAATTGCACCGCTTCACCGTCTCGCGGAAGAGCCTGCGCTCGCCGTTCGGCTCGGGGACCTCCAGCTCCAGCCCGGGGCCCAGCATCTCCAGCGCCGAAGCCGCCTCGATATGGGCCGAGGAGCCTGCCAGGTCGGAAATCAGCGGATAGTTCAGCATCGTGAACCAGGAGTCGGCCAGCTCCGGAGAGCGCATCTCGACCCGGAAGATCCGTTCGGAGCCGGGGTGACACGTATCGAACCCGTATTCGAAACGCACCTCGATCAGGATGACGAGAAAGGCGGCGAAGGCCACGGCCAGACCCGCGACGTTGAGCGCGACGGCCGCAGGATAGCGGCGCAACGCCGTGAAGAGGTTTTTCAGAATGACACGCATGGCGGACGGATAAGGAGTCAGCGGTTGAGAATCAGCACGTCGTTCGCACCGTAGTTTTCATAGCCCGAAACGATCACCCGCTCGCCCGGCTCCAGGCCGTCGAGCACCTCGTAGTACTGCGGATTCTGGCGGCCGATGCGGACCGGACGCTTGAAGGCTCGGTCGCCTTCGGGCGAAAGGACGTAAACCCACGCGCCGCCCGTGGTCTGGTAGAACGACCCGCGGGGAATGATGACCGCCTCGGAGGGCTGCCCCAGCTCGAGGTGCAGGTAGTAGGTCTGGCCGCTGCGGATGTTGTCCGGATGGGGTCCCCGGAAGGTGAAGTCGGCGCGGAAACGGCCGTCGCGCACCTCGGGATAGACCTTCCTGAGGCGCATCGTGAAGTTCGTGTCCTGCCGTTCGAACGAGGCGTCGAGACCCGCACGCACGCGGTCGATGTAGCTCTCGTCGATCTGCGCCTCGACTTTGTAGTCCGACAGGTCGTTCACCTGTCCGATCTTCTGGCCCGAAGTGACGGACTGTCCGAGCACGACGTCCAGCAGCCCCACCTCGCCGTCGATGGGCGACTTGACGTTCAGGTTGCCGATGCGCTCGCGGATGAGCTGCATGTTGCGTTTCATGTTGTCGAGGTTCTCCTCCATCTGCTCGATCTGCACGGAGCGGTAGAGCGAATCCTGAATCTGACGCTCGACGTTCAGCTCGCGTTTCTTGGCCGCCAGCTCGTAGTCCTCCTTCGACTGCAACCACTCCTCGCGGGCGATCAGGTCGTTGCGGTACAGCTCCTCGTTCTGGCGCCACGTGCGCCGCTTGCGCTCCACGTCGAGGTCCAACTGCACCTTGTCCAGCCGCAGGTCGAGCTTTTCCTGCTCCATCGAAATCAGCGTGTTGCGCAGGATGTTCTGCTTCTCGGCCAGTTCGGCCTCGCTGTTCAGTATCTCGAGCGTGAGCGACGTGTTGCTCAGCACCACGAGCACGTCGCCCTTGCGGACCGTCGTGCCCTCCTCGACCACGAGCCGTTCGACGACGCCCGCTTCGAGCGGGCTGAGCTGCACGGTGGTGATGGGCTGCACCTGTCCCGTGACGCGGATGTAGTCGTTGAACTCGCCGCGCACGACTTCGCCCACGGAAATCGTGCGGGCGTCGATGCGCAGCGTCGAGGAGTCGTCGCGCAGCAGCAGCCACACCACGAAGACCAGGAGCAGGGCCCCGGCCAGATAGGGAAGGCCCCGCCTGGTGAACAGGGCGCGGATGCCCTTCTTCTTTTCGATACGGATGTCCATGATATGTCGGTTGTTTTTTCGTCAGCGGATTCAGCGGATGAGGGGCTCGCCGTTGTAGTACTCCACCAGGCGGACCCGGACGATGTACTGGAGGCGGGCGCGGAGCCGTTCGGAACGGGCCTGAAGCAGCTTGTCGGCCGCCGTCTGGAGGTCGAGGGCCGAGACCATGCCCCGTTCGTACTTGCCGGCGACGGCGTCGTAGGCCAACTGCGCGGCGTCGGACTTCTTCGACGCCTGCACGAACTCCTTGCCGTAGCCGAGCATCTGCTGGTAGGCCTGCGCGATCTCGCTCTGCAGGGCGCGGAGCGTCTCGACGCGGCGCAGCTCGGCGATGCGCCAGTTGTTGCGGGCGCGGTTCAGGCTCGTGCGGCGCGACAGCCCGCCGAAGATCGGGATGCTGAGCTGCGCGGAGAAGTAGTAGCCGCGGTTGTCGCGGAACTGCGCCGGAAAGGCGGCGTACTGCGTGCGGTCGTCGAGGTTCATGAAGAAATTGGTCGAATAGCCGCCGCCCACGGAGATCGAGGGATAGAGGTTGCCTTTGGCCACGGAGAATTGCAGACGCGAATGGCGGACGTCGTAACCGGCGGCCAGCGCCTTGGGATGGTTGTCGAGGGCGTAGGCCAACACGTCGTCGAAGGGAACCGTGCCGGCGGGAGTCCCGACGGCGATATCGGTGTCGATGACCAGCGGACGGTCCGCCGGATAGTTCATCGCCTCCGAAAGGGCGATCTCCGCGAGCGCGAGGTTGTTCTCCTGCTGGGTCACCAGGTAGTCGTCCGAAGCGCACTGCGACTCGACCTCGGCGACGTCGGCGGCGCTTTTAAGCCCCAGTTCGAGCAGCTTGCGGCTTTTGGCCAGCTCGGCGGCGCTGGTCTCGAGCTGCTCGCGGGCCAGCCGCACGCTCCCCGTATAATAGACCACGTCGAAATAGGCCTCCATGGTCCGGAGCGCGACTTCGTCGCGGGCCAGTTGCAGCTCCTCGACGCCTTGCAGACGCATCACCTTCGCGGCGCGGACGGTGTTGATCCCCGTGAGGCCCGCGAAGAGGGGCATCTGTCCCGAAGCGGAATAGGAGTTGTCGAAATTCGAGACGTCGGTGTAGGTGTTGGTCTCGGGATCGACCGAACGGCCGAAACTCGTGGAGGCGCTGACCGCACCGTTCACCGAGGGGACCAGCGCGGCGACGGAGGCGATGTAATCCTGCCGGTAGTTGCGGTTGGCGTAATCCTGCCGGCGGACGGCGGGACTGTGTTCGACGGCATAGCGCATGCAGGCGTCGAGCGTCATCGGGGCGGAGGATTCCAGGGCGGACACGGTGTCGGGGACCGGCGCGGCGGCGGGTGCGGCGATGGAATCAGAACCGGGGACGGACACGGACACCGTATCCGGGACGGACGGAAAGGAGCGCGCGTTCCCCGCCGCCCCGGAAAGAGCGGGAAGCGGAAAGGCTACGACTCCGGCGGACGGTCCGGCCGCGAAGGCGGCGGATGTCCGTAAAGCGGGTGTCCATAAAATAGACGCCAGGGCGATCAAAACCGTTCGTTTCATGCGGATTTTCAACTGTTCTCTCTTTGCCCGCAACACCTGCCAACCCGATGCCAAACCGGATAGACGGATGAACGACAGGCGGTTGCATTTCACGCCCGCTGCCCGGAATGTAAAATATTTTTACACTTGCGTAAAAAATCTGGACACCGGAGGTGCGTTTTCCGGCTGAAATAACTAATTTTATCCTCGAAAAGAGGCGTACAAAGGGATTTTTCCGCATACAGAAGCATCGCCGGACACGGCGGAGACGACACCAAACGACCGAAAAACATGGCAAAAGAGGGAACACTGCTCGTCGTGGACGACAACCGCAGCATCCTCGCGGCACTACAGTTGCTGATGGGGAACTACTTCGCACGCGTGCTGACGCTGCCGACGCCCAACCGGCTGGCGACGCTGCTGCGCGAGGAGCCGATAGACGTCGTGCTGCTCGACATGAACTTCACGGCGGGAATCAACACCGGCAACGAGGGCATCTACTGGCTGCGGGAAATTCACTGCACGCGGCCCGACGTCAAGGTGGTGCTCTTCACGGCCTACGCCGACATCGACCTGGCGGTGCGGGCCATGCGCGACGGGGCGGTGGATTTCGTGGTCAAGCCGTGGGACAACGAACGCCTCGTGGCGGCGCTGCGCAACGCCTACAACCTCGCCCGCTCGCAGCGCGAAGTGAAGCAGCTCAAGGAGATCAAACGCGAGCTGAAGCAGGAGGAGCCCATGTTCTGGGGCGGCAGCCCGGCGATGGCGCGCATCCGCGAGATCGTGGAGAAGGTCGCGGCGACGGACGCCAACATCCTCATCACGGGCGAGAACGGCACGGGCAAGGAGATGCTCGCGCGCGAGATACACAACCGCTCGGCGCGCCGGCGGGAACTGATGGTTCCGGTGGACATGGGCGCCGTGCCCGAAACGCTGTTCGAAAGCGAACTGTTCGGCCACGTGAAGGGAGCCTTCACCGACGCCCGGACGGACCGCGCGGGCAAATTCGAGGTGGCCGACCGCGGCACGCTCTTCCTCGACGAGATCGGCAACCTGCCGCCCCGCCTGCAATCGAAACTCCTGACGGCGATCCAGAGCGGACGGATCGTCCGCCTGGGCAGCAACACGCCCGTGAAGGTGGACATCCGCCTCATATCGGCCACGAACCGCGACCTGTTCGGCATGGTGGCCGACGGGGAGTTCCGCGAAGACCTCCTCTACCGCATCAACACCATCCACATCGACCTGCCGCCGCTCCGCCAGCGGCGCGAGGACATCCTGCCGCTGGCCGAAAAGTTCCTCGGACGCTACGCCGCGAAGTACAACAAGCCGATCGAGGGATTCGACGAAGCCGCCGTGCGCGAGATGCACGACTACCCGTGGGCGGGGAACATCCGCGAGTTGCAGCACACCGTGGAGAAGGCGGTCATCCTCTGCGACGGACGCACGATCGCCCCCGCCACGCTGCTGCTGCGCCCGGCCCCTGCGGAGACATCGCCGAAAACGGGATTCTCGACACTCGAAGAGATGGAGCGGGCGATGATCGCCGAGGCCGTGGCCCGCTGCGGCGGCAACCTCACGGAGGTGGCGCGCCAGCTGGGCATCACGCGCCAGACGCTCTACAACAAGATCAAACGCTACGGACTATGAAACGGCACGAAGGCATCGCGTACGGACCCGTGGCGGGGTACGCCGCCCTGCTCGCCGGATCGGCCGCGGCGCTGGGCTGGGCGGTGACCAGCCCGTGGTATCCGCTGGCGATTCTCTTCGTGCCGCTCCTGCTGCTGGCGCTCTACCGCCTGCTGCGCCTCTACGGCAGTTCGATCCGCCGCGTGACGTTCATGTTCAATGCCGTGGACAACGACGACCTGACCTTCCGCTTCAACGACGATCCCTCGAAGGTGGACAGCGCGATGCTCAACGCGGCGCTCAACCGCATCAAGGAGATTCTCCTCCGCGCGAAGATGCGGGCCGAGGAGCGCGAACGCTACTACCAGCTCATCATGGAGTGCGCGCAGACGGGGCTCATCACGATCAACGACACGGGAAGCGTCTATCAGGCCAACGGCGAGGCGCTGCGCATCTTCGGCATGCAGCGCATGACCCATATCCGGCAACTGGAGACCTCCGCTCCGGAGGCCTGCCGGGCACTCGCGGCGATCCGCCCCGGGGAGAAGCTCCGCGTGACGTGCGTCACGGAGAGCGGAGAGATGGCGCTGACGCTCGGCTGCTCGGAAATCGTGCTCGAGAAACAGCGGCTGCGGGTGGTCACCGTGGGCGACATCAACAGCGAACTGAACGAAATGCAGATCGAGTCGTGGAGCAAACTGACGCGGATTCTGACACACGAAATCATGAACTCGCTCGCGCCGGTCACCTCGCTCAGCGACACGCTGCTCCACCTCGGGAGGCCGCTCGACCGGGACGTGGAGCAGGGGCTCGATACGATCTCGGCGACGAGCCGGCGACTCATGGCCTTCGTCGAGAGCTTCCGCCGCTTCACGCGGATCCCCGAACCGCAGAAGGAGCCGTTCGAGGTACGGGAGCTGGTGCGGCAGGCGGTGGCGCTGACCGCGGCCGAGGGCGGAGGGATCGAGATCACGACGGACATCGAACCGCAGGAGACACTCATCTACGCCGACAAGGCGCTGATGGGACAGGTGGCGGTCAATCTGCTCAAGAACGCCCGCGAGGCGGTGGGCGGCAGGCCCGGAGGACGCATCGAAATCAGGGCGCGCATAGACGCCGCCGAACACGTCGTGATCGAAATAAGCAACAACGGCGGGGCGATCCCCGCCGAAGTGACCGAAAATATCTTCACGCCCTTCTTTTCGACCAAGACCGACGGCTCGGGCATCGGACTGAGCGTCTCGCGCCGCATCATGCAACTGCACGGAGGCTCGCTGCGCCTGACGGCCAACACCGACAGCCGGGTGACCTTCACGCTGCGGATCGGATAGCCTCAGCGCGGCATCGGAAACGACAGCGTCCGCGCATCGAGGTAGGAGTCGGGGAACGCGCCCCAGTTCCACGCCTGGCCGTTCGAGAGCGTGATGTGCGGAATCAGCCGCAACGAATTGTTCTCGGTGACCCGCACCTTCGAGGGAAGGTTGTTCATCGGAACGAGCACGAGCGAGGTCATGGAAACGGCGGGCTGGATTTCGAGCGGCTCCATCGTCTCGTAGTCGGGACGCCAGTAGCGCATGTGCGTCATCGAATCGGGGTATTCCAATTCCCGGAGCCGGGTCGAATCGGGACGTTCGCGCCGCAACTCGGGCGGCTGCTGGGCCGGAGCGGTCAGCGCTGCGGCGAGCGCAAGGACCGCAAGCAACATCTTTCTCATAATCGCCTCCTTTGCCTTTTTATTTCAAACGTCAGAATACCTCTTTTAGTATGCGGACCGACTGCACGGCGCTGATGGCGTCGAGGTGGTAGCCGAAATAGACGAGCATGGCGTTCAGAAAGTCCGAACGCTGCGCACGGTTGAGCGGAATCGTCCCCAGACGGCGCACGTCGCAGTGCAGCAGCTCGTCGAGCAGGCGGGCGCACTCCTGCGACATGACCCCTGGATGCGACGGGCGCACGGACGCGTACTCGCCCTCGCGGATGTCGAACCAGGCGCCGGGCGTGTAGTCGTTGCCCGGACGGTAGCCCAGCAGACGGCTCAGGTTGGCCAGAAACCAGAGGTGGAAGTTCGCCACCCCCTCCCGCATCGCGTCGAGCGCCCCGACCGAGTTCCAGACGAAGGTGAAGAGCGGCTCGTTCGGCTCGCACTCCCGGACCAGGCGGTACAGCACCTCGGCCATGAAGAGCGCCATGGTCGATTTGCGGACGTCGAACGGCAGACTTTGCAGCGCGAAGCCCGCACGGACCTCGCGGAAGCGGTGCATCTCCTGCCGCGGGGACTCCAACCCCTCGAACTCGACGGGAAAGACGGGCTGGAACAGCGCCAGCTTCGAACCCCGGCCGCTGCGGCTGCGGACCCCCTGGACCATGTAGCTGCGCCGTCCCCCGACGTCGGTGAGCAGATAGACGACCATCGACGAGTCGCCGTATTTGAGCGTATGCAGCACGATGCCGCGCCCCTTGTAGGTCTTCACGATCGGAAAAGCGGAATCGGTTACGGCCGCCGGACGTGCGCCAGCATCCACCCGTCGCGGGAGGCGCTCCCGGCGAGCGTCAGCCCCTCGCGCGCGGCGGCGCCGGCGATCGCCGGAAGATCGGCCTCGAGAAAACCGCTCATCACCAGATCGCCTCCGGCGGCGAGCGCCGCGGCATAGGCCGGCATGTCGGCCGCGAGGATGTTGCGGTTGATGTTCGCCAGAATGAAGTCGTAACGCCGTCCGGCGATGCGCCGCACGTCGCCCAGCATCGGAGAGACACGGTCCGCGACGCCGTTGGCGGCGACGTTCTCGCGGCAGTTCGCATCGGCCCAGTCGTCGATGTCCACGGCGTCCACGTGCGCGGCGCCGCACTTCGCGGCGACGATCGCCAGCACGCCCGTACCGCTGCCCATGTCGAGCCCCGTGCGGCCCGCCACCCCGAGGTCCAGCACGGCGCGGGCCATGAGCCACGTGGTCGCATGATGGCCCGTGCCGAAAGACATTTTGGGCATGAGGACCACCTCCGTCTCCCCGGCCGGGGCCGGTTCGTGGAAAGGCGCCCGGATGCGCAGGCGCCCCTCGACGTCCACCGGAGGGAAATTACTCTCCCACAAAGCATTCCAGTTCTGCGTCTCGATGACGACATAGCGCCCCGGAGTCCCGTAGCGCGCCAGCAGGGCATCCACCCCGTCCTTGCAGTCGGCCAGCGCTTCCCGCCGGATGTAAGCCTTCAGCACGCCGCCCTCCGTCTCGAAACTCTCGAACGGAAAGTCGGCCAGTTCGGCCGTCAGAATCTCGGCCTGTCCGTCGTCCGCACAGGGGACGTTGAGCACGGTGTAATCCATAAAAATTATGATTATGTAAAATTTTCGTACCTTCGCACGGACAAAGTTAGCGATATTCTCCGAATCGGACCGGGCGAAATGGCAGAAAATACGAAAAAGTGGGAAGAGACCGGACGGCGTTACCGCACCTACATAAAACTGGAAAAACGGTTGTCGGCGAACACCGTGGAGTCGTACATGCGCGACCTGAGACAGTTCGCGCACTTCATCCTGCGCATGTACGACGTCGCGCCGGCCAAGGTCGAGGAGCCGATGATCCGGCGCTACATGGCCTGGCTCTACGACCGGGGGCGCGAAAAGACCTCGCAGGCACGGGCGCTGAGCGGCGTAAGGAGCTTCTTCAACTTCCTCATGCTGAACGACCGGATCGAGTCGTCGCCGGCGGAGTTCGTCCCCGCGCCCAAGTTCGGACGGCAGCTCCCCGACGTGCTCACGACCGACGAAATCGACCGCATCGTCGCCGCGGCGGACGCCCCGACGACCAAGGGGCTGCGCGACAGCGCCATGCTGGAGACCCTCTATTCGTGCGGACTGCGCGTCTCGGAGCTCACGTCGCTGCGGATGCAGGACCTCTTCTTCGGCGAGGGGTATATCCGCGTGACCGGCAAGGGCGACAAACAGCGGCTCGTGCCGATCAGCGCCGCGGCGCGGGACCGCATCCAGCTCTACCTCGAAAAGCGCCGCGCCGCGCGGACCGGCGAGGAGACGCTCTTCCTGAACAACCGCGGCGGGCGGCTGACGCGGGTGATGATCTTCACGATCCTGAAGGAGGCAGCCCGGCGGGCGGGAATCGACAAGCGGATCTCGCCCCACACGTTCCGCCACTCGTTCGCCACGCACCTGCTCGAAGGGGGCGCCAGCATCCGGCAGGTGCAGGAGATGCTGGGGCACGAAAGCATCCTGACGACCGAAATCTACACGCACCTCGACAACAGCCGCCTGCGGCAGACGGTGGAGGAACACCTTCCGATCTGACCGCAGGGGAAAAGGCCGGCCGACCGCCGGAACGGCAAAGGGAAACCGGACGGAACGGGCGATCCGGAAAGCGTCCGGCACAGGACGGAGCCGGAAAGAGACCGGAGAGACGGAGCCGAGCGGACAGACCAAACGGAGAGGGGCGGCACGGAAACGACCCGGGAGGAGAAACGGGCGGACGGAACGCTACAACCGCCGGATCCGCGACTGCGCCGTGAGCCGCAGCGTATCGTAGTCGAGACCCGAAATCACGACCAGCACGCCGTCCGAACGCACGAGACCGGGCAACTGTTCGGAAAGGGAGGCGGAGGCGGCGCGGAGGCGTTCGAAAACGGCGCGGCAGTCGGACGGGAAGCCGGGGACGAGCAGTCCGGCGTAGAACTCCGTGGCGGGGAGCCGGTCGGGTTCGCCGCAACTGCGGACCGAAAGGATGCGGCCCCCCTCCGCGACCTCCACGAGCGGATCGCGGACGATGCCCCGGGGCGTCCAGAGCCGGTTAGAGGCTATCCGCCGGCATGGCTGCGCGGAAGAATTCATCGGCGAAGATACGGACATTCAACTGGCTGTCGTAAAGCCGCTCCACCGCATCGGCGGCGGGCGGCGTGTGGTCGATACGGATCCGGCTGACTGTCATGGAAGGCCGCTCGGGACGGCCGTAGAACCCCAGCAGATCGACGTGCAGGCGGCGGTGGACGGTATCGGCGGTCAGCGTGCGCGTGAAGGTCTCCTCGCGGTTGCGGCGGAGACTCGTCGTATAGACGCCCGCCCGCGAACCGTCCTCCTTCTCCAGCCACACCGTCGCCTTCACGCCCCGCCGGTTGCGGTCGAGCGAGTCGATCAGGTAATGCGCCGTGATGCGGTACTCGCCCGGCTCGACGTCGATCGAGAAGGTCAGCCGCGCCGTGTCGCGCAGCGAGCCGACACGAAGCAGCGAATCGGCGAACACGGTGCGCGTGAAGGTCCGGCAGGCCACGTTGTCGATCGTATCGAGGATGGCCACCCGGCGGTTATAGACCTTCCCTTCGGCTTCGAGCAGGTCGATGGCCCGCTCGACGACGTCGCTCAGGCGGGCGCTCTTGCGCTTCGAGAAGTTGCCGATCGTATAGTGCACGTCGTCGGTCGTATAGCCGTAACGGGCGAAGATCGGCTCGTAGATACGCAGCGAGTCGGTCGGGATGCGCTCCTCGGAAATATAGGCGTTGGAGAGGAATGCGTCGCGGAAGATCATCGCCAGCGTCTCGTCGGGAATGATCGTATGGCGGGCGCAGGCCGCGGCGAGCAGCCCCAGAAGCGCCAGAAGCGCCGTGCGGAGAGGTCGTTTCATCATCGTTTTCCGTTTTTTATCATGCCCCGTACCGTGATGCCGGTCAGCAGCAGCGCGACGGCGGCGAAGGCCGCCAGCACGGCCGCGAGGTCCGCAGGGCGGAACTCCACGGGGTAACTCTTCGTAAGAAAGGTTTCGGCGGGAATCTCGATCAGCCCGAAATGCTGCTGCACGAGGCTCGCACCCACGCCGAGCACGACACCGGCGGCGGCCCCCAGGGCGCAGATCAGCAGCCCTTCGGCGCGGAACACGGACCGCACCAGCCCCAGATCGGCCCCCAGGGCGCGGAGCGTGGCGATGTCGTCCCGCTTCTCGACGATCAGCATGGCCAGCGCCCCCACCACCGAGAAGGAGGCCACGACGAGCACCAGCAGGGCGATGAAGAAGATGCCCCACTTCTCGTAGGTCATGATGCGGTAGAACGAGGCGCGCAGCTCGTCGCGCGTGCGGACGCGAAATCCGTCGCCCGCCTCCTCCGCCACAGCCCGGCGGACCCGCTCCGCATCGGCCCCGGGAGCGAGCCGGACGACCAGCGAGGAGACGCGGTCCGGATAGTTGAAAAGGCGCTGCGCCAGCTCCAGCGAGGTGAGGACATAGCTCTGCTCGGTCTCCAGGTCGAGGGAGAAGACCCCGCCCACCGGGACCGTGCGGCGCGTGTAGTTCTCGATCGGCAGCAGCGAGGAGAACGATCCCCGACGGACGGCGTAGAGCGCCACGTCGGCATCGGCGAGCGACCGGACGCCCAGCGTCCAGGCCATCGCCTGCCCGACCACGAGGTAATTCCGGTCGCCCTCGCGGACCCGCCACGCGCCCGTCACGACGGCGTCGGAGAGCGGGAAGACCGCCCCGTAGGCGTCGTCCACACCCCGCACGACGGCGGTGGCCTGTCGTCCGCCGCGCTCGAGCAGCGCGCTCTGCTCCAACAGGAAGGAGACGGCCCCGACACCCGGGATGCGGGCCAGCGCGGCCGTATCGACCGCCCCTGCGGGGAAGGTCCGGCCCTGCCGCGGGGTGATGCTCAGGTCGGGATCGAAGGCCGAATACATGGAGCGCACGAGCGACTCGAAACCGTTGAAGACCGACAGCAGGACGATCATCGCAGCGACAGGCATCGCAACGGCCGCGACGCTCAGTCCCGAAATCAGATTGACCACCGACCGGGAGTGAGGCGAAAAGAGATAGCGGCGAGCGAAGAGGCGTGCGAGCATGGGCTGGAACGGTTACGGCCGGGAGCGGCGGACGGCAGGCATCCTATTTCAACGCCTGTTCGATATGCTCGATGTATTCGAGCGAATCGTCGAGGAAAAACTGGATTTCGGGGACGTTCTTCAACTGGTTGCGGATGCGCTGGCCCAAAGCCCGGCGGATGAACCAGTTCTGCTGTTCGAGGGTCTTCATCATCCCGGCGCTGCGCTCGAAGGGGAAGACGCTGACATAGATTTTGGCGTATCCGAAGTCGGGCGACACGCGCACGGCCGTAACCGTGACGAGCGACCCGCGGACGACGGCCGCACCCTCCTTCTGGAAGATTTCGGCCACGTCCTTCTGAATCTGTTTGGCGATTTTCTGCTGACGGGTGGTTTCCATAGCTGTCTCGATTTACAATTCGTATTTGAACACTTCGCGGTTCTTCGACCGCTTGGGCCGCGGTTTCCAGGTCTCGAAACCCTCCTTGTTGAAGCGGTAGTTGAGCCCCACGGAAATCGTCAGGTTGTCGAGCGGCGACCGCATCGGCGTCGCCGGGAAGGGATTCTCCGGACCGTCGATGCCGCCGTCGGCATAGCGGTTGCGGTTGCGCACGATGTCCGAATAGCCGAAGTAGTAGCGCACGCGGAAGTTCAGTTCGTAGCGTCGGATCAGGAAGGCGATGCCGCCGCCGCCGGCCAGTCCGTAGCCCCACCGGCTGTCGCGCGGCGTCTTGAAGCGGTAGTCGCCCCGCCAGTCCGCTTCGCCCCGCCGCTTCGCCTGCTCGTTCTCGTAGGTGGAGGAGAGGTTGTAGGAGAAGGTGGCCGCGGCCTCGAAATAGACCCGCACATGGTTGCGGATCATGTAGAAATGCGGCTGCCAGACGACCGGCATCACGAGCGTATTGACATGGCGCGTGTAGTAGAGGTAGTCCTTCTTCTCCTCGACCTGCGAGGAGTTGGTCGCGAAGGAGAATCCCGACTGCTGAAATTCGAGGTCCACGCCGAAGCCCCCCACGAAACGCTGGCGGCCGTAGTAGCGCCACGTGAGGCCGCCGCTGTACATGCCCCACAGGGCGCGCATCTCCTGCTGGGGCTGGAAACGGCCGTTGGCCATGCCGTAGCCCGCGATGAAGCCCAGCGTATGCTGCGCCGAAGCGCCGTTCCAGGCCAGAAGCGCCGGCAGCACCGACGCCGCCGCAAGAATATATCGTCTCAGTGTCATCCTATCTGAACGTGTTGAACATGCTGCCCGCGGAGTTGAAGTTCGCGTTCGAATTGTTCTGCTGACGGTTTCTGTCGTCGCGCTTCGGGCCCTCCTTGGCGCGCTTCTCCGCCTCGCGCCGCTGCCGCTGCGCCTCGCGCTCGTCCAGCAGGCGCGAAAGCGACTGCATCGTGACGGGGGCGAAGATCCGGTTCATGTCCATCGTGAACTCGATCTCCCAGTTGGTTTTCGTGGCGAAGGTGTCCTCGCCCTCCGCATTGACGAAGAATTCGGCCCGCTCGGGCTGGCGGCGCTCCACCAGATTGCCCGAGTCCCATTTGCCGTTGCCGTTGCGGTCCTCGATGATGCGGAACTTGATGTCGCCGGCCGGGACGTAGTTGAACCGGATGTCGCCCGTCCCGACGTTGCGCTTCTCCTGCTTGAGGGAGTTGTTGCCGTCAAGCAGTTGCACGATGTACTTCGTGCCGTCGTCGCGCCCCACGACATGAATCTTCACCGTGGCGAACTTCTCGGGATCGAAGACCGTGTACTTGCCGATGATCGAATCGTTCGAGAAACCCGCGACGTCGGTGATGGCCCCGGCGGGAATGGTCAGCGTGTATTCGCCCCCGAGTTTCCAGGGGGCGGAAATGTGCCAGCGGAGCAACTGCGCCGTGTCGGGGCGCATGTGCACGGGAACGTCCTCGATCGACTGGTCCCCGGCCGTGAAGGTCAGCAGCAGCGCCGCCGAATCGAGCCGTGCGAGAGGATAGTCGAAATCGACGGTCAGGTGCTCCTCGGGGTTGATCTCGCCCGAAAGCGGGAGTTTGAAGGCGAAGGGATTCTCCTTCTCGGGTTCGGTCCACTCCTCGCCCGCCGCCTCGGCCTTGCGGCGTTCGCGTTCGAGGCGTTCGCGCTCGCGCTCCTGCTCCTTGGTCTCGATCAGCCGCCACGGGAGTTTCAAATCCTCGGTCACCTCCTGCAGGCGATTGACCGTGTCGTGCTTGAAGTAGGTGATCGTGCCCTTGATCGTGTCGGGAAGCGACGCCGAAGGGACGTTGAACCACAGTGCGATCGTATCGCGCCCCTCGGTCTGCGGGTCCACGATCACCCGGTCCTCGGGAATGCTGTCGAAACGCAGCGAGGTGATGCGGGGATTCGCCGCGCCGAAATAGAGCATCGCCTTGTGCTGCAGGGGCCGCTCGCTCTCGGAGAGGAGCTGGCGGCGGAACGCCTTGTCGGTGAACATGCGGAAATAGAGCTGCGGCTCGGCGGTCACATACTGGCGCAGCGAGTCGTACCAGATGGCGAAATCGGGCATCTCGGCCGGGTTGTAGGTCCCGTCGAGGAAGCCCACCTGGTCCGAACCCGGTTCGTACATCTGGTTGTCGTTCTTGTCCTCGACGGCATAGATGCGGTAGGGAATCGGCTTGAGGTTCTGCGCGATGAAGATGCCGTTCGTCTCGGCGCGGGCGATGACGGCGGGTTTGTACTTGAAAATCGTGGAGTCGTATTCCGGGACGTTCTCCACCGAGTCGGCCGGGAAGAACCAGATGAAGCTCTTCGACACGGAATCGGCCTTGTAGCTGTCGGCCGTATAGCCCGAAAAGACCATCGAGTCGATCTCGGGGCCCGTCGAGAAGACGTAGCGCATCGAATAGAGCGGGTTGCCCTCGTTGTTGTCACGGATGGCGCTGCCGAAGTTGAGCGAATAGGTCGTATTGGGCAGCAGCGTGTCGCGCAGTTGGATGACGATGCCGCGCCCGCGCTGGGTGATCGTCGGCTTCTTCTTCATCTGCGGCGAGGTGAAGAACTCCTTCTGCTGGTCCTTGATCTGGATGAACTCGTCGAACTCGATGTAGATCTTTCCGTGGTTCACCGTAGGCCGGTTCGTGGAGAAGTTGTCCGGGATCATGTTCACGATCACGGGAGGCAGCGAGTCGATCGGACCGCCCGTGGGGGTCATCATGCTCGCGCAGCGGCTCAGAAAGGCCGACGCGAAGAGCAGCGCGACGACGCCGCGCAGCAGGTTCAGGGTATGTCGTCTGCGGGTATTCATCGCCGGGCGGTATTTTGCGTCTCCTGCTCCTCCCGATCGGGATCGAGCGCCTCGTTCACGATGCGCCAGCCGTCGAGCACGTCGATCCAAACGCCCCGCCACGGCCGGAAGAGCACCTCGAACGTCGGACTTGCGCCGTCGAGGTCCACGCTCTGCTGCGAATAGGCGTAAAGGCGATTGACACGGTCCACGACCACCACCATCAGCGACTCCACGCTGACCTGCATCGAGAAGAGACCCGTCTCCTCGTCGGCATAGGCCTGGAACGAGGGCGTGGTGCGCGTGTCGTTCTCGTCGCGCTTCGAGGTGATGCGGCCCGCATAGGCGTCGTCGTAGGAGGCGATGCGCCAGGCGGTCGTATCGACGGCATAGGCATAGACCTTGAGGTTGCCGGGATCCTCGAACGGCGCGGCGGCGGCGTCCTCGGCGCTCTGCAACAACGGGCGCACGTAGGTGTCGAGCCGCTGCGGAGGCGTATAGAACTCGTTGAAGAAGCACCAGTTGCCGTCCTTGTAGGAAGTGCCCTCCTTCCACGTCTTGAAGATCAGCGTCACGTAGAGCGACGGCAGCGTCTCGACGAGCTCCTGCTCCGTGTAGGCGTAGAGCCGGTGTTCGGTATCGACGGCCAGGATCATCCGCCGCTCGGCCATCGGCAGCGACATGCGGACCCAGCCCGTCGTGCCCTCCTGCGCGTAAGGCTCCGAGGAGGCGACGGCCTGCAACTGCGCCGAAGGATCGTCCTTCAGCGAGGCGATGCCGTTGAGCGCATCCTCGTAGGAGGCGACGGTGTAACGGGCCGTATCGGCATCGAAAGCGTAGGCCACCACCCCATCGAGCGGTTCGTAGGGATCGGTCGAAAGGGTCTGCGCGAGCGGCTTGAGCACGTATTCGGTCCTGTCGCTCGAGGTGTCCTTGAGACACCCCGCGAGGAGCGCGGCGGCAGCCAGCGGCGCGAGGATTCGGGTCGGATTCATCGTTCTCTCTTTTTTCGCAGCGCCTCGAGCATCCCGCCGACGGTCTCCCCCGTCACGGGATGGCGGCGCAGGCGCATGATTTCACACAACGGCACGAGGGCGAACTCCCGTTCGGCGAGCCGGGGATGCGGAACGGCGAGCCGCTCTTCGCGGATCACCTCGTCGTCGTAGAAAATGATGTCGATGTCGATGGGGCGCGAGGTGTATGCGGCTCCCGTGGAGGCCTTCTCCACGGCCTCGGCAGCACGGTTGCGCCCCAGGTCGCATTCGATGCGCTGCACGGCGTCGAGCACCTCGAGCGGCGAAAGGTCCGTGGTGATCTCCAGGGCCTGATTCGAGAAGCGCGCCGCCGAAGCGAAGCCCCACGGCTCGCTCTCGTAGCGGTGCGAACAGCGCAGGACTGCGCCCACGCGGGCATTGACGAGCTGCTGCGCCGCTTGCAGCGTGCGCTTCACGTCGCCTTCGTTGCCCCCCAGAAGAAGTGTCACTCGTGCCATCGTCACAGATGTTTTATCATTTTGCTCACCGAGAGCGCAAAATGGGTGAATACGATCGTCGGATTGCCGTTCTGCGCGATCTGCGCCGCGGCACTCTCGATCTCGGCGATCAGCGGCTCGATGTTCCGCGAGCCGACGAAGGGGGCGAATTTCGAGCAGAAGGCCAGCTCTTCGCCCCACAGGTAGCAGACCTCGCTCAGACCGGCGTGGAGCATGTAGCTTTCGCGCAAAAGCCGCGCCGCATCGCGCAGGAAGGAGCGCTGCTGCTCGCGCGAGAGCTGGGCGGCCTCCTCGGCCCAGCCGATCAGCTCCAGATGCCGGTCGTTGTAGCTCAGGCGCATCAGCGAGCAGAAAAGCCCGAAGTTCTCCCGCCGCGCGGCGTCGTTCTCGCCCGCCGCCAGATGTCCCAGTTCCAGCAGGTCGCCGCCCGCAAGACGCGCCATGTTGCGCGCCTGCAACGGATCCGTCACGCCGCGTTCGCGGGCCGCACGCTCCAGCACCTCGGGCGCGATGCGGGGGACGGCCACCTCCTGCGTGCGCGAAAGGATCGTCGGCAGCAGGCGGTCGGGCTGCTCGGAGACCAGGATGAAGAGCGTCCGCTCCCACGGCTCCTCGAGAATCTTGAGAATCTTGTTCGCGGCCTCCTCGTTCATCGTCTCCGGAAGCCAGACGAGCATCGTCTTGTAGTCGGCCTCGAAGCTCTTGAAGGAGAGCTTGCGGATGATCTCGTCGGCCTCGCGGGCCGCGATCATGCCCTTGAGCGTCTTGCCCAGATCGAGCCGGTCGTACCACTCCTGCGGCGAGAAACAGCCGCCCCGCTCGGCGAAAAGCGTGCGGAACTGCGGCAGGAACTCGTCGCTGCGGACCGCCTCGCCCGACTTCTTGCCCTGTTTATTCACCGGAAAGACCAGATGCAGGTCGGGATGCGCGAGAGCGGCGATCTGCCGGCAGTCGGGACATTCGCCGCACGAATCGCCGTCCCGCCGGTGGCGGCAGCAGAGATACTGCACATAGGCCACGGCCAGCGCGAGCGTCCCGTAGCCCGCCGCACCCGAAAAGAGCTGCGCATGGCTCACGCGCCCCGCATCGACCGACCGCGCCAGATGCCGCTTCAGATCCTCCTGTCCCGTAATGTCCGCAAACCGCATATCCTTCTCCTCAAAATCCGTTAAGACCGCTTCAGCACCGCACGCGCCATCGCCCCGAGGTCGATCCGCTCCCGGCGGACGAGGTAGGCGACATAGGACGCAAGAAGCAACATATTAAACGCATAGCCCACGAACATATTGCCCGCGGCGCCCCCGACGGCCTCGGCCGCGGCGAACCCCGCCAGCGCGACGGCGACATACTCGCCGATGCGCCGCCAGTCGTAGGGCGTGGGGAAGAAGCGGCGGTTGAGCCACCAGCTCACGGCGACCATCGCCACCTCGCTCGCCAGCCGCGCCCAGGCCGCCCCGAAGTAACCGCACAAGGGCACGAGCCAGCACCCGAAAAGGAGGATGGCCGCAAGCCCCGTGCCGGTGACGACGATCGCCAGCGACGTCCGCTCCTCGCGCTTGTACCAGAACGAGAGGTTGAGCCATACGCCCGTGAGGACGTTGGCCCCGAGCACCACCGGCAGGATGAAGATACCCTCGCGGAACTCCCGACCCACGATCAGCGCGAAGGCGTCGCGGAAAAGGGCGATGCAGAGGAAAATCACCATCGAGGCCATGACGTAGTATTTCAGCGCCGCGGCATTCATCGCCACGAAGTCCGACTTTTTGAAATTCGAAAGGAAGAAGGGCTCGGCGGCCAGCCGGTAGATCTGGTAGAAGAGCATCATCACCACGGCGATCTTCGTGACGGCGCCATAGACGCCCAGTTGCGCCATGGCCACCCCCTCGGGCAGCAGGAACTTGATGAGCTGGCGGTCGATGAACTCGTTGGCCGTACCGGTCAGGCCGCCCACCAGCAGCGGCAGCGAATAGGCGAAAACGGCCGTCAGCAGCTTCCGGTCGATCGCAGGCAGCGTGCGGTCGGCGGTGGCGAGTATCACCAGCCACGTCACCGCGCTGGCGACGAAGTTGGCGACGAAGACCCACCCCACGCCGAAGTCGGTGGAGAAGAGTCCCGCGACGCCGAAGGCGACGGCCAGCGCGACGTTGAGCACCGCGCTCAGCGCCTTGATTCCGACGAAGGTGAGCGCGCGCCCCTGCTCGCGAAGCCGCGAAAAGGGAATGCAGGCCCAGACGTCGAACAGGATGATGAGGCCGACCCAGACGACGTATTCGGGGTGCGCGACATAGGCTTCGCCCATCAGACGGGCGACGTCGCCGCGGAAAAGGATCATCGCCGCGACGAAAAGCAGCGCCGCGAGCGACGTGGCGCCCCAGGTCGTGGCGAAGAGCCGCCGTTTGGCCCCCCGCACGTCGCCGCCCGCCGCCTCGGCCCGGGCCGAAAAGCGGAAATAGCTCGACTCCATGCCCATCGTCAGGAGCGTGAGCGCCAGCGGAATCAGGGCATAGACGTCGGTGACGATTCCGTAGGCCTCCTGCCCGAATTCACGGGTATAGTAAGGCGTGAGCAGATAGCTCAGGAAACGCACCGCGATCGTGCTGATGCCGTAAATGGCGGTCTGTCTGGCCAGCTTTTCGAGCATAAAGAGTGCTTAATAGGCAGCAAAGATACAAATTTCGGCGGAAAAAGCCGCCGTTTCTCCTTCTTTCGAAGAAAGAAGAGAAAAGCCCGGGGATTCCCGGGCAGGGCAACCCGAACCGGCGGGGAGCGGACGGAACCGGATCGGCAGAAAGGAAGCGACGGAACGAAAGGCGCGGCCGGCGGCAGCGGGTGTGCCGCGAAAGCCGGAGGGCGGAACGGCACAAAAAGACCGGACGCTGCCGCGGAACGCCGGAAAGGCGATTCCGGGAAGCGTCCGGAGACAGAAGCGCCCCGTCCGGGCCCGCGAGGTGTTCCTCCTGCGGCACGGAAGGCGTCGAGGGAGCGGCGTCAGAGCCACTTCTTATAGCGGAAAAACCAGATCGTGAGGATCGAACAGACGATCATCAGCCCGATGGCGAACAGGTAGCCCAGCGGAACGACCCAGCCGTTGGAGAGCGTGAGGGTCCACTCCAGTTCGGGCATGGCCTTGAAGTTCATGCCGTAGATCGAGGCGATGAGCGTCGCGGGCATGAAGATCACGGCCGCCACGGAGAAGATCTTGACGATACCGTTCTGCTCGATGTTGATCAGACCCAGCGCGGCGTCCTGGATATAGTCCAGACGCTGGAAACTGAAGTCGGCGTGGTTTATCAGCGAATTGACGTCCTTGATCATCAGTTGCAGCCGCGGGTAGATGTCGTTCGGAAAGCGCTCCGAACGCAGGATGCCCGACAGGACGCGCTGGCGGTCGAAGATGTTCTCGCGCAGCGACATGGTGCTCTCCTGCAACGCGCTGATGCGGTGCAGCACCTCCTTGTCGATCGAATCCTCCGAATTGACGTCCTTCGAGAGGGCCGCGACCTGCTTGGCGATCAGCTCCACGAGGTCGGCGTCGAAGTCGATGCGCACCTCCAGCAGCGAAATGAAGAGGTGGTAGCCCGTCGAATAGCTGCGGTAGTTCATCTGCAGGCGCTTCTCCGTCTCGCGGAAGGTGCGGAACTCGGCGCTGCGCACCGAGACGAGCACACCCTCGTTCGAAATGATGAACGACACGGGTTCGACGATGAACGAATCGCCCGTGGGAACGAAAAAATTCGAGTTGGAAATGATGGCGTTCTCGTCCTCGGAGTACTTCGAGGTCGATTCGATCTCCTCGACCTGCTGTTTGGTCTGGAGGCTGATCTCCATGAAGTTCTCGACGGCCTTCTGCTCCTTGATCGTGGGCAGCAGCATGTCGATCCACAGGATGTCGTCGTAGCCCAGCTCGTCGAAAAGCTTGGTGTCGGCATTCCGGATGATCTTGTTGTACTGCTTGAGGTAAATCGTAATCATAAATCGCTCTCTGTAAAGTTCTCGAATCCGTAAGCTGTAGAGAGGCGGGCGCGGCCCGCTAACCTCTTCAGCCGGGATTGGCTCTCGGAGCGACCTTTACGCCCGAGTCCCAGAACTTTCGGAGCGCCTGATTCTTCTGGTTGTCGAAGATGTAGTCGAAATGCGACAGCGTGTCGTAGCCCCGCTGCGGATCGGAGGCGAACGGCGACGAAAGCACCGCCTCGTAACTCCGTTCGAGGCCGTAGGTCAGCGCATGCTGCAAAGCTTCGACCGTATCGGGATCCGTATCCCCGTGCGCCGCCCACACGGCGAAGGCGAAGGGCAGCTCGCCGCACTCCTTCCATGCCGCGAGCAGCGGGTCGTCGCCGCCGAGCAGCGCCTCGCGGGCGGACGGAACGCCGCCGATGCAGTATCGGGTGACGATGTGCGCATCGGAGAGCAGCGGAACGGCCGTAAAGGGAAGCAGCGCGATGTCGGCTTTCCGCTCGATGAAATGCTGGATGACGGTGTCGGGATCGGACAGCAGCAGCTCGGCGCGAAGGTTACCTTCGTGCCGGATACCATAGATGAATGGCGTCGCGCTGAAGCACGACACGGCGGCTATACGTGGAACTGTGACCATCATCCATAAGGTACGAAACGGTTGGTTCGACGGCACAAAGATACACTTTATTCCCGAAAAAGGGCACAAAACCCGCAGATTTCTTTTCCGGGGCGAAACGGGAGGGAGGGCGGCGCGGAAATCCGGACGGACCGGACGGAAGAAAAAACGCCCCGGGAGACGGAAACTCCCGGGGCGCAGTCTTTTCCGGACCTGCCGCGTCACCGCTTCACGACGGGTCGGAGGCGGTAGAGCACGACGTCCTCGGCCGGAACGACCACCTCGCGCTTGCGGTCCGTGCGGAAGCTACGGCCGCCGTTCCAGAGGTCGCGGCCCTCGTAAACGATCCGGTCGAAAGCCGTGGAGCACTGCGACACCTCCGTATCGGTGAAGCTGAACAGCTGCCAGTCGATCGTATAGGGACGCGCCTCGTGCGTGCGGTTGAAGAGGCAGAAGGCCCATTCGCCGCCGGCGAGCGGCTTGAACCAGATTTCCAGTCCGTTGTCGGTGGCGTAGCGCAACCCCTGCACGCCCAGCGGGTCCTGGTCGATGGCGATGACGTCGCGGTCGGTCACGATGGCCGCCGTCTCGTCCGACATGGCGCGAATGTCGTTGCCAAGGATCAGCGGCGCAGCCATCATGCACCACATCGTGAAGTGCGCACGGTCCTGATTGACCGACATGCCGTTGCCCACCTCGAGCATGTCGGGGTCGTTCCAGTGACCCGGACCGGCATAGCGGCGCAGTCCGGCGTTGTCGTCGAAATTCTGCATCACGGTGCGGGGTTTCCAGTCGCCCGTGAAGACCGCGGGGTCGGAGAACGAAAGGCCGATGTCGCCTGTCGTACGCCACATGTGGCCGACCTCCCGCGCCCAGGTCCACGGCTTGCTGTTACCCCACTCGCACATGGAGAAAAGGATCGGGCGCCCGGCGGCGCGCAGGGCGTCGCGCATGAGCGTATAGGCTCCCACGGGATTGATATTCTCGGTGTTGCACCAGTCGTATTTCAGGTAGTCGATGCCCCAGCGGGCGTATTGCAGCGCATCCTGGTACTCGTGGCCGAAGCTGCCGAAACGTCCGGCGCAGGTCCTCCGCCCGGCATCGGAGTAGATACCCAGCTTCAGCCCCTTCGAATGCACGTAATCGGCCAGCGCCTTCATACCGCCCGGGAACCGTTCGGGATCGCACTGCGGAAAACCGTCGGCGTCGCGTTCGGAGGCGTGCCAGCAGTCGTCGATATTGAGGTAAATGTATCCGGCCTCGGCCAGCCCCGACTCGACCAGCGCGTCGGCCATTTCGCGGACCATCCGCTCATCGACGTTGCAGCCGAACTTGTTCCACGTGCTCCAGCCCATCGGCGGCGTATCGGCCAGGCCTTCCCACTTCTGGGCCGAAGAGGTCGCCGCGCAGCAGAGCGCGGCGCAAAAGAGTAAAAGACGTTTCATATCAGCGATTCGTTTGAGGTTTGTCCGGGTTCGCCGAATCGGTCCGGGCCGCCGGACCGATGCCCGGAAGGCCCTGTCCGAAGCCCCGGAAGAGCCGCCGGTTCGGGAAGACAAAGATAACCGATTTTCCCGGCATTCGGGAGCGGGTTTCCATTTTTTTTGGAAAAACTGCGCAAAACTCTTGACAAGGGGGTATCGGCCGCCGTATATTTGCCCCGTAATCCACACCCGGCCGCAAAGACAAGGCCGGTTATCGACATCGGAGAACCGCTCTGTTCCAACCGGATGCGAATAGTTCCCGACAACAATCGACAAATTATCCACAACTTATCCACACGCCCGGAGGTCCCGGAGACATCCGTATCCCCGCTCCTCTCCGGCCCGCACCGGTTCGTTCCGGCCCTCCGCGGCGTCCGGTCCCGCATCTTCCCGGAAGGGGCTTTCCGGCCGGACAGCGAAACGCATCATCATTCAATCCAAAATCCCTGCACCATGACATTCACCCAAATTCCGCAACAGTACGCTCCGCTCGGCGCGGAGGCGGTTTACGCCGTGGAGAATCCCGCGGGCGGAGACCTCGACATCCGCATCGCGGACGAAAAGGGGGCTACGCTCGGAGCCCTGCGTTTCGCCGCGGCGGCCACGGCCCGCTTCGACGCCGCCCCCGCCCTGCGCCGGGCGCTCCGCTTCATCCCCCTCGTCGGCAACACGGGATTCTACGCCGCCACGGGACGCGTCGTAAAGGCCGCGGTCACGGCCGGAGCCGCCGGAACGCTTCCGGAAGGCACGGAGGCGACGGCTCCGGCGAGGACCTTCCTGCCGGGACGGGAAGCCGCGGAAGCCCCGGCGCTGCTGACGACCCTGCCCCGCCGCCGGATCATCCCGGAAGGAGCCTGCGAAGAGCTGACCCTGCTGACCGCCGGCGACGCCGAAGCGGTGGTGACGGCCCGGACGGCCGATTCGCTGACGGCGGAGAGCTACTCCGTCCGGACGTCGGGACCGCTGCTGTTCCGCATCGACACGCGCGACTTCCCGGGGGCGGAGACGCTCTCGATCGACTTCGGAGAGATCGGAACGGTGGAATACACCGTCGTACCCGCCGTGCGGGAGGCCGTGCGGCTGGCGTGGCGCAGCAGCGCGGGGTCGGTCGAACATTACAGCTTCCCGGTCGTGCGGGAGGTGACGAAAAGCACCCAAAAACGGCGGGCCTGCGGCCCCGAGGGGCACGTCGTCGTACCGCAGCGGAGCGAAAGGCGCACCGCGCTGGCCTCGGCCTACGAGACGCCCGAAATGCTGGAGGCGCTCGCCGAACTGACGGAGACGCCCGAAGTCTGGATCGCCGGGGAGGAGATCTACACGCCCGCAGACGTCCTGACCGACGAGGCGACGGTGCTCCGCCGCGGCACGATGAGCTGCCTGGAGATCGAAATCCGAGACAAACGAACCGCTCCCGCACGATGGAACTGACGATCGACGGACGCCCCTGCGACCTGGGGCCGGAACGGATCGCCGTACCGGGCTACGACGCCCGGAAGACGGCAACCCCGGAGAGCTGCCGCGAAGGCCGCACGCTCCGGATCGCACTTCCCGCGACACCCCGCAACGCCGCGGCGACGGGACACCCGTGCGAGCCCCACGCCGCCGGGAAGTTCAACGACACGCGCCACGAAGCCGTGCTGACGGCCGGAGGGGCCGAGCTGCTGCGCGGACCGGTACGGCTGCTCGCCGCGACGGACGCGGAATACACGCTCGAAATCCGCAGCGGCGGCGCGGGATGGGCCGAGAACGCCGCGCGGCGCATGTTCAACACGCTGGGGGTCGAATACGACGGAGAGCTCACACCGACCGACATCCTCGCCGGATGGACCGACGGCCGGCCCGTGAAGTTCTTCCCCGTGCTCCGCGACGAGTACCCCGCACGGAACGGCCCGTCCGACCTGCTGCCCGCCGAACGGGTGCTCTCGCCGGACGACTACCACCCCTTCCTGCACGTGGCCACGCTCGCCGAACGCATCTTCGCGGAGGCCGGCTACCGCGTCGAGAGCCGCTTCTTCGCCTCGGAGTTCTTCCGCTCGCTCTACATGAGCGGAGCCTATCCCTCGCACGACACCGCCGCAGCAGAAGCCCGCATGGGCTTCTCGGCCCGCCGGACCGCCCCCGTCACGGCGAAGGCCAACGAGGCGGGGAAGGTCGTCGCCGACCCCGCGACCGCGCTCAACTCGGTGGGCAACATCGTCGAGACGGCCACGCCGCAGAGCACCGACGCCGACGGAAACCCCATCGACGGACTGTACAATCACGGGGGATGCTTCTCGACGGACGGAGGCCGCATCCTGTTCACGCCCCTCGCGGAGACGACCGCGGGGTTCGAATACCGCCTCCGCTACACCACCTCGCACCGCATTCTCTCGCGCACGCGGCTCCGGGGGTTCGACACCGTTTACCTCGGGCCGGGGTCGGAGATGGCCTTCACGCTGGCGAACCGCTACGAGGACCACCGCGCCGCGCCGGAGGCGAACCGCACCTACCGGGCCCTCGTCTTCGACCACCGCGAAGGGGCGCGATACCGGCTCCGGTACACCCGCGACGGGGTGGAAGGGGTCGTATGGACCGAATTCGCGGCCCGCTCGGCGCAGGTCACGACCCCGGCGTCGGGACGCTTCGCCGATCCGGTGCTGGAGGTGCGCAACAGCCTCGGATGGGAGCCCTTCGAAGGGGACTGGGCTCTCTATGCCGGATATGTCGGGGAGACGGGGGAGACGACCGTGGAGCTGCGGCTGCGGACGGCCTCCGAGGAGCTCGGCCCGTCGAAACCCAAGCGGTTCGACCAGATCTACTTCGCGGGGGCCGAGGAGGGCATGACGCTCACGCTGCACGAGGAGTGCGCCCTGCGGCCCCGCTTCCGCTCCGGACCGGGATTCGGCTCGGCGGTCCGCTTCGCCGACGTGGCGCAGCACCGCATCCGGCAGGCGGAGCTGCTCGGGGCCCTCGCACACCTGTTCAACCTGCGGTTCTACACCGAGGAGGCGACGAAAAAGGTCTGGATCGAACCGGCCGACGACTTTTTCGGCGCAGGTCCCGAGACGGACTGGAGCGGCCGGACCGACTTCTCGCAGCCGGTGGAGCGGCGGGATGCGGCGCTGGAGGTGCACGAGACGAGGTGCTGGCGCTACCGCGAAGGGGACGGCGCGGTGAGCCGCTTCGACGCCGGAGCCGAAGAGCCGCTGGGGGCGTGGAGCGTCCGGTGTCCGTCGCAGGCCGCCCTCACGGGCGAGAAGGTGCTCCGCAACCCGCTGTTTTGCCCGTCGCTCAACGCCGCGGGGCACTACCCGAACGCCCCCTCGGCCCGGCTCCTGCAGGTCGGCGACCGCGACGACACGGAAGACGACGGCACGAATTTCACGCCCCGCATCGTCCGCTACGCCGGGATGCACCCCCTGCCGGAGGGCGAACGGTGGGGATACCCGTCCGGCGAGGCGGCCTACCCGCTCGCGGCCTTCCACTTCGCGGGAGACGCCGCGGCGGCGGGGTTCACGCTCTGCTTCGAGGACCGCGACGGCGTGCGGGGGCTGCACCGCTTCTACGACCGGCAGACGACGCGCGAGGCGAGGCGCGAACGCATCGCCCTCTCGCTGCGGCTGGCCCCCGACGAATTCGCGGCGCTCCTGGCCCCCGGAACGGGCGCTCCCGACATCCGGTCGGTGTTCCGCATCGATACGGGAACGGGGGTGGTGCGCGCCCTGCTCGACACCGTGGAGGAGTACGATCCGGAGGCGGCATCGGTCCGCTGCACCTTCACGCGGCTCACGGAGGACGCCCTATGACACGGCACGAGGAACGGCTGGCCGGAATCCTGCGGCGTGCGATCGCGGGGCTGTCGGAGGAGGAGGCCGTAAAGCGGCTGTTCGAACTGGGCGCGGTCAGCCGCCGGGGTTGCGAAAGGCTGGCCATCCGCGAAGAGGTGGCGCGGCTCGAAAAGCGGGGCATGGGACGCTGCGAGGCGCTGCATGTCGCGGCCGGGGTGTTCTGCTGCTCGTACGAAAAGGCCCGGAACGCATTTTACAACACATTCAAAGACTGAAACATGAAATCGGAAATCCAAATCAACGACAAGGCCGGAAACTGCCGCATCGAAATCGAAGGGACGATCGGCGTTCCCGAGGAGTGGCAGTTCGACGACCCGGCGGACCGGGTGGCGACCTACGAGCGGTTCCGCGACGCGGTGCGGCGCATCGCGGAGATCGAAGCGCCGGAGGTGGTGGTCGAAATCCGTTCGACGGGCGGCGACGTGAACGACGCGCTGCTGATCCACGACGCGCTGCGATCGCTCGGGGCGCGCATCACGACCCGCTGCTACGGCTACACCGCCTCGGCGGCCACGATCATCGCGCAGGCGGCGTCGGAAGGCCGCCGCGAAATCTCGGCGAACGCCCTCTACCTGATCCACGACTCGGTATGCGCCGCGGAGGGCAACGCCTCGGAGCTGGAGGGGAAGATCGCCCTGCTCCGCCAGACCGACGCCCGCATCGCCGCGGTCTATGCCGCCCGTTCGGGGCGTCCGGCGGCGGAATTCGAGGCGCTGATGGCCGAGAACAACGGCAGCGGCCGCTGGCTCTCGCCCGCGGAGGCGGTGGAGGCGGGACTGGCCGACCGCGTGACCGACGCCGCACCGCACGCCGCGCCGACGCTGGCGCAGAACCTCTCGCGGGGATGGGAACGGCTGCTCGCCGGACTGGGACTGCGCCCGGGCGAAGCGACGGCCGCGGGACGGAACGCGCTGCCCGCAGACCGCAACGTGCTGCATGCCGTCCCGGACGACGGCCCGCGCCGCCGGGCCGCAGCCGAAGCGATGCGGCGGCGGTTCCGCGCCACGGAGACGCTTCCGTGCGAGGATCCCTCCTACGGCGACGCCGTACAGTCGGCCAACGCCCGCGCCTACGCCGAGGACGCGAAATGCTTCCGCGGCTGATCCGGCCGCGGAGACCCGGAACCGGGCCGCGGCCCGGCTCCGGGAAACGAACGGATACCCCTTATTCCACAGACTATTCCACAAACCCTCAAAAACACGAAAGACATGACTTACCTCGAAAATGCGAAACAGTACACCGGTTCGGAGCTCGAAACCGTATTCTTCCGCCCGATGCTGACCGGCGAATCGGCCCGGGAACTGGGCGTGCGCGTCCTCTACAACATGCCCACGCCCACGCACGTACAGCTTTGGGACGGACAGCGCAACATCCTGCAAAAATACACCGCGGCCGGCTGGTCGGGCGGCGCGGCGGCCGCCAAGTTCGAGAAGACGATCGACCTGCGGCGCGTGAAGGCCGAGATGAGCTTCTCGGCGGCCGACTACTTCTCGATGGTCTGCGAGAAGATCGCCTCCGTCACGAACGTCCACCTGGAGGACCTCACGGGAACCGAGCTCGAGAAGGCCGAAACGGCGCTCTTCCGGCAGGCGCTCGCCGAGAACCTCCGCGCGACGATGTGGGTCGGCGACGCCTCGGCCGAGACGGGCTACAACACCTTCGACGGATTCCTGAAGCTCATCGGGGAACTGGTCGCGGAGGAGAGCGTCTATCACAACACCTATCAGGACGCGGACCTCGCGTCGGCGGAGAAGATCGTCGAGTTCTTCGACGAGCTGTGGACCAACGCCGACACGCGCACGCAGGACCTCAAGGCCGACGGACAGTTGGCCTACTTCCTCACCTCGGACCTCTGCCACCTCTACGAGAAGTACCTCGACGCGAAGGGTGCGGACGCCGCCTACGCCGATGCGGTGAACGGCCGTCCGACGCTCTCCTACCACGGCATCCCGGTCATCGACGTCCGGCTGGGCGGCTACCTCGCCCCGACGTCGTTCGACAAGTCGTTCTGCATGCTCACCGACCGCCGCAACCTCGTGCTGGCGGTCAATACGGCCGACATGCCCGGAAACGAGGTCCGCATGTGGTACAACCCCGACGAGATGGAGAACCGCCAGCGCGCCGTCTTCATGGCCGGCTGCGCGATCCTCGACGAGAGCCTCGTCACGTACCTCCACAAACAGTAATTCCCCCGGCCGGACCGCCTGCGGCGATCGTCCGCGGGCGGGCGGCCCGAACCGAAGACACGACACATGAGCAAAGCGAAAAAAATCAGACCGGCCGTCGGCGTGATCGACCGCACGGACCCCTGCATGCCGCCTGCCGCGGCGCGCGTCGAAAGCGACGAGTTCTGGCGCTGGGGCGACGACAACCTCTTTCCGGCGGCGCTGGCGACGATGGCCCGCCGCTCGACTACCCACCGCCGCATCGTCAATGACAAGGCCGACTACATCTCGGGCAAGGGATTCGTCTGCGACGAGGCGGCCCAGCCGCAACTGGCGGCCTTCGTCCGGCGCGCGAACGGCGACGGGGAGAGCCTGCGGCAGGTGCTCAACAAGCTGGCGTTCGACAAGGCGCTGTTCGGCAACGCCTTCCTCGAAGCGGTGACGGACGCCGGGCACTCGTTCCTCTCGCTCTACCACCAGGACGCCACGCGCTGCCGCGTGGCCCGCGACTCGCGGCACGTTCTGCTGCACCACGACTGGAGCGCTTTCCGCACATCCGAGGCGCGGCGGCTGCCGCTCTACCCGCTCTTCGAGGAGCAGCCGGACGGCACGCTGCGCACGATGGTCCACTACAAGGACTACGAACCGGCGTTCGAGCACTACGGCGTTCCGCCCTATATCGCCGGGCTGAACGTCTCGGCGATCGCCTACAAGACCGACCGCTGGAACATCTCGCGGCTCGACAACTCGTTCCAGCTCTCGGGCGTCATGCTGCTCGACTCGTCGGCCGCGAGCGAGGCCGACGCCGAGCGCATCGTGCGGCTGGCCGAGAGACGGTTCGCCGGGAACCCGGGGCAGGTGATGTTCGTCATCCGCGAAGGCGGCGAGGAGGACAACTCGCGCTTCATCCCGATCGCCTCGCAGAACGAAGGCGACTGGCAGGCCCTCCACGAGCAGGCGACGGCGGACATCGTCGTGGCGCACTCGTGGTTCCGGACGCTGAGCGGACTGGATTACAGCTCGGGATTCAGCGCCGAACGCATCCTCCACGAATACGAGGTGGCGCTGAACACCGTGATCCTCGCCGAACAGGCCGAACTGACCGAACCGATCCGCGCGCTCGCCGCGGAAACGCTCGGGGCCGACGTCTCCTCGCTCGAGATCGTAAACCGGCCGCCGACCCGGTCGAAACCCATCTACATGAAGGTCTGGGAAGCCCGCAAGGCCGACGGTCTGGACTACGATCCGGACGACCCGAAGCAGCAGGCGTTCCTCTCCGAAATCACGAAGTACAACATCCGGAGCATCGACTGACCGGATGCGTCCGCCGCGGCCGGGCCCCATCGCCCGCAACGCCATGAGGGCCGATCCGCCCGGCCGGGGTCGGCAGGAGGCATCCGGGAAGAAGGTCTCCGACATCTCCCGAAGCCGTTCCGGAGCGCACGCGAAGCCTCCGGAACGGTACGCACACCAAAAAACACGATTCCATGAAGACACTCGTCACACCCCTTCAGGCGCTCCGGCTCGCCTTTCCGGAAGGCGAAGCGCTGCCGCCCGGAACCGTCGCCGAAGCAGACATAGCCGCCGCGGAACGGCGGTATATCGTCCCGGTCATCGGCCGCGCGCTCCACGCACGGCTGCTCGAAGGCGCCTACGAAACGTTCCGCACCGACTATCTGGCCGCACCGACGGCCCTTTTCACCCGTCTCCAGCTCCAGCCCCGGCTGGACATACGCACCGGACAATGCGGCACGACGGCCCCGAAATCGTCGTGGGGCCAGCCCGCCGGCGACGACGCCCTGCGCCGGCGGCAGCGGGCGCTGCGCACCGAGGCCCGGACGCTGCTGCGCCGCGCGGCGGAGCACCTCGACGCGCACCGCACCGAATTTCCGGAATACGACCCGACGGAGAACATACTCAAACTCTGCTCGACCGATGGAGGCTTTGTACAGATGCGTTAGCGGCCTCGCGGCCGGAGCCGCCGCCCTCTTCGCCCCGATCGGTCCGATGGCGGCCACGACGGCGGCCTTCATCGGCATCGACTTCCTGACGGGCGTGGCGGCCGACCGTGCGGCGGCCCGCCGCGAAGGGCGCACCTGGTATTTCGAGAGCCGCGAGGCGTGGCGCACGGTGCTCAAACTCGCGCTGGCGCTGACGGCGATCGCCATGGCATGGCTCATCGACCGCTGCGTGCTCGGCTTCACGCGGCTCGACACGGCACGGCTCTTCGCCGGCTTCATCTGCGGCGTGGAGATGTGGTCGTTCCTCGAAAACGCCGCGCAGCTCTCCGACGCCCCGCTGTTTCGCCGGCTGCGCCGCTACGCCCGCCGCCGCATCGGAAAGGAGGCCGGACGATGAGCCGGGGGCTGGAAAACCGCAACCCGGGCAACATCCGGCAGTCGCGCGTGCGCTACAAGGGCGAGGTGCGCCCTTCGCGCGACCCGGAGTTCAAGCAGTTCGAATCGCCGGCATGGGGCTACCGGGCCATTTTCGTACTGCTCGACACCTACCGGCGGCGGCACGGGCTGCGGAGTCTCCGGGAGATGATTTCGCGCTGGGCTCCGCCGTCGGAGAACCGCACCGAAGCCTATATCCGCGCCGTGGCGGACGACACGGGGATCGACCCCGACGAACCGATCGACACGCGCGACCGGAAGACGATGGTTCCCGTCGCGGCATCCATCTCGCGCGTGGAGAACGGCGTCGCGGCCGACCGCCGCCAGGTCGAACGCGGCTGGGAGCTGTTCGCGGAGTGACCTCCGCCCGAAGGGAGCGGAACCGGCAAACAGGTCCGGCGGCGAACCCCGGCAGCCGAAAGACGGACCGACGGACACGGCGCCCGGAAGGAGGGGAAAACAGCCGGACATAGGCCGCCGGAACGGACGGGGCGCCGCCGTCGGAGCCGACGGGCGGAAAAGACCGGAACGAACGCTTCCGCAGCCGGAAAACCCGGACCGGGCGGGGGATTTGCATCCGAATTTGCTATATTTGCATCTGAACAGACTATCCGCACATGTCGATCCGGCAGCTACTCGCACGGCTCGACCGGATGCCGATGCTGAAAATCCTCGTCCCCTTCGCGGCGGGCATCGCGCTGGCCGACCGTTTCACACTGCCCCTGTGGTTCGCCGCAGGGGCTTTCGTGCTGACGGGGCTCACGGCCCTGCTGCTGCGCTCCTCCGCGGCGCTGGTGGGGATGCTCCTCACGGCGGGATTCGCCGCGGCGCAGCTCCGGGCGGCCGAACCGGCCGTGCCGCGGGGCGTACGCACCGCCTTCGAGGTCGCGGTGGAGGGAATCCCCGCCGACCGGGGCCGCTACGTCGCGGCCGAAGCGGTCGTCGCGCTCTGGCGGGACCCCGCGACGGGGCGCTGGCATCCGTCGGGCGACCGGGTGATGCTCTACGCCGATTCGCTCACTCCGCTGACGGCCGGAGAGCGGTTCGTGTGCCGCGGCGAGGTGCGGCCCTTCCGGAGCGGGGCGGAGAGCTACCGCCGCCTGATGCGGCGGCGGGGATTCGCCGGAACGCTCTCCGTCTCCGGACGCACGCTGCTCGAACGGCTGCCCGGACACACCGGAAGGCTCCACCACCGCGCGGCGGAGCGGCTGGCCCGGCTTCCGCTCGGAGGGGATGCGGGAGCCGTGGTGCGGGCCATGGCGGCGGGAGACCGGAGCGGCATCACGCCGGAGCTGCGCACGGCCTACTCGCGCAGCGGGCTGTCGCACCTGCTGGCCGTATCGGGACTCCACACGGGCATCGTCTTCGCGCTCGTCAATCTCGCGCTGTGGTGGCTGCCGCTTCTCAGGCGGGGACACCTCGTGCGCAACGTGCTGGCGGCGGGGGCCGTGTGGCTGTTCGTCGCGGCGGCGGGAGCCCCGCCGAGCGCCGTGCGGGCCGCCGTCATGTGTACGGTCCTGCAGACCGCCCTGGCGTCGGCATCGGAATACGTCGCACTCAATGCGCTCGCCGCGGCGGCTTTCGGGATGCTGCTCTGGCAGCCGGCCTGGCTGGGGGACATCAGCTTCCGGCTCTCGTTCCTCGCCGTGGCGGGCATACTCGCCTGGGGCGTGCCGCTCTGCCGCCGCTGCCGGACGCGCTGCCGGGCGGCGAACGCCGCGATCGACGCCTACCTGATCGGCCTCGCGGCCGCCGTCGCCACGACGCCCCTCGTCTCGCACACCTTCGGAACGGTTCCGCTGGCCGGACTGCTCGTCAATCCCGCGGCCATCGCACTGGCGACGGCCGTAGTCTTCGGCGGGGCGCTGTGGATGCTCCTGCCCGCCGGACCGCTCGCCCCGGCCTTCGCCCTGGTGACGGGTACGGCGGCCGAAGGGATCAACGCGCTGGCCCGCCTCACGGCCTCGCTGCCGGGAGGCGCGGCCGAATATGCGCTCGGAGGGACGCAGACCGCGATCCTCTACCTCCTCTTCGCGCTCGCCACCCTCGCGGCATGGAGCGCGGAACCGAAAAAAAGCGTACATTTGCCGACATGATAACCCCCGAAGAATACGCCCTGCTCCGCACCGACGAGGTGCGCGAAGCGATCGCCCGGGCCCGCGGACGCGACCCGCTGGAGGTGGCGACGGACCGCCGCGTGCCCCATGCCCGTCTGGTCGCCACGCAGGTCAAATACCTCGCGCGGGCCGAACGGAAACTCCCCTCGTACGCCGCGGCGCAGTGCATCCTGCCGCCGCGGGCCTTCGAGCAGGCGTCGAGCGAGGCGTGCGCGGCGCACAAACGCATCGCGGGCGACAGCGTGCTGGACCTCACCTGCGGACTGGGCGCGGACGCGCTCTTCCTGAGCCGCCGCTTCCGCCGCGTGGTGACGCTCGAGCGCGACGCCACGCTCGCCCGCATCGCCGCGGAGAACTTCGCACGGCTCGGCGCCGGAAACATCGAGGTCGTCTGCTCTTCGGCCGAGGAGTACCTCGCGCAGGAGGGGCTGCGCTTCGACTGGATCTACGCCGACCCCGACCGCCGTTCGGCGGAAGGCCGCAGGCAGGTGCGGCTGGAGGCGTGCTCGCCCGACATCCTCGCGCTCGGACCGCTCATCGGCCGGGCGTCGGAGCGGCTGTGCGTGAAGAACTCCCCGCTCTTCGACACGGACGAGGCGCTGCGGCTCTTTCCCCGCAGCCGCGTGGAGGCCGTCTCGGTCGGCGGCGAGTGCAAGGAGGTGGTGATCTACGCCGACGGCGCGGGACCGCTGCTCACCGCCTCGGCCATCGGGCTGGGCGAGTTCTCAGCCCGGCACGGCGAGCGTGCCGGAGAGCCGCCCGCGACGTTCGGCGCGGCGCGCTACCGCTGGCTCGTTATTCCCGACGTGGCCTTGCAGAAGACCCGCCTCGTACGGCTGCACCTCGCGGGCCGCGCCGACTGCTGGAGCGAGAACGGCTACGGATTCGCCGCCGAACGCCCCGAGGGCGTGCTGGGCCGCATCCTCGAAATCGACCGCATCGAGCCGTACGACCCCGCACGGCTGAAGCGCGAGCTGAAGGGACGCGGCGCGGAGATTCTCAAGCGCGACTTCCCGCTCCGGCCCGAGGAACTGTACCGCCGGCTGGGGCTGCATCCGGGCGGAGAGGTGCGGCTGGCCTTCACGAAAACGGGGAACGATTTTTGGGCGATCCGCCTAAAATAGCTATCTTTGTTCGACCGTCACGACGCCGTTCCCATGAAAATCAGCGACATTCCGACATACTTCACCGACACGATCTTCCGGCGCGACGCCAGCGAATGGCGCAACCCCGTCGTGCGGTGGCTCGTGCAGCAGTACAAGCTGCTCTTCTACACGGCGAGGGGGTTGCAGGAGCACGGGACGCTCGTGCGCAGCGCGGCGCTGACCTTCTATACGCTCATGTCGCTCGTGCCGATCGCCGCCGTAGTGTTCGCCGTGGTCAAGGGCTTCGGCCTGGCGGACGGACTGGTGGAGAACCTCTACGCGCTCTTCCCGCAGAACCCCGAGATCGTGCGCTACATCGTCGATTTCGCCGAGAACGCCCTCGGCCGCACGCAGGGCGGCGTGGTGGCCGCCGTGGCCCTCGTGATGCTCTTCTGGGCCGTGATCCGCGTCTTCGGGTCGATCGAGAGCGCCTTCAACAACATCTGGGAAGTGAAGGTCGAGCGCGGCATCACGCGCCAATGGACCGACTACATCGCCGTGGTGATGATCGTCCCGGTGCTCTGGATCGTGGCCAACGCCATGACCAACTACGCCGAACGGCTGCTGGGTTTCGACGACAGCTGGTACTTCGGCCTGCTGTCGCATCTGGCGTCGATGGTGGTCATCTGGGGCATGTTCACGCTGCTCTATCTGGTGATCCCCAACGCGAAGGTCCGCGTCGGCAGCGCCCTGATGGCCGGAATCGTCGCGGGCACGATCTTCCTCCTGTTCCAGTGGGGCTACGTTTACCTCCAGCGGTGGATGACCTCCTACAACGCCATCTACGGCAGCTTCGCCGCGCTGCCGCTCTTCCTCATCTGGTTGCAGACCTCGTGGGAGATCCTCCTCTTCGGCGGCGAACTGTCGTTCGCCTACCAGAACGTCGAACGGTTCGACGAGGAGCGCGAGTCGCTGCTCGTGAGCTACGACCAGCGGCGCAAAATCCTGCTCGCGGCCATGCTGATCGTCGTGCGGCATTTCCGCGACCACGGCGGGGCGATGCCCGCAGAGCGGATCCGGCGGCGGCTGAACCTCCCCACGCGCATCGTGAACGACGTGCTGTTCCAGCTCGTGCAGGCCGGGCAACTGATCGCCGTGCGCAGCGGCGACGGGGAGCGCGAAGTGGGCTACACGCCGGCATACGACATCGCCTCGATGACGATTTACAGCATCCTGGAGGCGGTGGAACGGAGCGGACAGACCTCCTTCGACCTGGCGGCGACGCCCGAACTGGCGCATATCGACCGCGAGCTGGACGGACTCAAGGAGGCGGCCCGCAAAGCCGAGGACAACGTAACGCTCACCGACCTGATGAAGGACGCCGACACGAAACAGCCATGAAACAGATCGCAATCATCGGAAGCGGGAACCTGGCGGAAGCCCTCGCCCGGGCCGTGGCGGCGGCCGACGGGCTGCACCTCGTGCAGCTCTTCGCGCGCAACGCCGCACGGGGCGGCGAGGTGGCCGCACTCGCCCGCACGGAGTGGACGGACGACCCGCAGCGGCTCGCCCGGGCCGACCTGTACCTCATCGCCGTCAGCGACCGCGCCGTGGGGGAGGTCGCCGCACGGCTGCCCATACCCGACGGAGCCGCGGTGGCCCACACGGCGGGCAGCGTACCCCTCGCGGCCCTGCCCGAACGGTTCGCCCGCCGGGGGGTCTTCTACCCGATGCAGACCTTCACGCGGGGCCGGGAGGTCGATTTCGGCGAGATCCCGGTATTCATCGAAGCCTCCTCTCCGGCATTGTGCGACGAGCTGGAGGCGTTCGCCCGCCGCCTCTCCCGCACGGTGATCCGCAGCGACTCCGCGCAGCGGGCGAAAGTGCACCTCGCGGCGGTCTTCGCCTGCAACTTCGCCAACCGCATGTACGCTCTCGGCGAACGGATCGCGCGCGACGCCGGGCTGGACTTCGGGGTGCTCAAACCGCTCGTCACAGAGACCGCCGCGAAAGCCCGCGACGCCCGCTCGCCGCTCGACGTGCAGACGGGCCCCGCCGCACGGCACGACGCGGCGACGCTGGAGCGCCACCTCGCGCTGCTGGCCGACGACCCCGAAATGCAGGAACTCTATTCGAAAATCAGTCAGAACATATGGGAAACTTCAAAGAGGACATAGCCCGCTGCGAAGCCTTCGTCTTCGACGTGGACGGCGTGATGACCGACGGGGGCATCATCCCCACCGCGGACGGCGACTTCATCCGCCGCTACAACGCCAAGGACGGCTACGCGCTGGCCTACGCCGTCAAGCACGGCTACAAGGTCTGCATCATCACCGGCGGCCGCGGCCGCACGCTCGAACACCGGCTCCGGATGCTCGGCATCGAACGCTTCTACACCGACTGCATGGACAAAATACGGGCCATGCGCGAATACTTCGCCGAGGAGGGCATCGACCCGGCCAACGCAATCTACATGGGCGACGACATTCCCGACCTGGAGTGCATGCGCGAAGTGGGCATTCCGGTCTGCCCGGCCGACGCCGCGGCCGAGGTGATCGAAGCCTCGCGCTACGTCTCGGAGTTCCGGGGCGGCGAAGGCGCCGTGCGCGACATCGTGGAGCAGGTGCTCCGCGCCCGCGGCGACTGGGCCCGCGACTCGATGGGCGTCACCCCCTCGTCGCTCGTGGCGTCGAGGTAGCGGACCGGAGGAGAAAGCCGTCCTGAGCGAGAAAGATACACGGCATCCGCTTCTGCGGGATTTCGTATCACCGTTCGAGTATAACGAAAACCTTTACAAGTCATGAACATTCTTGTCACGGGCTCCGGAGGGCAGTTGGGACATGCCCTCCGGCATGCTTCGGCCGCCTCGGCGGACCGCTACTTCTTCACGGACGTCGCGGGCGACGATACCCTGCGGCTCGACATCACGGACCGTGAGGCCGTGGAACGCTTCGTCCGCGAACACGCCATCGGCGCTGTCGTGAACTGCGCGGCCTATACGGACGTGGAGCGTGCCGAGGAGGACGCGGAGCGCGCCGAGCTGCTGAACGCCACCGCCGCCGGACACCTGGCACGCGCGATGAAAGGAGTCGGCGGACTGCTCGTGCACGTCTCCACGGACTACGTCTTCGACGGCACAGCGAACAGACCCTGCACGGAGGAAACCCCGACGGCGCCGCAAAGCGTTTACGGAGCGACGAAACTGCACGGCGAGGAGGAGGTGCTGGCTTCGGGCTGCCGCTATGTGATTCTCCGCACGGCGTGGCTCTATTCGGAGATCGGGAGGAACTTCCTCAGGACGATGCTGCGTCTGACGGAAGAAAAGGAGGTGCTGCGCGTGGTATTCGACCAGACGGGAACCCCGACCTACGCCGGGGACCTCGCCGAAGCGATCTTCGACATCGTGGAACACCGCAAATACGAAGGCCGCGAAGGCATCTACCACTTCTCGGACGAGGGCGTCTGCTCGTGGTACGACTTCGCCCGGGCCATCGCCGAATACGCCGGAAACTCCGCCTGCGACATCCGCCCCTGCCACAGCGACGAGTTCCCTTCGAAAGCCGTGCGACCGGCCTACTCGGTGCTGGACAAGACGAAAATCAAGGAGACATTCGGTATCGTGATTCCCCACTGGACGGACAGCCTCCGCAAATGTATCGGAAACATCGAAAAAGAGAAATAGAAGATGGATTTCAAACGCAACATCATCATCACGGGAGGCGCCGGCTTCATCGGAAGCCACGTGGTGCGTCTTTTCGTCTCGAAATACCCCGATTACCGGATCGTCAACGTCGATAAGCTCACCTACGCGGGCAACCTCGAGAACCTCCGGGACGTGGAACGGGAACCGAACTACGTTTTCGTCAGGGCCGATATCTGCGATTACGAACGCATGTCGCACCTGATGCGGGAATACCGGGCGGACGGAGTGATCCATCTGGCTGCCGAAAGCCATGTGGACCGCTCGATACGCGACCCCTTCACCTTCGCGCGGACGAACGTATTGGGCACGCTCGCGCTGCTCGAGGCCGCGCGGGTGTACTGGGAATCCTGTGGGGAGGGATACGACGGGAAATTGTTCTACCACATCTCGACCGACGAGGTGTACGGGGCTTTGGAGATGACACGGCCCCAGGGCATCGAGCCGCCCTTCTCGACCTCGGCCTCGAGCGGAGAACATCATTCGGCCTACGGCGAGGAGTTCTTCTCCGAGACTACCAGATACAACCCTCACTCGCCCTATTCGGCCTCGAAGGCCTCGTCCGACCACTTCGTAAGGGCCTACCACGACACCTACGGCATGCCCGTGATCGTCACCAACTGCTCCAACAACTACGGCCCCTACCAGTTCCCGGAAAAGCTGATTCCGCTATTTATCAACAATATCCGAAATCGGAAACCGCTGCCCGTATATGGAAAAGGAGAGAACGTCCGCGACTGGCTCTATGTCGAGGACCACGCACGGGCTATCGACACCATATTCCACAGGGGAAAGGTCGCAGAGACGTACAACATCGGGGGATTCAACGAGTGGAAGAACATCGACATCGTAAGGGTGCTCATCCGCACGGCGGACCGTCTGCTGGGAAACCCAGAAGGATATTCGGACGACCTGATCACGTATGTCTCCGACCGAAAGGGGCACGACCTGCGATATGCCATCGACTCGCGAAAACTCCAGAGAGAACTGGGATGGGAGCCTTCGCTGCAGTTCGAAGAAGGGATCGAACGGACCGTACGCTGGTACCTCGAAAACCAAGCGTGGCTCGAAAATATCTCCTCCGGAAAGTACCAGAACTATTACGAGAAGATGTATAAACCATTGTAACTGTTTCAGCCTTTTATTTTCAGAATTATATTAATTGGCTATTATTCCGGATGGAATTTCAATATGTTTGAAAATTGATAATAGCGAATGGATATTACGTGTAGTGGATCAAAGTAAAGAATCGTATAAACAGATTCTGAAAGCAACCAGCGTGTTTGGAGGAGTGCAAATCTTCAAGATTGTTATAGATCTGTTAAAATCGAAGATTATCGCTCTGTTTCTCGGACCGGAGGGCGTCGGTATGTTCTCGTTATTTCAGAATCCAGTTCAATTGATCTCTCAGCTAACAGGCTTGGGTATCAATACGAGCGCGATACGAGATGTCGCACAGTCCAGAGAAGACGAGATCGAATTGGGGAAGACCGTAAAAACAGTACGTTCCTGGTCTCGGGTTTCCGGTCTTGTTGGCATGCTGTTTTTGCTGTTCGCTGCACCATTAGTCAGTCGCTGGACATTCGGCAGCGAAGAGCACGCAATGGATTTTCGCTTTCTATCCCTTGCTGTTTTGTTCATCGCCCTTGGAAATGAAAACGATGTCATCCTCAAAGGGCAAAGAAAAATTGTATATATTGCGAAAGCCGGTGTATCAAGTGCCCTTTGCGGGTTGATAGCATCTATTCCTGCTTATTACTTCTTGGGTAAGGACGGAATTGCAGCAATCGTTGTATTAACATTTTTTGCAGTATATTTTTTCAATCGGCATTATGCCCGGAAAGAAATTATCAAAGAGGTTGATCTGACGGGGCGTGAAATCTTTCAGAGGGGAAAGACAATGGCCTCGTTGGGATCCATGTTGGTGCTTGCATCTGTTGTTCATACGGCTATTGCGTATCTCACCAATTTATTTATACGCAACTACGGTGATTTGGCGGATGTCGGATTTTATCAAGCAGGAATGGCAATAACTACCATATCCATAGATATGGTTTATAATGCTATGGCAGGAGATTTCTATCCCCGATTGTCGGCAGTCTGCAATGACCGCAATAAATCGAATGATTTGATTAATCAGCAAGCGGAGGTCGCTACTTTGGTATGTACGCCTATCTTAGTGTGCATGATTGCATTCGTGCCACTTCTCATTCGGTTGTTTTTATCTTCGGAATTTTTGATTATAGAGAGTTTCATTCATTGGATATTATTGGCGGCAGTCTTTCGGGCAGCATCCTACACGGTCTACTATATGATTTTGGCTAAAGGAAATACGAAAGGTTGTTTGGTATTTGCCTTGCTGATCAACGGCAGCCTTCTGTTATTCAATCCGTTGGGGTATTATTTGCTCGGATTGAAAGGGTTAGGGATTGCCTATTTGTTAATGATGTGCATTTATACCTTGGCGATCGTGTTATATGTCCGTCGTAAGTACGGGGTCGGATATCAATCGACCTTCATAAAGATGCAGTTTGAAAGCATTGTTCTCTGTGTGTTGATTCTTTTATCTGTTCTGTATCTTCCCAAGTCCTTAGCCTATATTGTCAATTCGTTGATTGGAATACCGGTTTGCTATATTTATCTGAAAGCTTTGAATGAGCGGACTGAATTTCTGACAACCATAAAGAATCGTTTTCATGGTAAATAAAACCTTGCTGTACCGTATATGGCATACGCTTTTTCCATTGAGGGAAAGTTTATCCCGGTTTCGATTGTGGGACAAGGTGATTTTAGGTAAAGGGAGCAGATGCAACGGAACGGCTTTCGAAGGCATGAATACTCTTATGGAAAATGCATGCGTCCAATCCTGCAATATCGGATTGGGGACTTATGTGGGAGGAGATTCCAATTTGCAAAAAACAAAAATCGGACGTTTCTGCAGTATCGCGGATCATGTGAATACCGGATTTGGGAGTCATCCTACCAAATGTTTTGTAACTACATTCCCCGCATTTTATTATGATACAAAAAATCTCGGTTTTTCTTTTTATCGAGGGGGGGGGTATTTGTTTGATATTTTGAAATATGCAGACTCGGAACGACGGTATCTCGTTGAAATCGGCAATGATGTATGGATCGGGAGTCACGTATTAATCATGGATGGAGTGAAGATCGGTGATGGAGCAATCATTGCCGCAGGAGCAGTCGTGGCAAAAGATATCGAACCGTATTGTATTGTCGGAGGAGTTCCCGCGAGACCTATTCGTTATCGGTTTACTGAAGATCAGGCAGCATTCCTGCTCTCTTTCAAATGGTGGGAAAAGAATATTGAATGGATTAACGAACATTATCGGGAGTTTCAAAATATCGAGGATTTTATACGAAAGATGAGAAATGAATAGTAATATTTATAAACTGTTCTATCGGATTTTCCGGTTGCCGTGGAGCGTATATCGGTATATGCGTTGTAGGGTGGTGTTCGGGAAAATCGGAGAGCATACGCATGTTTTACCTCCGTTTACAGTTCAGAGGGGGGGGGAATTTTTATTGGCGATCAAACTGTTATAAATAAACATGCATGGTTGATGACGCTGCCGCTGATCGAAGGTTCTGACGCTAAGATCATTATTGGCTCACGCTGTCGTATCGCTTTTTATGCGCACATCGTAGCAACCCATCGGGTCATTATCGGGAATAATGTCAATATCGCGAATAGCGTTTATTTGTCAGACAATATCCACGGATACGAAGATATCAATATTCCGCCCAGAGATCAGCCGATCATCCAGAAAAGAGATGTTATAATCGGCGACGATACGTGGTTAGGCGAACGAGTCGCCGTTATCGGAGCCCAAATCGGGAAACATTGTGTGATTGGTGCTCATTCGGTTGTAACTCGCGATATTCCTAATTATTGCGTTGCTATCGGTGCTCCCGCACGAATTATCAAACGATACGATTTCTCCAGGCAAGAATGGCGAAAAACGGATTCTTGCGGAAATTTCACAATAGATTGATTCGAATGGATTTGTTGTGAAATGGGCAGATCGTTCACAACAAATCCATATGAAATATTTTCGACTGTTCTTCACCCTGCCGTTCCGTCTTGTAAAAGTTGTATTTTACAAAATACGGTTTCGCTCGTTCGGTTGGCGATCCGTGATTCGTTCGCCGCTTCATCTGGTCGGTTGCCCTAATATCATCGTTGGGAATAGGGTGAGTATCGGATATAAGACATGGTTGCAGGCTTTGCCTTTGACCGGAGCTGAAGAATGTAGGCTGGAATTGCGCGACCGAGTGCTTCTCGGACATTTTAACCACATCATATCAACTCGTCGGATTATACTTGAAGAAAGTGTTTTGACCGCGGATAAGGTTTATATCAGCGATAATTTGCACGGATTTGAAAATATTGATATTCCGATTAGGGATCAGCCTGTTATGCAGCACAGAGAGGTGGTCATCGGCGCGGGATCATGGTTGGGCGAACATGCTTGTATTTTGGGTGCGTGTATCGGTCGCCATTGTGTGATCGGAGCCAATTCAGTAGTCACGCATGATATTCCCGATTATTGTGTCGCTGTGGGTGCTCCCGCACGGATTATCAAGCGTTACAATCCGGTAACGAAGAACTGGGAACGGACTGCTCCCGATGGCAGTTTCTTACAAAAATCGGTTTAATATTCCATATTTCACTATGAAACGAGTTTTGATTACCGGAGGCGCAGGCTTCATCGGCTCCAACGTCGCACGCAAACTGCTCGCGAAAAACTATGATGTAACGGTTCTGGACAATCTTTCTCCTCAGATTCACGGGGAAGATCCCGAACATACTTCACCGCTCTATATCGGTATCAGGGACAAGGTCCGGTTTATCCGTGGCAGCGTCACGAACCGCGAGGACTGGCTCGAAGCGCTGAGCGGAGCGGATGCCGTCATCCACCTGGCGGCGGAAACCGGAACAGGGCAGTCCATGTACGAAATCGAAAAGTATGTGAACGTCAACATTGGCGGTACGGCCCTCCTGCTTGACCTGCTTACTAATACTCCGCATACGGTCCGACGCGTCGTAGTCGCCGAATCGCGCGCCATTTACGGCGAAGGCCGTTACTGGAGCGACGAGCTGAATACATATGTCTATCCCTTAGAACGTCCCGACGAGACGATGGCGCGGGGCGATTTCGAGGTAAAATATCCGGAGTGTACGAAACCGCTGCGCCTGGTCGCGACGACGGAAGACTCGGCGATCCATCCCAATTCGGTGTACGGAATCACCAAGCAGGTACAGGGGCAGCTCGTCCATTTGGTTTGCAAGAGTATCGGAGTGGAGTCCGTATCGTTCCGTTACCAGAACGTGTACGGTCCGGGCCAATCGTTGAGCAATCCCTATACGGGCATTCTGTCGATCTTCTCCACCCGCATCAAGAACGGAAACGGAATCAATGTTTTCGAGGACGGACGCGAAACGCGCGACTTCGTCTATATCGACGATGTGGCGGACGCCACGATTCTCGGCCTGGAGGCTGAAGGGGTATCGGGCCACGCCTTCAATATCGGAACGGGGGTGGCGACCGATGTTCTGACGGTGGCCAACACACTGAAGAAATATTATGGTATCGACGTTCCCGTGACAGTTTCGGGTAACTATCGGCTCGGCGATATCCGTCACAACTTTGCGGATATATCGCAGGCGCGCCGTCTTTTGGGCTTCGAACCCAAGTGGACGTTCGATGCCGGCATCGCCAAATTCGTCGAATGGGTAAACGGACAGAAGATTCAGGAGGATAACTATGATAAATCCATTGAAGAAATGAAGAGGAAAAACCTCTATAAATAGGATGAAAGATAATATTTCCAAACTGAACAATTGTTACGGTTGTGGAGTTTGTGTCGCAGTTTGTCCTGTCAAGATCATTGAACTGGAAGAAAATCCTGATGGATTCTATTCACCGGTAATTCATGGCAAGGACAAATGTATTGGTTGTGGAGCATGTCTCGATGTTTGCGCATTCAATCATCGGGAAGTGAGTATGTCCGGCAATGGGCTGCAAGCTTATGCGGTTTGGAGCAAGGATACCGATGTGAGGTATGTGTGTTCATCCGGCGGTGTCGGTTTTGAAATAGGGCGTTATTTGATTGAGAGAGGCTATCGGGCCTGTGGAGTTCGCTACAATGTCGATAAAAGCAGAGCAGAGCATTATATAGCTGAGACAATGGATGACTTTGTGCTGTCGATTGGCAGTAAATACATTCCAAGTTTCAGTGTGCCGGGCTTTACGCGGATAAACAGGCTGGCAGGGAAATATTTTGTCGCTGGAACACCGTGTCAGATCGATTCGTTTCGCAGATACATACGCAGATTTAAAATAGAAGATCGGTTTGTATTGATGGATTTCTTTTGCCACGGAGTTCCGTCCCTTTTGCTTTGGCGTAAATACATGGAGAATGTCGAAAAGATTGTCGGGCCTGTGAAGTCTGTTGCATGGCGTAATAAGGCAACTGGTTGGCACGACTCATGGGCAATGACCATTGACGGGTATTCACAGGCGGAAGATAATCGAGATTTGGGTAGCTCCGACTTTTCCCGGGTGTCGGTCCGACAAAAAAGTCACTCTTATACATCTCGTTTATCCCAAGGGGATTTGTTCTATAAATTTTTTCTTAACGATCTTTGTTTGAGCCCCTGCTGCTATTCGTCTTGTAAGTATAAAATGTTGTCGTCGGCAGCGGATATTCGTATTGGCGATTTGTGGGGGCATGTTTTCAAGAAAAATGATGAAGGGGTAAGCGGAGTCATTTCCTTCACTTCGAAAGGAGATGATATTGTTCAAAGAATATCCGGTAAATGTGTCGTCGAGCATTTGCCTGTGGGGATTGTAACCGAAGGCCAGATGAAAAGATGTCCGTTCGTCCCCTTTGCGCATGACAGCACGATGAGGCAACTTCGCGGTGTAAAATCTTTGTCCCGGATAGATCGGTCTTTCCAACTTCGGATGTATTGGCTCTGTTTAATCTTCATTCGGTTTGTCGAAAGAGTATTTCGTGTTCTGAAACGTATTATCTGATGGCTAAAGTCGTGGGAATCCTCTCTATGCAGAGAGTGGTCAATTATGGTTCTTTTTTGCAGGCGTACGCATTGAAGCAGTTGTTGCTGTCTGTCGGAGCTGGTGCTGTTCATTTTATAGATATTGAACCTGGACGGCAATTGCCAGGATTCAATAATCGCTCCGTTTACGGTAAAATAAAAGCTGTTGGCAGATGTCTGCGATATTTGGCCAAAGGAACTTTCAAGGATGTTTTGCGGGGCAAAAGATTTCTGGCCAGATTAGGCGTGAAATTTCAAAATGAATATTATCCGCTTCTTGGGCTTCAGAAAGAAAATCCCGGATATTTCGATCTTGTCGTGATCGGGAGTGATGAGGTGTTTAATTGTTGTCAAGCCTCTCCGTGGGGATTCACCTCTCAGCTATTCGGAAATATCCGCAATGCGGATAAAGTCGTAAGCTACGCAGGTTCTTTCGGGCATACCTCCCTCAAACAAATCTATGATTTGGGCCTAGACAAAGAAATCAGAGAGAATCTGTTGAAACTTTCCGCGATTTCCGTAAGGGATCTCAATTCATTTTCCATTGTAGAAAAACTTATCGGAGAGCCTCCGGTTATCCATTTAGACCCTGTCTTACTTTATGATTACTCTGAAATAATGAATCGGTGTGAACGTCCCTGGTGTGATAATTATCTGCTGGTATATTCCTATCAGGGAAGAATCCATTCGCAACATGAAATCCTGCATATAAAGAATTATGCAGAGGATCATGGATTGAAATTGGTTTCGATTTTTGCGGATTACACGTGGGTTGATGAGGTTGTCGTACCGGCAACTCCATTCGATGTGTTGAGATGGTTCAGATGTGCGGAATCCGTGATTACGGATACGTTTCATGGAACTATCATGTCAATTATTACGAAACGGAAGTTCTGCACCATTATACGAGATTCGAATAACGAAAAATTGACGGCTCTGTTGGAATGTCTAATGCTTATTCATCGTGGGTGTAAGGATATAGCCCGGATGAGTGGTATTCTCGATGAAAAACCGGATTTCGGCGAAACGGACAAGATTATAGCCAGCGAGCGAACGAAAACGCAGGCGTATTTGAAATCTGCACTTGATTTTTAATTGCAGCTCATTATGATGTGTAAAAAAATCCTTCTCATAATGTCCCGGTTCTATGGATATGAAAAATCGATTGCCGGAACATTGCGGGAGATGGGGTACGACATCTGTTATTTGGATTATTTCGGCCCTGTTAAATATTCCCATGCGAATGCGATTCTCGGGAATACTATATCCAAAACCCTATTCGAAAGAAGAATTATCCGCAAATTAAAGAAATTACCGCTTGAAAAGTTCGATTATTTGCTCGTTATCAGGGGAACTACTTTAACCGAGGCGCATTTGGACTATATCGCATCCAGAAACCCTGACATGACAAAGATTCTTTATCAGTGGGATGCAATTTCCCAATATGATTATCTTCCAATCGTATCGAAATTCGATCGGGTTTTTACATTTGAAAAAAACGATGCAAAGAGATATGGATTTATTCATTTACCTCTTTTTTGTGATATAAAAAGTCCTCCCGACAGCGGGCGGAACGAGAACATAGATTTGCTTCTGATTGGTACCTATCAGGAAGGTAGATACCGGGAGGCTTTGAGATTGTATAAGTTGAGTGAGAAATATAACTTGATTTTTAAATGTAGGATTTATATTCCTTTTACTACGTTTCTTAGACAATTGACCCGCGGACATTTCGTGTCTCTGAATATATGTAAATTCACTTCCATCGGTAGAAAGGCATTAACCGAATTATACGTTCGGAGTCGCGTTTTTGTCGATGTTATACCTCCTTCGCAAAAGGGCCTTTCGATGCGTTCGATCGAATGCTATGGAATGAATAAGAAGTTGATCACTTCAAACTACGAGGCATTCAAGGACTATGAACTGCTCGATGACATGGAGGTATATCCTTTGGATATCGAGGACGAAAAATTAAAAGAGATATGCCGGAGCACGCCTTCGGAGTATCGGCATAAATCATCTTTTTCACTGGCCTATTTTCTCAAACGACTCCTTGATTGATGTCCGACATAAAATCAGATCGATTTTCGATAAAGATCGATAAAAAGTTTTTTTTTCTATCTGTCGGGTTTATCGTATATCCGGTTATAACACTGCCTTGGATTATACAAGGAATGTTGCGATATGAACGATGGGCTTTCGTCATGTGGGCAGTGTTCATGGGATTCATCGGCATATTATATCCACCTGTCGGCGATTTTTATCGGTATACTCGAGATTTCTATTTCTATAAAGAACTTGATTGGTCCGAATTCCTAATGGCCATATCATTGAAATTCGATTACCTATTAGCTTTCTTAAGCTATTTTTTTGGCAAACTGAATCTGAATTTTGATCTGGTACGGTTCATTTACAATTTTGTCGCCTATTTGTTGCTGGGTTCCGTATTCCTGAAACTGACCGAAAGAAATTCGGCTTTGTCCAGCGATAGAAAAACACGAATATTGGCACTCGTGTTATTCATCCCTTTTTCCATCTCATTGTTTCTTTTCCGATTCTTTTTTTCAATGATCCTTTTTGTTTACGGGACATACCTGATCATTGAGGATAAGAAAAAAAGAGGGTGGTTGTTTGTTGTGTTATCGGTTTTAAATCATTTCTCGTTTTTAATCTTTTTTCTGGCTTTGATCTTCCAGCGTTGGGGGCTGTTTAAATTTAATAGACGAATCATTGTCGTATTGGGTGTGTGCGGCTTTTTCTGCGGAGGACTCATTGTGCATCTCGTGATGGACTATTTGCCGACAGATATCGTAAATCAGTTCTCGGTATATATTGACGGATACTGGGCCGGGGATTTTCTGAAGGATCGTTCCATCTGGTATAAAATTCAACAGTTTTTGGGAAATCTTGTCGTGTATTGTGGAGTAGGAACTTTCATATTGTTATATCCGTCTAAACCCAATCGGCTCGTTGCGTGGGTCAACTCTTTATTGTTGTTAGCTGTAGTCTCGTCTCCATTTGTTGTAATGTATGGCCGCTTCATGATAGTGTTGCTATATGGTATAAAAATGTTTTTGTTGTATTCCTATGATAATTCCATAATGAGTAAAAGATATTTGCATGTTCTGTTTATGTGCATGATTATTAGCAATATGACGGAATTATGGGGCGTAAGGAGGCAATTATCGATAAGTAGAGAAAAGCAGCTGTTTTGTTCGTCCTCAATAGGTATTCTGACTAACCATTATAGTGAAGAATGGATTGATGACAATGTATATGAATCGGGAGATTTTAAACACGATTAATATGAATACTATTCCTTTTAATAAACCGTGTATTTTAGATGACAGTCTAAAATATGTGTCAGAAGTTTTCCAAAAAGGAAAGCTTTGTGGAAACGGAGATTTTACCAAAAAATGCCAGACTTTCTTTGAAACCGGTTACGGGTTTAAAAAATGTCTTATGACGTCGTCTTGTACCGATGCGCTTGAGATGGCTGCGATATTGTGCAATATCCGTCCCGGAGACGAAGTCATCGTGCCGTCGTACACATTCGTATCTACAGCCTTGGCTTTTGTAAGGCAAGGAGCAAAAATTGTGTTTGCGGACAGTGAAACGATGACCCCCAATATAGATACTTCAAAAATAGAATCGCTCATTTCTCCGAATACGAAAGCTATCGTCCCGGTTCATTATGCAGGTGTGGCCTGCGACATGGAGCAGATAATGCGTATTGCGGACAAGTACGGTCTTTGGGTCGTGGAAGATGCGGCTCAGGCCGTTGATTCGTTTTATAATGGACGGCCTTTAGGAAGTATTGGCCATTTGTCTGCATTTTCATTCCATGAAACAAAGAATATCACATCCGGTGAAGGCGGTCTGCTGGTTGTAAATGATGACAGGTTGCTGACACGAGCGGAAATCATTTGGGAAAAAGGAACTAACCGATCTCAATTTTTCAGAGGAGAAGTGAATAAATACGGTTGGGTGGATACAGGTTCTTCTTTTCTGCCCTCCGAATTGAATGCGGCATTGCTATATTCGCAACTAATACATCTGAAGATGATTCAGGATAGAAGAATCGCTCTCTGGAATCATTATTTCCGGCAACTTGATGACCCGGCTCTGAATGAACATATTGTTTTGCCTTATATTCCCGAATATGCGACAAACAATGCACATATGTTTTATTTTACATGTAGAAAAGCGGATGCTCGAACGGCCTTGTTGAGTTATCTAAAAGACCATGGGGTACACGCAACATTTCATTATCTCTCACTCCATAATTCCGATTTTGCGAAGAATCACGGATTAGGCGGACAATATCTGCCTCAAGCCGATTTTTACACGGACAATCTTGTTCGACTTCCACTATATTTTACGCTCTCGGAGGATGAACAAACCTATGTAACAAGCGTGGTTAAAGAATTCTTCAGACGATGAATATCTCGGACTTTGACAGTTATACATTCTTTCCCGGACAACATTGGTCACATACGTGGGAACGCCAGCATGAGTTGATAACACGGTTTGCCAATTGGCTTACAGGCTCTGATTTGTATGTGTGCTCTCCATTGGGGCTGATTAATCATAATCCTTTGTCGAAGGATTTTTTCAGTCGGATAGGGCATTATATTCGGTCGCAGCAGTCTGAGATTACAGGTACGCAAAATCCGGTACGGAGCAATATGAAATTAAAGAATGTGCTGCATGTACCTCTGCATTCTTCGCTGACAGGAAAGATTAATTATAATTTGATGAAGAGGTGCCTGAGGTTTTCCCCGAAGAATAACTTTTTTTGGTCTACGTATATGAATCCGACGGTTTATGAGTTTTTTAAACGGTCCAGATTCAGGGTGTATGATATCGCAGAACGAAGATCTAAAAATCCGTTGCTTACTCCTCGTATTCTAGAATGGGAAAAACGGGCGGTCGCAGAGGCTGATATTGTTTTTGCTGACAATATGGCAACGATTGGGGACTATGAATCTTTAAACGATATTATCTATTTGCCTCAAGGTGTCAATATCGATACTTTTTATGAACTTGTTGATAACCGGGAATATATTGGATATATCGGGAATCTGCATTTTGCCATTGATTATGACTTCCTTGCAAAATTAATCGAGTTGAACAAGGTTGAAGAATTCCTCATTATCGGCGGAATTTTAGACGATCGGGCCGCATCAATTCTGTCTTATTCGAATGTCAAGTACATTCCTCAGATCTCTAAACGGGAGTTAAACCAGTATCTTGCGAAGATGAAAATCGGGTTGATTCCGTATGCTGTGAATGAACATACCGTCGGGGTTTATCCGACTAAATTATTCGAATATTTAGCCGCCAATGTCCCGGTGCTTTCCACTCCGCTACCCGAGGTTAAGCAATATGAAAACAAGGAATATCTGAAAATCATGGAATCTCCGATTTCATTGGCCGGGCTTTCTTTTACGATGAAAGGTAAAGATCGCCTGATAGAGGCTAATACTTGGGATAAAAGATGGGAGATTTATCAAAATGAAATTTTGCGATGCTTAAAGTAATTCTGTTTTGTTCGACTCTGGATCGAGTGGGGCCGACGAATGTGATCTACAATATGCTTCAGGCATACTGTAAAAATCCGTCCGATATCGTTTTTGAAATCGTGACGATTTCTCCGGAGACGATTACAACAAGAATTGAGGATTTTAGGGAATTAGGGTTACGGATTCATTCGCTGAATATTAAACGGGGATACCGTGCTGTTTTCAAAAACAAAAAAATTCGGGATTTCATAGTTTCATTAAAGCCCGATATTGTGCATTCGTATGGTTTTCGGGCTGATATCATATTAAGCCGATTGAATTTAGGCCCTTTGATCGTCAAAATCTCGTCGTCATTCAATAATCCTTTCGAGGACTTTGAGATGCAATATGGGCGCATAAAAGGTTTCCTAATGGCGAAGAGCCTCATTGGAAGCTACAAGCAGTTTGCCAATGTGATCACCTGTTCGAATTTTATCGCAAATAAATTGAGAAATTATTATAAATCTTTGTCGATAATATATACGGGTGTCGATGCGGACTATTTTGTGCCTTTGCCGTTATCGGAGAAACAGAAAAAGCGCAATGAATTAGGGATTCCTAAAGACTGCAAGGTGTATATTTTTATAGCAAACCTGATTCCACGGAAAAATCCTGAATTTCTGATCGAGGTATTTTCAAGGCTCAGACTTCCCCAAACCCTTCTTTTGATAATGGGGGATGGGATACTTCTCAATTCCTGTAAGGCGATTTGTGACGATCCTTCGATTGTAAGATATCTGGGAGCCCAACCCGGGACATTGGAATATTTGCAAATTTCGGACTTTTATATTTCCCCGTCGTTTTCTGAAGGATTTCCGACGGCGGTACTTGAGGCTATGAGTGTCGGTGTCGTTCCGATTCTTTCCAATATTATACCTCATCGCGAGATGTTGAGTGGGGTACCCTCTCCTTTTCTATTTGATGTAAATGATGAATCTCTTAAGAACGTTCTATCCTCTTCGCAGGGATATGAGAGGGATTTCGATTATAGACAATATTTGTATTCCAATTTTTCATCTCATATTATGCAGAAGCGATACATATCCATGTACAAACTGCTGACTGGGGCTGGTTGCAGAAATTAAAGATTGGTTCCAATTTTAAGGTAACGACTTAGATAGATAGAATGAAGTTTTCCGTATTACTTTCCTTATATCATAAGGAAAATCCAACCTTTTTCCGCGAAAGTCTCGATAGTATTTTTCAGCAAATACTACCCCCGGATGAAGTCGTATTGGTGGAAGATGGGCCTCTTACGCCTGAATTGTACGAAGTTGTAGATGCCTTTGCAAGTCACCATCCTGAAATGAAGGTTATCGCCTTGAAAGAGAACCGAGGATTGGGAAAAGCGTTGGATGAAGGTTTGAAGCATTGTTCTTATGAATTGGTAGCCCGGATGGATACAGACGATATTTGCAAACCGGAGCGTTTTGTCAGGCAGGTGGCATTTTTAGAGACCCATCCGGATATCGATGTAGTAGGGGCGTGGATTGATGAATTCCAAGAGAATATTACTAATATTATATCGACCCGAAGAGTGCCGGAATTTCCCGAAAATATCAGGCAGTTTGGAAAGAAACGATGTCCGATGAATCATCCTGTCGTAATGTTTCGCAGGAAAGCCGTAGAAGCCGTAGGCGGGTACCGGTCTGTTTACCTTTTCGAAGATTATGATTTGTGGGTAAGAATGTTGCTTAATGGGCATAAATTTTATAATCTTCAAGAATCGTTATTGTTTTTCAGATTTTCATCTGAAATGTTTAAACGTCGTGGCAGTTTAAAATATGCGTGTGTCGAAACCCGTTTTCAATGGCGGTTGTATAGGGCTGGTTATACGAGTTTTTTAAGAACTTTCAAGAATATCTGTATTCGTTTTCCTTCCCGTATAATATCTAATGGTTTCAGAAGTTGGATTTATCGAACATTTTTAAGGAAATAAAGGAAGGGATTTGTGGGCCTCCTTAATTAAAATTGGTTCGGACTAAAAGAATAAAAACCTCCTTGTATTAACAAAGAGGTTTGTTTGCATATTTTGTTGTGGAATAATCAAGGCATTATTTTGATGCGGCAAATGATGTGTAAGACGTTCATCGAGTTGTGGGTTTAGAGTTATGCTCGATGATGTCCGTATTAGGTTTGAGTTCCGTTTTCTGCTCAAACGGGAGATAATCTTTTGATTATCTCCCGTTTGGTTTTATTCGTCCCGGCCGTCGAAGAAATAGGTGGTGTAATTGTAACCTGCGGTATTGTAGCATTTGCGAAAGGTGTTCATGCGGCGCCTGAAATCCGTGAAGTCCTTGCGGTCCATACGACCAGCTCACCTTGGCGAATGACGGCAGGCGCGACAGTTGTATGTGTTTCAGGTGTGTAGACGTGAAGATGTACTCCGTCAAAAGTTCGTCGGGACACTGAGAATATAAGGACGTTCCTCCAGTGCAAGTCCGTCGTAAGGGCTGAGTGCATAATTTGCTGACCAAAACGAATCCGCCGATGCTCATCGGATCTTTCGTCTGATAGTAGTTCAGGTAGCAAAAATCATTTAGTGCCATGATGACATGATTGCCGATTTCGGTCGCGACGATATCGCTTCTCGAATTGCGCCACGACATAACAGTGGCTGTCGGCGAAACTCCGCTTTCGAAAATTTCATCCCAGTTGATGATCTTGCGGCCGTGTTCGCCGAGCCATTTCTCCATGTGACGAACGGAAGGCACAACTTGTACTTCATCTCGAAGGACGTCACTCCGTTAAGTAACGGCGCTAACTGGTCGTATGGCTTGCCCGTGCATCCCGTCCAAGAATAATAACACATATGATGACTTTCCATATGCTCCAAATAACAGAACTTTACCGGAATATCTTTCGCTTCTTTGCGGACAAAGAGACCTCTTTTTATGAGGCGGATGCATTGGATGCCAGCAATCCTAATTTCATGCTCCTGCTGCTGGGGGGGGGCGGTTGTCTGCGTGCTGATAAGTATTGTCATAGGGTGTAAAGAATGGAGTCTCACTGGTTTGGCAATCCTCGTAAGAATTATTACCGTCACGGACGGATGATACGGCTACACGGATACCTACTGCGGACGCTGCAGGGAAGGGTGCGCTAGCGTCCATACTGCCGGCGGTGTCGCTCGCAGGAACATTATACCTTGTCGTGCGTGCTGTGTAACTCCTGCCCCGTAACTCGATACTCCTTAACTTATTAAATACGATGTAACGCATGCACCCCTCTAAAACTCTTTTGCAGTCTTTGTCTGCTGGATACGTTGTGCGACCAACGCACCGACGTGCGCATACCTTGTGGAACTTTCCGCCTTACGGCGGTGGGGCTCTTTCGATTTTGATGTTTTTAACTGAAATATGCATGGTGCGAAATACCGGGGCTTGTCGTATTTTTCCACGGACCGCAGGTGCGGGAACCGCCCGTCGGGGCGTAAACAACTTATCATCTTTCAAATAAAACAATCGGATGAAAATCTGTAAAACAAAATTATTATGTCATAAAATACCGCTCACTCGAGAAAAACGGTTTTCTCCGCCTTGTACGTCTTTCGTTTACCCGTCCTTTATCCGCAAGGGAATTTCGGGACACAAGAATAGCTTATGAATGATAGGGAGGCTGTGCAGCGACGGTTCCACGGTAAGCGTGGAGATGTTCGCCGAAGGATTCGTATGGCTGTTCAACACTCGGATCAAAAATCTCGAGTGTTGCAGATATTTTTGCAGAACCGTAAGCTTCGGCTCACGTGGTTTTTGGACAGACTCTGAGGATATATAAAAGAGGTCGGCAATAAGTGGTGTGTGCCCCTCATCCGAGGGGCGCTTTGTTAGAGGATGGAACTGAAAAAAGGGAGGTTGTAGGGCTTGTAACGGAATACTCTGATAGCTGAAAAAGGCCCGGATACCGGAAATTTGGCAAATCCGCAATGTTTTCGTATCTTGCATTGGGTTATTTGAAATGTGGTATTCGAACGCAAAAAGCTGAAAATAAACCGTTGCCTTCTCGTTACCTGTTATCTTATACAAAAAATGTAACGATCCGATAAATCGAATCGTTACATCTATTCAATCCTGAACCCGCTTCGATTTGACCCTTCATTCGCTTTTCAGCCGCAGGCCATTCAACTTGATGTAAGTCCGGTCGCCTCCCGAAATCGCGCGGAGCAGGATATCCTCCCCGCAGGTCAGCTCCCGCTTGTCGTCCGACACCCCGAAACGCAGGTCGATGCGCTCCGTTCCGCGTCCGTCTGCCGTGCCGACGAGCACCTGAGAGATCAGCAGGGTCCGGGTCGCCGGGTCGTAGGTATATACGCACGCTTCGTCCGTCACGTCCGTATCCCTGAACCAGACGGTATCGTAAACCGTAGCCTTGAATTTCGCATATCCCTGCTTTTCGTTCCCGCTGAAATCCGAGTCGAGCCGGATCGTAACGGAGCCTTTGGTCGGCTCATTGCCGAAGATCGCTATTGCCGAATCCTTGTCGAACGAGGCGGAAAATACGCTGGGACCGTCCCATACGCCGGATGAAACCGCCGAATAGGTCATCTTTTGCATGTCGATCGCAAACTCGCTCCGTTCCGCCCCGGAGACGAAGGCGACGACCGATCCCTGAAGCGTGTAAGCGCCTTCCGCATCGCCATAGACGGCGTGTCCGAATCCGTCGAGCGTGAGTTCCGGTCCGCTGCCGCTTCCGGGCCTGTAAGTCCCCGCCTCTTTGCCGCGCAGGGTGAAGACGGGGGTTCCGGTCTCCGGATCGTACGAATAACGGAACAATGCGGCGGTCTCGTCGGAAACCGTCGCCTCCGAATTTTCACCGATGCTCGCCCCCTTCTCGAATTCCAGATTGACCGGCCGGGCGCTCCGGGTCCCACGCTCGACATAGTACCAGCTTTTCGCACCGGCCCTGTTCAGTTCGATCAGGTAACGGGAGCCGTACGAATCGCTCGCCGCACTGACGAATTCGAAGTCGGCGGTACTCGTGAAATAGTATTTGACATTGTCGGGCTTGTCGTCTATCAGGTCGTTGATATATACGAACGCGTCGCCGCCTTCGAACCAGCTGCCGCCGGCTCCGAAATCCATTTCTCCGTAGCCGTCGTCGCTGAACTCTGCGAGATATTCGAAGCGGTTTTTCGCTTCGTCGAATTCGTAGCAGCCGTCGAAATCGAAGCGGTTGGCATCCGTCGATTTTACGAAATACGAGGTATTCGTCTTCAGTTCCATCGAGAATTCCGACGAGTTGCCCCGGATAACCTGTGTCTTGGAAGCCGTAAGCTGGAAACCTTTGTATGTTCCGACGAACAGCTTGCCGACGTAGTCGGTTTTCTCGACGGCGGACGTTTCGATCAGAATCGGCTCGTCCGGCATGACGCAGGACCAACATTCGCCCATATCCGGATCGTCGGTCTGATACGTGTACTCGATATTGTTTCCCGTGGTCTGTCCCGTGATCTTCACCTGACCGTCATAACCCAGGTCCGCGCTCCACATGAATTTGACTATGCCGTACATACATTCGTCGAATACCGGGGGAACCGCCTCCCAGTCGTCGCAACAGTTGAGCATCCGGAGACTGGTGTGTTCACCCTGTTTGAGCGAGATGAGGTGTCTTTCCAGATCGGTCGCCACCGTGAGCGTCACCTCCTCGGCCGGCATCGTGAAACGGTATTTCCAGGTGACGGTCCCACTGGAGACCAGTTCGCAGGGAGTGTCGTTGAACAGACAGGCCGAAACGGCGAACATGCCGTTCGTCACGACGATTTCGACGTCCACGACTTCGCCCGCTACGGCCGTTTTGGCGACAGCGACGGTATATTCTTGCGAAACGGGGGCGTTGATCGGGTACTCTTCGGGCTTGAACTCCTGGATAATGACTCCTAACGTGACGTCCCGTTCGGGCATGACGAATTCGAACGTACCGCCCCGGGTGTCGCCGGCAACCTGCTCGCAGGCCACGCCGTTCGCGGAGACGAACTTCAGGTAATGGTTTTCGCTGGTGACTTCGACCTCGACGGACACCGTCTCTCCGGCTCCGGCGGCTGTCGGAGCCTTGATTTTGTAATACGCCGCCATTTCGTTCTGGGATACGGAAATGGCGTACGGCTTTTCATTCACTTCGGAGTCGCTGTCGTCACACCCTCCCCCGACGAGCAGGGCGCACAAGGCGAAAAGGCCGGACAAGGCTTTGAAATACGAGTTTTTCATGGGCGTAGGTTTTTAAGATGGCAATCGGGTTGGAAAAAATCCGTTCCGCGGCCGAATCATTCGCATCGCTTCATGCAGGGCATCATGCCGTTCCGGTTATCCGACCGGTCACGGCACAAGGCGATCCGAAAAACGGTTCCGGTCGCAGAACGGATTTCGCGGAGAGGACGGATGCGGCGAGTTACAGCATCCGCTTCATTTCCGGCGAAGAGCCGGCACGGGACGTCCGGGCATCGCGCACGTCGTCCGGAATCGTCGTCCGGGAATATACGCTGGTTTCGGCCGGCTCGGTCCGGGCGGTCATCGTCAGGGTGTTCCCGTCATTCGTCAGTTCGAAATCGTAACCGCTGCCCCAGCTCTCGCCGTCGTCGTACACTCCGGTCAGCCGGGTTCCGTCGATCGAATAACGCCCGGTGTATCTGGTGTAATCCGACGTTTCGACCTTCTGGTAAAGTCCGAATGTCGATGCCGAAGTGAATTCGACGTACACCTCGAATCCTTCGGGAGCACTCTCCGACCAGGAAGTGAGGCGCCATTCGCCTACGATTTCCGACTGAATGTTGGGGGCGTCGTCGTCATCCGAGCAGCTTGCGGCGAAGATGCCGAGCAGGGAGAAAACGAGCAGATGATAAAGATGTTTTTTCATTGCAAGCACTGTTTTTATAACCAACCTCCGTTTGCTGCGCCGGCCGAACGGGCGATGACGGCGAATTCCTTGGTGACGACCATGCCGCCCATCACCACGCCCGTTCCGGGTTTCGTGCCGCCGGCTATCGCCGAAACCTTGATTTTGGCCGATCCGGGTTTCGTGCATTTGATCATCAGTTTTCCATTATACATTTTGGGAGCCGCCTTGATGCCGAGCTTTTCCATATCCTTGGCCGACATCTGGATATCGGTGTAGGTGAGGTCTTCGGCCCCCTGTCCGAAATGCTGCGTCAGCGGAATGAGCTGCACCTCGCCCACTGCGACCCGCAGACAGGGCGTTCCCTCGATCTGCATGAGCAACTGATAGGCGTCGGTAATGCCGGTGCCCATTTTGCCGCGGTAAATCGACACGTCGGCGATCGTGGCCTTCGAGCCTTCGCCCAGCCGGGAGTCGATTTCATTGACCGAGGTGAGCAGCATGGTCTTGAATTCGTCGAGCGAGAATTTCTTCCCCTTCTCCAGGGCATAGGAGAGGCCGAGTGCGGCGACGCCCGAGACGTGCGGGCAGGCCATCGAGGTTCCCTGCATGTAGCCGTAATCCGCCCCGTTGCTCGTTTCGGAGCAGAGCGTCGAAAGTACGCCGGCCTTCTCGCCGCCGCTCAGACCGCTCGTTTCGCCGCCGGGGGCCGCGATATTGCAGCCGGGACCGTAGTTGGTGTAGTTGGCCGGCAGGTAGTCGGGCGAAAACGAGGTGACGGAGATATAATCACGATAACCCGCCGGATAGCCGGACATGGCCGTCGATTCGTTGCCGGCGGAAAAAACGATCAGTCCGCCGTCGAGGGCCTCGCAGTTCTTCTGGGCGGCGAAGTACTGGAGCGCCTCGTAGTCCATCGGCGATCCCTTGATGAACATGTTGTCCGACGTGTATATTCCCGCCTTGACGCCCCACGAGCACTGGAGGATGGAGGCGCCGTGATCCGCGGCGTATTTTATGGCGCGGCTCGACACGAGGGCGTCGCCCGTCTGGTCGCCCGAGAAGATCTGGCACGACATCAGACGCACGCCGTCTCCGTTGCCCGTACCTCCGGCCACGCCGCAGACGCCGATGCCGTTGTTATTGACGGCGGCCACCGTGCCCGCAACGTGCGTTCCGTGGCCCGAATCGCCCTTCTGGTCCCATGAAACGGGACCGTCGGCAGCGAAGTTCCATCCGTGAATGTCCTGGCTGTTGTATTCGGGCGAAGGGTTCGGATTGGTCCACATGTTGGCCGCCAGATCCGGATGGGTGTATTTCACCCCTTCGTCCACGATGGCGACGATGACTTCGGGATTGCCTGCCGTGAGCTTCCATGCGTCGGCCACATGGATGTCGGCTCCGGCCACCGATGTCGTGGCGACGGCCTGGTCGGCATTGTTGATGTAATGCCACTGCCAGAAAAGATTCGGGTCGTTGAAATCCGCCGTGACCAGGGCGCGGGTCCGGTCGCCCGCCGTCGCGTGGAACGGATAGGTCTTGCAGTCGGAAGCCCGGTAGAGACGGGTACGGAACTGCACTTTCGAGATTTCGGCGACACCCGCGAGTCTTTCGGCCGCCTTGTCGAGGTCCTCCTCCGCTGCGAACCGGAGCACATACCATCTGTGAAGCCCCGCCGCACGGGTGCGGGCCTCGTGTTCGCCGGCTTCGGGGAAGACGCGCTCCAGCGAGGTGACGTGCAGGTCGGTCAGGATCTCATCGACGGATGCGATGCCCGAACGGGTCAGCGCCGAACGGGTCCCGGCCGCATTCAGTGCGTACTGTTCGAGACCGGAAACGGCTTCTTCGCCGAATTTTACGATGAGCGAACCGGCCACGGCGTCGTCCGACGTATTGCAGATTTTGCCCGAAGTCTCGATTTCGGGAGCGGAATCCCCGCGGTTCGGTATCTCCTGCATGGGGTCCGTCGAGCAGGCGGCCAGCAGCAGGGAGGCGAAAATCAGGAGTTTCGTTTTGTTATGCATATATCATGCTGATTTTTGAGTCCGGCAGGTTGTTTCTGGCTTGGAAAAAAGGGAGAGGCCGGCACTTGCCGGACGACCGGCCTCTCCCGATCCGATATTACTTGAGCGTGACTTCGGCAGCGGCCGTTTTCCGGAACCGGAGTTCCGACCCCGAACCGTCCGCGCGCCGCACGGCATCGCTGAATCCGACCGCAGCCCTTACGGCTTTCGCTTCGGGAGCCGATGCGGGCAGGAATCCTTTCGCACAGTCGGTCGGCACGGTTTTGACGGAGCCGCGTCCTGCGGAAACGGAGAATTCGGGCCGTTCGACGCAATTCCGCGGCTGCCGGAGCTCTGCGGCCATTCGGCGCAGTTCTGCGATCCGCTCTGCGGCCAGTTCGGGAATGCCGCCCATATCCTTGGCGGGATCGACGAGCAGCATGTCCGTAAGGATCGAATAGGGGGTCGTCGTACTCAACGTATATAGATAACGGAACGTGGCCCCCTGCTCGACATAGTTCGGGGTGGGCACGAAATAGATGTAACCGTCGGCCACGGCGCCTCCGATGAACGGATAATTGACCGCATAGAGGGCTTCGGGGTTCTCCTCCGAGACGCAGCCGGAGATGATGTCCTCGCCGTTGATGACACCGATCGGGTCCTGCGAAAGCATCGGAGAGATGGCGCCGGTTATGCCTGCGAGCGGAGCCGAGGCCGGAACGTAAACCGCCGGAATCTGGCCGCCTTCGTCGAACATGAGACCGGTAAGCCCCGTAATGGTCAGCAGATCGACCGAACTGTCTTCCGTCGGATCGTCTTCGATGGTCACCGTGCCGATCTTCCGGCGCATCTGCTTCTCGTCCATGACGTTGATGGCATAATAGTTCCATTCGGTCGAAATCAGGTACTCCTTCGAGGGCTGCTCGTCCTGCGGCAGGAAGTCCGAGTAGAGGAACTCGCTCTCCAGGCCCGGGTTGTATTTGCCGGTGGTCCGGATGGACGCCGTGAAGAGTTCGCTGACATACCCGTTGCTGGCCAGTCCGGCGAACGTGTACTCCGTGTCGCCGTTCAGCCCCGTGAGCATGATGCTGTAATGTCCGCCGTTGATGGCATCGAGCTGCTCTTTGGTGAAATCCTTGCCCATCTGCTGGAGGAAAGCCGTCATGTCCAGTCCCTGGATGGCGTCCGTCTTGAAGACTCCGTACTTGACGGATTCGATCTCCTCGCCGTAGGCCCAGAATTTCGCCGCATTGTCCGTCGTAATGCCCTGTCCCGCGAATTCGTTCGTGGCTTCGAGCCCGATGCTGAGGATGACGGAAACCTCGTCGCCCTTGGCGACATATCCGAACGGAATGGAGGCATAGCCCTGCATTTTCAGGTTCTGCGACGCCGTTTCGCCGCCCTCCGGATTCGCCTCCTCGTCCGAACCGTAGATACAGCCTACGAGCGTGTATTTGCCCGTGCCGCCTTCCAGATCCTGCACGGAAATCGTTCCCGAAGCGGTGATCGTCTTGATGAGTTCCGCGGCGATCTTGCCGTCGGCCATCTCCTGTGCCTTGAGGCTCGCCTCGCCGTCGCTCAGACTGCCCGTGAAGATCGCATAGCGGAACTCCCGGGTGTCCTCGGAGAGGGTGGCGCCGATTTCGACGACTCCGTCCGCGGGTTCGCCTTTGGTGAGGGTCACCGAGTAGTCGTAAACCCTGGCTCCGGGAAGCATGATCCGCTGCAAGCCGTTGGCGTTGGCGTAGAAGAATTTACCGGCATATTCGCCTTCGCTCGGTTCGAGCACGATACCCTGCGCCGGGAAGGTAATCACGCCGTTCTTGAGCGTGCCATATTGTCCGGCCGACTCGTCCATGGCGAAATTCTCCGGCGTCTGCGATGCGATGTACCACTCGCCCATCTCGGCAAAGAGGGTCAGGCCGGTTGACTGGTAGGGAAAATAGACCTTGTTCGGATCCGAAGCATCGACATAGGTCCAGACTCCGCGGTTCTCGTGACTTACCTGTCCTCCGGCGAAGATGTTCATCAGCTCCGGCGTGTAGGCCTTCATGCGGTAATAGCCCTTCTTGTCCGAACGCTCGTAGATTTCGAGTTCGATTTCGGGATTCGGATTGGCATTGGGATTGTCTATCGAAGCGAAGTTGCCCAGAATGTCGTCGCGGTAGCGGCCTTTGGTCGCGCCGGTCTTTTCGTCGGTGACCAGCTCCCATTTGGCCAGCACGAGCGATATCGAGAGGGTCACCTTGTCGGGACCGTAAACCGAGGCGTAGCGCGGATCCTCGATGTCGATGTCGCAGGTGTAAGTCGTGCCCATTTGGGCATTGGGGAAGCTGACCGTAAAGGTCGTCTCCTCCTCGCCGGCATCGAACACGATCGGCTCGACGACGAAAATATCCTCGACGTTGGCCTTCACGACGACCGGAACGACGATCGGATCCACGGTATTGCGCCGTTTGACCGTATAGGTCGCCTCGGTCTGGGCGCCCGGTTCGAACTCCAGATCGGTCTGCGCAGACTGCTTCTTCGGGAAATAGACACCGTAGCAGTCGGGATCCTCCGCGGTTCCCCGGGTATAGTTCACATCGTCCTTGCAACCGGCCAGAACGAAGAGAGCCAGCAGGAACGGTAATATATGCTTGAATGTCTTCACGGTAATTTGCTTTTAAATTTGACAGCTCGGTCGCAGATGGTCATCAGCCGTTCCACGGCTTGACCGTCTGCGAAGGATCGGGATTGTTCTGCGTGGCAATGACGGGATTGTTCTGCGTCTCGCCGCGCGTGATCACGAAGTTCCAGTAGGGCGCGCGCCCTTCCGTGTTCAGCCGGTACGAATTGGGAGAGTTGGTTCCCACATAGCCCCGTCGGGTGGACATGTCGAGCCGCTTCATGTCGAACATGACGATGCCTTCGCCCCAGAACTCGATGCGCTTCTGGAGCATCAGCTCGTTGGTGAAACTTTCGACCGACGACGACATGTTCGTACAGTCGTAACCTCCGCCCACGATACGGTGGCCGTTCATGAACTCGTTGAGCAGACGGATGCCTTCGCCAAGATTTTCATGCGCCCTGGCCTCGGCCTCGATGAAGTACATCTCCTCGACGCGCATGTAGGGATGGTCTGCGGCTCCGCCGACCTTGAAATCCTCATAGGCGCCCTGCGCCGGACGGAACTTGATGTTCGCGTAATCGGGCAGTTCATTGAAGTATTCCTTGCCCTCTTTGCGGCAGCTTTTGTAGTCGTAGGACTCCTTCTCCGGGTCTTTGCGGTCGGGATCGAGCCACGAATGACGGCGGAAGTCGCGCAGGTCGATACTGTTGTAGAGGTTGCTGTTGATGCAGCGGCAGGCGTCGTTTCCGTAGGCGCTCCACGCGTTCTCGGTGCTCATGTGCGCCGTGAAGCAGAAGAGGTTGGCGACGCTCTCGCTCGGCAGGGCGAGGCCCCAGATCCAGGCATTGTTCGACGTAGCGCTGTTGAAGCCGTTCGTGGGGTCCTCCCACTGCTCCTGCGTCAGGGGCGTGCAGCCGCTGGCGGTGATGGCCTGCCGGGCGTACTCGGCCGCCTGCGCATAAGCGGCATTGTCCTCCTTCGCCGTGCCCCGCTCGAGCCAGGCCCGGGCCTTCAGTCCGTAAACCAGCGCCAGGCTGATCGTGTACTTGTCGGGCGCGGTGTAGTTCTCGAGCAGCTCCTCGGCGTTGTCCAGATCGGGGAAGATCACCTTGTCGTAGATGTCATCGACCTTGGCGCGGGGGTTGTTCTTGGCCTCGGCCTCGGTGGTCTCGGGCAGTACGACGGGCACGCCCAGCCCGAGAACCTCGGGCGCTTCGGTGTAGTTGTTCTCCTTGAACTCGTACAGACGCACCAGATCGAGGTAGAACATGGCCCGATAGGCGTAGGCGAAGCCCAGATAGGACTTCTGCGTGGCGTCGAGCGAGGAGAAGTCCGAGGCGTCGATCTGCTTGATGACGTTGTTGGCCGCCATGATCCACGCATAGTAGTTGTTCCACGTGAGCGCGCCCACGGCATAGTCGGCCCCGAGCGCTTCGTTGGTTCCCCACTGTGCGAACCAGTCGTAGCCGATATTGCCGCCGATGGCGATGTCGCCCGTCATGGATTCCGTGGCGATATGGATGGCCGGCAGGGCGAAGTCCCAGGCTTGGCCATCCTGTGCGTAACCCGCGGAACCGGCCTGTACGAGCGAGGCCGGAATACCCTCGATCAGCGTTTCGAGGGTCACCTGATCCTCGGTGGCTATTTCATAGGGGTCGGCTTCCTTGATGCAGCTGCTTGCCAGCAAAGCCGCCGCCAGCGTCGCGAGCGTTATGTTTGTCGCTTTTTTCATAGTATATCGTTTGTCGTAAAGTGATTGAGGCCGATTAGAATTGGATGTTGATGCCGCCCGAAATCGTCCTTACGGGCGAATAGGTGGCCTGGCTCGTCGATCCCGAATAGGAGTAGCGGGGATCGAATCCCTGACGCTTGGACCAGTACCAGACATTCTCGCAGGCGAGATAGACGCGCACCTTCTCGATTCCGACCTTCTTGGTGAATTTCGCCGGCAGCGTGTAGCCGAAGTTGATGTTCTGCAGGTTCAGATAAGAGGCATCCATGAGGAAACGATCCGACATGTTGTTCTGATCCTTGTCTTCATACTGCAAACGCGGAATGTCCGACGACGCATTGTCCGCCGACCATGCCTTGAGGATGTCCTTGTGCCAGTTCATGCCCGTCGTCTTGTTGGCCGGCGAGTACATGGCCGCCGCATAGCCCGAGTCGTAGGCCAGGCCGCCGATCTGGTAGGTGAAGGCCACGCTCAGGTCGAAGCCGCGGTAGCTGAAGCTCGTGCCGAAGCCGCCGTAGAGGTCGGGAATGGGGTCGCCGCAGAGGTAGTCCGACGCCTTGGCGAACTCGGTGGTCGTGACGCGCTTGCCCGTGGGGTTGCCCTTGCCGTCGGTCTCGTCCATGTACCACATGGATTTGCCGTCCTCCGAGACGCCGGCGTACTTCTTCATGTAGAAGGTGTACATGGGAAGTCCTTCGCCGTAGAAGCTCGTGCCGCTGACGTAGCCGTAGTACCCCTCGACCTGCTTGTTGCGGCGTTCGGGCGGCAGCATGGTGATCTTGTTGCGCAGGTGCGTCATGTTGAGGTTGATGTCCCAGACGAGGTTTTCGCGGCGGATCGGCGTAAAGTTCAGCTCGATCTCGATACCGCTGTTGCGCATGTCGCCCACGTTGGCGTAGTAGGACGAATAGCCCAGCGACGGAGCGACCGGGAACGACAGCAGCATGTCGGTCGTCTTGCGGAGGAAATACTCGACGCCTCCGGATACGAGGCCCTGGCGGAAGCTGAACTCCACGCCGGCGTTGAAGTTGGAGTTGGTCTCCCAGGTGATGTTCTCGGAGCCCTTGGCGTTGAAGACGGTCGATACCTTTCCGTTGGCGTTTTCGATCGTGTAGGTGTTCGTGTAGCGGAAATTACCGATGTTGTCGTTGCCCTGCGAACCGATCGAGGCCTTCAGCTTGAGGTTGTCGAGCCATTCGTAGGTGCTCTCCATGAAATTTTCCTTCGAAATGATCCACGCGCCGCCCAGCGACCAGAAGTTGCCCCAGCGGTGGTCGGGATGGAAACGCGACGAGGCGTCGCGGCGGTAGGAGGCCGAGAAGAAGTACTTGTTCTCGTAGTCGTACATGACGCGGGCGAAGTAACCCTCGTTGTTGTACTCGGTGCGGTAGGAATTGGCCGCCTGCTTGTCGATGATCGCCCCGGCCAGTTCGTCGTTGTCCTGCGTCAGCATGTTGCTCTTGGAAGCCGACAACAAGTAAATGCGGTTCTGGTAGGACTCGTGGCCCAGCATCACGTTGATGTTGTGCGGGCCGATCTGCTTGGTGTAGTTGAGAATCTGCTGCAAGTTGAGGTCGAAATTCCGCTGATGGCCTTTCGAAACCGATCCCTTTTCGCTGGCGAACTGTCCGAACCAGGGATTCAGAACGCTCGTGGAGCGGGTTTCGTCGAGCGAAACGCCGGCGTTGAACGTGAACTTGAAGTCCTTGAGGAACGTGACGTCGAAGTAGGCCGTGCCGTTGAAGGCGTTGCCTTCGCTCTCCTGCTTGTTGAGGCGCGACTCGGAGAGGGCGTTGCTGTTGGTGAAGAGCGAACGTTCCATGCCGGCGTTGTCGCCGTTGCCGTAGTCGTAGAGCTTGATGCCGTCCTCGTTGTACATGACATTACCCTCGCCGTCGCGGATGTAGAGCGGATAGATCGGACCGACGGCCGTCGTGTAGGCGAAGACGTTGCCCGACGAGTTGCCGGCGCCGCTGTCGTCGATCTGGTTGTAGCGGAAATGCGTGTAGTTGGCGTTGGCGCCGAACTTGAGCCACTTCTTGGCCTGGTAGTCCACGCGCAGACGGGTCGTATAACGGTCCATGTCCGAATTGTAGGCGATACCTTCGTTGTTCAGGTAGCCGAACGATCCGTAGATCGAGGCGTTCCCGGTCTGGCCGGAGATCGAAGCGTTGTACTCCTGACGCAGGGACGAGCGGAAAGCCGCATCGGTCCAGTCGTCGGGACGGACGTAGTACTCCTTGCCCTCATAGACGAGACGGCGGCCGAGAGTCGCAGCGGGATTGACCTTGCCGTTGATGCCGATGAACTCCTGCCCGGAGGGAACCGTATAGACCATATAGCCCAGACCTCCGCCGCTCGCGGACGACGTAAGGGTCTCATTGGCGCGCAGATGCGCCTCGCCGGCACCCATATCCGAATCCATGTAGTAGTTTTTCAGCGCGCTGTAATGCAGTTCGTAGAATTGCGCCGGGTTGGTGATGTACGCATAGTCCTGGACGGCGCGCGAATTGACGCCCCACTTGGCGTCGATCGTCACGTGGGCCTCCTGCGACTTGGCTTTTTTGGTGGTGATCATCACCACGCCGTTGGCGCCGCGGGCGCCGTACAGGGCGTTCGAGGCGGCGTCCTTCAGCACGGTCATCGACTCGATGTCGTTCGGGTTGAGGTTGTTCAGATCGCCCGAATAGGGCATGCCGTCCACGATCCACAGCGGGTCGTTGCCGGCGTTGAGCGAACTGAAGCCGCGGATGCGGATCGAGGGGCTCTCTCCCGGCTGTCCCGAGGTGTTGGCGATCTGCACGCCGGCGACCTTTCCGGCCAATGTCTGCGCCACGTTGGACTGCTGCGACTTGGTGATGTCGTCCGACTTGATGACGGCGGCCGAACCGGTGAAGGCCTCCTTCTTCGCGGTACCGAACGCCACGACGATCACGTCGTCGATGGCCTGCGTGTCCTCTTTCAGCACGACGTCGATCCGGGTTTGCGACCCCACCCTGATCGTGTGGGACTGATAACCCATGAACGACACGACCAGCACATTGTCCGGTGCGGCCTCGATCGAAAAAACGCCGTCCGCACCGGAGGTCGTACCCCTCGTAGTGCCTTCGACCACAATGGTGGCGCCGACGATGCCGGCCCCCGCATGATCTTTGACCGAACCCGTAATCTCCCGTTCCTGCGCATGGGCGGACAGGAGCAGGCCGAGAACAGCCATCCATGATAGAAAGATTTTTTTGGTCATAAATGCGCCATTTTAACGCTGGTAAAAAAATTGATTGTAGAAAATTCGTTGTCTTCGTGTCCCGGCGCGGAGCCGAAACATATCCCCCTCCCCTTCCGGGAGTCCGGAGGGGGGGGGGAAATGTCATCCGCCAGTCCGGTCACCGAACCGGCCGGACCGCAGACTATTCGTAGAAATCGTCTGCAAGATCGTTCGTCTTCGAACCCGAATACTTGGCAGCCTTGCCCCGGAATTCGATGGTCAGGGTGTTTTCGGTTCCGGACTTATCGTCGCTCCAGGAATCGAACGCGCCGTAATCCAATATGACGAGCGAAACCTGCCAGGTCTTGTCCGCGTTGCGTATGGCGGTAACCTTGGCCATATCGGGACACAATTTCGTAGTCATGCCCCATTGCGTATAGGTGTCCCCGTAACCGATGGAGCCGCGGGCCAGGTAGTCCATGGAGGTATCGTAATAGAAATTCCAGTGGGATTTCGTATTGTCGAAATCGGTCAGGTCGCACTCCTTGCCGGCATCGACTATCGCAGCAGGCAGGATCAGTTGCGGATTGGCCCACTTGTCCTCGACGGACGAACCTTCCGCCCCCGTACAGAAGTAGAAGTAATAGGCATCGAACGTCGCGCCGCCGTATTCTTCGCCTCCGTTCCAGCGATAGCCTTTTTCCAGCCGGACCTCCATCCGGTCCAGGGTCTTGTCGGTCCATCCTTCGGGTTCTTTGTTGTCCTTGGCACGGATCTGAATGCTCGGCTCGAACGGTTTGACAGGCTTCAGTTTGTCTTCATCCATCGCGTCGGCCGTCGCAGCCGTCGGCACGCCGTAGTATTCGGCTTCGACCCCGATGCCGTTTTTCAGCGTCAGGCTTACCCGCAGATAGATCTCCTTGCCGCCGGCGGGATTGGGACGGGTCTCGATCGTACCGGTCAGTCCGGCATCCTCGCCGTAGTAGGTCTGATAGGTCTTGTGGTCGTAGAGCCGGAACCAGTAATCGGAGGTCTGCGCCGCGACGTCGATCACGCCGTCGAACTTGGCAGCCAGCACCCGCACATACGCAGCCCAATGACCTTTGGCGAGATCGGCCGGGGCTGCGGCCGTTTCGGCATCGCCCAAAGCGAATACGTAGCTGCCGACCTGCGGCTCCTGCGAGAAGAGCACGGCGATCGGGGCCTCGGCTGCGGCCGCAGCCTCGCCGCCGGATGCCGGCTCCGTCACCTTGATCGTATTGGTGGCCGCATAGCCTCCGGCGAACGTGCCTTCGTAGGCGGCACGCAGGCGTTTCCCGTCTTTCGAAGCGTCGAGCGCGACGACGAGCCCTTCGATCGTGCCGAATTTGTCCGTCAGGTACTTCGCCGTCAGCGTTCCGGTCGTCCCGGCGCCCGTCGCGAATTCGCCGCAGCGAATCCGCACCTTCGCGGGATCGGCCGTCGCGAGGTCGATTTCCGCCGTTCCGAACAGCTCCTCGGCGAGCAGAATCTCCACGCCCGCAGCCCCCTCCTCGGGAGCGGTCAGGCCCTCTTGCTCGTAGAGGCAGAAGCGGCGGTTGCCTTCGCGGACGTTGCGCCACTCGACGACGCTTCCGACGGCGGCGATCCGATTGTCGATCTCGTATTGGTTCGTCAGTTCGACGTCACGCTCCTCCGTACAGGTATTCTGGTAGCGGGCGAGCAGCGTCTTGCCGCTCTTCAATTCGACGCAGGTGTAAAGATTGAGCCGGGTCTCCGTCACCAGATCGACGGAAAGCTCCACGCTTGCGACGTCGTTCATCGTCGTCTTTTTCACCGAAATATCCTTGTATTCGATTTCGAACGGATCGGCGGCCGTGTTCACGCTGCCCTCGGGATTGTCCACCTTCACGCGCAGATAATCGTCGGCCTGTTCCATCTGTTCGGCATTGATAAGCCCCTCGGTCGGCGAGAGGTAAAAGGTGTGGCTGCCGTCTTCTTCAACGACATAGATCGCCGACTTGATGCCGACGAGGTCGCCTCCGTCGTACTGGAGTTGGTCGGTCAGTTTTACGGGCGGCTTCTTTCCGGGATCGTCGTCGGGATCGTCGTCATCGCATGCGCCCAGCATGGTTGCCGATGCGAGCATCGCGCACGCCAGCGCGCGCAGTCTGTAATGGGTCGAGTTTTTCATAGCGATTGTTTTTAATAGCGCGGGGTTCGGGAAAACCCCGCGCTATCCGGTTTCACTTTGTCATTCGGTCATTCCGGCCTTTCGGAACATGACGTCCGGCAGTTTTTCGGCCAGACGGCTCATCGAGACCTTCGGAGCCGGCAGGCGGCGGAGCAGCCTGGGCGGTTCGAGATGATCCTTCTCTGCCGCAGCACGCCCCGTTTGGCTTACGACAGGGCCTTCCCACGTTCCGCGCACATGATGCTTGCGCACGCAGATGCCGTCGAACTCGAACCGGTACCAGTTCTCCTTGCCTTCGCCCTCGACCTTGGTGATCGTAACCTGACCGTCGTAGAGCAGGGCGTGTCCGTCCATGTATTCGAAGATCTTGTTGTCATCTCCCCACATCGAATAAGTCTGGTGCATCCACCGGCTGCCATGCAGACCGCCGTCCAGCATAATGCCGCGCATCATGACGCCGGGTTTGATGTATGCCGGCCAGCGCTGTTCGGTCACCTCGTAGGTTCCCGGAGTGATTTCGTTCTCCTTGCCCGGCTCGGTGGTAAGTTCCACACGGACGATGTCACCGCCCGGCTCGCGATCCACGAAGTCTTCGAGATGGTCTCCTACCCATTCGATACCGATATTGATGAATTGCAGACCGCATCCGTAGGAACTGATCGGTTTGTAGCCGATGCCTTGGATATAGACCTGATCCGAAGTATAGTAATGCGCCTTTTTGATCTTCGACAGATCCATGTCGTAGTCACGCTCGAGCGTCGAGGTGCCGTCGTCATCGGACTTGTCGTCGGATGCGTCGGTGATCGGAATGACTCCGGTGTACGAGCCCTTGAGGGTAAAGCCGTCCTTCGAGGTGAGGTTGAACTCGATCTTGTATACCGGTTCTATTTTGCCGTCTTCGCCTTGGGCCGTACCGGCGGCCTCGATCTTGATGATGCCCTCCTTTCCGTAGGAAAATTGTCCGAAAGAGGTTCCGTCGTCCAACTGGACATAAGTGCCGAGCGGGAATACCAGCCCCTCCATCGGAATTTCCACGGCGGGCATCCACGACCCCCATTGGAACGAGGTGTTGGCCAGATATTCGTGGGGCTTGATCACGGCTTCCTTCGGATTGCCGAACAGGTCGTTGAATACGACGAGCGCAGCGGCGAGACCGCCCTGCCCCTCCTCCGTGTCGTAGGTTTCGTCGTAAATGTTGATCTGCATCATGCCGGTACCTGCTTCGAGCATGTTGCCGTAATAGGTCGCGGTGGCGCTGAATCCGACCACTTCCACGTCGCGTCCGATCTGCGGCAGGTAGAAGCCGCCGTCCTCCGGCTGATCGACGATCTGGAGCTGTCCCTCGTAGACGATGCTCTTTTCGGAACCGTCCGTATCGACGAAACGAAGCGAAACGCTCCAGACGTCACCCTCGCGGGAGACTTTCAACGGCTCTCCCGAAACCAGCGACAACTGGGTCTTATTGCCTTCGGCGTCGATATACTGAACACCGGTATATTGGGACGTGAACGTGTGATCCTCGTTGAGCTGGCTGGCCATATATTCACCCTCGGGAAGCGTGTAGGCATCTTCGCCCGGAACCGCATAGAGGTCGGCCACGAAAAGGTAACCCGCCTCTTTGAGCGTCACCCGCCCTTTGGATACGGTATGCTCGGCATCCGTGAAGGCCATATAATAGTTGTGCGACTCCACGCCCTTGACCGGGCCGAGGTACCACGACAGCGGAACTTTATCCAGCACCACCTTGTCTGCGTCGTCTCCCTCCTCCGAAGCGTCGGAATTCTTGCACGGTCCGTAATAGGCGACCGTCAGCGTTTTGCCGCCGGTTTCGATTTCGGCGGAAATGCGGGCGACGCGGGCCGAGAGGAACTCGACCGAGAGAACCGCTTTCGAGGCTTCCCCGACGTTCGAGGAGTTCACGTCGATCTCCCCATAGACGATTCCGTTGCCGGCAGCCGTAAGATCGACGGCTCCGGAAGGCTGTTTGACGGTGATCTTCACGGCATCGTCGGCGATCAGCATGCCGTCCGCATCCACGAGCCCTGCCGTCGGCGAGAGATAGATCGTATAGACAGGGGCGGCTTCCGGAACATCCGCCTTTTCGCCGTTTCCGGGAGTCTCGACCGTATAGACGGCGGATTTGATTTCCCGCACGACACCGTTGCAGATCAGGGCATTCCCGCTTTCCGGCATATCGGGGTCGCCGGATGAGGACGAGTCGTCGTCCGAGCATGAACTCAGCGCGACGGCTCCTGCCATGCAAAGCATGATCAGAAAGAATGGGTACAGTTTTTTCATAGGATGAGATTTAATGAACCGGCTTCCCGGCTTGGTTTTGCGAATGGAATGCACCGAACTCGACGCCATCTTTGAATGGGTTTTACCATTTTACATTCGGAACCCTGAGCGGATTCCGGAAAAAATTACTTATTCGAGTTTTCGGGATTTTTTCAGCTCGGCACGAGAACGGCGCCAAGGAAAAATCCCCCCCCCTCGCGATTTGACGAGGAAAGAGGATTCTCTCAATAACAAAAGTAACAAAAAGTTTCTATTTTGATTCATTTTCGGCGATTTTTTAATCAGGAAGATGAAAAAAGATACTGTTCGTCGGTGAAATTCAGGCGGTAGGATTTACTCTCGCGTGCAAATTTTTTCCCGGATTTCCAGGGCGGGACGGATTCCGGAAAGACGGCCGCACGAACGGATCGTGCTTCGGGAACGGGGCCTCCCGGCCGTTTCCCAAACGAACCGGCTCCCGAACCCTTGCCCCCCCGACATGTCCCGCCCGGAACGGACCGTCCCCCTTCCGAAACACTCCGGCCCGACCTCACTCCGGCCCGAAACACCCCGGTCCGAAACACCCCGGTCCGAAACGAAACGCCCCCGTCGCAATCGTTGCGACGGGGGCGTTATCCCTATGCGGAACGGGAAGGTTCCGCAAATCCTATTTCTTCGAATTCTTCGCGCGCTGCATGGCTTCCTGCTGGCGCATCAGCTCTTCGTAGCGCTGCTGGAACTTCGACTTCCGGCCTTTCGATTTCCGCGCGGCGTTGGCCTGCATGATGGCCTGAATCTTCGAATCGTCCACCATGCGCCGGATCACGAGCGTCTGGCCGATGGTGAGCAGGTTCGACAGCAGGTAGTAGTAGCACAGACCGCTGGCGTAGCTGTTGAACCACAGGAGCAGCATGACGGGCATCATATAGACCATCATGAATTTCATGCCGGCCATCTGGGGCTGCGCCGAAGCCGTCTGCTGGTAGTTGTAATACGAATAGACGAACATCGACAGGGCCATCAGCAGCGCGAACAGGCTCACGTGGTCGCCGTAGAACGGAATCGAGAAGGGCAGGTTCAGCACGCTGTCGTACGACGACAGGTCGTCGGCCCAGAGGAACGACTGGTCGCGCAGCTCGATCGACGCCGGGAAGAACCGGAACACGGCGATCAGAATCGGCATCTGGATCAGCAGCGGAATGCAGCCGCCCATCGGGTTGATCCCGGCCTTTTTGTAGAGCTCCATCGTCGCCTGCTGGCGCTTCATGGCATCCTCCTGCTTGGGGTACTTCTTCGCCAGCTCATCGACCTGCGGTTTGATCAGCCGCATCTTGGCCATCGAAACGTAACTCTTGTAGGTCAGCGGCGAGATCACCAGCCGGATCAGCACGGCCAGGATCAGGATGACGATGCCGAAGCTCGGAATGTAGTTGCGCAGGAAGTCGAAGACCGGAATCACGCACCAGCGGTTCACCCAGCCGAAGATGCCCCAGCCGAGCGGAATCAGACGCTCCATGTGCAGGTCGTCCCCCTCCGAAAGGCTCACCTTCTTGAGGATCGAGTACTTGTTGGGACCGAAGTAGAAGGCGAAATCATACCCTTCGGTCTGCGGCGTGTAGGGCACGGTCATCCGCGCCGTGAAATCCTTCACGTAGCCCGAACCGGGATGCGCCGTCGAGAAGCCCAGATCGGCATACGAGACGTTCTCCGGGGCGATGAACACCGACGAGAAGAACTGCTGCTTGAAGGCCACCCAGTTGAGCGACGAGGTCACCTCCTTCGACTTCTCCTCCTCGCTCATGCCCAGCTCCTCGACCGACTTCTCGCCCGGGAAACGGTAGGCCACCGTGGTATACATGTTCTCGTTCTTGAAGCCCTTCTCGTTCTGGTAGGAGGTGTTCGACCAGTCGATCTGTATCTGGGTCTGGTTGGCCATCTCGCGGGCCATGTTCACCAGCCGGACGTCGAACCCCACCAGATAGTCGCGCTCGGGCGACGCCGTGTCGTAGATCGTATAGCGGTACTCGAGGCTCGCATCCCCCGACACCGGGAGGCGCATGACGACCACCTGTTCGCCCTCCGGGCCTTCGGCGACCGGCTCGGCCTCGAAAACGTAGTCGAGCGTATTGACATCGACGTTGCGCAGGCCGTTCTTCACGTAGAAGGTCATGCCGAAACGCGCCGTGGCGGGGTCCATCATCTCGACCGGACGGCCCTCCTCGCCGCGGGGGGCATAGCGCTTGTAATCCTTCAGCGTCACGCCCGTCACCTGGCCGCCGCGCGTCGAGAAACGCACCGCCATCACGTCGTTCTCCACCGTGAACTCCTCCGCTTCGGCCTCACGGGCCGCAGCGAGCGTCGCGCCCAGCGCCTCCACCTGACGTTCGCGCACGGCGGCGGCCGCCACCGAATCCGCCGCGGCAACCGCCTCTCCGGCGGCGGGCGCCGTCACGGCCGCGGCCGCGGCCAGCGAATCCTGATAGGCCTGCCACCGGGCCATCTCCTGCTGGTATTTCTCCTGTTCCTTCGTATTCATATAGGCGAAGCCCAGAAAGAGCACCGCCACTACGGCAATTCCGATAATTGATTTTTTATCCATCTAACCAAATAAAATCGCTCTTCGTTGTCCTGCTTTTTGTTTTCCGGTCTCCGGGCCGCTATTTCCGCTCCTCCGCACAGGCGAGCGCGGCCTTCACGAAGGCCACGAACAGCGGCGAGGGACTCAGCACGGTGCTCTTGTACTCGGGGTGGTACTGCGTACCCACGAACCACGGGTGGTTCTCGATCTCGACGACCTCCACCAGATTCGTGTCGGGATTGACACCCACGGCCTTCATCCCGGCCGCCTCGAACTGCGCGAGGTAGTCGTTGTTGAACTCGTAACGGTGGCGGTGGCGCTCCGAAATGTTGAGCCGGCCATAGGCCGCGGCCACCTTCGACCCCTTGCGGAGCGTACAGGGATAGGCCCCCAGACGCATCGTGCCGCCCTTGGCCGTGATACCCTTCTGCTCCTCCATCAGGTCGATCACCGGATGGGGCGTCTGCTCCATTTCGCTCGAATTGGCGTCGGCGATTCCCAGCACGTTGCGGGCGAACTCGATCACGGCGCACTGCATGCCGAGGCAGATGCCGAGGAACGGGATGCCGTTCTCGCGTGCGAAACGCACGGCCTCGATCTTGCCCTCGATGCCGCGGTTTCCGAATCCGGGAGCCACCAGGATCCCGGCCATCCGGCCCAACTGCGCGGCCACGTTCGACGCGTCGATCTTCTCCGAATTCACGTAGCGCAGCTTCACCTTGCAGTCGTTCACCGCCCCGGCGTGCACGAACGATTCGCAGATCGACTTGTAGGCGTCGGGCAGCTCGGTGTATTTGCCCACCAGCGCGATCTCGATCGTCTTCGCCGGATGCTTGATCTTCTCGACCAGCGCCGTCCAGGCGGCCATGTCCGGCTCCTTGTCGGCCGGCAGGTCCAGCTTGGCGAGCACCACTTCGTCCAGATGCTGCTCGTGCATCTTCATCGGCACTTCGTAGATCGTCGGCACGTCGATCGACTCCATCACGGCGTTGGCGTCCACGTTGCAGAACAGCGCCACCTTGCGCTTGATGCCCAGCGTCAGCGGATGCTCCGTGCGCAGCACCAGAATATCGGGCTGCAATCCGTTCTCCAGCAGCGCCTTCACGGAGTGCTGCGTGGGCTTGGTCTTCAGTTCGCCCGACGCGGCCATGTAGGGGATGAGCGTCAGGTGCACCAGCGCCGTGTTCCTGTACCCGAGCGAATAGCGCAGCTGACGCACCGACTCGATGAAGGGCAGCGACTCGATGTCGCCCACCGTACCTCCGATCTCGGTGATAATCACGTCGTATTTCTTGGTCTGCCCCAGCAGTTGAATGCGCCGCTTGATCTCGTCGGTGATGTGCGGAATGACCTGCACGGTCTTGCCCAGGTACTCGCCCTTGCGCTCCTTCTCGATGACGCTCTTGTAGATCTTGCCCGTCGTGACGTTGTTGGCTTTCGACGTGGGGTGGTTCGTAAAGCGCTCGTAGTGGCCCAGGTCGAGGTCCGTCTCGGCGCCGTCCTCCGTCACGTAGCACTCGCCGTGCTCGTAGGGATTCAGCGTTCCCGGATCGACGTTGATGTAGGGGTCGAGCTTCTGGATGGTCACCGAATAGCCGCGCGCCTGCAACAGCCGTGCGATCGAAGCCGAAATGATACCCTTGCCGAGCGACGACGCCACGCCGCCCGTCACGAATATGTACTTGGGTTTGGAGAGTTTCATGCTGTACTCTTAAAATATTTTAGTATCTGTCTTTTCCTGATGCCGTCAGGCCTTCTCCTGCCCGCCGGCGTCGCTCTCCGCCTGCCGGTCGATCAGTTTCACCTTCTCGATCGTGGCGGCCAGCTCCTCGCGGGCCCGGTCGATCTTCGCCCGCACCTCGGCGATCAGCGCTTCGGCGTTCTTCGACTTGGCGAAGAAGCCCACGTTGTTCTCCAGCAGAGCGATCTCCTGCTCGATCTGCCGCACCTTGTTGTAAAGGCGCTCGCGCTCCGAGCGCAGGCGGCGGTCCCCCGAGGCCTTCAGCGAGGAGACCTTCTCGCGGAAACGGGTCATCGAACGGTCGCGCTCCGAGCCGCGCAGCGTCGCGAACAGCTCATCGACGGCCGCCTTGTAGCGCTTCTGCACCGCCTCCTTCTGGCGGATGGGCACGAATCCGATCTCGCCCCAGCGGCGCTGGAAATCCCGGATCACCTCGTAGCCGCCGGCCCTGACGTCCGCCGCGGCCATCTCGTCGAGCAGCGCCAGCTTGCGGCGCAGGTTCTCCTCGTGCTCGCCGTCCACGCCGGCGAAATGCGCGCTCTTGCGCTCGAAGAAGCGGTCGCATGCCGCGCGGAACCGTTTCCACACGGCATCGGAATGCCGACGCGACACGGCGCCGATCTGTTTCCAGCGGGCCTGCAAGGCGATCAGCTCGTCGGTGGCCTTCTTCCACTCCTCGCTCTGCATCAGCGACTCGGCAGCCTCGCACAGCTCGGTCTTGAGCTGCAGGTTGTGCTCCATCTCGGCCTTCACCCCGGCATAGAACTGCCGCTTGGCCTCGAAGAAGCGGTCGCACGCCGCACGGAACCGTTCGTAAATGCGGTTGTTATCCTTTTTCGGGGCGAACCCGATCGTCTTCCATGTCTTCTGTATCTCGAGCAGCCGATCGCTCGCCCGGTTCCACTCCTTGCGCGCGGTGAAAGGCTGCGCGGCCAGCTCCTCCGTGGCTTCGCACAGCCCGGTCTTCAGCTCGAGGTTCCTGACCTGCTCGGCCTTCAGCGCCTCGAAATGCTCCTGATGCTGCTTGTTGATGCGGCTCGAAGCGGCCTTGAACCGCTCCCACAGCGCCTCCTTGTATTCGTTGGCCACGGGACCCGTCTCGCGCCATTCGTCGTGGAGCTTCTGCAACTTGTGGAACGCCTCCACCACCGACGGCTCCAGCACCAGCGCCTCGGCCTGCTCGCAGAGGGCGAGTTTCTGCTCGTAGTTCTTCTTCAGGTCCAGATCGCGCAGCTCCTTGTTGATCTTGATGAAGTTGTAGAAATTCTCGACATGCAGGTTGTAGGTCTCCCACAGGTCCTTGACATGCTGCTGGGGCACGATGCCCGTCTCCTTCCAGCGCTGCTGCAACTCGCGGAATTTCGTGAAGGTATGGTTCAGCGTCTCGTCCGAATCGACCAGTTCCTTGAGCTCCTCGATGATCCCGAGTTTCGTCGCGAGGTTCTTCTCCTTCTCGGCCTCCAGCCCGGCGATGAACTCGTCGCGGCGGCGGCGGTACTCCCTGAACAGCTCCTTGAGCTGCACCTCGGCGCCGTCCACGGCGGGCGAGAACTCCTCCTCGGCGCCCCCCTCCTCAATGAAGCGGCGGCGCGCAGCCTCCACCTCGGCGCGGCGCAGCCGGTAGAAGGCGATCTTCAGCGCCTCCACGTCGCGCCGCAACGCCTGCACGGGCTGCTCCCCGAGCATCTTCCCGAACAGGGCCACCAGCTCCTCCTTGCTCTTTCCGACGAAACGGTCCTCGGCCGCGGGAGCCTCCGCCGCCAGCCGTTCGGCGGCCTCCTCCTCGGCCGTGGCCTCGTCCAGTTCGAGCCCGGCGCTCCGGGCCGCCAGCGCGGCGTCCTCGTCCGAAAAGTCCACCTGCACCTCCTCGGGCGCATCCTCCTCCTGCGGAGCTTCCACGGGCTCCGCCGCCGCCCTGATGCGGGCACGGCGCGGACGCGGCGCATCCTCCTGCCGCACGGCCTCCCTGGCGGGAACCTCTCCGGCGACCTCTTCGGCGGCAGTCTCCGTCACGGAATCTCCGGCAGCGGTCTCCCCGGCGGCATCCGTCCCGGATTCTGCGCCGGCGGCCTCCGCGACAGGGGGTTCCGCCGCAGCGGGCATTTCGGGATCGGCGACGCCGTCGGTCGCCTCGCAGGCAGCGATCACATCTTCAGCCGCAGGGCTGATTTGCTCCTCGGAAGCAGGAAGGTTCGGTTTTTCAGTAGCCATTTCAGTACGCGTTTTCTTGCCCGCCGCGAAGCGGGAGTACATAAATCCCGCAAATATACTTATTTTTCCCGGTACGCCGAAGGTTTTAGCGGGAAATTTGCTATCTTCGCGGAAAGATAATCCGGGCCTCCGTCCGAAGGACGCCCCCATCGGAAAACCGACACATGAGCCATCGCATCCTGCTGGTGGACGACGAGGTGGACATCCTCGAATTCGTCCGTTACAACCTCGTCCGCGAAGGGTACGAGGTCTATACGGCCCAGAACGGCGCCGAAGCGCTGCAACGGGCCGCCGCCTGCCGTCCGCACCTGATTCTGCTGGATATGATGATGCCCGTGATGGACGGCGTGGAGACCTGCCGCGCCATCCGCCGCGACCCCCGGCTGCGCGACACGATGATCGTCTTCCTCTCGGCACTGGGCGAAGAGGAGCAGCAGCTCGCCGGCTTCGGCGTCGGAGCCGACGACTACCTCACCAAACCGATCAAGATGAAGCTGCTCGTAAGCCGCGTGCAGGCCATTCTCAAACGCATCGACGCCGACGACACTCCCGCCGCGCCGGACAGCGCGCAGACAGGAATCACGGTGGACCGCGAACGCCACACGGTGCTCTGCGACGGCCGCGAAATCACCCTGCCGCGCAAGGAGTTCGCCCTGCTGGAGCTGCTCTGCGCCGCCCCGGGAAGGCTCGTTTCGCGCGAGGAGATCTACGCCCGGATCTGGGGCTCGGAGGTGGTCGTGGGCGACCGTACGATCGACGTGCATATCCGCAAGCTCCGCCAGAAGATCGGCGAGCGGCGCATCGTCACGGTCAAGGGCATGGGTTACAAATACGAGCCGTAATCCCGCCGCACCCGGGAAACCGTCCCCGGAAGCGCACCGGCAATATCCCGCCCGGGTCGTCCCGAAGCCCCTGCCCGGAACCGTATCCGCTCCCC